>Ga0136652_1000199_pt1 | contig 32406 bp, 29 predicted proteins | sample ConPoolayeEmetaG_FD_94864 | JGI IMG/M metagenome (GOLD analysis project Ga0136652, IMG submission 94864) | Hot spring microbial mat communities from California, USA to study Microbial Dark Matter (Phase II) - Cone Pool mat layer E metaG... ...
ATTTTTCTCCCTGCTCTTCTCCGCGCCGCCGCCTCTTCGTCCTCCCATCCTTCCACGAGCCACTCTCCTTTTGACCAAGGAAAAAGCTCACTTACGTTCTTTCCCCGCTTTCTTCGGCTCCCAGAGCCGCGATTTCCAGCCCCTCGAGTAGCGCTCTTTCGTCGGCTTGTGCGTGATGTCCTGAGGCAGGCTGCTCACATATCCGGCATAACCGGCGGCGGTATCCTTGACTTCGACCAGCCAGGCGTCTGGGAGTTTCCCTGAAACGAACGCTTCATAAGCATCCCCGCTTTTTTTTAAGAAAGCCGGATACCACATGAGATCTCTCCAATAAGGAACATCGTCACAATAGACATACCAGACTTTGGCCTGGAGGATCTTATTCGGCGTTTCGATGTTCACCCGGAAGATCGTTCCTTCCTCGTTTTCTTCGAGCCGGAGTTTGTCGAGGCGGGCGATTGGCCGTCCTTCGAAGACGTGCCCTAGCCACATCATCCAGTCGATGACTTGGATTTCCGAATACGTCGCGTGATGAAAATTGGGGATGAGCTCGATCGTCCAGGGCGTTTTCATCCTGGCCATGAGCCGGGCGATGTTGAACATCTCGTAGCCGTCCTCGTTGGTCGCTCCGAGGTAGAGCACGGGACAGCGGACCTCTTCCTGGCTGTAAACGGGCGAGATGCATTCCCATTCCTTCCCCTCATATGAGGCGAAGGTGGACTCCATGCCCATGTAAACGACGCCGGCGATTCTTTCCGGGTCGATGGCCGCCGCGTTGAAGGCCGCGGGCGCTCGCTTGCTGTGCCCGCCGATGACGGCCCGGATGTTCTTTTCCTCGAGGATTTCTTCAAAGACGTCCAGAGCACGAACATAAGGAATGGCAAAGCGGAAATATTGATGGTTCATCGGGTCATTGGTATCCTGCAGCAGGGCGCGGAAGAAATAGACCCAGCAGCTCTCGCCGTCGTGCCCGTCGTATTCACCGGGAATGGGGAGAACCATCGTCGGATAGCCCGTCCGGGCGGCGATCGGCTCGCCGTAGTCGTCGAGGATCGTGCTGTCTCCGTAGGGGCCGGCGATGACGACGACTTTTCCCCTCCGTTCAGGAGAAGAATAGACGGCCGGCGAGGCCGGCAGGTGAATGATCCCCGTGTGGTCCATTCGCCGTTCCCATTGGCCGACGACCTGGCTGGTGAAGCGAACTTCGATCCGGCGAAGCTGCTGCCGCGGGTTTGACACCGAGGGGACGAACTCGTCTTTAAGAATCTTGAACGAGAAAGGAGGAAGGGTCTCCTGGCAGCTTTGCCAGAGTTGACGGAGGGAAGGCCGGGACGGACCGTTCCTCGAATTCCCTCCGAGGGGGAAAAACATTCCCAGAACAGCGATGAGGACGGCGACAGATTGTTCTTTCCGTTTGATCATCGTCTGCCTCCCTGAGGAGCCTTGGGGACTCTCGATTGGAGTCCCTCGTCTTGAAGTTGAGAGCCTTAGCCTTCTTTTTCGGGAGTCCGATGTTTATCGACGAAGATCGGCAGGACGATTTGATTTTCCTTCCTCGGATGGCCGTTGATCGAATCGATCAGGAGATTGACCACGGAATCGGCCATCAGCTGCAGGTTCTGGTTGGCGCACAGGAGGGGGCGTTTGAAGATGCCGCAATAGGGACGAATGTCGAAGGCGGCCATCAAGAAGGTGCGTTTCGTCCTGGCTTCCTCCTGCTGGACGATCCTCATGGCGCCGAGGAAGACGAGGTTGTTGACGCAAAAGACAGCCTCGATATCGGGGGCCCTGGCCAGGAGCTTCTCCATCATGATTTCCCCGGCCTCGGGAGAATACCCCTGGAAGAGAATGATGTTTTCGTCGAGCGGAAGTCCGTGTTTTTTTAGAGAGGTCTCGTATCCCTGAAAGCGGACGGCATTGATATAGGTCTCCGGGGTTCCGCCGAGGTAGGCGATTTTTTGATGGCCGAGCTTGATTAACTCATCCGTCAAATCCTCGGCTGCGCGGGTGTTATCGCTTGTCACCCAAGGCAGGTTCGTCTTGTAAAAAATCCGATCCATCAAGACAATGGCCGTCTTCTTTCGGATCGCGGCGAGATCCTTCCACTCCTCCGTATGGATGGGAGCAATGACGATTCCGTCGACTTTCCTGTCGACGAGGACTCTTAAATAGAATTCTTCGTTAGCCGAAATCTCATCGCTGTTGCAAAGGATGGTGGAGTAGCCGTGACCCCGCAGAAGTCTTTCGATTCGCCAGGCGACCTCCCCAAAAAAAGGATTCTGGATATCGGGGACAATCAGTCCGATGGTCATCGACTTTTTCAGCCGCAGGCTTCTGGCCAGAATATTCGGACGGTATTCGAGTCTTTTTGCCGCCTCGAGGATAACGCGGCACGTTTCCTCGGAGATTCTGAACTCCTTGGCCTTGCCGTTGAGAACGCGGGAAATCGTCGAGTAAGAAAACCCGGTGAGATTTTTGATTTCTTTTATGCTCATAGGCTTTAAAAAATTATGGACAAACGTTTGGCTCAATCATTTGTCCATCTTTGATACATCAAAGCGATTTCGTTTGTCAAGGAAATTTTTCGCAAACCCTCAACGGTCGCCGCGGCGGGCATCGGCTGATTCCCTACCGGAGCTTGGATCGGCCACACTTTTCGTCGCCGAGCCGCAGAGATTCCGCCGTTGACTTGACAGAAGAGGCCGGGTTCATTAACATAAGGCCTCGCGAGCGATCGAGATGAAGAGGACATTTCAGCCGAACGTCAGGAGACGAAAGAAGACTCACGGCTTCCGGGTCCGGATGAAGACCGCCGGAGGTCAGAAGGTGATCAAGCGCAGGCGCAAGAAAGGCAGGAAAAGAATTGCCGTTGAATGAACGAGAGCCTGCCGCGTTCGGAGAGAATCAGGAAGAAGAAAGATTTTTTAGTCCTTTATAGAAAAGGCAAGCGTTATAAGGCCAGGTATTTTAACCTCATTTATCATTTCAATGAGTTAGCCCATTCCAGGGTCGGTGTCGTCGCCGGAAGGAAAGTCGGCAATGCGGTGACCCGGAACAGGGCCAAGCGGTGGATGAGGGAATTGTACCGCAGGAATAAAGACCGGTATGCCCATCCGATTGACCTCATAATCATCGCCACGAAGGAGATGAAAACGGCCAGTTTCGCTGAGCTCGCCGGAGAGTATGATCGGGCGATTCGGGCCATCTTCGGGAAGAAGCGTCCATGCTGAGAAAAGCAGGCATTCTCGCGATCTCGATCTATCAGTTCACTCTTTCGCCGATCCTGGGAGGGCAATGCCGCTTTTATCCGAGTTGCAGCTCTTACACCAAGCAGGCAATCGAAAAATACGGCTTTCGGAAAGGTCTGCGGCTCGGCTTGAAACGGCTCCTTAAGTGTCATCCGTTTCATCCGGGCGGAGTGGATTACGTTCCCTGAGAGGTAATGATATGGAAACGCGTCGTTATATCCTGGCCATTGTGCTTTCAATCGTTGTTTTGGTGCTCTTCCAGATGATTTTTATGAAGAATGTTCCCCAACCGGAACCCTCCGTCGCCCCGCCCGGAGCCGTTGGAGAGCCGATCGAGGAGAAGGCTGCGCCTGATCTGAGGCAAGCCGGCGACGCAGAGCGGCCCGATGAGCCGGTGGCGGAAGGCGTCCAGGCAGCGGCGGAGATGCCCGCGGTCGTCGAGACTTCGCTTTTCCGGGCGGAGTGGAGCAACCGCGGAGCCTCGCTCCGAAGCTGGAAGCTCAAGGTGCACCGCGGCGCGGAAGAAGAAGAGCTGGAGCTTGTTTCCCCGTTCGCGGCCGAGGCCGGGAAATACCCGTTCTTTATCCAGACCGATGATCCCGAGCTCGACGGCCTCGCCAACGGCGCTCTCTTCCAGGTCACGCCGCTGCGCCTCGAGCTTCGGGAGGGAGAAAAGGGAGAGCTTAAATTCGACTATTCCGATGGGAATACTATTAGAATAGAAAAGGCTTTTATTTTCACCGGCGGAACTTATGACTTCGACCTGCGGCTGAATGTCTGGAAGAGCGGCCGAAAAGTCGAGTCGCGAATCCTCTGGGGGCCGGGCCTCGGCGTGCCGGAGGTGGCGGCAAAAAGCCAGCAGTTCGGGGGCGGAAGCGGTGTTGCCGTGCTCTCGGCAAACCGAGTTTATCGGGTCAGCGAAAGAAAATACAAGGCCGAGGCGGCGGGCTTCAATTTTGTCGACTGGGCTGCTTATGAAGACAACTACATGACCGCCCTGTTTCTGACTCCGCCGCAGAAGGGAACAGCTCTTTTCCAGAAAGAATCGAGAGACGCGGCTTCGTTCTATTTTCTGTCCGTCGGCTCCCCCCAGAAAGCCTACATCGGGCCCAAAGAGTTCAGCCGGTTGAAGAGCTTCGGCTACCGGACGCAGAAGGTCATCAATTTCGGGTTCTTCGGCGGGATCGCCGAGGTTCTCTATCTTTCGATCAAGTTCATTCATCGCTATATCCCCAACTGGGGGTTCGCCATCATTTTCCTGACCGTCATCATCAAAATTATCTTTTTCCCCCTGACCTACAGCAGCACCAAGTCTATGGCCAAAATGCAGGAGCTTCAGCCGAAAATCAAGGCGTTGCGCGCCAAATACAAGAAGGCCAAGCAGGACATAAGTCAGAGGCGTCAGATGAACGAGGAGATGATGAAGCTTTACAAGGAGCACGGAATCAATCCGGCGGGCGGTTGTCTCCCGATGCTCATCCAAATCCCCGTCTTCTGGGGATTTTTCAGACTCCTTGTCGTGGCCATCGAGTTCAGGCACAGTCCCTTTATCCTCTGGATCAAGGATCTTTCGGTCAAGGATCCCTATTATGTGACGCCTCTTCTGATGGGTGCGACACAGTTTATCAGTCAGAAAATGACACCTTCCACGGCCGATCCTGCCCAGGCGAGAATGATGCTTATCATGCCGGTCATTATGACGATCTTTTTTATGAACTTTCAGAGCGGACTTGTCCTTTATTGGTTGACCAACAATGTCCTTCAGATTGGGCAGCAATATATCATGAATCGCATGATGGCTAAGAAGAAGAGAGAAGCTCATGGAAAACGAAAAAAATAACGTCGAGCAGGAATTCAAAGGGAAAAACCTGGATGAGGCTTTGGGCCATGCCGAGCACGTCCTGAAAATCCCCCGGGAACAGCTGAACTACGAGATCGTCACCGAGAAAACCAAGCTATTCGGAATCAGAGGAAAAGAGATCGTCATTCGAGCCCGGCCGAAGAGGGAAATCGATACCGAACCCGTTACCAGCTTCCTCGACCGCTTTCTTTCTTGCTTTCCCCTCGAATTGAGCTATCAGGTCAAAAAGAAGAACGAGACGATCTATCTTGTTTTTGGCGGTGAGGATAAGAGCCTGCTTCTCCGGAGGGACGGCGCCCTTCTTCTGGCCATCCAACATATCCTGAACAAAATCTCAATCCACAAGGTCCAGGTGGATTGTGATTTCTACAGGCGAAGGAAGGAAAAAGAATTGCGCGAGTTCGCCCAACAGGTGGCCCAGCAGGTCAGCAATACGGGCCGGGATGAAATTCTCGAGGCGATGAACCCCTATGAGCGCCGGATTGTCCATATCGCGGTCAACCAGTTCCCCGGGATCACAAGCGAAAGCCTGGGCGAGGGATTTTTGAAGCGGGTCAAGATTTTTCCCGTGGGCAAACCCGCTCAATAATTTCGCCTTCCGTGTCGCGTCCCTTTGTTTACTGTTCTGCCCTTATTCTTTAAAATGAGGTCGTGCTGAAGATTTGGAGAAGGGCGCAGCTCTGATAAGATGAGAGAGCCGGCAACCGACACAATCGTCGCTGTTTCCACGCCATTCGGTTACGGCGGGCTCGGGATTGTCCGGTTGAGCGGCGTTTCGGCGAAGAAGATTGCCAGGGAAATTTTCCGGCCCAGAAAAGAGCGCTGGAATCAGTTTCCGGCCCGCCGCATGGTCCTCGGCGACGTGCGCGGCAGTGCGGGGAAAGAGCTGATCGACGAAGCTTATCTCGTTTATTTCCCCGCCCCCATGTCTTACACTCGCGAAGACGTGATTGAAATCAGCTGCCACGGCAGTCCTGTGGTTTTGGAAGAAATCGTCCGGCAGGCTATACAGAAGGGCGCACGCCATGCCGACCCCGGTGAGTTCACCTTGCGCGCCTTTCTCAACGGCCGGATCGACATTCTCCAGGCAGAGGCGGTCAACGACCTGATCACCGCCGGGTCGCTTGAACAAGCCCGGGTTTCTTATGGTCAATTGCGGGGAAATCTCTCGAAGCGCCTGGCTGCGATCAGGGAGAAAATGGTCCGGCTCGTTTCCTCAGTGGAAGCGGGAATCGAGTTTCCGGATGAGGGCCTGCCTCTGTCGATCGAAAAGATCGGTTGGACAATGAAATCCGTCGCCGACTCCGCACGTCGGCTCATTGAATCTTACGAGACGGGAAGGATTCTTCGTGAAGGATTGACTCTGGCCATCGTCGGCCGGACCAATGTCGGAAAATCCACTTTATTCAACGCTTTGCTCGATCAGGACCGGGCCATCGTCAGTTCCTTTCCTGGGACGACAAGGGATTATCTTCGTGAAAGGCTGCGGATCAAAAATGCGGTCTTTCACCTCGTGGACATGGCCGGGCTCGATCGAGCGTCGCATCCGGTTGAAGAAAAAGGAATCGAGCGCAGTCGGAGGATGGCCTCGGAGGCTGAGGCCGTTCTTCTTGTCGTCGACGGCTCCCGGCCGGAGACAGCAGCCGACCTGAAACTCATCCGAAAATTCGGTCGGCGGCCGTCGATCCTCCTTTTCAACAAGTCCGACCTGGAAACAAAAATCGATAAAGAAAAATGCTTGGCTGAATTCGGAGGAACCCGGTGGCTCGAAATTTCGGCCCTTCGGAAGGCAAATCTCGATCGTCTCAAGGACTTGATTCATGCCTCCTTCGTTCCCGATGAGAAGGCAGGAAAAGAGATGATTCTTCATCTCCGGGAGAAACTTCTTTTGGAGCAGGTCCTGGCTTCGATCGAAGAATCGCTCCGTCTTCTCCGCCAGGGCTATTCGGATGAGGTCTGGGCCGAAGAAATCCGGACCGCAATTTCTCACCTCGGCAAGCTGAGCGGAGAAATCAGTGCCGAGGAGATCATCAAGGACATTTTCAGCCGTTTTTGTGTCGGGAAGTGATGACGCGATCATCCTATTCCACAGACTATGACGTTGCCGTCGTCGGCGCCGGCCATGCCGGCTGCGAGGCTGCTTCGGCCGCCAGCCGGATGGGGATGCGGACGATACTCATTACCATTCATCTCGAGACGATCGCCCAGATGTCGTGCAATCCGGCCATAGGAGGCCTGGCCAAAGGCCATCTGGTCAGGGAAATTGACGCTCTTGGAGGGCTGATGGGCCTTCTGGCTGATGAAACGGGCATCCATTTCCGTCTTCTCAACCGCAGCCGAGGAAGCGCAGTGCAGGCTCCGCGGGCTCAATGCGATAAGGCAGCCTATCGTCTGACCATGAAGAAATGGCTGGAGGAGACGCCGAATCTGACCGTTTTTCAGGGAATCGTAGCCGAAATTCTAGTCTCGAGAGGCCGGGTTGAAGGAGTTCTGACGCTGGACGGGAATCGAATCCGGGCTAAGGCCGTCATCGTCTCTCCAGGGACATTCCTCAACGGTCTCATCCATATGGGCCTTTCTTCTTATCCGGCAGGCCGGGCCAATGAGCCCCCTTCCACGGCATTGAGCGAGAATCTGAAGGGCTTGGGGCTCAGGATCTTCCGGCTGAAAACGGGGACGCCGATGAGGCTTGACGCCCAGACCATCGGCTGGGACTCTTTTACTCCGCAGCCCGGGGACGATGTGCCTGTCCCGTTTTCGTTTCGGACGACCCGGAGACTCGAGAATAAAATCCTTTGCTATCTTGGCTATACGAACGCGAAAACCCATGAAGTGATCAGGGCCAACCTAGATCAGTCTCCTCTTTACAGCGGCATCATCACCGGAATCGGCCCGCGCTATTGTCCCTCGATCGAGGACAAGGTCGTCAAATTTCCTCACCATCCGCGGCACCAGTTTTTTCTCGAGCCAGAGGGTCTCGGAACCTCTGAAGTGTATGTCAACGGACTTTCATCGAGCCTTCCGCTCAAAGTCCAGATGGAAATTCTGAGCACAATTCCCGGTCTCGAGAGGGCGAAGATTCTCCGCCCGGCTTACGGAATTGAATACGACGCCGTTTCCCCAAGAGAACTTGCCGAGACTCTCGAAGTGAAAAAGATCGGGGGGTTGTTCCTGGCCGGCCAGATCAACGGGACATCGGGCTATGAGGAAGCTGCCGCCCAGGGGATTATGGCGGGGATCAATGCGGCACTCAAGATTCAGAAAGGGAAACCGTTCATCCTGCGGCGTGACCAGGCTTATATTGGAGTCCTGATAAACGACCTTGTCCAGAAGGGAGTCGAGGAGCCCTATCGTCTGTTCACCTCCAGGGCGGAATACCGTCTTCTTTTGCGAATCGACAATGCCGATCGAAGGTTAATAAAATACGGACGCGATTTCGGCTTGATCTTGGAGAGCGATTACCGGTCTTATCTGGAAAAAGAAGAAAGGGTGAACAGAAGTTTAGTTTTTCTCGACCGTGAAAAGATCGTTCTTGACAAGAGAGAGAGAATTTCCTTGAAGGAATGGCTAAAAAAGCCTCATATTCGGATTGAAGATGTGATAGAATATAAAAAATTTCCTGAGATGCTGTCCGATGAAGAGATCAGGTTTATAGAGGCTGAAGTCAAATATGAAGGCTATTTGCGCAGGCAGGAGAAGGAAATCGAGGCCATGAGCCGGCTGGACAGAATCAAAATCCCTGATTCCATCGATTATGGGAGGGTGCCCGGATTGACCAGGGAAATCAGGGAAAAATTAGAAAAGACAAGACCGAAGACTATCGGCCAGGTGAGAAATTTTCCGGGCATGACTCCCGCCGCATTGGTCAATCTCGGGGCCTTTATTAAGGCAAGGACAAAATATCCCCGGGAAAAATGTTCCACGTGAAACATTAGAGCCCATGGGCAGGACAATCGCTGTCGCCAATCAGAAGGGAGGGGTCGGCAAGACGACCACGGCCGTTAACCTGGCTGCCTCCCTGGCGATGAAGAATAATCGGGTGCTTCTTATCGACCTCGATCCCCAGGGAATGGCGACGGCAAGCCTGGGAAGAACGAAAGATCCGGGAAAGGGCATCTATCAGGCCATGATGAATGGTCAAAATATGATGGATCTCATCATCGGAACAGAGCTCGACAATTCTTATCTTTGCCCATGTTCTCCAGAACTCGCGGGGGCAGAGATCGAGCTTCTTTCAATGCCTGGCCGAGAAAAGAAGCTTCGCCATGCGGTTGCTGGGGTCACCAAGAATTTTCATTTCATTTTGATCGACTGTCCGCCTTCGCTCGGATTTCTCACTATCAACGCCTTGACGGCCGCTGACTCCGTTCTCATCCCTATCCAGTGTGAATTTCTGTGCATGGAAGGGATCCCCAGCCTCCTGGCCACTTTTGATAAGGTTCGAGACTACTTCAACCCTTCGCTTTCGATCGAGGGGATTGTCCTGACCATGTTTGACGAACGGACGAATCTTTCCAAACAGGTAGCCGAGGAGATCAAGCGCTCGCTCAAGACCCTTGTTTTCGAGACGGTCATTCCGCGGAGCGTGCGCCTCGCCGAAGCGCCGAGCTTCGGTCGGCCGGTCGCTCTCTATGACATCAGGTCCAGAGGAGCTGCGGCCTATCTGAATCTCGCCCAGGAGATTATGAGGAAATGAAGAAAAGAGCCTTGGGAAAGGGTTTGGAAGTTTTTCTGCCCGACGATTATGGAATTTTGAAAGATGAGCGATTTGCCGAGCTCGAGATCGAATCGATTCTTCCCAACCCGCAACAGCCGAGGATGAGGTTTGACCAGGAATCGATTGATGAGCTGGCTCAATCCATCAAAGAAACGGGAATCATTCAACCGATTGTCGTTGTTCCAGACGGAGAAAACTATCGGATTGTCGTCGGAGAAAGACGGTGGAGGGCAGCTCAGAAAGCGGGACTGAAGAAAATCCCCGTGCTCATCCGGACAATTCCCCAGAATCGCGAGATTGAAATGTCGCTCGTTGAAAATCTTCACCGCAAGGACCTGAATCCTCTTGAGGTAGCTCGGGTCTATGAGCGGATGATTCAGGAGTTCGGCTATACACAGGAGGAGATTGCCGAACGGGTGGGCAAGGACAGGTCGTCGGTGGCAAATTATCTCCGCATTCTCGGGCTTCCGGCCGATGTTCTTGAGTTGCTCAGCCAGGATAAGCTTTCAATGGGTCACGCTCGGGCTCTTGTTTCGCTCGAGGACCCGGAGAAGCAAATCCTGCTGGCCCAGGAGATTGTCCGCCGGGACTTGAGCGTCAGAGAGACAGAGAAATTGGTCTCGAAAAGGGAGAGACCGCGAAAGGAAGCCCGTGAGCGAGGCTTCGACGCCGACCTTCGGGCGCTCGAAGAAGAATTGGTCAAGATTCTCGGCACGAAGGTTGAGATTCGGGGAGACAGAAAAAAGGGAGCTATCTGTATTCTGTACTTTTCTCTGGATGAACTGAACAGAATTTATGGAAAAATCAAAGGAGCGGAGTGATGAAAGAAAAAGAGAAGGAAAAAGAGAAGGAGAAAAAAAGAGAGTATGACGAGCACAAAATAACCGGTTTCTTCGACAAGGACACGGAATTCACTGGCGATCTAACTTTTCAGGGCTCATTTCGCATCGATGGGCATTTTAAAGGGACGATCGTATCCGATTCCGTCCTGGTCATCGGCGAACAGGGTAAGGTCGAAGCCGACATCAAAGTCGGTTGTCTTGTCGTCAATGGTGAGGTCAAGGGCACCGTTCAGGCTTCGGACAGGGTCGAAGTTCACTCCTGCGGCAAGATCTTCGGTACGATCACCGCCCCGATCCTGGTTGTACAGGAAGGTGCCTTTCTTGACGCCAACTGCCGGACCGGCGAATCCGTTGCTATTTCCGGGGAAGAAATTTCCAACCCTGAGAAGAAAGGCGTTCTCTATTGATCAAGGCTGCCGTCATTATCCCTTCGAGATTTGGCTCGAGCCGTTTTCCGGGAAAGCCTTTGGCGCTGATCCTTGGGAAGCCGCTGCTTCGCTGGGTTTATGAGGCGGCTCGGCAGGCGAAACTCGTGGATTGCGTCCTTATTGCCACTGATGACCTGAGAGTCTATCAATCGGCTCGGTCGTTCGGAGCCGAGGTTGTGATGACGAAGGAAAGTCATACCTGCGGAACCGAGCGCGTCGCCGAGGTCGCGGAAAACCTTCCGCATCCGATCATCATCAACCTCCAGGGAGACGAACCTCTCGTGACCGGAACGGAAATCGACCTTCTTATCGAAGCGCTGCAGGACGATTCGCTGCTCATGGCTTCGTTGATGACAAAAGTCAAAGACGTGGGAAGGATAGAAGATCCGAACCTCGTCAAGGTCGTTGTCGACACCCATGGCTTTGCTCTTTATTTTTCACGCTCGCCTCTTCCCTACCAGGCGGACGATTTTTTCTTTCTCCATGACGGAGTTTACGGCTACCGGAAAGATTTCCTCTTGCGATTGTCCCGGCTTCCTGTTTCGAGGCTCGAGCGCCTGGAGAAGCTCGAACAGCTGCGAGTTCTTGAAAATGGCGGGAAAATCCGGATGATCGAAACATCGCACCCGGCCTTGAGGGTAGACACGCCTCAGGATATAATCAGAATAGAAGAATTCTTGAGAACGAGACAAGAATGACAAAATACATCTTCGTCACAGGAGGCGTTCTTTCCGCCTTGGGAAAAGGCATCGCCGCCGCTTCGATCGGTCGATTGCTCGAAAGCCATGGCTACAAAATCACCCTCCAAAAATTCGATCCTTACCTCAACGTCGACCCAGGAACCATGAGTCCCTACCAGCACGGCGAGGTCTATGTCACCGACGACGGCGCCGAAACAGACCTGGATCTCGGCCATTATGAACGGTTTACATCGACTCGGACAACCAGGGCCCACAACTGGACAGCGGGAAAAATTTACGAATCGATCATCCGCAAGGAGCGAAAAGGGGAGTTCCTCGGGAAGACCGTGCAGGTGATTCCCCATGTGACGGATGAGATCAAAAACGCCTTTCTCTCCGTCGCCAATGATAACGATATCGTAATCGTCGAGATCGGCGGAACCGTGGGCGACATCGAAAGCCTTCCCTTTCTCGAGGCCACCCGACAGATGAGGCTGACGATGGGTCCGGAGAACATCCTCTTCGTCCATCTGACGCTCGTTCCCTACATCGGAACATCTGGCGAACTCAAGACGAAACCGACACAGCACAGCGTCAAGGAGCTGAGGGCCATCGGCATCCAGCCCGACATCATCCTCTGCCGCACGGATCGTTTTTTGACGCCGGAGCTTAAAGGCAAGATTTCGCTTTTCACCAACGTTCCGCTCGAGGCGGTCATCACGGCGAAGGATGTGGAAAACATCTATGAGATTCCGCTCGTCTTCGCCGCCGAAGGTCTTGATACCTACATTCTTCAAAAGCTCGGTCTGCCGCCGAAAGAACGGCGGCTCGGGCCGTGGAAAGCGATGGTCAACCGGAGCAAGCATCTCCGGGATGAAGTGTCCATTGCTCTGGTCGGAAAATATGCCGGTCTGCAGGATTCTTATCTCAGCCTGAAGGAGGCTCTGAATCACGGCGGCCTGGCTCATGGGCTCAAAGTCAATATTTCCTGGATCGAGGCTGAGAACCTGGAGAAAGGCGAGCTCGACAATCTGTTCAGGGATAAAGATGGAATTCTCGTTCCCGGAGGGTTCGGAATCAGGGGAATCGAGGGAAAGATTCGAGCCGTGACGTATGCCCGGGAAAAGCGCGTTCCTTTTTTCGGGATCTGCCTGGGAATGCAGTGCGCCACGATCGAGTTTGCCAGAAACGTGGCCGGACTCAGGGGAGCCAACAGCACTGAGTTCGATGCTCAAACTCCGCACAAGATCTTTTTCCTCTGGCGCGAGCTGAGCCCGGACCACGACATCGGCGGAACGATGCGACTTGGTGAATTTGTTTGTCAGCTGGAAAAAGAGTCTTTTGCCTACAAAACCTATCGGAAAACTCTGATTTTGGAGCGCCATCGCCACCGCTATGAATTCAACCCGGCCTATGAAGACCGGTTGGCTAAAGCGGGTCTCGCCTTTACCGGCCGGAACCCCAAGCACAACCTGGTCGAAATCATCGAGCTCCGGAACCATCCCTGGTTTTTGGGCTGCCAGTTTCATCCGGAGTTCAAGTCCAAGCCTCTCGTTCCGCACCCGCTCTTCAAAGCGTTTATCGGAGCCAGCTATGGATACCGTCAAAAAAGAATCAAAAGAAATCAAAATCGATGAGCGGGTGACGATCGGGGGGAAAGGGCCTCTGTTCGTCATCGCTGGTCCCTGCGTTCTGGAGAGCGAGGAGCATGCGCTTTTTATCGCCCGGAAAACGAGCGCCGTTTGCGCCCGGCTCGGCCTGCCTTATATTTTCAAAGCTTCTTTTGACAAGGCCAACCGCTCCTCGCTCAAATCCTATCGCGGTCCAGGTCTTGAAAAAGGGTTGGACATTCTCGGGACGGTCAAGAAAGAGGTCGGAGTTCCCGTGCTTTCCGACGTGCATGAAACATGGCAGGTCGGCCGAGCAGCCGAGGTTCTCGATGTCCTTCAGATACCGGCTTTCCTCTGCCGCCAGACCGACCTTATCGTGGCCGCAGCCGATACGGGAAAGGCGATCAACCTGAAGAAAGGCCAGTTTCTCTCCCCGCAAGAGATGGAAAATGTCGTCGCCAAGGCCCTGGCAAGGGGCAACGACCGCCTGATGCTGACCGAGCGCGGAACATTTTTCGGCTATCACAATTTGGTCTTCGATGTCCGGTCGATTCCGATCATGAGGCGGCTGGGTTTTCCGGTCGTTCTCGACGCGACCCACATCGTTCAGCGCCCGGGAGGCAAGGGCGAGGTCTCGGGAGGCGAGGCCGAGTTCATCCCCGTGATGGTCAGAGCAGGGGTCGCGGCCGGTGCGGACGGGCTTTTTCTTGAGGTCCATGAGAATCCCGAAAGAGCGCTTTCAGATGGCCATAATTCATTGATAATAAATAATTTAGAAGATATTTTAAAGTCTGCACTGCGAATCCGAGAAGCCCTCGACGGAGACGTTGTTGAAAAAGGAAGCGGGAAAAAATGAAGAAAAGCGAAATTATCAAAACGGGCCGGGAAGTTCTGGAGATCGAAAGTGCGGCCCTGGCTGCGCTTGTCCCGAGAATCAATGACAGTTTCGTCAGGGCCGTCGAACTTCTGGCCGGAATCAAAGCCAGGGTCATCGTCATCGGGATGGGGAAATCCGGGCTCATTGGAAGGAAGATTTCGGCCACGCTGGCGAGCTGCGGAACGCCGTCGATGTTCATTCACCCGGCCGAAGCCGGCCACGGCGACCTGGGGATGATTCTCAAGGATGATGTCATCCTGGCGGTTTCCTACAGCGGCGAGACCAAGGAGATTGTCGGTCTTCTCGACTTCATCAAGAGGATCGGAGTCAAGCTGATCACGATCACGGGCGCGAAGAATTCGAAGATCGCCCGCTATAGCGATATCGTCCTCGATGCGAGGGTCGAACGGGAGGCGGGGCCCGAAGGTCTCGTTCCCACAGCCAGCACGACGGCAGCCCTGGCCATCGGCGACGCCCTGGCCATTGCCCTGATGAAAAAAAAGGGTTTCGGCGAGAAAGATTACGCTTTTTTTCATCCGCGAGGGCAGCTCGGCAGAAAGCTCCTTCGGGTGGAGACCCTCATGCATACGGGAAAAGAGGTGCCGCGAGTTCTTGAAAGCACGCCGATTGTCGAAGTCATTGAAGAGATGACGAAGAAGAAGCTGGGGATGACCTGCGTCGTGGACAAGAAAGGGAGGCTTCGGGGGATCATCACTGACGGAGATCTGCGACGGATGATGCGGAAGCACCGGGAAACGACTTTTGAGCGAACAGCCGGAGAGGTCATGACTCCCGACCCCATCACCATCGACCGCCGCGGGCTGGCCGCCGAGGCTCTGAACTTGATGGAAAAAAAGAAGATTACCTCGTTGGTGATCAAAGACCAGAACGGTCGTGTGGAAGGAATTATCCATCTCCATGACCTGTGGCGGACGGAGCTTTTCTGATGACGGAAGCACAGTCCAGGGCGCGAGCGGTCAAACTCCTCCTCATGGATGTCGACGGAACGCTCACGGACGGGAGCCTTTTTGTCCTTCCGGACGGGGAAGAAGTGAAGGCCTACAATGTGAAAGACGGTCTGGGAATCCTTCTTGCCCGTCTGGCCGGGTTGAAGACGGGGATCATCACCGGAAAGACATCCCGAGCGTTGGAGAAGAGAGCCCAAAAGCTCGGCCTTGATGAATTTCATCAGGGAATTCTCGATAAAAAACGCGTCCTCGATGATATTCTTGCCCGGCGCAAGCTGACGCGGGACGAGGTTGCCTACATCGGGGATGACCTGGGCGATCTTGAGGTCATTAAATCTGTCGGGCTGGCCGGTGCGGTGGCCGACGCTCATCCGGAAGTGAAAAAGCACAGCCACTTTATTTGCCGGGAGAACGGGGGGCGGGGTGCGGTCCGCGAGTTTATCGAATTCATCCTGACTTCGCAGGAAAAATGGTCCGAGCTCGAGCAGAAGGTCAAGGCTCTATTCGACAATCATCCTTAGGAGGTCCAAGTGGAGATCAACTCGAGAATCTTCCGTGAATACGATATCCGGGGGATCGTGGGGAAAGACCTGACGAACGAATTCGTCGAGTCCCTGGGGCAAGGAATCGGGTCCTATTTCCGCCGGCAGGGGAAGAAAGAAGTCGCTCTCGGCCGGGATGTCCGGCTGAGCTCGCCGGAGTTCGCCTCCGCGATCAGCCGGGGCCTGATAAGCACCGGATGCGACGTCATCGACCTCGGCGTCGTCCCGACGCCGCTCCTCTACTACGCCGTGTTTGCCAAAAAGAAAGAAGCCGCGGTGATGATCACGGGATCTCATAATCCTCCTGAATACAACGGTTTCAAGATGATGCTCGGAGAAGAAACGCTCTACGGCGAGACTATTCAAGAGATCTACCGCATCCTCAAGGATAAAGAGATCGTTGAAGACAGACCGGGCCGGCGCGCGGTCGAAAACGTCATCCCCGACTACGAATCCTATGTTTTGGGCAACATCAAGCTGGGCGGAAAAATCAAGGTCGTCCTTGATGCCGGAAACGGCACGGCCGGGTTTATCGCCGGGCCGATCTTCAAAAAACTCGGCTCCGAGGTCGTCGAGCTCTATTGCGATCCGGACGGGACGTTCCCCAATCACCACCCCGACCCCACGCTTCCCGAGGCGATGGAGGATCTGATCAAGAAAGTCAGGGAGACGGGAGCCGATCTCGGCGTCGGTTATGATGGAGACGGGGACCGAATCGGCGTCGTGGACGATCGGGGGAATCTCCTCTGGGGCGATCAGCTGATGATCATTTTCTGCCGGGACATTCTCCCTTCTCACCCGGGAGCGGCGGTGATTTCGGAGGTCAAGGCCTCAAAACTTCTCTATGAAGAGATCAAGAAACTCGGCGGCCGGGCGATCATGTGGAAAACCGGACATTCCCTGATCAAGAAAAAAATCAAAGAAGAGAACGCTCTTCTCGCGGGGGAGATGAGCGGCCATATTTTCTTTGCCGATCGCTATTTCGGCTATGACGATGCGATCTATTCCTCGGCCCGTCTGGCCGAAATCATTTCCCGTTCCGGGAAAAGACTTTCGGACATGCTGTCCGATTTGCCGAAAACCTATTACACTCCGGAGATCAGGATCTATGCTTCCGACGAGGTCAAATTTAAGATTGTCGACCTGGTCAAGGCAGAACTTTCGGAGAAATACCCTTTGTTGGATATCGATGGAATCCGGGTGAGCTATCCCCGCGGCTGGGCGCTCGTCCGGGCCTCCAACACCCAGGCGGCTCTTGTCCTTCGCTATGAAGCCGACACGCCGGAAGATCTCGAGGCGATCAAGAAAGAAGTCGGGAACGCAGTGGAAAGAGCGATCAAGAGGCTGGAAAACGGATGAGCGAGAAGTGCAGCCTGGAAGCATGCGCGGTTATCATGGCTGGCGGACGGGGAACCAGGTTCTGGCCGCTCAGCCGGCGCAGCCGGCCGAAGCAATTCCTGCCCATCGTCAGCCGGCGGCCCATGATCGTGGATACGGTGAATCGGATCCGGCCTCTCCTCGCTTTAGACTCGATTTTTTCGATTTCGGACTCGGCCCAGGCGGCGGAGATCAGGCGGCTCGTACCTGATTTGCCGGCCGGTAACGTTTTGATCGAGCCGGAAGGCCGGAACACGGCGCCGTCTTTAGTCCTGGCCACGGCGGCAATCTATCTTCTGAATCCCGAGGCGGTTGTCGTCGCTCTGCCGGCTGATCATCTCATCCGGAGGCCGGGCGTTTTCCGTCGCAAGCTCGGCGCTGCTATCCGGGCAGCGGCGGGCGGCGACGTCATCGTCACCTTCGGCATCCCGCCGACTTTTCCGGCCACGGGCTTCGGGTATATCCACTATGATGGCGGAGAGAAGTTGAAGATCGGAGGCGAAATCTTCCATCCTGTCCTCCGGTTTAAGGAAAAGCCCCGGCTCGCACAAGCCAGGAGCTTTCTGCGGCAGGGAAATCATGCTTGGAATTCGGGGATGTTTATCTGGCGGGCTGATGTCTTTGCCCGGAAGATCGAAAGGCATGCGCCCGAATTCTTTTCCTTCTGGGAAAAAATTCTCGCCGCGCTTGAAAAAAAGGACCGTGTTGAGGCCGAACGGGTCTTTCGTCGAATGCCCCCCATCTCCATCGATTATGCTTTGATGGAAAAAGCCGAGGGGGTGCTGGTGAACAGCGGAGATTTCGGCTGGTCGGATGTCGGCTCCTGGCAGGCGGCGGCCGATCTCTGGCCCAAGGACGAGAAGGAAAATGCGGTTCGGGGCCGGGCGCTTGTGGTTGATTCCCGGCGTTGCCTCATCCACAGCCCTCACCGGCTGGCGGCAGCCGTCGGTCTTGAGGACGTTATCATCGTCGACACGGAAGACGCGCTTCTCGTCTGCCGAAGAGACCGTGATCAGGCGGTCAAGGAAGTGATCGAGCGGCTTGAAAAACAGGGGAAAAAGAAGTATCTCTGAGGCGTTATGGCGCCCAGTCCGTCTGAATTCTCCGTGAGGAGCTATTTACCCCGCGTTTAGGTGACGGACTTAGAAACTCGGGGGGCGATAATCCAAGTTCCACTCCAGTTGACGATGTCTTCGTTGAAATCGGCCATCTTCTCGACGGGGTAAATCGCGGCGCCGGGATCGGCGGGATCATACATTGTGTAGGTCGGGCCTTGCTCGCCGTCTCTTCCGTAAGACACGATGATGAAATCATCTCCGGAAACCTCGTCGGCCGGGATTCCGGCGACGGCATTGGCTACGGCATCTTCCCCGACATAGGCATTGAAAGGCGTGCCCCAGTGATCGTTGATGGTGAAGCTCTTGACGAAGAAAGGCGTGATCGCGGTGACGAATTCGTTGCGCGGCGTGATCGGCCCGTTTTGAGAGACGCTCTCCCAGGAGCCGTGTTCGGTGATGTAGTTGACGCAAGCGGTCGAGATCGTGACCATGTCGCGCATGGTGGTTTTTTGATTCGTTTTCTGGATGGCCATGATGATGTTGGGGACGAGGAGGGAAGAGATGATGCCGATGATGGCCACGACGATAAGAAGCTCGATCAGGGTAAAACCTTGCTCTATTTTAGACATAGATCGATCCTTTTTTAAAATCTGAAACCAGGGCAATTTTTTAAAAGCAATTTTCGTGCCAGACGATGGTCAATTAATTCATTAAATATCAATGAATTAAGCGATTATCGCCCGGCCCTCGGCGGGTCTTAGGGACGATTTTTGTCCAGATTTGACAAAATATGGAACTCTTATGGCCGTTGCCTCGCGCCCTGAAAGAGCAGCTCGAGGTCATGCACGGGCGGAAAACGGGACGGAAGCGGCCGCTTCCGGGGCCGGAGTCATTTCGGTGGACCAAAGTTTGGGCGATCCGGATGTTACTCGAAAAACCTTCACCTCCATAGCCATCGATCGTCGAGCAGAGAGGCGCGGAGAACAAGGCCCCTCTTCTTCCCGAGATTATCGTTGCGACTCTGGACGCGTTTCTTTATAATGAAATCCCTGAAAGGAGGCCGAATGAAAAGAAGATGGATTTTAGCCCTATCGGTTTATCTCCTGGCGTCGGCCGTCTTCGCCGCCGAGGTCAGCCTCGATGTCAAGGAGCACGAGCTTGGAAACGGGATGAAGATCCTGATGATCAAAACTCCCGGAGTCCCGCGCGTGGTCTGCCATATCTATTTCAAAGTCGGGTCGATCAACGAGCGACCGGGAATCACCGGCATTGCCCACCTCCACGAACACATGATGTTCAAAGGGACAAAGATGATGGGAGTTACAGACTATGAAGCCGATGCCGCGATCGACCGGAAGATCGACGAATTGATGGCCAAAATTTATCGGGAAAAATACTGGAAGCGCGACGGCGGCGACAAAGAAAAAATCGCCCAGTGGGAGAAGGAGGTCCGGGAGCTCGTTCAGGCGGAAAAAAAATACATCGTCAAAGACGAACTATGGGAGCTGTACATGAAAAACGGCGGCACCGGCCTCAACGCCTCGACGTCGAACGAAGTCACGGGTTATTACGTCACGCTTCCGTCCAATAAGGTCGAGCTCCAGATGTTCCTCGAGTCGGACCGGATGATGAACGCCTACTTCCGCGAGTTCTATTCGGAGAAAGACGTCGTCATGGAAGAGAGGCGGTTGAGCGAAAACCAGCCCGGCTATCTTTTCAGCGAGCAGGTTAATGCCGCGTTTTACGCCGCCTCGCCTTATCACTGGGATGTCATCGGATGGATGGACGACCTCCGCAAGCTGACGAAGGAGGACATGATCGAATTCCACAACAGATATTATGTTCCCAATAATGCCGTCGCCATCTATGTCGGCGATATCGAACCGGCCAATATCATCTCTCTGGCCGAAAAATATTTCGGCCGGATTCCCAGGGGACCGGATCTTGAGCCGATCAGGACGTCCGAACCTCCTCAGTACGCAGAAAAACGCCTCTACGGCGAAGGACCGGCCCCGACAAGCCTGCAGATGATGTTTCATACGCCGCCGAGCGGCGATCCCGACGTGGCGCCCCTCACGGTGCTGGCCGATATCCTCGGGTCCGGGGGGGGATTCTTTCGGGGCGGCGGAGGTGGTGGGACCGGGAGACTGTACAAAATCCTGGTCAAGGAGAAACAAATGGCCGTGAACGCCTCGGCTTCGAGCCGGCCGCAGTGGTATGTCGGAGCCTTTCAGTTTAACGCCGTGCCGAGGCTCGACAAAGGCGTCCAGCCGGAGGATCTGGAGAAGGAAATTTGGGCCGAAATCGAAAAAATCAAGAAGGAAGGAGTCACGCCGGAGGAAATCCAGAAAGCCAAGAACCGGTCCGAAGCCATGTTTCTGCTCAGCCTTCAAAGCCCGATGGGATTGGCCTCGCGGGTCGGGAGGGCGGAGCTTCACCGGGGATGGCGGTCGCTGATCAGCGACCTTGAAGCCGTGAAAAAGGTAACGAATGAGGATGTCCAGCGCGTGGCGACGAAATATTTTGTCAAGGATAACAGCCTTACAGCCATCTATCGAAGAAAGATGGGAAGGAGGGAAGGATGATTGCTTTGAAAAAGACAGGGTGCCTGATCATCAGCCTCTTTTTGCTCGGCCTCGCCGCCGGATTCGGTCAGGTGGAGAAACCCTCCGACCTGAAATTTCCTCCTCTCAAGTTCGAGCCTCCGGATCCGAAAATGTTCCGCTCCGTCCTGGCCAACGGGCTCCGGGCTTATATTCAGGAGGACCGCAGCTTGCCGTTGGTCTCGGTTTCTGCGCTCGTCCATTTCGGAAACCTCTATCTCCCGAAGGAAAAAGCCGGGCTGGGCACGATCCTCAGCGATACTCTGATAAAAGGCGGGACAAAAACAAGGGAGGGAAGCGTCATCGAGGAACGGATCGATTTCCTGGGCGGAACGCTTTCTTTTTTCGTCGGCGACCGGACGTCGACTCTTTCCCTTTCCGTGCTGAGCAAGGATCTCGATGAAGGCCTGGATCTCTTTTTCGATGTCCTGAGGAATCCGGAGTTCAGGGAAGACGCCGTCAATCTGAGCAAGGCCCGGTCGATCGAACGTCTTCGACAGGCGAATGACCAGCCGAATATCGTTCTTTCCAGGGAGTATGCGAAGCTCCTTTACGGCGATCACCCCTTAACTTGGGAGCCGACGAAGGCGACTTATGAGGGGATCGCTCCCGCCGACTTGAAAGAATTCCACCGCCGTTTCTTTTTTCCCCGGAACATCATCCTCTCCGCCGCCGGAGATTTCAACAAAAACGAATTGAAGAACAAAATCACCAAGCTCGCCTCCGGCTGGAAGAACCGCGACCTGAATCTTCCGGCGTTTTCCAAGACCTTTCCTCAAGTCGAGCCGGGCGTGTATTTCATCCAGAAGGCGATCAACCAGGGCTACATCAGCCTCGGCCATCTGGGAATCGAGGATACGAACCCGGATTATTTCGCCGTCCAGGTGATGAATTTCATTCTCGGCGGAGGAAGCTTCACTTCGCGGATTACGACCAAGGTCCGGTCGGACGAAGGCCTGTCCTACAATCAGGGAAGTCGGTTCACCTATATCTGGGGGTTTCCCGGGACATTCTCCGGCTACGTGCAGACCAAATCGGCAACCGTCGCTTACGCCATCTCCCTAATTTTGGCTGAGATGGAGAGGATTCGGAGAGAACCGGTGTCGGATGAGGAGATGGAAACCGCGATCAACTACTACTTGGAGAGTTTTTCCGATAACTTCCAATCGCCGCAGGTGACGATGCAGAATTTTGCCAACCTGGAGATGACAGGGAAGCCGATGGATTACTACAAAACCTACCGGAGCAAGATCCAGAGGGTGACGAAAGAAAAGGTCCTTGAAGTGGCGGACAAATACATTCGGCCGGAGAAAATGGCCATCATGATCGTCGGCGACTGGGAGCCGTGCAACCAGGGCTCGGAAAAACTGCCCGGACCTCTGGACAGGTTTGGAAAGATCCACCGGATCCACCTTCGGGATCCGATGACCGGGGAGGAAATCAAAACGCCGTAAACAGCCGAATCGCCGGAGGCTGATTTATTTTAAGGAGAGGAAGACGATGAAAAAGCGTTTTTTTCCGGTTCTGTTGATTTTTTGTCTGGCCTTGATGTCGGCCGGCCCAACTCCGGCCCAGCAAACCCAGCCGCCGAAGCCCGAGGAAATCCAGAAGAATCTGGTCCGAGTGGAAAAGACGGAGGCCGTGCCGGAGAGATTGAGACCCGGGTTCGAGAGCATCACCGACAAGGATTCTCTGGCCATGCTCACCTACCTCGCTTCGGACTTGCTCGAAGGCCGGGAAACGGCGACTCGGGGCTTTCAACTCGCCGCCGAGTATGCGGCCTCGCTCTTTTCTCTCTGGAAATTGAAGCCTGCGGGAGATATGCCGCAGGCGGGTTTCATGGGCGGGTTCATGGGCCGTCCTTCGACTCCCGCCCCGGCTCGCGAGAGGAGCTATCTTCAGGAATTCGCTCTCCGGGAAATCAGCGAGGCGGCGACAAAAATCAATGTCGAGGTCAAGATCGGAGGTTTGACGAAAACGCGGACGTTTGAATCCGGCGTCGACTTCGTGGCCCCGTTATCCGGACCGGAGTCTTTTTCCGCCCCGGTCGTCTTTGCCGGCTATGGAATCAGCGAGAAGAAAATCGGCTGGGATGAATTCAAGAACCTGAACGTCAAGGGGAAAATCGTCCTGATCCTTTCGGAAGCGCCGGGAAAGGACAACCCGGAATCTCCCTTCCAGAAGGATAAAGAGCTGAAAGAAAAATATTTTCCCGCTGCGCCGGCGATGCCTTTCGCCCGAGGCGGAGGCCGGTTCAACAAGACCCAGGAGATCGCCAAGCTCGGCGTCGCGGCCATCCTCCAGGTGCAAAACACGGGCAAGGACAGCGACCTCTTCAACAGCCTGGCGGGCCCCCGACCGGTAAGCGACGAGCGGCCGATCATCAGGGAGCCGCGACGGAGACTTTCGATTCCCGGGGCCGCCGAGCGAATGCCTTGGGAATTCTCTCCCGTGATCAACATCAGCCGGGAGATGGCCAACGCCATTCTTGAAGCAAGCGGCGAAAAAATCGACGACCTGAAGAAGAGAATCGAGACGAGCGGCAAACCGGCCTCGATGGAGCTTCCGGGGACGCGGCTGGACATCGTCACCAGTGCCAAAGTCGAACTTGTTCGTTGCCGGAATGTCCTGGCCTATGTCGAGGGCTCGGACCCGAACCTAAAAAATGAAGTCGTGATCATCGGCGCTCATCTCGATCACTTAGGAAAACGGGGCGATTATATTTTCAACGGCGCCGACGACAACGGTTCCGGATCGGTCGGCGTCATGAATCTGGCCAGGGCCTATGCCCTGAACCCGGAAAAGCCCAAGCGTTCCGTCCTGTTCGCTCTTTGGACCGGCGAGGAGGAAGGCCTGCTCGGGTCGCGTTTTTATGTCATGAATCCGGCGTTTCCGATAGATAAGACAGTCGCCTACTTCAACATGGACATGATCAGCCGGCCTTACGATGAAAGCACCTTGTCCAGAATGGCGCGCATGATGAACATCCCGGTTGAACACGAACTGTTCAAGACGATCAAGCCGGCCAACTTTCTCCCCGTCTCTTTCTCGGCCGGAGCCGGGCTGGCGGATGTTCTCCGCGCCGCCGATCAGTACGTCGGGCTCGATCTGTTCTTGAGGGAATCCGAGGGCGGAATGGACCGCGGGATGGGCGGAAGCGATCACGCTTCGTTTGCTCCGGTCAAGGTCCCCTGGATTTTTGCCATCACCAGCATGCATCAGGACTATCACCAGACAAGCGACAGCGTGGAAAAAGTGAGCGGCGAGATGATGGCCAAAGTCTCCCGTTTGGCCTATCTGACGACTTTTCACCTGGCGGATAAATAATTCCCTCTCGATTGAGAAAACGATCGATGACGTGAGGAGAGAAAATGGCGGATACGACCGTTGGTAAGACAATTCACCGGGAGGTAAGCGGATGAGAAAATCGCTGCGGCTGATTCCCTTTTTTCTTTTTTTCTTTCTCCTTCAGTTGACTTTGGCGTCGGGAAATGCCCAGGACCGCCGGGAAAGGCCGCCCGAATACAAGGAGCTGATGAACGCCGTTCGGATCGACGATCTGAACGCCAGGATCAAAGAGCTGGAGAGAATCAAGGCCGCTTACCCGCAGAGCTCTTATCTTCCTGCCATTGAGAGTGCCCTTTCCACAGCCAGGATCGGGCTGGCGCAAGATGTGGATTCCATCGTCGAGCTTCAGGAGCCTTCCCTTCAGGCGGCGCGGGGAGCGGGTCGAATCTATTCTTATTACCGGGCTTCCATGGAGATCCTCAGACACAAGAACCTCGCTCTTTTTGAAAAGAAAAAAGTGACGGCAGCCGTCAACCGCTACGTCGCGGAAGGGCTCAAGCTCTCCTCCGACCCGGAATTCATCAAGACCGTTCCTCCCGATCAAAGAGATTATGTCCAATCCAACGCGCCGACGCTTTATCTGGCCCAGGCTCTGGCTTTCCTGAACGAAGGAGAGGCGGGCAAGGCGCTCAGCTCGGTCGAGGATTATATAAAAAACGGCGGCCTGGTGGAGAAAACCTATCATTATGTCCGGGCCTCTGTCATGGGAGCCTTAGGGAAAAATCAGGAAGCCCTGGATTCGTTTCTCGACGCGGCGGCGGAGAACTTTGAGGACGCCGAAGAAAAAGCCCGTGAATATTGGATCAAGGTCCATGGTTCGGAAAAGGGATTCGAGGCCAAGCTCGAAGCCGAGCAGCGGAAGCTCCCGTTCCGGCCTGAGCCTTTTAAGCCGGCGCAGGGCTGGAAGGGGAAGACGGTCCTGGCCGAGCTTTTCACCGGATCAGAGTGTCCGCCTTGTGTCGCGGCCGATCTGGCCTTCGACGGGCTTATCGAGTCTTACGCTCGGGACTATCTGGCTGTTCTCGAGTATCATCTCCCCATTCCCGGCCCGGACCCGATGATGAATGCGGCGACGCAGAAAAGAGCCCGCTTCTATGGCGTCAACAGCACGCCGACCGTAATTTTCGACGGCGGAGAAAAAATTGTGGGCGGAGGCTCGAGGCAAATGGCCGAGGAGAAATATCAAAAGTATGCGACCGAAGTCAACTCCAGAGTCTTTGCTCAGCCTGAGGTCAGACTTAAGGCGAGTGCCAGGCTCTCGGGCGACGAGGTCAAAATCTTATTCTCCGCCGACAAAGATCTCCCCGGAGTCGATTATCAGTTCGCGCTCGTCCAGACCGAAGAAAAATACCGCGGCGGAAACGGCATTGTCTTTCACAAAATGGTTGTCCGCGATTTTTTGACCCTCGATAGGGGAGAGGCCAGGGAAAAGAAAGTTCGCTTCCGCATCTCGCAGGCCGAAAAGGACGCCGAGGAGCGTCTCGCGGAACATGAAAAGGAAAACAACGTTTCTTTTAAAGAGAAGCACAATTCGATCGACCGGAGACGGCTGCTGGTGGTTTTCTTTCTCCAGGACGGTCTGACGAAGAAAGTCCTCAACAGCGTCGTCGCCGAGGTCGGGAAGTAAAGTCGGGCTTATTTTTTCAGACGGAGTCCAAGCTCGTCGATCTGCTTTTCATCCACTTCGGACGGCGAGCCCGTCAGAAGGCAAAGGGCGCTTGTCGTCTTGGGAAACGGAATGACCTCGCGGATGGATTCCTCGCCAGCGAGAAGCATGACGATGCGGTCGAAGCCCAGGGCAATTCCGCCGTGAGGGGGAGTGCCGTAGCTCAGCGCCTCCAAAAAGAACCCGAATTTCTCTTCGGTCTCTTTTTCCCCAAGCCCGAGCAAGTCGAAAATTCGCCGCTGGAGAGCGAATTCGTGGATTCGGATCGAGCCGCCGCCGATCTCATAACCGTTGAGGACGATGTCATAGGCTTTTGCCCGGACACGCAGCGGTTCGGTTTCAAGGAGAGGGAGGTCCTCTTCGAGCGGCGAGGTGAAGGGATGATGGACCGAAACCATTCTCCCTTCTTCTTTGCTCCATTCAAAGAGAGGAAAATCGGTGATCCAGGCGAAGGCAAAGGTTTGGCGGTCCGGAGGCGCAAAAAGCTCCGGGCGAAGGGATCCCAGGGTCTTAAGGACGAGATCTTTCCTGTCCGCCGCAAGGAGGACCAGATCCCCTTCTCCGGCCGACATTTTTTCCGAAATGAGCCTGGCCTCGTGATCCGCGAGCCGAAACGATGATTTGAACCCGTCCTGCCTTTTCAGCCACAGGATTCCCTTGATCCCGAGATCCTGAGCCCGGCGGTTGATCCTGTCGAGCTGGCTCCTGGATAGGCCGGCTCCCCGCGGAACTCTTAAACCCGCGACCATACTTTCCTCGGCGAGAGCGCGGCGGATGATCTCGGTTTCGAACCCCTGGGCGGTGAAGGTCAGGTCGACGATTTCCGCCTCGATCCGGAGGTCGGGCTTGTCCGTTCCGTATCGCTCCATGCTTTCCTGATAGGTCAGCCGGCGAAAAGGGAGAGCCGGTTTCGAGCCGCAAATCTCGAAGATGTAAGCCATCAGCCCGTCGACCAGGGAAAAAATATCTTCCCGATCGGCGAAACTCATTTCGATATCGATCTGGGTGAATTCGGGCTGACGGTCCGCCCGCAAATCTTCATCCCGGAAGCAACGAACGATCTGGAAGTAACGGTCGCAGCCGGCGATCATCAGCGTCTGCTTGATGATTTGAGGCGATTGCGGGAGGGCGTAGAAACGTCCCTTATAGATCCGGCTCGGGACCAGGTAATCGCGGGCTCCTTCGGGAGTGGACTTCGTCAGAAACGGCGTTTCAACCTCCAGGAATCCCCGGCGGGAGAGGAACTCCCGCGTTCTCTGGGCGGCTTCGTGACGCAGGCGCAGAACGCGCTGTTTGGAAGGGCGGCGGAGGTCGATATAACGGTATTTCATCCGCAGCTCTTCGGTCGCTTGAACCGGATCGGCGACCTGAAAGGGCGGGACTTTGGAGATGTTGAGGATCTTGAGTTCCCTGGCCTCGACTTCGACCTCGCCGCTGGCGAGTTCACGGTTCACCGCGCTGGGCTCCCTTTTCCTGACCGTCCCGCGAACGGCGATGACGTATTCCGGACGGATTCTTTTAGCCGCCTCGAGAAGGTCGGGTCGAAAGGAGGTGAAAACAATCTGAACGATGCCCTCCCGGTCGCGAAGGTCAATGAAGACCAGGTTTCCCATGTCACGCTGCTTCTGGACCCAGCCGAACAGAGTCACTTCCCGGCCTTCGTCCTGAGCCCGGACTTCGCCGCAATAAAGCGTTCTCTGCCAGCTTTCGGAGACGGCTGGCGGGCTGTTTTTCATCGCGGTCTTTTGTTCGCTCAATTTCGGACCGTCTCGGTCATTCTCAGGAGCCTGATTGGCGGAGGAGGCCGCAGATTTCATTTGCCGAGGTCTCCACCTGAGCCCCTGTTTTCATGTCCTTGATTTTGTAACGTCTGCTTTTCACTTCATCCTCGCCGATGATCAGCGTCCAGGAGGCTCCGAGCTTGCTTGCCCGGCTGAGCTGATTTTTCAGGCTCCGCTCCTTGAATTCGATTCGGCATTCGACGCCTTCCGCTCTCAATTGACGGGCCAGCTTGATCGCCTCGATTTTGGCGTTTTCTCCGAGATAGGCGAGATAGAGATAGTTTTCGGTCGGCGGAGCGAGCTTGGCCACGGATAAGAGCCTCTCCAGTCCGACGGCAAAACCGATGCCGCAGATGTCGGGGCCGCCAAATTCCTTCATCATGTCGTCGTAGCGGCCGCCGCCCAGAACGGCGTTCTGGGCGCCGAGCTCGCCGGTCGTTATTTCGAACGTCGTTTTGGTGTAATAATCGATCCCCCGGACGAGCCGCGGCTCGACCCGGTAGGCGATTTGGTAGAGGTCGAGGTAGGAGCGGAAACGCCGAAAATGATCCTGACATTCGGAACAGAGGAATTCGGTGATCACCGGAAAGCCGGCGGCGATCGCGCGGCAGGATTCGACTTTGCAATCAAAAATCCGGAGGGGATTCGTTGCGGCTTTTCTCCGGCAGTCCGGGCACAGTTCGGCCTCGAAGGTGGCGGCGACAGAGCGGAGTTTTTCCACGTAGGCCGGCCGGCAGAGGCGGCAGCCGACGGAGTTGACCAGAATCTCGGATTTCTCGACGCCCAGCCGGCGCAAAAGCCGGTCGGCCATCTCGATGATTTCCGCGTCGAGCGCCGGGTCGTTTTCGCCGAAGACTTCGATATCGATCTGATGGAATTGACGATAGCGGCCTTTCTGGGGTTTGTCGAAGCGGAACATCGGCCCGATATAATAGAACCGCAGCGGCTCCGGCAGGAGGTCGAGGCGGTGCTCGATGATCGCCCGGACGACCGAAGGCGTGTATTCGGGCCGGAGGGTGATCGAGCGGCCGCCCTTGTCGGTGAAAGTGTACATTTCTTTCTGGACGATGTCCGAGGTCAGTCCCGTCCCCCTCTCGAAAAGCTCGGTCATTTCGATGACCGGGGTGCGGATTTCCCGATAGCCGTAAAGCTCAAAGAGAGACTTGGCCAGGTCTTCGGCTTGCTGCCAGAGCCGGGCTTCTCGGGGCAGAATATCGTGCGTCCCCTTGACGGCGGAGACGACTTTCTTTTCGTCCTGTGGATCACTCACTTTTCGATAAAGACTCCCATCCGCCGGAATTTCTGATATCGCTCCCTGAGCATTTCGTCGACCGGCATCGCCTCGAGCTTCCGCAGCGCCTGATGGATCTGTTTGTCGACATTGCGGAACGTCTGTTCCGGGTCGATGTGCGCACCCCCTGGGGGCTCGGGGATTATCCGGTCGACGACACCGAGCTCGAGGAGGTCCTGGGCCCGGATGCGCATGTTTTTGGCCGCCTGGCTGACGGCGCTTTGGTCTTTCCAGAGGATGGCTGCGCAGCCTTCGGGCGAGATGACCGAATAGAAGGAATATTCGAGCATCATGACGACGTCGCCGACTCCGATGGCCAGAGCGCCTCCGCTTCCGCCTTCGCCGATGATGACGACGACGATCGGCACACGGAGGAGCGAGATGTCTTTGAGGTTCGAGGCGATCGCCTCGGCCTGGCCGCGCTCTTCCGCCCCGATTCCGGGATAAGCGCCGGGAGTGTCGATCAGGGTGACGATCGGGAAGCCGAATTTTTCGGCCGTCCTCATGACCCGCATCGCTTTCCGGTAGCCTTCGGGGTTGGGCTGGCCGAAATTTCTGGCGATCCGTTCTCTTGTGCTTCGGCCTTTCTGATGGCCGATGAACGCCGTCGTCCTTCCCTTGTAGAACCCGAGGCCGGCGACGATGGCCGGGTCATCGGCAAAACGGCGGTCGCCGTGCATTTCGATGAAATCCTCGGTGAGGGCGGCGATGTAATCGAGAGTGTAAGGTCTTTGCGGGTGGCGGGCGATCTGGACGATCTGGGTGGGTGTAAGGCGAGGTGCGATCGCCGCCCATTCCTTCTCGATCATGAGGCGAAGTTCGGCGATTTTTTCCTTCCTCGCCGGGTTTTCAGAGATTTCGAGCGCCTCGATCTCTCTTTTCAGCGAGACAATACCTTTTTCCAGTTGATAAAATTCTTCTTCTCGACTCATGCGGCTTCGCCTAAAAAAATCTCACCAGCTTCCCCTATTCTATAGGCAAGGTCGGGGAGTTTGCAAGATGCCACGAGATCCGTGGCAAAAAGCGGCGCGATCCTGCCTATAGAAAAAAGGCGAAAAAGAAGAAAAGACTGAGGATCAGGATCAGGCTGAGCAGAAAGAGTTTCTTGATCACGGTTTCAATCCTTATCCTCGACGATGACGGCTGTTCCATAGACGATGATCTCGGCGGCGCCGTGCATCATCTCCGAGGTGGAAAATCGGACTCCGACGATGGCGTTGGCGCCCATCGCCTTGGCTTCGGCGATCATCCGGTCGATCGCCTGTTCTCTGGCCTCGGCCATCATCTTGGTGTAATCTCGGATTTCGCCTCCGACGATGTTCCGGAAGAGGGCGAGAATATCGTGGCCCAGGTGACGGGCCCGGATCGTGTTCCCTCGGACAAGGCCGAGGTGACGCTTGACTGTTTTGCCTGAGATCTCCTCGGTCGTGACGACGATCATTTCATGATCTCCTTGTATCTTTCCCTTTTTCTTAAAAAGAGGTGTTCCCGGGCGATCGAAACCAGAAGGATAACGGCGCCGCCGAGCAAAGCGAGCAGGCCGATTTTCAGGACCAAGGGAACGGCCGGATGGCGAAGAAGGCCTTCGATCATTTTGACGGCCCCGAAGAAGAGCACGATGATGGCGCCGAGGGAGAGAAGAATCCAGCCGATCCCCCTCTCCAGGCGGTTGTAGACCGAAGTCCAATAAACGTTCCAGATTTCGTCGGGGGGAGTCTTGAAATCCATTTTTTCCATCACCTCCTCGAGTTTGAGGGATAAGTCGTATTCCTCTCGGCAGGTCGGGCAGGCAGCCAGATGCTCTTCGACCATGGCCCTGGTTTTGTCATCCAGCTCTCGGTCGACCGACTCGGCGATCAGCCGCTGGATGTCTTTATGATCCATTATTCTCTCTCCGCGGCCGGTCGTTTTTTTCGAAGCCCAGGTATCGTCTCAAGATCTCTTTCAGCTTTGCCCGGGCGTAAAAAAGCGAGGACATCACGGTTCCGACAGGCTTCCCGGTCACCTCGGCGATCTCCTGATAAGACATCTGTTGGAAATAACGCAGCAGGACGACCTCTTTTTGCTCGAACGCGAGCTGACTGATTCCTTTCCGTACAGCGGCTTTCATTTCCCTGTCTTCCGCCTCAGTCCCGAGGATGCGAACTCCGTCGAGCGGAATTTCGTTCTTCACCTTTTTCCGCCGGAGGTGGTCGAGGCACAGATTCTTGAGAATTTCGTAAAACCAGGGGAAGAAAGACCGCCTGGCGTCGAAGCTTGCAATCCGGCGGAAGGCCTTGACGAACCCCTCTTGAGAAATATCCAGCGCGTCCTGCTCGTTGTGGACGAAACCAAGAGCGATGAAGTAGGCTTTTTTCATGTAGCGAGCGACAAGCAGCTGGCAGGCCGCCTTTTGCCCTTTTTTGACCCGCTCGATGATTTCCCTTTCCGATAGGGCTTCGTCGTTCATCGTTTTCCGCCCGAGGAATGCGGGCCAGGCATGTGGTGGCAATACGGGCGACTCGAGCACGGCGTTCTCTCTTCGCCCGGATATACGATCTCCGTGCGGGATTTATTCATTCGGCTTGAGCGACCTCTGGCGGACGATTTCGAAAAAGAAAACGGCCGCCGCGGCCGCCACATTCAGAGAGTTGACGCGACCGAACAGCGGGATGGAGCGGAGCTCGTCGCATTTTTCCCGGACGAGGCGCCTCAGCCCTCGGCCCTCGGATCCGAATACTATTCCGATCGGAACAGTATAATCAAAATCGTACCACGGCCTCCCGGCGCCGGCTTCTGCTCCGACCAGCCAGAGCCCCCGGCGTTTAAGCTCTTCCATCGTCCGGACGAGATTCGTCACGCGGGCGATTTTTAGGTGGGCGGCGGCGCCCGAGGAGACCGCCAGGACCGTGTCGGTCGGCTGAGCGGAGCGCCTCTCGGGCAGAATGATCCCGTCGGCGCCAGCGCCCTCGGCGCTGCGGATGATCGCCCCCAGGTTCTGCGGGTCTTCGATCTCGTCGAGAAGGACGAGAAAAGGTTTCTTCCCGGAAACGAGAAGATCTTCGACGGAGCTGAATTCTTTGGCGGTCAGAATTGCCACGGCTCCCTGGTGTCCGGGCGCCAGACGATCAAGCTTTGGGCGGGGGACAAAGACAAGGGAAATTCCCGCTTCTCTGGCCAGGCGGATCATCTCGGCGATCTTGCCGTGACCCTTTTCTTTCTGAACGAGAATTTTTTGAACCCGACCGGGAGAGCCGCGAAGAATTTCGAGAAGAGGATTCAGCCGGTGGATTCGTTCCATGCGTCTTTCGTTCGTCCAGGCCATCATAGCCGCAGATCAAAGAGCAGTCAACTTGGAGGGGGAACCGCTTCGCGTTCCCCCTTCCAACGGTCGGCCGAATTCATCGGCCTCCCTGCCTCCGACCTCTCCGGAGACACCGACCGCTATCCCCCTTGATTCTCCAAGGGGGCGAGGGGGTTTAATATTATTAGCAAAATTTCTAAGGTGTCTCCGGAAATAAACATCCGGA
>Ga0136652_1000201_pt1 | contig 32373 bp, 29 predicted proteins | sample ConPoolayeEmetaG_FD_94864 | JGI IMG/M metagenome (GOLD analysis project Ga0136652, IMG submission 94864) | Hot spring microbial mat communities from California, USA to study Microbial Dark Matter (Phase II) - Cone Pool mat layer E metaG... ...
CTCATGATAACATTGGGGATAAGGATGCTCACCTGCAAGTTGGAAAGGGAACCGTTGATTGGAAATACGTTGTCAGCACGCTTAAAAAACTAAATTTTAGAGGATACATTGTTGTTGAGAATACTACCTTAGACGATGCTTACGATAGTATACGCTTTTTAAAAACAATTATTAACCGCTAGGTTTTCTCGGTACTAGTCCAAAACTATCTCCATAAGGTCTTCTCCCAAGATGCTGTTGTGAAAAACTTTTTTAGCTTGTTCCAAAAGTTCGTTGGAGTTTTTGTATCTTGAACTTATATGGGTGAGAATCAATTTTTGCACCCCCGCTTCTTTAGCCACTTTTGCGGCTTGGGTGGTTGTGGAGTGCTTTGTCTCTACTGCCTTTTCTTCTAAGTCTTCTCCATAAGTGCTATCGTGTATTAGGATAGTGGCGCCTCTACTTATTCGTTTAACTGAGTCGCAGGGGGGAGTATCTCCTGAATAAACGATTTTTCTTCCAGGTCTTGGAGGATCCACCACTTGGTTTGGCTCTATCCTTCTCCCATCTGGGAGTGTAACTTTTTCACCATATTGTAATTTTTTCCATAGGGGGCCCATAGGTATTCCTAAAGCTCTAGCTTTTTCAGGATGGAATTTACCTGGCCTATCCTTTTCGATAAAGGCAAAGGCAAAAGAATTGTTGTGCTCTGTTTTGGCACATTCAACCGTGTAGAGGCTCGTCTCACATACTACCCCCTCAGTAACCTCTTTAATATGCACGTTAAATGTGAGAGTAAATTCCACTGTCGTCTTTATGGCTTTAACGAAATCAGCAATGCCTTTTGGACCAAATATGTGGAGGGGTTTCTCCCGATTCATGAGCGAAAGTGTTTGCAATATTCCGGGGATACCCATTATATGGTCTCCGTGAAGGTGGGTGATAAAAATTTTGTTAATTCTGCTCACACTTAAATTTGCCTTCTCCATCTGTCTTTGTGTTCCCTCCGCACAGTCGAACAAAATAATTTCTCTATTTATTTTTACGGCGATTGCCGGAAGGTTTCTATCAGCAGTAGGCATTCCGCCAGAAGTTCCCAGCAATATGATTTTCAGCAACTTTCATTTCCTCAGCACTATAATTTGGCGTGTTAAACTCTTGTGTACCGGTATCAAATGTTTTTCTATTATTCGAAAACTTGTTCCCAAAATAGATTCGTCAACATTGACTGTTAAGGGGGTGCCCATACAGATGTATCCTGCTGAACTAGATAGTTTATCTAATTCCTGTAAGAAGAATTCAATTAGTTTTTCGGGGCGGACGCCTTTGGTGGAGGCCGATCCTCCGTAGGGTGGATCCGTTGCTATGCTGTCAAATTGGTTGAGGGGGAGGTGTTTGGCGTCTGAAAGTATAATGTTCCAGTTGACTATGTTGAAGTGTAGGAGATTCCTTTTTGCACCTTTAACCATTTTTTTGTCTATGTCGGAACCTATGGTTTTGCAACCCATGAGGCCCGCCTCAATTAGAAGACCTCCTGCTCCACAGAATGGATCCAAGAAGACTCCTTTGGGTCGAGCTCGAGAGAGATTAACCATAGCTCTGGCGAGATGGGGATTCATGGAACTGGGAATAAAAAAAGGCCTGAATTTTGCCTTCCTGAGACCTAAAGCTTTCCTTTCGGATTCCCTGACACTTATCCCAAACAGGAATATGTCTTCCGTTAAAACGCCATAAAATAACTTGTCAGGATTTTCAAGATTGGCCCTTGCCCCCACCCTCCTATGAATGAGGGCGCCAATTTCTTTTTCTAAAAGAAGTGAGCTCACTTCCGGTGAATAATTTTTTATGCGTTTCACTCTAACGGCAAAGGTTTCTTTGGCTGAGATGTGTTTCTGAAAATCTACGTCTCGAAGTGAAGCCATTATCTGGTTGAAGTCTGCTTCACATTTAAGCAGTGAAATGCAGCATCTATGAACCATTGCGGCACGCTCAGCTATTCTTTGGCAACTCTCCTCCTCTGCTTTCAAAAGTAGTACTTGGTCATATTTTTCTGCTTTGTAGTCCATGTTCAGGCTTTCAAGGATTGCTAAGCACTCAGCAGCAGCTATTGTTTTGGTTTCTCCAGATAGAATGTAAAAATGGTTTTTAATCACTCTTTTAACGCCTCAGCGATAATAGGAGCTACGGACACTAAGCTAACATCGCTAGGAACTGTGTCGGTTGCAATTATTTCAGTTACTCCTGCATTAAGAATCCTAAACCGGGAGTCCCCCACCAAGATGGCGTGAGTGCATGCGGCATAAATTTTAGCGGCGCCTTGATTTTTGGCAATTTCGATGGCTTTAACCATGGTTCCGCCAGTACTGATAATGTCATCCACTACGACCACATCGCGGTTGATGACATCAATTTCTCTACTCTTGGTTTCGATTTCACCTGTGTGTTTATCTCTAAACTTGCTGAGAACCACATATTCAGCGCCTAAAAATTCTGCAAGACTTTTAGCCCTATTCATAGCTCCTTCGTCTGGGGAGATAATGACAGGTTTCGTCAGTTTATACTTGTTTAAGTATTCGCCCAGAAGGGGAATAGCGCTTAAGTCTCTTACGGGAATACTGAGATAATCAAAAAGTCTCTTGTTATGAATATCGACTGTTAGTATTTCGTCGGCTCCCGCATTCTGAATTATTTTACAAATTATTTTTCCACTCACCGCTTCGCCGGGAAGAAATCTTTTGTCTTGGCGGGCGTAAGCAAAATAGGGAATAACTGCGGTAACCTTTGATACACCCAATTCTTTTAGAGTTTCAATTATGAAACAGAGCTCAACTATACCTTGATCAGGGTTCGGGGGTATCGTGGATTGAACCACAATAGCGTGGCGGTTTTTTGGCTCCTCTTTAATTCTAATGTATTTCTCGCCGTCTGGGAAGGTCTTAAACTCAATGGGAATAGCTCCACATTTTAAACATCTAGAGATACGCAGACCCAAGAGTTGCGAACTAGGACCAGGCACTACTACTTTTTCGAGCAACATTCATCAACTCTTCTCTAAACACATCTACTCAATTTTCTAAAAAGCTCCGTTTAACAGGGGATAACTCACAAATATTTAAAGGCTGTTTATCTTTATTCCAGAGATATTAAAAATATTTTAGGTCAAATAAGCTCAGAAAAATATGTATATAATATCAAATTTTGAACGGCGGCAAATCTGGTTCCAATATCTTAAAAGTTAGAAAGTGTATATGTATCTAGAAAAAGTTCCAATTTTGGTGAAACTTTTGCTAAAGGAAACAATGATTTACGAGAAGCTTGATAATAACATGGTAAAATGTGGGATTTGCCCCCACCGCTGTCTAATTAAACCCGGAAAGAGGGGAAAATGTAAAACAAGAGAAAACATAGATGGAGTTCTCTACTCCCTTGTTTATTCCTCAATATCTGCTATGGCTAATGACCCTATTGAGAAAAAACCTCTGTTCCACTTTTATCCAGGAAGCACCGCATTTTCTATATCAACGGTGGGATGTACTTTTCATTGCCACCACTGCCAAAACTGGAGCATCTCTCAGGCAGAGCCCGAATCTGGCTTAACTAGAGAGTTTTCACCAGAAGAAATTGTCTCAGCAGCTAAGAAAAGTGGTAGCCGTTCTATCGCATACACCTATAATGAGCCCTTCGTTTTCTACGAATTCGTCTACGATACTGCAAAGATTGCACATAAAAACAACATAAAAAATATTCTAGTTACAAACGGGTATGCTACACCTGAGGCCATAGAAAAAATAGCTCCCCTAATAGATGCAGCAAACATTGATGTGAAAGCGATGAGCGAGGAATTTTACAGAGAGATATGTGGGGCGCGGCTTCAACCAGTATTGGACGCCGTCCTTCTTATGAAGGAGAAGGGCATTCATATAGAAATTACTTATCTTATAATCCCTCAGAAAAATGATAGCGTAGATGAGATAAAGAAATTTGTAGAATGGGTGAAGGGCAATTTAGGACTGGATGTACCTATCCATTTCTCCAGGTTTTATCCCCATTACAAAATGAAAAATCTTAGCCCCACCCCAGTTCAAACAGTTATCAAAGCTAGAGAAATTGGGCAAAAAGCAGGACTGCACTACGTCTACTGTGGAAATATACCGGGAGAGGGAGAGAACACGTATTGCTATAATTGTAACCAATTAATAGTTGGACGATGGGGATACGTAATAGAGGAGTACAAACTTGCCAAAGGCAATACGTGTCCAAACTGCGGAGCGAAGATAAACATAATTGGAGAATGGGAATAGTTCCCCCCAAATGTTTAGGATACTGGGCGCCAGATAATTCCTAGTTCATCCGCAGTTTTATATGCTTCCTCCATTTCATCGCTAGTCACTCTTCTACATATATCTGCATATTCCTTCCTTCTTGGTACCTCGTGTGTTGGGTGATACTGTTCCATTATGTTAACTAAAGCTTTAGGACAATTTTTAGCCACCCATTCAAGCACTGGTTTGGTGCAACATTCAACGTGTCCCGGTAAAACTAGGTGCCTTATTATCATACCAGATGTTCCAGGTTCCACGGTCTCATCATAGGCCATCTTGTGATTTCTTGAAACGACTTCCCAGTAGTTAGAAACTTTACTCAACCTCTCCGCGCATTGATTATTTCCATATTTAAAGTCGGGGAGCCAGAAATCCATAACGTCCAGTAAAAGCTTCATACATTCTTTGGAACAGTACATGTTAGAATTCCATAGTTGCACAATGTTTGTTTTAGTTTCCCTGATGCCTTTTAAAATGTTGTAGGTGTTTGGAGTTGGATCTCCACCCACATAATTTATGTTTCTTGCACCTTCCCTCTTTAGATCTCTTGAGATTCGTGCAAGGCTCTCACCCGAAGTTTCTATACCGTTTTTTGGATTTGTGGAAATGTCATAGTTCTGACAAAACACGCATTTAAAAGTGCAACTGGAGAAGAAGAATGCACCGCAAGAGCCTTAACTCTTAAGCGTTTGTGCCTGAAGGAACTAGAGGGGCCTCTTCCCCTGTATGTATGAATGCTGAGGATACGTAAGACTCGCTACCCAGTTTACAAAATCCTTTTTCACCCTCCAGTCTATTAGCTCCACACCGTCTTTCACAGAAATGACACTGTGATAGAATCCTTCTTGCTAGTTCCACCTTAACATCCAAATAAGAAATCTTTGGCGAATCCATGTTTCCCAGTTCCAGTTCACCTGCATCAATCCGCCTCAAGACACTTCTAAAAACACCACTTATTCTATCATGTTCATCCCAAAGCTTGCCCAGCTCCGCATCTAGCTCCACATCTACACCTACTTTTAAAGCTATCATAAACTTAGCATAAAGCCTATCATTGAATACCTCATAGTACCTCCAAAGCCTCTCACGAACTATACCGTTATCCCAAACACGGTAAGCATCTGGGCGAATTAGTTTCCACATATTTTAACACTCCAACTCTTTAAGTTCTTAATAAAACAGACACAACAAGTAAATATAATTTTTACACAAAACCCCAAATATTTGCGGTTGTAATGAGGGAGTGCAGACTTATTCGGCTCCATTTCCCCTCAAACAGACTCTATAATAGCTTACTAGAAGCCAATTTTTGAAGCTTAAATGAACTATTCTACATCACCATTAGAATGTGGGAAAATACTTAAATGTATATTAAAGCATCAGAAATGAGGATTATAATTTAAAAAGTTATGGATGGCAGATATTCACGCTGTTCAATTTGAGAACCGAATAGGGTCATTTCTAAAAAGAGTATTGGAGGCTAATTTTTTGACCTGTCACGTCTTGGTGGGCGGCTTCTTCGGAGACGAAGGAAAAGGGAAAATTATTTCCTACCTAGCTATAAAGGATAATGCTTCAATATGTGTAAGGGCAGGTGTTGGTACAAACGCGGGACACACAGTCGAATACAAAGGTAAAACCTACAAGTTGAGACAGATATCAAGCGGATTCGTCCAAGAAAAGGCCAAAATACTAATCGGACCCGGCGTACTAATTAACCCTGACATTCTAAAAAAGGAGATAGAGGAAACAGGAGTGGGGAACAGAATAAAAATTGATGGGCAGTGCGCAATAATCGAAGCAAAACACATCGAAGAAGACAGAGGGTCCTCGTTCCTCAAAGAGAAGATTGGGAGTACCGGAAGCGGATGCGGACCTTGTAATGTGGAGAGAGTAATGAGGCGGGCTAAACTGGCAAAGGACATCCCAAATCTTTCTCAGTATATCACAGATGTCCCATTGGAGGTTAACACCGCCATCGATGAGGGTAAACATGTTTTAGTGGAGGGAACTCAAGGCACGTTCCTCTCACTATACCACGGTACTTATCCCTTCGTGACTAGTAAGGATACCACCGCATCTCAAGCTTGTGCAGATGTGGGTGTGGGGCCAACCAAGGTAGACGAAGTTTTCGTTGTTTTCAAGTCGTATACTACTAGAGTTGGAGCAGGACCTCTCAGTGAAGAATTGTCTGAGGAAGAAGCTAAAAAGAGGGGGTGGTTTGAAACTGCAACAGTGACTGGAAGGAAAAGAAGAGCGGCGCCCTTCAACTTTGAATTGGCAAAAAGAGCCGTCATGCTAAATGGCGCCACACAGGCCGCCTTGACGAAACTTGACGTAATCTATCCAGAATGCGCTGGAGCTAGGTCTATAGAAGACCTGTCCAAAGAGGCCCTCTCCTTCATAAGAAAAATTGAGGAAACAATAAAAATTCCCGTAAGCCTCATAGGAACAGGGCCTAACACCATGGATATAATAGACCTCAGAGAAGCATAATTCTTGATAAAAACGTAAGGGGTATTATGAAATTAGAGCTTCTCTTTAGAAGTGGTGAGCTGTGGGACTTCTTTTGACATGAAGTTTCTTAAGGCTCTTATTAGTGCATCGACCCCCTCTATCATTGATATTGCTACAGGAATGCGCTCCACTTCTGCTATTTTTACAGCAAGGGGGTCTAGTTTCTTTGGTCCATGAATTATAAGTAGGGATGGCTTCAATGAGCGGGTGGTTCCCATCTGGCTAGTTTTAATAGCCACCATAGAAGCTCTTCCACTAATCACATTTGTGAATATGGCGGCACGCTGGGGCGTAGCTCCATAGAGTTTGAGAAGCTGTTCGGAGGAAAGATTGACTATGGCGTTGATGACGTCAATAGCGGTGTATCCATATATCGGTTGGCTTATCAGATCCTTGTTTACAAGTACTTCGCATTCCAAGTATTCGCATAAAACCTCAGATTTGATGGCGTATGGAAACTCTCTAATATCTAGAATGATGTCTGAAGGAATTTCCTTGGTTATAATTCTAGTCAAACCATTAACTACTTGGCCGCCCTTCAGGTCGTCTAGATAGACTAAGGCCTCAACAAATTTTTTAATGGTGTCTATCCTGGGGGAAACCCTTCTACCACTCTCATAGTCACTAATCACTGAGGGGGAGAGTCCAAGGATATCCGCTAGGTCCTTTTGAGGAATCTGAAACTTTTCTCTCCACTTTCTCATCACTTTGCCTGGATCATCAGATAATGTTATTTCTCCGGCAATGCTCTGGCATAAACTTTTTTTACCTTCATCGATGGAGCTACGCATAGACTATGAACACTCCTTTGAAAAATAGTTTAATGGTTTAAAGCATTTATGGGATAGAATATAAGTCTTTCGACGAATGTTGAAAAAAATTCTAATATTGTCGAATAGACCCTCTATAAAACGGCAATATTATTTGGGAAATTTATAGGTCAAACTTTTTTATAAATAAAATCTGTTTTAAATTGTTTAAAATTTTTATGCTGATTTTTTCAAAATTTTTAAATAGTATTAGAAAATTTTATCAGTTTTGTGTTATTCTTCTTTGTATTTATTGGAGCTTTTTTATTATGTTATCGAGATTATCGATATCAGATTTGAGCACGTTTTGAAGATGCTTCAAAGCGAAATTGTGATCTTCATCTGTTAGTGCGGCCACACAGTCCCTTGGAACTATTACTTTGTATCCGAGTAGGGTGGCGCTGCTACCCGTGTGTAGAATGCAGATATCGGTACACACTCCCGTTAATACCACCGTGTCTATTTTCTTACTTTTTAGAATTTTTTCTAGGTTCGTTCTAAAGAAACCGTCATAGGTTTTTTTCTTAACTATTATGTCCCCCTTCTGGGGCTTTAGCTCATCTATAACTTCAGAACCTTTAGTTTTTTCTACAGCGTGTGGTGGCCATATTTGGAATTCTCGATCATCAGGGTCATGGCTATCCGCTATGAATATTACGGGGATTTTTTTGTTCCTTGCATGTTCTATGAGTTTCTTTATAGGGGTTATTATTTTCCTTCCAGCAGAACATTCTAGGGGTGCTCCTTCCAGAATAAAATCATTTAGCATATCTATGACCAAGATTGCAGGCTTCATTTCTCAGCCTCCTCCAAATTTTTTAATTTTTTCTACGAATAACTCGAGACTGCACTCAAAAGCTCCTACAGGATACTCCAAATCAAAATTATTTAACACTTCTGGGTGAATTTCACCAACGTGTCCTATGATTTTTCCATCAGCTTCGATTGAAGCCACCCGTCCCTCCATGAAACTTGGGTGGGAGATTGGGCGGAATTTCCACTGTTTACATCCTAATTCTCTTAGGAGGGCCTCTGCGATAGCCTTTATGTCAGTGAATCCCACCTCAGTGTCGGTAATGGCTGCTGCGACGTTTAGTTGGCGTCGAGCACTAGTTTCAGCTTCGGGATCATAAAATACAATGTCGCCCACCTCAAATATTTTTTGAGGAAGGGCCTCGTGCTTGTTAATTTTTAGAATCTTAATTAGTCCTGGAAGTAGGGCATCTCTAACCATGTTAAATTCCACACTCACAGGGTTAAGCAGCTCTACTGGTTTACCTTTCGTTCGCATGTAATCATAGTGTTCTCTAAAATTTGTTAACGTGAAGCTAATAACTTCATTAAGCCCCAGCCCCACCAGCACGCTTTTTACAATGTTTGATAATTTCTGGTAGGGATGAGCTTCAGCAATAGTCAAGGTTTTGGGAAAAGTTGGTTTCAAATTATAAAGGCCATAACCTATAGCTACCTCTTCCACAAAGTCTACTTCGTGCATAATATCGTGGCGATATGCTGGAACACGCACATTTATCTTGCCACCATTGTACTCTGCTTCCATACGAACTTTTTCTAGGGATTTAATAATTTCTTGTATGGAAAGTTCTAGTCCCAGTAAGCGGTTTACATAATCAGGATGTATCGACCAAGTTTTGGGTGTGAGGTCAGGTGTTGTGATAACTTTGTCAGAGTATTCTACTTTCACACTCTCTATTTTAGCGCCCCCCTCTGCTAACGAAGTTACGAGAATGTTTAGTGTACTGGTAACATCTTTCATTGTAGTCCCAGTTACATCTATGAAAAGATTTCTAGTTTCCTCTGTGAGTTGGGTCAAAATGCCATTAATTATGGGGGGGAAGGATAAGACGTTGTTGTTAACATCGGTGATGATGGGATACTTGGGTTTTCCCTCCATTATGTGGGCGTAGTCCCTACCCTTTGGATGTTTCATCAAAATTTCTCTAGGAGTAAGTTCCACCGCCCAGTTAAGAGGAATAAATTTTATTCCCTCAGGATCCACAGCTCGATACTCGAAGGGGGGTTTAACCTTGTCAAAATCATGAATCCCTATAGAAGATTTTACCCTATCTCTACCTATAGCCCAATGCAGGTCTTCTTGCATTCCTATAAGTTCAACTATGTTTTCATTGTTAAGTGAAACATTCCTAACTATTGCACAGACTATGTATGGTCTAATCTCTGCTAATGCTGGATCCACCCTCACTACTACGCCGCTCTCGGTAATCTTGTATTTTGGAAGCCCAGTCTCTATTTCCATAAATCCTCGGAGAGCCCGAGCAATTCCTTCCTGGCTTGAAAAGTCTGGACGATTAGGATTATATTCGACCTTAAGATAATCTTGTGCCTTCTCTTCAATGTCCAGTCCCAGCCAGGGAACATTCTTTTCAAGTTCATCGGAATCAATTTTTCTTCCCAATAATTCACTCATTCGATTGCAAGTTAGGGTTATTACTGGAATTTTAACCTCCTCCAATAAGTTCTATAAGAGAATGGGGGTTCTTCTAATCCACCCTAAATCGTTTTTGTAGAGATCTCTTATGTCCTCTAAACCTAGGCGAAGCATAGCGAGCCTTTCAAAACCTCCGCCCCAAGCTAGAACAGGAACTTTTACGCCTAGTGGAATCGTTACTTCGGGGCGAAAGATACCCATCCCGCAGAGTTCTATCCAACCAAACTCTTCTACGTAAACAGTGGATTGCAGTGATGGCTCTGTGTATGGGAAATAGCTGGGCCAGAACTGTACCTTCTCGAAACCTAAACGTTTATAAAACTCGGTTAAGGTTCCCATTAGGTCTCTAAGTGTCACATTTTCGTCCACAATGATACCCTCTATTTGAAAGAATTCTGCTAAATGTTTGTAGTCCAGTTTTTCGTTTCTGTAGACTCTGTCAACGGAAAAAACCTTTACTGGAGGTTCGGGGTGCTCCGCCAAGTAGCGAATTGTTGTTGCAGTAGTGTGAGTTCTCAGAATAGTTTGGCGAGCTACATTGGCATCCCATTTGTAGCCCCACCCAATTGAACCAGTTTTCCACCCATTTTCGTGGGTTTTTGACACCCTTTGAACTATTTGTTTATCCGGAAGCTTGGCGGTTTTGGGAAACTTTAGATAGAATGTATCATGCATTTCGCGTGCTGGATGATCCTGTGGTTGGAACAAGGCGTCAAAATTCCAAAAAGCGGACTCTACAAAAGGTCCCCTTATTTCGGTAAACCCCAAATTCAAAAAGATCTCTCTAATTTCGTTAATCAATTCTGCTACAGGGTGAATTTTTCCCGGGTGAATCGTTACTACTGGGGCTTCAACATCATACTTCCTAAATTTGGTACTTCGCCATTTTCCCGACTTTATGAGATCCGAAGTGAGGATGCTGACTTCCTCAACAACACTAACCCCTGATTGAGCAAGTCTTCTCCCCTCCTCAGTTATAATCAGAGAACGAACCTTTTCTTGGCGTATTTTAATTAAATTTCTTCTTTGAAGGGAATCAAGCATTTTCTTCATTTTGTTTGGAAGCTGAGATTCCTCTACCACACCTCTATCATTCAACAATTTTAATAGGTTCTCATCGTCCCCTAGAGGGGGCATCTCCTTAACACTTATGAGAGTTTCACTATCTTGTTTCTTAAATTCTGCCCAATTTTTTCTCCGAAGCCACCCCAGAGCTATTTTTAAATCCTCCTCGGAGAAACTGGCTTCTTTAGAAAGTTGGGATAAAGTGGCGTTGCCCCCCAACTTTAATACAATATTTAAAAGCCTCCGCTCCGGAAGCCCTTCTTCCACGTATTTGGAGCCCTCTTTGAGTATTTCCACGTAGAGTTTTTGTGTTTCTCTCTGCTCCACTAAACCCTTTTCGCCCAGCCATGCTGAGGCTCTAGCCACCGCAACATGGTCTAGCCCCGTTTCTTTCTCTAAATCGCTGATTGTGGTTTCACCTTTGCTCTTGTTTAAGGCTTTTAGAATTTTAAGCTCTATTTCTCGTAACTTTACCTGTTCCTTTACCATGTCTTTTCCTCCAGAGAGTAAACAACAGAGGCTGGCAACTAATTACTGGCTCAGCGTTAACCAAACGTTGAGAAATCTTAAAAAAATTTGGGTTATCCTTCTTAAGAACTCTCATAAATATTTTTGGTAACATTATAGAAAATGTTGTGAGGGGCATTTGTCAGAAGCATAGTCAAAAACAATGTATTAATAATATTTGTTTCGCATAATATTTTTGTAACTTAAAAATTGGTTTATTTCAATAAGTTTCCCTGTTCATTGATTTTTCCTTCGCGAATTCTTGTACTTGAAATGCGTTGTCCATCTTGGGCTAGAATAAGGGGTACTAGAACAATTTCTAGAGGGGGTAATCCTTTTTCTTCACGTATTATGTTAATTTTTTTAACTCCGGGCAGGGTTTCTTCGGTTGCAACCAAGGCTTCTAAACCCGCATCCATTATAGCTGGACCATAAGGATCGTCCAGGCTTATTATTTCAGCCCTATCAAGGTAACCTTCTTCTTTGAGAAAGTTCTCCAATTTTTTCTTTCTCACCTCGTAGGGTTCTATCTTGTTTGCCAGAGTCTTGTGCTGCGCCATTCTGCTTGTGGTCAGCCCAATCATTACGCGTTCGCTGACCTCGAAGGCCTTACGTATCAGAGCTTTGTGCCCAATATGAAGCCTGTCAAAAGTCCCCGAAACTCCAACTAATCTAAAACGGTAAAGCATAGTACCTTCTCCAACATTACTATTATACTGGTAACAATTATATATACATCTTCACAGAACACTTAACGAATTAAAACTATTATAGAGAGGATATAAATAATGCTTGAAGCTAATATTTTAGAGTCTTATAGAGCGGCCGGCGATATAGCGGCGAAGATTAGAGAAGAAGCCGGAAAAATCGTAAAGGAGGGGACGCCACTAATAAAAATCTGTGATGCACTCGAGAAGAGAATAATAAAGGAGGGAGGAAAGCCTGCTTTCCCACTAAACATTTCACTAAACGATGTAGCCGCCCATTACACCTCACCTCCTGATGATAAAACGACTATCCCCCCCAAGGCCCTAGTTAAAGTGGATATTGGAGTTCAGGTTGAAGGCTACATCGCCGATACAGCCGTTACAATCAGTGTAGGTAAGGTGGGAATGGAACTAATCAAGGCATCAGAACTAGCTCTCGAAAACGCACTGAAAACAATAAAACACGGAGTAAAATCTAGCAGTATAGGAGAAATTATTGAAAAAACCATAAAAGAATTCGGCTTTAAACCCATCTCCAACCTAACCGGCCATCTACTAGAAAAGTATAATCTACACGCGGGAAAATCCATTCCAAATGTGAAGACAAAGATAGGATTTGTTCTAAAGGAGGGAGAAGTTTACGCCATGGAGCCCTTCGCCACCACAGGGGAGGGAATAGTGGAAGACTCCAAGTACGCCTACATTTACCGCCTGCCCAGCCCCAAAACATCAACACAATTTTTATCATACATTGCTCGAGAGTTTAAAACATTGCCTTTCGCAGCCCGATGGCTAATCTACAAGTTTCCAAGAAACAAAATAGAGGAACTCATCAGAAAGTTTGTGTCGGCACAAATAATTCAAGCCTACCCAGTTTTAGTGGAAAGAGGGAAGGGAACGGTTTCCCAAGCTGAACACACATTTATCGTTAAAAGGAATGGGTGCGAAATAATCTCTGCTTAGTACTCCTCCTCCTTCTCCTCGATCTTAGACATGGGAACAGAGTAGATGGCACTTATGTATATTTCAGCATTACAAGCTTTGCAAGCCCCAATTTTTTTGAAAACGTAGTCACCCTTATGGAAATCTCTAACCTCCCTATAATCACAACCATAACATTTCAAAACTGTCACAGTCTTATATTCCACGGCAGGCTTGGAGCGGGAAAACAATATCATAGGATAAACCGCAATAAGAAACGCGAAAAAAGCGTATAGCAATCTCTGATTCCTAACACCCGTAAACAAGTCCCAAAAAAGATCACTCAGCGAAGGATTAAAGTAAAGATATAGTATGTACACACCAACGGCTGCGACTCCCGCCGAGAACGCAAATAAAGCCAAATTGAATATCCTTCTCCTTCTCTGCGACACAACAATCACCCAATTTTAACCTATACCTATACAGTTACCTATTCCCGCAACAATAACCGTGTCACCGGGCTTGGTGCGTTCAAGAATCATGTTTTTTACACGCTCAGCAGCTTTATAGGCCCCATCATAAATTTCTTTTTTCATAGGCGTCAAAGCTTCCTCAATAGACATTTTAATTATAACTGCATCCACAGGAACCTTCTGACTCGTTACCTCCTGCTCTATCTTAAACTTGTCAACACCCGGCCCACCAATAGCAGCCCCGACGCCCTCCACCACTTTACCAGTCTTCTCACCTTCAAATTTCAACCCGGCGTCAATCATAATAACTCTAGCAATTTTTCCGTTAGCTTCCTTAATAAGGTTAACAATAGCGTCACCTGGCTTTCCAACTCGCCCTCCCGGGCCGATGGCTCTCACAATTAATACATTTCTACCCTCGAAAGTTATGGGAGTTAAGGAAATGTCTTCAGCAATTTCACTGGACTCAGCGTTCCCATCCTTCACAAATTCATTTTTGAAAATAGAAGCAACAAGAGCGCCAGCACCGTCACCTATAGGCTGACCCTCATTAAAAGCCTTCAAAGCATTGTAATAGGCCTTAGCATACTTCATAATAAATGACAACGCAACCTGAATACTCACAATCATGGCATAATTATTAGTCTCCTTACCCATATAGTAGAAGTGCCTAATAACCAGAAACATCTGACGCAAAGCCATAGCAGCCTCAAAAGTCATATCAATATTAGCCCTCTGATCACGATCAGCCGCAGGCGCCAACTTAGCAATAAGATCATCAAACCTAGACTTCCTCACATCAAGCAGATGTTCAAGCCTCTTAAAAACACCTGAAGGATCACGCTCCACAGGCTCAATCAAAACAAACTCCATATAATCCTCCACAATAGGTGTAGGATCCTTCTCCGGCTTACCCAACTCCCTAATCATCCTAATAGTAGTCTTTTTAGCCTCCTCAGACCACTTCTCAAGCTGAGTTATAACCTCTCGAATCTGTGCCAAATACTGCATACTCTGAACTTTCAAAATTAGACCACTGAAAATCATAAATATAAAGAAGACAAATATCAGAATATTCATGATGAGAATGTATGGATCAGAATAGCCAAACGGCAACTGCAGTGAGGGAAACAACATAACCATCACACAACACTAAACCTTCACATTCGCAAAACTACTAAAACACACACATAAAAGATTTATAAGCATTCCCAGAAAAACCGCCCTAATACACCCCTAAAAAATAGAAGACACCAAAGAGAAAAAGACATCAGAGTTAGTAAAAGACAAAGTAGAAGGTGAAAATAGAGGGATTGGTCCCGCAGGCCGGACTTCCAAATATAGTGTATGGCACACTATAAACTTTGAACCAGCGACGTTGGGGCTGAGTACTATATGCACCCAGTTATCCCGGTGTCTGAGTGCCTACTGGGGTAAGCCACACTTAACGAGTGCAGCTCTACAGCCGGGCACTCTAGCCAGTCTGAGTTACTGCGGGTAAAGTTACTGCGGGACCTTTGAAGCGGCTTTTTCAGGTATGATTCCTAGATGTTTATTGTTAGATAAATTTTTCGTATTCGCTGATTTGAGTGTATATTTTTTTAAGTGGTTGGGGGATATGTTTTTAGGTTAAAGCTTTGGCTAGGGTTCCTGCTATTTCTACGACGGATATCGGTGAGGGAATGGTGGTTGTTCCAATAACGGTGTAGGCTCCGGCGGTGTATATTTTTTTGAGGGCATTGTCTACAAGTAAGGGGTGGGTGCACGCGGCGACTATTTTTTTTGCGCCTTTCTTTTTGAGGGTTTCGATGGTTTTTGCTATTGTTCCTCCTGTGGAGATGATGTCATCTATTATTACTACGTCCCTGTTTTTTACTTCTAGTTCTCTGGTTGTTATTTCGACTTCTGTGGAGCTAATTCTCTTTTTTTCCAGAACGTCGTATTCTGTTCCTAGTTGTTCTGCGGCGAGTTTGGCCCATTGTTCGGCTTCTTCATCGGGTCCTATGATTAGTGGTTTTTGTAGGGAAAGGTTTGCTCCTATGTAGTGTGCTATATCTGGAACCGCTGTGAGGTTTTTTGCGGGAATTTTGAATATTTTTCTCATATCGTCTACTCTGTGAAGGTGCATGTCGACTGTGAATATTTGGTCTGTTCCCACTGTTTCTATGAGTTTTGAAACGGTTTTGAGGCTTATTGCTTCTCCGGGGTTGAATCTTTTGTCTTGTCGTGCGTAGGCGAAGTATGGGATTACGCCTGTTACCTTTTTTGCTCCTGAGTCTTTGAGTGCTTCAACCATTAGGAAGTATTCCATTAGGTATTCGTCGGGATTTAGATACATTGATTGCACTACTACGGCCTCGACGCCGTTGAGATCTCCTTCTATGCGGATATACTTTTCTCCGTCTGGAAATCTTTTGATTTCTGTCCCGAGGAGAGTAGCATCCAGTTCTCTTGCTATTTTTATCGCTAAAACATATGAGGAGGATCCGCCTATTATTACTTTATTCATTATTATTCCCTCAAGGGTTGTTAATGGTTTAGATAAAATTTTTTATGGTTTAGTGGTGACCGTTTCCCTTGATAACTCAACGGTGGCAAAATAATTTTTCGGTTAATAAAGCTTTTGAAGAATTATGGTATAACTTAGAGAAATAAGGATAACGTTTTTGGCTGGGAGGTTTACCTATTGGCTTGGACGGTATGGATTTGTGGGCGTCCGGGTTCGGGTAAATCCACCATAGCCCGGGTGCTTGAGTCTCTTTTGGAAGAGAAGGGTATTCGCGCCCAAATCTTAAGTACCGATGTCCTCAGGAAGGTAGTTACGCCTGAGCCAACTTATAGTGAGGAGGAACGCAGAATAGTTTATGCGACCTTGGTTTTCATTGCAAAGATTCTCAATCAAAATGGTGTTAATGTGATATTGGACGCGACGGCAAATCTTAAGGCTTACCGTGAGGTTGGAAGGAGGGAAATTGAGAACCTCATAATTGCCTATGTGGATTGCCCCTTAGAGATTTGTATGAAGAGGGAGGCAGAGAGGAAAGAAACTTATGGGGCCCCACGAGACATATATAAAAGGGGGTTGGCAGGAGAGAGCGCCACTGTTCCCGGCATAGGTGTGCCCTACGAGGTGCCTGAGAACCCGGACATTGTACTGGACTCGGTAAAGTTTACAGCCCAGGAAAACGCTGAAAAAATTCTAAAGGTTATTCTTCAAAAATACTCTCAGAATATTTAACTCACACCCACTGTTTAAAAATTATTAACTTCTGGGAGGATACCTACGACTCCTTTTTTGGAGTATAAAGTAGATAGGGGGGTGTGTTTATTGAATGTTGGGTTTATTCTAGAATCTGGTTGTCTAGTTTTCCATAATTTTTCTGGTATCTTGCCTTAAATTCTTCGATTGTGAATTTGTGATTTTGGGTTCCCTCATGTTCTACGGCGTATCCTCCACACACGGCTCCCATTTGGCATGCTATTTTTAGTTCTTCTATAGATAAATCTTCTAATCGGGGGTTAATTTTTGAAAGTCCAGAAAGTAGTCCGCCTCTGAAGGCGTCGCCTGCGCCTGTGGGGTCAACTAGTTTGGAAATTTTTACTGCTGGTATGTTGATTTGTTCATTGTTTAAGTAGATGGAGCAGCCGCGTTCACCGCGAGTAATGATTGTGGCATCTATAATGTCATCTAATTTCTTTTGCAGCTTGTTTTCAACCAGCCCTGCTTCGTAATCGTTAACTATGAGTATTGATGCCCCGCTAATAAATTTGTAGAGGTCCTCTGGCGCGAAATTGTAAATCATTTGACCTGGATCTGCGATGAATGGGACGCCTAGTTCTTTGAATTCTTTGGCGTGGCGGCACATTGTTCCTATGGGGTTGGGTGAAACTATGCCCAGTTCAACGTTTTTGTTTTTCACTATCTCTCTTATTTTTATGTTGCAAGTGTCTTGAAGGGCGCCTGTGTGAAAAATGGACATTTGGTCTCCTATTTTGCTCGTTACAATGTAGGCTTCAGCGGTGTCTTCCTCTTCGCACACCACTAATCCGCTTAAATCTATTCCACATTTTTCCAAGTGTTTTTTGTAATCGCGACTAACGAAATCTTTCCCAACACAAGATATTGGAAGAGGATTACCATTGGTTAGTTTCATATTGTACGCTATGTTTAGAGCGGTTCCGCCAAATGATACCTTCTTATTTACTAAGAAGGAAAAGCTGATTCGGGTGTCCCTGCCCCTTTTTTCAATGGCGTTTCTAAAAATTTCATCAAGAGTTTCTTCAGTAAACGCTATCACATCAAACGCCGCAGATCCCGAAATAGCAACCTTCTCCTTTTTCGGCAAGGTGGTCAGGCCTTCACTTCGTATTTCTTGAAAAACATTAAATTCTCTAAACAAATTAAATAAGTAAATTTTATGGCATTTAGAATAAAAATATTTTCACACATTTATTGAAAAAAAGCAGTGGAAACCCTTGAATTTTTCAAAAGTTTTCATCACGCAAAACAATTCCGACAAGATAAGGACATAATTATTTACTTTCCATCATCCTCAATGAATATTTTCGTGTTTTGGCTTTTACATACATGAAAAACTTCTCGTACTTAGAGGGGAAGAGGGCACTGGAAACTCTGTAAAATCGTTGACGAGGAAAAACAAGTTTAACGGAGAGCGCCAGCAATTACTGTATACTTCTTTTTTATGGTTTCAGGATTTCCCAAACAAATATTCTAAAATTGGAAAGTTTCTTTGGCTTACTGAAATTGAGTAGAGAAATGAACTAAGGGGGGAAGTGGGGTTTAGGTTTTAAGGTACGAGTTTACTTCCTTGGGATCGAATATTTCGGTGTTTAAAACGTTATTTATGAAGTTGAATAGTTTAAGGCGTGTATCTTTACTTAAATCTGGATACCAGATGGGATTCGCTATTACGAGGCATCTCCAGGCGTAAAAGGGTTGGAGTACTTTGAGAATCTCTTCATCTTCCGTTTTTTCTAAGTAGTTATTGAAGAACAGATGGTAGAGTTTTTCGAATGGCCCTTCGAGTTTTCCGTATTTCAGTAAGCTGAAGAAGATGTAGTTTATGGTTAGAGCGGTGACATCGTCTGCTGCTTCTCCCCATTCTCCTCGGCTTCTGTCAAATACTGTTAAATCTGTTCCTTCCCTGAAAAAGATGTTCCAAGGGTGATAATCGCCGTGCTCCTGACACAATCTGTGAGTGTACTTCTTAAGCTTCCACCTCCAATCTATGCATTTCTTCTCTATTTCGCTGAGCTTCACTTGGTGGACGAGCTCAAAATCTGGGGGGTAAGAATCGGTTAATCCGAAAATGCATTCACCGTGGCCTATTAATTCTCTAATCCTTTTCACGTAGAGGTGGGGCTCATTCCTCTTTACAGAATGAATTTCCACTAGGTAATCGGATAACTTCTCTGCACGCTTCTCATCCAAGATTGTTAGGCTGCCTCTTTCAGAAATTTTTTCTAAATCAACCTTGTAAAGGGTTCCCTCAACGAACTCCACATTCATGAAAAACTCTTCAGCATCGCCAACCGAAACAATACGGCCGTCACTCATAAAGGCTCCACAGTCAAGGGAGCGGACATGGAGAGGCAAACGATTATAGGTGGTGTGCGCTGTGAGAACCACGTGTGCCCTGTCGGGCATATATTCGTGTCCGAACTGTGAAGGCGCCACGGTTTCAATCAAGTACTTTTTTCTTGTGCCATTATACTCCACTTCTATCACGCGGTGAATGCCATATCCTGCCTTTTTCAACTTCGCCTTTTCTTCGCCGCCTAAACCACTAACGCTCACAATCTTTACTTTGGTGCCAAGTATTTGGCTGTAATATCTTTGGAGTTCGTCTTCCCTATAATAACTCATTGAAGTTTAACCCCTCTTAGTAGGTTATGAAGTTCTTTCAATTAAATTGACAAAATTTATAGTTAAAAAAACTTACTACTTTAATTGTCTTCCTAAAAAGGATTCCTTACTTCGAAAAATAAGGAAACACTCTGCATGTTTAAAACATAGATTTCTCAGAAACACATCGCACATTTTAATTCCTAAACCAGTTATTATTGTTGGAGAGGTTGTAAGTTGGATATTGTTATCAAGAACGCAAGAATTATTGATGGAACTGGAACCCCCCGGTTTAAAGGAGAGATTGGCATTACAGGAGAAAGAATAGTGGAGATAGACAAAGGCATATCTACCAGAGGGGATAGAATCATCGATGCTAAGGGTCTTATTGTAACTCCTGGCTTTATTGATGCGCACACGCACTCAGATGCGACTTTATTAATGGAAAGAAGTGCGCTGAATTATATTAGTCAGGGTGTGACCACAAATGTTATTGGAAACTGTGGCTTATCTGCAGCCCCATTAAATAAGAGAACTGTAAAAGACCTGCTTACACTTGTAGCGCCAGATTTTAAAGGGGATCCTACCGAGATGTGGACCAGTTTTGGGGGATATCTTGACTTTTTGACATTTGTGAGTACAGCCATTAATGTTGTTCCACTTGTGGGGCATAACACCATCCGAATTGCTGTGATGGGCATAGAGGAGAGAGATCCATCTGAAGATGAACTTGAAGAGATGAGGAGATTGACGGAACAGAGTATGAGGGAGGGGGCGTTTGGTCTATCAGCAGGTTTAATCTATGTACCCGGTATTTTCACCAGAAAAGAGGAGTTAATAGAGCTCTGTAAAGTAGTTTCCAGGTATGGGGGAATATTCACTATTCATATAAGAGGAGAGGGGGATACAGGAGTACAAGCCATAAAGGAAGCCATAGAAATAGCAAGAAGGGCGCAAGTGCCCTTAGAGATTTCTCACTTTAAATCAGAAGGGAAAAGAAACTGGGGGAAGGCTCAAGAGAGATTGAGGCTGATTGAGAGTGCCAGGAAAGAAGGTATCGATGTGACTGCTGATTTTTATCCTTATACTTTCGCTTTGACATTTTTGCATTCCCTTTTTCCGACTTGGATTTTCAGAGATGGTTTGGAAGCTGTACCTGAAAAATTGAAGAATCCAACTATTCGTGAACAATTGAGAGAGTATTTTAGGCTTGCTGGTGATGTTGTGGGAATCTCTGATGTGGAGGATTGGCGCACCGTTGTTCTATCTAATCCCAGTAACCCAAAGTATAAAGGTAAATCAGTATTGGAAATTGCGGGAGAACAGCGTAAGGATATAGTTGATACCGTTTGTGAACTAGTGCAGTCAGAGGGCTTATCGCTGGGAATTCTTCTGCTCTGGATGAGTGAGGAGGATGTTGATGTAATAGCAAAGCACCCGCTAATTATGGTGGGCTCCGATGGGGCTGTTGTTACTTCACCAAAAGAAATGATTCACCCCCGATACTACGGCACTTTCACAAGAGTTTTAGGATACTATGTTCGGGAGAAAAAGCTTATGGGCCTTGAGGAAGCTGTACGAAAGATGACATCGTTACCAGCTCAGAGATTCGGACTAAAAGATAGAGGTGTCTTGAGGGAGGGAAACTATGCGGATTGTGTCATCTTTGACCCAGAAAGAGTGAAAGACTGTGCCACTATAGATGAGCCGAACAAGTTGTCTGAGGGAATAGAATATGTTATTGTTAATGGAACCGTGGTATTTGAACATGGAAAATTTGCGGGGAAGTATCCTGGCAAGATTCTGAGGAAAAAGGTAAAGGAGAATTGTTAAAGGACAAATAGTGTAGAGGCAGCATTTATTTTTGGGGTGTTAGCATGAAGGTTAAGATAAATGGAAAAGTTATGGAGTACCGCAATGTCTGGATGGAAAACGGCGTTGTTAACATGATTGACCAAACAAGGTTACCTTTCGAGTTTAGAATACAAAAAACAAAAAATTACAGGGAAACTGCCGAAGCAATACGAAAAATGCAAATAAGGGGAGCCCCAGCAATCGGTGTAGCGGCATCATACGGATTAGTACAAGCTGCCCTAGAATTCAAAAATTTAGAGCCGAAGGAGTTCTGGAGAAAAATGGAAGAGGTTGCCCAAGAGTTTCTCAACACCCGCCCCACAGCCGTAGATCTACATAACATGATGGAAAGGATGATGACGAGGATAAAAAAGGCGGGGAGCCCCCAACAATGCCTGCAAATTGCACTTAGTGAATCTCAGCTGATAGCGGAAGAAAACGCTGAAGCATGTAAGAAGATTGGGCTCCTGGGCAGAGACTTAATTAAGGATGGGGACGGGGTGCTAACACACTGTAATACTGGCGCCCTAGGCACGGTCGATTATGGCACAGCTATAAGCATAATAAAGTTCGCTCACTATCAGGGTAAGAAATTCATTGTACTGGCAACTGAAACCAGGCCTTGGCTGCAGGGACGCCTAACTGATTGGGAGCTAACACAGGAAGACATTGAGCACTACATTATAGCGGATTCGGCTGCGGGGTACTATATGGATAAGGGGGATGTCCAAATTGTGTTGGTTGGCGCTGACAGAATACTGCCAAACGGCGACGTTATAAACAAGATTGGTACACGCACACTGGCAGTACTGGCACATGAAAACAATATTCCCTTCGTAGTGGCTGCACCAACAACCTCAATAGATCTTTTTCCAAAGGCTGAAAACATTAAGATAGAAGAGAGAGACACCAAGGAAATAACCCACATAAAGGGGTATAATGAGGAAACAAAGGAGTTACAAACATTAAGACTCTACTTAACAGACTGGGTAAAGAACCCCGTATTTGATATAACTCCTGCAAAATATATTTCCAAAATAGTTACCGAAAACCAGATCATTGAACCACCATACGATCTTAAAACGCAGCTCAAAAATGAATAATCACTAACAAGAATTAGTTCCAATTAAGATTAGTATTGATAGAAGAAGCGGGAGTAAAATTACTCAGAAGGCTCCTCCCATTATTTTTTTCTGCTACATTTAGAGGCTGTGGCAGGTTTCAACTTAAACATACACTTTTTAAAGCAATAGCCTGAAAAATGAAAATTATAAGCGGTGCCCCTACCAAGAAAAAGGGGAATGGTGAGCTAGTAAGGTTGAGTAAAAGATAACATTTTTTCATGGTGGAAACGTGGCAATTTTTGAAGAATACGAGAGTTGAGATGGGGACTTACAAAGGACAATTAAAAGAAGCTAGAATTTGTATAAGAAAAAATTAAAACCAGAAGGAGGCAGAGTAATTAAGCTAAAGCCAAATATTCCCAGGAGTAAAGTAAACTAGTCTTGATAGAAAAAAGATTGTAAAACTAATCTTCCAATTCGGAAAGTCTATTGCTTGAGTTTTAAAAAATAATTAATATTATAAATGTGTAAATCCCAAAGAATTAAAACAAAAATAGAAAAAGTTGCCTGAAAACAAGCAATAATAATAGGAGGATATCCAGATGACAAGGAAAGAAGCCGTGTTTGTACCTATAGGCGTTTCCAAAGAAGAAGTTGAGGAGTTCTTACCGGTAGAAATAGGTATCCTTGGTGGAACAGGAAACTATGACCCCGCAATATTTGAGAAACCCAAAGAAATTAAGGTGTACACGCCTTACGGAGCTCCATCAGACAATGTCATTATTGGATTGGTGAAGGGGCGTAAAGTGGCTTTCCTAGCAAGACATGGTAGGCACCACTCAATACCGCCCCACCAGATTAACTACAGGGCTAATATCTGGGCATTCAAAAGCCTCGGAGTTACAAGAATCTTTTCCCCTGCTGCCTGTGGAAGCTTGCAACCAGAAACAATTAAGCCGGGAGAGTTCGTGATTGCCACGCAGATTTTTGATAGAACCTTTGGACAGAGGAAGGACACCTTCTTTGAGGGGGGAGTTGTGGGCCATGTGGAGTTCGCAGACCCCTTCTGCCCTGAGCTAAGGAAAATAGTCATTGACACTGCCCACGAGTTAGGTCTCAAAATACATGAGGAGGGTACCTATGTTTGCATAAATGGTCCAAGGTTCAGCACTAGAGCGGAAAGTCTCTTCTACAAGAGCCAGGGATTTTCAGTGGTGGGGATGACCTGTTACCCAGAATGTGCTCTGGCGAAAGAGGCGGAAATTTGTATGGTTAACATTTCGATGCCCACCGATGTAGACGTTTATGGCATAGTGCCTGTTAACGCAGCAGCGGTGGCGAAGAGTATGAGAGAGAACATAGCCAATGTAAGAAAATTATTATATACGGCTATAGAGCGAGTGCCAAAGGAACGAAAGTGTAAATGTAGCAGAGTTCTAGATCTTGCATTGTACTAATAAGATAAATATTGTAAAGAGCTCCTTTCCCCAAATTACTTAGATTTATTTTTAAAACATACACCTTTTTAGAAAACGGCTGTTTTAAATATGGTTCAGCAATTAAGCCAATGGTTTACAGAATCGTTGGCGAGATAGGTCCCCGATTTTTGGGAGGACGCCAAAATTTGATGATTCTCTAGTTTCCCGGTTAACGACTAATTCTTGACCTTACAAGAATGTTGAATAGAAAGGCTCTCAACTTTAGTCGCAGTGGGTGTCAACTTTTTCAAGATGTAATTTTCGGCGCTCATCTGCTTACATAGGACTTAATCATTTTAATATTATTTTTGTATATTTGTTATGGTTTTATTATATTTATTTTTTATAATACATATTGTTATTGTCTTTTTCCTTTTATAATTTTTTGACAAAGGTTTAAAGCTATGGATGGCTAATAGGTAACTACACATAATATCTGAGAGGTGTATCTTTTTGTCGATAAAAAGCCCTACCGCAGATGATGTTTTCAAAAAGTGGCTGGAGCGCGCGGACTTGGGTAAACTTGAGAAGGCGTTTTCAGTCAAGCACGTCAAGTTTGAAAGATCAAATGTTTCTGCCTCGGAGTCTGTTAAAAACGTGGAGAAACATGCGGTATTTTTCTTCTACTCTAAAATAGAACCCTCTATTGGTAAGGAAGCTGAAAAAAAGTTAGTAGACATTGATGAGCTGAGAAAAGTGACCTTTTATGACTTTGGAAACAAACAAGTAGACTTGACCGAGTGGAAGGACAAGAAGCTCGTTCCTTTATACTCCTCCATCAAGGAGATTAGTTGCAGTGAGTGTAATGGTAAGGGATTCATCGCCTGTGACAAGTGTAAAGGTTCAGGGACATTGGAATGCAAGAAGTGCAAAGGAACGGGAAGCCTCACCTGCAACGCTTGTAAAGGAGAAAAGAAACTTTACCTAAATTTAAAGGTTATAACAGCAGAGGGTAAGAAGACAGATATAGAAATGCCTTATAACTGCGATTTATGCGGGGGAGTTGGAACAATATATTGTGACAATTGCGCTGGCACTGGTAAAATCGACTGCGACAAGTGTCATGGAGGAACCAAAAACCCCTGCAAGAAGTGCAAAGCCACAGGTACACTATTTGAGTATACCATCGGTCCTGTGCCATTCAAGCCCGCGGTTATCCCTAAACTATTCTTCAGACCAGAATTTGAAAAGTACTTGGGAAAATTGATAGATAAAGAATTTGCCAACATTGAGGGGATAGTCATTAGGAACTATGAAAACCTATCAGAAAAGGAACTCACGCCACAGTTGGGATTCTTCAACAAAGAGGTCGAAGACAAAATGAAAAAGGCTAGGGACACTTTTAAAGAGTTAGAGAAAAAGGCGGCTAAGGGCGGCGAAAAACCAGAATACCCAATATATGTTTATCCACTGCTTAAACTCGACGTGGAATCACCTAGAGGTAAGAAATTCACCATTTTCAGTATAGGAACTGAACGCGGCTACATCGTAACTGATTATGGATTTTAAAAAGGCAATCTCACTCCCCTAGCAGGGGCTTTTACTTTTTGGAGTATACAATCTCTCCGCCCACTATGGTCATTTCCACCTTTATTTCACTTATTCTGTTGGCTGGTACATTTAAGGGGTCGTCTGAAAGTACCACTAAATCTGCAAGTTTACCTGTCTCAATTGAACCCTTTATTTTTTCTTCAAAAGAAGCATAGGCTGCACCCAAAGTATACATTCTAATCGCCTGCTCCACTGATACCCTCTGCTCAGGAATGAAGGTGTAGTTGGAGGCTACCTGTCTTAAAACTGCAGCCTGTATTCCCAGCAATGGATCCATAAGCTCTACTGGGCAATCAGACCCTGCTGCTAGTATGATTCCCTCCTCCAACAACTTCTTGAAGGGATAGACGTATTTGGCTCTCTTTTCTCCTACACGGTCAAGCATCCACCGTCCGTCAGAGACAATAAATGGAGGCTGAACAGAGACAACCACTCCTAATCTTTTCATTCGCTGTATTAAATCTTCATTTAAAACTGATGCGTGCTCAATGCGGTGGCGATGGTCTTTTTTTGGTTTCTCCCTTAAGGCTTCCTCTAAAGCGTCTAAAGCTACTGTAACCGCTCTATCACCTATGCAGTGTATTGCCAACTGGAAACCTGCCAGATGAGCCTTCTTGACTATTTCACGGAGCTTCGCTTCATCGTAAATCAGGATTCCTCGATTTCCAGGGTCGTCGCTAAAAGGTTCGAGCATTGCTGCGGTGTGTCCTCCAAGACTACCATCCAGAATAATCTTTATCGCTCCAATTTTTAATTGGTGGTTTCCGAACCCCGTGTAAAAGCCAAGGCTCATTATACTAGACATATAAGCTTCAGGAATTTGGAGATACACTCTTAGCGGAAGTTCTTCCCGCATCAGCAATGTTTGGAAAGCTCTTCCCTGGAAATCTTGAGCTTGATCCAGCAGGGGCATACAGTGTATTGAGGTTATTCCTTTGGTTACAGCCTCTTTGCAGGCAAGTTTCAAAGCTGATACGTAGTCTTCGTCTCCTAAGGATACAAGGTTGAGTATCATAAACCCTGCAGATTCACGCATTATACCTGTGGGCTCATTGGTTTCCGGATCTTTATCGATTTTTCCTCCGGGAGGAGATTCTGTTTCCGCAGTTATTTTTGCCAGTTCTAAGGCCTTGCTATTGACACAACTGATATGGCCGCAAATACGCATAAGAGTAACTGGATTATTGGGAGCCGCTTGATCCAGATCCCATCTTGTGGGGAGCCGTTTCTCGGCTAGAATTGAGTCATCCCAACCATGCCCCACTATCCACGCTCCCCTAGATTTTCTTTGAGCTTCTTTTCTTACCTTTTCCTTAATCTCTTTGATCGATTTCGCTCCTCTCAAATCCAACATGTTTAGCATAGCTCCGAAACCCAAGATGTGTATGTGGCAGTCTGTAAATCCGGGGAGAACCGTCTTACCCTTAAGATTAACAATTTTAACCTTGTTACCAAGAAGGGATTTCATCTCCTCACTGGTGCCGACGCCAATAATTTTCCCGTCGCGGATAGCAACCGCCTCAGCCCTGGGTTTATTCGGATCCAAAGTTATAATATTACCATTCACCAAACAAAGACCTGAACGCTCAAAATTTTTAGGATCCATATAATTAAACCTCCTTTCATATACCGCCAACAATTATTCGATAAAACGATTATTCTATTTGGAATAAATTTTTCAGATTTCTGCATAGTTATAGAGAAAAGAGGCCACGTATTTTTCGAAGTCTTTTATTCCATCAACCATGAGATACTCATTAGGTGCATGTGCTCTACCGCCGTGCCCTGGACCGCTCATTATGAATTTCATGTTAAACGGTGGTTTGGTGAAAAGGTAGAAGGGGGCGCTTCCAGGTAACATTGGCATCACAACCGGTTCGTAGTTGAGATCCTTGAATGTTTTTATTGCTGCTTGGCTGATTTTGTCTTTGACTGAAACTTTCACCCATTCGTAGGCACCTAGAACTCGCACCTCAATGTCCTCGAAGCCTCGCTTCTTCAAGTGAGTCTTAACTCTATCAATGACCTCGCCGGTAGTCATGTTTGGAACCAGTCTAATATCAATCTTAACGGTTGCCTTAGCAGGAGTAATGGTCTTTGTTCCAGGCCCCGTCCACCCACTAATTATTCCGTCAATGTTGATGGGTGACGGCTTAAAGATCAAGTTTCTAGCCATCGCCTTAGGATTCTCACCGCGATAATTCTCAACCTGGTAGCTTGCGGTCATAGCCTTAACCAGCAGTTCGGAATACTTGTCTACCAGCTCCAAATCCTCAGGAGAAGGGGGCTCAACATTATCATAGAATCCCTCAATCAAAACCTCATCTTGTCCACGCATACTGTTCAAAGCCCAAATCAGGCGCCAAACAGGGTTAGGGAGAATATTAGCTTGGCTTGAATGAACATCTAAAGGATTTGTTTTACACTCCAGTTCCATGTATACGATGCCCTTAAGGCCAAGAAGCAGAGCTGGAGGGGCTCCCGGAACCGCTTGGCTTGGAATCCACATACCCATAGCTTCGCATTGCTTCAACTCGCTCTCCCTCTTTTTAGCCCATTCTGGCAGGTGAATACTGGCTTGCTCTTCCTCACCCTCCACTCCAAAAATTAAATTGAATGGTAAATCTCCAGCGACTTCCAGAATAGATTGCAGAGCGTTAAGAGTAGCCATAAATGGGCCCTTACTGTTTATGGCGCCCCTCGCTATTATGCGGTTATCAATAATTTTGGCTTCAAATGGTGGTGACGCCCATTCGTTCAGAGGTTCCACGGGCTGAGTATCATACATTCCATATATGAACATCCAGCGATTGCTAGTTTTGGATTTGAGTTTCCCAAAGACTACAGGATAGCCCGAGGTGCTATCGATTGTGGATTCTGCGCCCAGCATCTCTTTTAGGTAGTCACGTGTCATTTCTGCGGTTTCCTGCATGCCTTCCCCTGTTTGGGAAATGCTTGGTTGCCTCAAGTATTCCTGTATTCTTTTAATGTGGTCGTCAAAGTGTTCATCTATGTGCTTGTGAATCTTTTCGATTTCAGGCATTCAATTCTCCTCCACATAAATAAAAACCTAAACCAGTTGGGATTTATCTTTTTTCTAATTTTTATTTTACATTTCTTATGTATGCTACGCCAAGAGGGGTCAAGTCCACCACATTTCCTTTTACAGTGATGAACAAGATATCTTTGAGGAATTGTATATGGAAACTTAATGTTTTTTCATCCATTTTTAGGAGGGTTGCTATTTCTTGTACGGTTAGCGCTTTTTCTTTGAGCATTGTTAGAATTTCTCTTCTGATTGGATTTTGCATGGCTCGGAGGGCTCTTCTATGTGCCTCAGTTGGGTCTTTTACCGAGCCGCTTTCATCTAATTTTCGTTTCCAAGCTTTAAGTTCTTCGTCACTCATTTCTCTACAATTTTTCGTTTCCAAACTGTTCACCCTGCTTCATCATACTTATCTCAAGAAGCATCAAGTGGTCTTGGTCTCCTCCTCCATTTGTTTGGTGCTTTTCATCTTATTACGTTTTTTAGGTATACAACTCCGAAAGGTGTCAGATCCACCATGTTCCCTTCTATGGTTATGTAATATGTTAGCATGAGATATTGAAGATGGAACTGCACAATTTTTTCATCCAGTTTCAAACTCTCAGATATCTCCTGTATGGACAAAGCCTTATCTTTAAGAAGCATCAAGATTTCTCTCCTGGCGGGGTTTTGCATAGCTAGAAGAGCTCTCCTATGCCACTCTGTCGAATTTCCCTCTATGTTCCTCTCTAACACGTTCATTCTCCAATCTTCGATTTCCTCATCGCTCATTTCTCTACAATCCTTGTTCTGCAAAACCAGCACCACTTATGGAATTTACATAGTACAACAGTGAACTAACATTAAATTGTTTCGCATCCAAATCATGTTTTCCTCACCAACCAAAATACTCAAAATCCAATGTGGGAATATCACCTAGCTAAAGTAGGTTTTAAGTTTGAAAAAAGATTTATAGCCCCTAGAAAACATTGGGAACTCTGATATTCTACTTGGCGATTCGATTCATCAAAATCCTAAAAATATAGTTGGTGTCTTTATGGAGCTGGATTTGTCCAGAGAAGAATTGTTAAACCTGCAAGAAAAGAAATTCAAGCGCACAATGGAACTGGCATTTAAAACACCACTATACAGCCAAAAATTCAAAGAAGCAGGACTAAGCCTGGCAGACATCACAAGCTTAAAAGATTTAGAAAAGTTACCATTCTCCAGCAAACAAGACATCGTCAAGGACTATAGAGCAGCAATCGCAGACCACAGTAATTTAGCAGTGTTCCACACCACCTCAGGAACATCAGGAATCCCCACAGTTGTAGGCTACACCAACAATGATGTCGAAACACAAACCATCAATGAAGCCCGAAACCTGCTAACAGCAGGATTCAAAAAGGGAGACATAATAATTAATACTACACCCTATGGCATGTTTTTTGCGGGCGTTTGTATTCATGACGCTATAAGGAGAATTGGGGCTGTTGTGGTTCCTTCTGGTAAATTGGCGAGCAGTAGGCAGCAGGTGGATATGATTCATTTTTATCGCCCCACCGGAGTTATTGGCATTGCCCAGTTTATTTTGAAGTGGGCTTCCCTGTATGAGGATATGTTTGGAGAGGATCCTCGGGAAAGTTCTCTTAATAGAGGGTATGCTCTTGGGGAGCCGGTTCCAGAGGGTAAAAGAAAACGCATAGAGGATGTTTGGGATATTGACCTTAGAATTGGGTATGGTTTGACGGAGGTAGGCAGTGGGGGAGAGTGCGAAGAGAAAAATGGTGTGCATTGGCAAGAGGATCTCTCCTTGGTGGAGGTTATCGATCCAGACAATAATGAGAGGGTTGCGGATGGGGAAAGAGGGGAGCTAGTTTATACTACTATTTCTAGGACTGGCACTTTGGCCATTAGGTTTTGTTCAAGGGATAGTTCCTTTATAGTGAGTGGTGACTGCTCCTGCGGTCGTATAACGCGGAGAGTTATGCCTCCAGAGTTTCGTTTGGATAGTTTGATTAAGATTAAGGGAACCCTTACCAGTCCTTTCGCCATTGATTCAGCGATTTTCAGTTACGAGGGTGTTAGAGATTACCTGGTGGTGGTGAGCGAAGATTCATCGGGTCTTGATCGCGTGGATGTTTATATTGATTCAGACTCCTTCACGCCTAAACAAATTGAGAGTTTATATGATCGATTTGGTGGTAAGGTTTGGTTTAACCCCTCATCAGTAAAAATAGTGGAGAAGGATAGTATTCCAGTAATTGGTAGGAAGGGGAAGAAAATTATTGACCTTAGAACCGAAGCGGACTATGGGGATGAACTTAAAACCTTTCTGGAAAAGTATGGGGAATCCAACCAATAATTCTCTGACATGTTTTCAGGAGACTTTGGTCATTTCTTCTGTTACTCCCTTACGATTTCTGGGACTCTGATTCCCTGTTTTTCCAGTCTTTCGTTTACAATCTGTTTCATTTTCTCGTTGGTCAGGGTTTTAATTTGGTGGGGAGCATAGACCCCGATGTCGGTTATTATTAGGTCGATTAGCTTGGGCGGAGTGACGTCAAAGGCGGGATTGTATATTACTATTTCTCCTTTTCCCGGAATTCTTTTGTTAGTGATAATGTTTCTTGGGGGCCACTCTTTTAGGCTTTTTTCGCTGATTATCTTGTTTTTCCGCTTGTCTTCTGCCTCCAGTTTGTATAGGTATGTTACTTCATCAATACTGCGTTCCTCTATGGGTATTTCGCTTCCCTTCTTGGTTTCCAGGTCAATGGTGCTGTACGAGGTAGCGTAGTAAAAGTCCACATTTCCGTAAAGGGCTGCTATTCTCGCGATGTCGGCGGATCCAATTTTGTTTGCTACTGATCCATCCCTGGCTACTCTATCTACTCCAAGGAGAACCTTGTTCACCCCGAAGCGTTCGAAGGAGGATGATATCATATTGTCTGTCACAATTATTATGGGCACTTGGGCCCTGTTTAGCTCCCATACTGTGAGTTTGTATCCTTGGCTACGGGGGCGTGTTTCTTTTGAAACCATAACTATGTCTTTTCCCTCAACGTATGCTTCTTCAAGCATACCCAAAGCATGGCCGCCGTAACTTGAGGACATGCTTCCACCATTGCAGTGAGTCATAATCACATCTCCGTCCTCTATGTACTGTTTTCCGTCCTGCCTCAGGTACCAGCTCAGTATAAGGTCCGCGGCCAAAAAGTAGTCTGCAGCTTCCCTTACTCCCTCAACAGCCTCTTCAACCTTCCCACTTTTGTTGAGAGATTTCTCCGCAGTCTTAAGACATAAATCCGTTGCCCACTTTAGGGGAGAAGCGGTTGGCCTAGTACTATTTAAGAAATCGGCAGCTTCCCTCAACTTTTTCATGAAAACATCTTTTTTCTCTTTTTTAAACTCTAAAGCCGCCAGCAACATCCCATAGCCTGCAGCGCATCCTATTGCCTGACTGCCTCTAACAATCATTCCCTTTATGCCCGGAATGCCCGCCTCGCGGTAATCCCTAGTTTTCCACACTGTAAACTCATAGGGAAGCTTTGTCTGGTCCAGCAGAACCAGCGTTTCCTCCTCCGATTCATAGTGGACTGTAAGAGGAATATTTGTTTTATTATGAACATAAGCTCCACTCTCAGCGTCGAATTCCAGTCCTATCTTTTTGAAGACCTTTTGAATATCAACCATATGCTTGCAACTCCGTAAAATTTGATAACGTTCATAATTTAGGTAACTATTTGAATTTTATGTGTTCAGATACAG
>Ga0136652_1000203_pt1 | contig 32155 bp, 31 predicted proteins | sample ConPoolayeEmetaG_FD_94864 | JGI IMG/M metagenome (GOLD analysis project Ga0136652, IMG submission 94864) | Hot spring microbial mat communities from California, USA to study Microbial Dark Matter (Phase II) - Cone Pool mat layer E metaG... ...
ACAGAAAGCAGAAACGCATCCTTCTGGCCGACAACGCTTTGATCGACCCGACGAAAATCGAAGATTATTTTGCGATCGGCGGTTATGGCTCCTTACTGAGAGCGCTGACAGAGCTGAAGCCCGAAGACATCATCGAGACAATCAAGAAATCGGGCCTTCGAGGACGAGGCGGAGCCGGCTTTCCGACCGGCCTGAAGTGGGAATCGGCTCGCAAGTCAAAGGGCGACTTGAAATATGTCATTTGCAACGCTGACGAGGGCGACCCTGGCGCCTACATGGACCGCAGCCTCCTTGAAGGAAACCCCCACCGGGTGCTTGAGGGAATGCTTCTCGGCGCTTATGCAATGGGCGCTCGGGAAGGCTACGTTTATGTGCGGGATGAGTACCCGCTCGCGGTCAAGCATATCACTCTGGCCATCGAGGATCTCCGTCGCCTGGGCCTCATCGGCCAGAACATTCTCGACACCGGTTTCGACTTCGATATCCACATCGCCAAAGGCGCCGGCGCCTTTGTCTGCGGCGAAGAAACCGCTCTGATCGCTTCGATCGAGGGACGTGTTGGAGAGCCGAGGCAACGACCTCCTTTCCCGACGGTACGGGGGCTTTTCGGTAAGCCGACATGTATTAACAACGTCGAGACATGGGGTAACGTTCCCTTGATTGTCGACAGGGGCGCCGACTGGTTTGCCTCGATCGGAACGGACGGGAGCAAGGGGACCAAGATTTTCTCGCTCGTCGGCAAGATCAACAACACTGGACTCGTCGAAGTGCCTATGGGCATTACTCTCCGGGAGATCATCTTCGATATTGGAGGCGGAATCCCAGGCGACCGAGCCTTTAAAGCGGTCCAGACGGGCGGCCCATCCGGCGGCTGCCTGCCCAAAGAAATGCTCGACCTGCCTATCGACTACCAGAGTCTGGTTCAGGCGGGGTCGATCATGGGCTCGGGCGGCATGATCGTCATGGACGAAAAAACCTGCATGGTGGATGTCGCCAAGTATTTCCTCAATTTCCTGCGCGATGAATCCTGCGGGAAGTGCATCTCCTGCCGGGAAGGGACCCAGCGGATGTGGGAAATTGTCAAGAAGATCACCGACGGAAAAGCGACCATGGGTGATATCACCGTGCTCGAGGAGCTCGCGGTTGCGGTCAAGGACGCCTCCCTCTGCGGTTTGGGCCAGACGGCCGCCAATCCCGTCCTCTCCACCCTCAGGTATTTCCGATCCGAGTATGAGAAACATGTCGTCGAAAAGAGATGCCCGGCCATGGTCTGCAAGGAGATCGTCTCCTCGCCGTGCCATTATATCTGTCCGATCAGCCAGGAGGCTTCAACTTACATCGCCCTCATCGCCCAGAAGAAATTCGAGGAGGCCTATCACATCATCCGCAAAGACAACCCGCTACCCTCCGTTTGCGGACGGGTCTGCAGCCGGGCCTGCGAAAGCGTTTGTCGGGCCGGGGAGATCGGCGAGCCGATCGCCATTCGCGGACTGAAGAGGTTCGTCATGGATTGGGCCAAAGCGAGGGGGCTCGACAAGCCGGTCAAGTTCCCCGTGACAAAGGCTGAGAAAGTGGCCATCATCGGCGCGGGACCAGCCGGACTGACGGCCGGCTATTTCCTGGCGCGAAAGGGATATCCCGTCAAAATATTCGAAGCCCTGCCTGTCCCGGGCGGAATGTTGGCGGTCACAATTCCCGAGCACAGGCTGCCCAAAGATATCTTGCGCGAAGACATCGATTTTATCATCAACTCCGGTGTGTCTATTAAGACCCACATGGCGCTGGGAAAAGATTTCACACTTGACGACCTTAATAACCAGGGATACAAGGCCATCTTCATCGCCACCGGCGCCCACAAGCCGATCGAGATCGGCGTTCCAGGAGAAGAGGCCGAAGGAGTCCTTCAAGCCCTTGAATACCTGAAAGATGTGCATCTCAGGCGGCCGGTCGAAATCAGCGGCCGCGTCGTCGTGATCGGCGGCGGCAACTCGGCCGTGGATGCGGCTCGAGTGGCGCTTAGGGATAAGAACGTCAAGAAGGTCACCGTTCTCTATCGCCGGACGAGGAAAGAAATGCCGGCCTACCCCGAAGAGGTCGAAGCGGCCCTGGAAGAGGGCGTAAGGATCGAGTACCTGGTGGCGCCGATATGGGTCCGGACGAAAGACGGGAAAGTCACCGGAGTCCAATGCCGGAGGATGAAGCTCGGCGAAAAGGACGAGAGCGGACGGCCCAAGCCCATTCCGATTGAAGGCTCTGAATTTTTTGTCGATGCCGACAACCTGATTCTCGCCCTCAGTGAACGGGCATACACGCCTTATCTCAAGGAGAGCGACGGGCTTAGCCTGTCGCCGATGTGGGGAACGATCATCGTCGACCCGGCGACAATGGCCACGACCCGGCCGGGGGTCTTTGCTGGGGGCGACGTGGTCACAGGGCCGAGCAGCGTTGTGGACGCCATCGCGGCCGGCAAGGCGGCCGCCGAGGCCATCGACAGCTACCTTGAGGGTCGGCCTCTTGTCCGGGCCCGTCAGCTCACCAGGCCTTCCCTTTATGTGCCCCCGGTCGAGCTCAAAGAGGACGAGCTTCAGCAGGCAAAAAGAGTCAAGATGCCCCATCTCCCGCCGAGCAAGAGAAAGACCATGCACGAAGAGATCGAGCTCGGCTTCTCCAAGGAAATGGCCGTGCGGGAGGCCCGGCGCTGTTTGCGCTGTGAGCTTGAAACCGAGGACGGGAAGAAAGCCACGGGACGGAAAACATGATTGAACTCATCATGAACGGCTTGTCGGTCAAGGCGGAGGACGGATGGACGCTTTTAGAGACGGCCAAATTCTACGGCCTCGAGATCCCGACCCTCTGCTATCACGAAGGGCTGAGCCCCTACGGAGGATGCCGGCTCTGTCTGGTGGAAATCGGGGAATCGCCGAGAAGCAAGCTGGTCACCTCCTGCACCTATCCGGCTGAGGAAGGGCTGGTCGTCCGGACCGATACCAAAAGAGTCATCGAGGCCCGCCGGATGATGATCGAGCTGATGCTTTCGGTCGCCCCATACTCCAAGCAGATCCAGGACTTAGCCTCAAAGTTCGGAATAAATCGCGTGCGTTTTGACATCCGCAACGAAGAGTGCATTCTCTGCGGGCTGTGCGTCCGGATGTGCAACGAGCAGATGGACGGACGGGCCATCGGCTTCCAGAAGCGAGGTTACAAGCGGAAGATTTCGACTCCCTTTGACAAGCGTTCCGAAGAATGCCGGCTCTGCGGCGGCTGCATTTATATCTGCCCGGCCTGTCAGTTGCGCTGCCAGGGGCCTCAGGCCGAGACGGCCGTCTGCAACGCCTGCCTGACCATGGACCCGACTTGCCTGGATGCCTACGAAGAACTCCAGTGCTGGATGTATGACGCGGGTCGGTGCGGGACCTGTGTCCGGGAAGTTCCAGCCGCGGAGGAACAAACCAAGAAGCTTTAAGGCGATGAGAAAATTCGCTATTTCCGTAATCGAGACGACGAGGAGGTAATCATCATGGCCTTTACGAGACTCAATAGAAGCGCCGCAACCTTGACCAAAAACAGGACCGAAGGCTCGATCAGTCCGTTCAGCGGCATGTGCGTCACCTGCGTCGATGGTTGCATCGGGATGTGCGAAATCGGCAAGTCCGCTTACCGGGGGGCGGAGGTCCTTTATCCTCAACCCTTTGGCATCATTACGGCGGCCTCGGAAAAAGAATACCCGGTCGACCTTTCCCACTTCAGTATCATGGGAACGGCGGTCGGAGCCTACGGAGTCGAGGCCGACAGCGATAAGGCGACTTTCGAGAAAGTGACCATTGAAACCCGGGTCGGCCGGGACAAAGGGATCAAGCTGCGGGTTCCCATTGTCCTCGGAGGCATGGGATCGACGAACGTAGCGAAGCAAAATTGGGAAGGGCTGGCAGGCGGCGCGGCTCTGTCAGGGACGATTTTGACGGTCGGAGAGAACGTCTGTGCCATGGATGAAGAATCGGTCATCAAGAACGGCCGAATCGTCCGTTCTCCGGATATGGAAACCCGGGTCGGGCTTTATAAAAAATGGCAGGAAGATGGCTATGGGGCGGTGGTCGTCCAGGCCAATGTGGAGGATACCCGGCTGGGTGTCCAGGAGTACGCGATCAATAAGCTGGGGGTCGAGATCGTCGAGCTGAAATGGGGGCAGGGCGCCAAGGACATCGGCGGAGAGGTCAAGATCAAGTCCCTGGCTAAAGCTCAGGAGCTGAAAAAAAGAGGTTATATCGTCCTGCCCGATCCTGAAGATCCTAACGTCATCCAGGCGTTCGAGAAGGGAAGCTTCAAGGAATTCGAGCGCCATTCCCGCCTGGGCATGGTGGAAGAAGAGAGCTTCATGAAGAGAGTCGAGGAACTCCGCCGGGCCGGGGCCAAGTATGTTTTCTTGAAGACGGGAGCTTACCGGCCCGCCGACCTGGCCCGGGCCGTCAAATTCGCCTCCAAAGCGAAGATCGACGTCCTCACCGTGGACGGCGCCGGCGGGGGCACCGGGATGAGCCCCTGGCGCATGATGAATGAATGGGGCATCCCCAGCGTCGAGATCTGGTCGCTGACCTGGAATTTCGCCGATCAACTGGCCAAACAGGGGGAATATCTTCCCGACATCGTCTTTGCCGGAGGGGTCACGTTTGAGGATCAGATTTTCAAAGCGCTCGCTCTTGGCGCTCCCTACGTCAAAGCCGTCGGCATGGCCCGGGGACCCATGGCGGCAGCCATGGTCGGAAAGACGATCGGCAAACGGATCATCGAAGGACAGATTCCCGTCTATGTCGAGCGGTTCGGCAGCTCGGTCGAGGAGATTTTTGTGACCGCGCCCGAGCTTAAGCGAAAATACAAGGAGCGGTTCAACGAGATCCCTCCGGGCGCCATCGGCCTATACACTTATTTTAAGCGGCTCAGTCAGGGGTTACGGCAGCTCATGGCTGGAAACCGCAAGTTCTCCTTGAGCTATATCAGCCGGGATGACATCGCCGCTTTGACGAAGGAGGCGGCGGACATAAGCGGAATCCCCTTCATCACCGATGTGGACAAAGACGAGGTCCAGAAGATCCTCAAAGGTTGATCCTGAATTCGGAGGCAGGAAGATCGCAACCTGATCCCAAATTTCCGCATCTTGTTATTTGGATAGGGAGCCCGGTTCTCGAGAGCAGGAGGGCTTAGACTTCCAGGTCGATCTTATCAAGGAGAAGCTCTGTGCCCTCGATTATCTCGAGGTCGTTCGAGCCGCAGGACGGGCAGGTAAAGACGAAATCATCTTTCAGGGTTTCGGACCGGCATTTCCGGCACTTGATCCTCACCGGAACGACCTCGATTTCCAGCGAGGAAGAGGCGGCGATGGTATCCTGGCGGTAGATTTCAAACGCGCTCTGGAGAAACTCCGGCACCACTCCGGAGAGCTTCCCGACCTTGAGTTTGACCAGAACGACGCGCTCCGCCCTCTGTTCCCGGGCTTTTTCTTCCAGGATCTCGAACAAGCTGGCGACGATGGAGAGTTCATGCATGGCGTTGGATCATGTTGACCCGGGTTTCGATGAAATAGCGGACGAGCTCGGCGATCCCTCTCCCGTGAAGAGCTGAAGTGACGAAAATCCGCAGCCGGGGGTTGATTTCAAGAGCTTCGTTGCCGGCCCGTTCCAGGTCGAAAGGAAGATAGGGAATCAGGTCGGCCTTGGTGATGATCAAGCAGTCAGCTGTGGAAAAGGCCTTGGGGTATTTTTTGGGTTTGTCGTCTCCCTCGGGAGCGGAGAGCAGGACGCAGCGCAGGCTCTCCCCGAGATCGTAGCTTGCCGGGCAGACGAGGTTGCCCACGTTTTCGATGAACAGGAATTCGGTCTCGGAGGGAATTTCCGGCAGAAGGCGAGCGATCATCTTGGCTTCCAGATGGCAGGCGCCGCCCGTCGTAATCTGCCAAGCCGGCACGCCTTTTTTTCGGATTCTTTCAGCGTCCCGCTCGGTTTCGATATCTCCTTCGATGACGGCCATTTTGTGGGTCGGCCTGAGCGTGACGGCGATTCTTTCGAGAAGAGATGTTTTTCCCGATCCGGGCGAGCTCAGGAAGTTCACGACCAGAATACCGGCAGGGGCCAACTTGGCCCGGATCTCGGTGGCGACTTTTTTATTGGAGCCGAGGATGTCTTCTCGGACGGCGATCTCTTTTTTTTCCACGACTCTGGTCAACCCAAAAGGCTTTTCACCTTCCTGATGATGGCGGGGAGCTGTTTCCTGAGCTCCGGGGAAAGGTTCTCTCCGAGATGATGGATATTCTTGGCTTCGATCCCGATAATCTCGATTTTGGAGGGAACGGAAAGGCCGAGCCGGCGGCCGATTTCAATTGTCTGGGGAACCGAAACATAGTGAGGCGACGGGCCGGGGATCGCCCGGATGTCTTTTTCTTTGAGCACATGGATTCTTCCCGGGACAGGCCTTGGTCGCTTGATCGTATCCACCAGAATGAGCCGGTCGTAGCCGACGATGATATCGAGGAGTGCCAGCCCAGAGAGAGAGGATTCTTCGACATGGATTTCCTGGCCGGCAAGAGAATCGTCCGGCTCCATTTGGAAATCTTCTTTGATTTTCCGGACGACGTGAATACCGACACCGTCGTCGCCGTAGAGCTCATTTCCCAGTCCGAGGAGGAGTGTTTTCACGGCGCGTTTTCATCGGCCTTGGGCAGCCAGACCGAGAACGTGGTCCCTTTTCCGAGCTCGCTTTCGACTTTGATCGTCCCGTGATGGAGATCGACGATTTTTTTGGCGATCGAAAGGCCGAGGCCGGTTCCCTTGGATTTCTGATTCTCGCCCCGACTCACCCGGAAAAATTGATCGAAAAGGAAAGGCAAGTGCTCTCTGGCAATCCCGATTCCCGTGTCCCTGACGTCCGTAACGACGAAGTCCCCTTCTTTCCGAATGGACAGGACGACCGAGCCTTTCGGCTTATTGTACTTGATGGCGTTGCTGATCAAATTGCTGAAAACCTGTTCCAGACTCTGTTCGTCGCCCTGCACGAGGGCCGGCTTTTCCGGCGGGGAAAATTCGAGACTGACGCCGTAGTCCGCGGCCAGGGGTTTCAGGAATTCGATCTCCTTGGCCAGGACTTTCTCCAAAGCCATGGGTTTGATCTTATCGATGATCTGCCCGCGGCTGATCCTGGCCAGGTCGAGCCAGTCGTTGATCAGGCGGAGCAGGCCTTCCAAGCGCTCGCGGGCCCGGAGGATCATTTCTTTCTGAGTGGCGTCCACGCCGCCCGCCAGGCCGGCGAGGATGACTTCGAAGTACTGCTCAATCGCCACCAGGGGGCTGCGGAGCTGATGCGAAACCAGGGTGATAAAATTTTCTTCCAGGAGTTTTTTTTCTCGCCTTAAGCTCTCTGCTTCTAAAGCGAGTTTGCGTCTTTCGAGGCCCCGCCGGATGATGATCCGAAGCTCCTCGGGCGTAAACGGCTTGGGAAGGAAATCATAAGCGCCTTTTTTCATCGCTTCGACGGCGGACTCGATCGTGGCGTAGCCGGTGATGACGATGCTGATGATTTGAGGATCGATATCTTTGATTTTTTCCAGGACCTCAAAGCCGCTAACGCCCGGCATCTTGAGGTCGACGAGAATGAGATCGGGCTTGAGGTCCCGGGCTTTCTCCAAGCCGACTTGTCCGTCCGCCGCGACTTCTGCCTGAAACCCCTCTTTCGCCAGGATCAGAGAGCAGGAATCCCGCATCGACTCTTCGTCGTCGATGACCAGGACAATGGGTTTTCTTTCGATCACCAGAAACTCTCCTTCTCCATTCTAATGGAAAACCGATCGCCGTTCAAACGCGGTCGTTAGAGAATGTCCGAAGAGAAGAGGGGCCGGTTTTCTATTGTTTTTTAAGCAGCTTGGCGATCCGGGAGAGCAAGTCGTCCGGCTTGACCGGTTTGTCAATATAATCGTCCGGTCCGACCATGCCCTCTTCGTCGCCCTTGAACTGAAATCGCGATCCGGCGATCTCTTTCACCGCCGAAATAAAAATCACCGGGACATTCTTGAATTCGGCATATTCTTTCGAAGTCTTGATGGCCTGGCAAAGAGAGAAACCGTCGAACAGGCTGTCCATCATGATGTCCAGGAGAATCAGGTCGGGCTTTTCCGAAAAGATCTTTTCTTTGGCTTCCTGAGGATTGGCCGCTGTGACCACATCATAAAGAGCCGATTTTAGGATGGGGGTCACCGCAGCTCGGAAGTCGGGATCATCGTCAATGACCAGGATTTTGGCGCTTTGGCTCATTTTTTTCCTCCTTTAGGATGAAAAAGCGTTTTCGATGGCCAATTTCAATTCATCCTCGCCGAATGATTTGATGAAATAGAAAAAAATGTCCTGTTGCCTGACCTTGGCTTCCAGGCGTTTCGTATTTTTCTTGGTAGTGAGGATGATTTTGAGTTGCGGATCGATGTTCTTGAAGATAGGAACGGCTTCGTACGCCTTCATTTCCGGAAGATTGATGTCCATGACCAAACAGTTGAACCCTCCCTGGGCGATTTTCTTGATCGCTTCGGTGAGGTTTTTCCCCGTCTCGATGAAATAATCCTCCCTCTTGAGGAAAGAGGCCAGGCGGCGGCGTTCTTGAGGCTCCGGATCGATGATCAGGATTCTCTTTTCTTCTACGGCCATATGCAACCTTTGCTCTTGATGAGAGCAAATTGTGTGCCATCCGGCCGCCAAAGGAAGCCGATAAATGGATTTCTAACCTATTGATATTCGTTGAGTTAAATGACATTGAGGACGCGTCCTCTTGCCGCTCCTAAAGAAGGAGGCGGCGCTGAGGAATTTTTCCCCACGCCTGTTCCATAATTTCCAGACCGCTTTGTTTCTGATTTTAAAATTTTAGCACGATCAAACGTTGAGGTAAAGGATTTTCTTCCGTCCGGAGGAAGGCTCGAGCCCGAGAGCTGAGGCGATCGGTTTCCGTCAACCTTTTCGTGTGAGAAAAGAGATTCCGTCGTCGGGATGAAACGTTGATCGTCGTGAGATTCGCAAAAAAAGAGCGACGGCCCTCGGCAGGGCCGTCGCCTAAACCGTTCACCCGGAAATTGATTGATGCAGGATAGTAAGGCGGGTATCGTGAATCCGAATAAGGATCACTCCGTCTTGAGTTCCAGGCAAACAGTTCACTTTCGGATGGCTTGGAGAATTTCACCGATGGCGCGGAGGACGGGCTCTGAGATCGAGCCGTCGGCCTCGAGCGACTGGGGTTGAATTCCAAGAAGATGCGATTTTTTGATCTGGCCGTAACTCAGGCGGCCGGAGACCGAGGGGAGAAGACGGTGACTGAGGACGGAGCTCCAGAAAACGTGCTGAAGCGGTAAAACAGCGATTTTGCCCGGTTGCTCTCCCATCTGGACAATGTCGAGGAAGAGGAATGACCGCTCGGCCTTGGCTTCGAGGATGTGGTCCGACTCGATTTCCGCCTCAAGATAAACATCCTCGAAACCCACCTTCTTTAACTCCTCGGCCAGGATCAGGCCGGCTTGGTCGTCGGATCGATTGTCTTTTCCAATGCCGATGATCACAGGCCTGGAAGCGAGGACTTCTCTTAATTCCTTTTTCCAGTTTCCCGGAGGGACCTGCTTCACTTCGGCCATATGGGCCGAACAGCTGATGCAGGGATCGAAGGCGCGGACGACCAGGTCCAGGCGATCGCGGATTTGATCTTCATGCCCTTCATCGAGGAGCTTCTGGGCGGCAAGATAGCAATACCGCTCGATATCCTCGGCATTTTGAGCGGTGGGTGTAATGATGTCTGCGGCCGCGACCAGCCCGTTCTTGATTTCATAGTGGTGAATCAGCAAGCCTCGAGGCGCCTCGACCAGTCCGGTGCCTTGGCCGTTCTTTGTTTTATAAGGAACGAGCGGCGGATTCTCCACGATCTTGAGAACCTCATCGACGAGGCCGGGGATGGTCTCAAAAGCGTAGAGGATTTCGAGAGCCTGGGCGGCGTTATGAAAGAGCGGATTGATTTTCCAGCGGCGGTTGAAATATTTCTGGAATGCCTTCCCCGCTTCGCCGTCCAGCCTTTCCCCGAGAATATTGATCCTGGCCAGGGCACCGACGGAATAGGGATTTCCGTTATACCGGCTCCGTTTGCAGAGGGAATGAGGTACGACGAACTCATTGGTCAGGCTTTTATAATCGTCCCGGGGAATTTTCTGGCCTGTCGAGAGGATAATTTCGTCTCCCCAGAGCCCATATTTTCCTTCTCCCGGCTCGCAGCAGGCGTAAATCGTCTCGGATTCGGGAACAGCCGGGTAATCCAGACCGCAGAAGAGATCGACCGTTCGGTAGACAAACGGCATGAATTGGATAGCCCGGTTCTTGATCCAGATGAGGTCTTCCCGGCTCGGATAGCGGCCGAACCCGCCGATGACGGGATTCTCCCCGTGGATGTACCGGCCGCTGAGGATTTTCATGATCATGTTGCCGAATTGCTTCATCTCCAGAGCGATCTTGACTTCGAAGGGAAACTTCGACGCCATGGCGATGGCGTTGGGAAAGCCGACATAATCGGGAAGAGCGAGATAAAACACATGGAGGGAGTGGCTTTCGATGAATTCCCCGAGATGCATGAGCTCGCGGAGCAGGGTGACCTTCGCGGGAACCTTGACGTCCAAGGCGTTCTCCATGGCCCGGAGCACGGCGTTTTTATGCGAAAGAGTACAGATGGCGCAGATCCGCGGTGCGATGCTGACGTCTTCTTCCGGCGTCTTGCCGACTGTCAGATGTTCGACAAGACGGGGACCTTCGTTGATGACGAATTTGACGTTGGTGACGATGTTGCCGTCGATGGTGGCGGTAACGCCGCCGTTTCCTTCGACGCGGGGGAGGTGGTCGATGCTGATCGTTTTCATCTTTTCTCCTTTCTCAGTTGGTCAAAGAAATCGCTGATCCGCGTCCCGGAATAATTGGCCATTCTCTTTTTGATGGCTTCGGCGTCAAAACCTTTTTCCAGGAGAAGCCGGTATTCCGCCGTATGGTTGGCTTCTTCTGTCGGTCCCCAGCAGCCGAAACAGGGGAGGTGATGATTGGGACAGACCGAGCCGCAGCCGGCCAGGGTCAGAGGACCCAAGCATAAGATTCCTTTGTTCAGTAGGCAGTCGTTCTCGTTCCATTTGCATTCGACGCAGACGGGAAAACGGTAAAGATCGGGCGGGTTACCACTGAGGAGACGGGTGAATGTGGATAGGAACTGCTCTTTGCCGATCGGACAGCCGGGAAGATAATAATCGACGTGGATGTAGGCATCGATCGGCTTGCTTTGGATGGGTTTGGCATGGGAGAACTCGACATTGCCGTAGACCTTCCTCAAATTTTTCTCCCAGTCTCTCGGATCGAGAAACGCGGCCTGGATACCGCCGACGCAGGCGCAGTTCCCGATAGCCACGACGAGCTTGGCTCTCTGGCGGATATCGAGGAGTTCCTCTTTTTCCCTCTCCGTGCTGACCGAGCCCTCGACCAGCGCGACATCCAGCGGGCCGTGTTGATTATCGCTTTTGGCCATCAGAAACGCATCGATGCTTGCGGCTGTGAAAATGTTCACCAGCTCTTCCTCGCAGTCGACGATCAGGAGGGCGTCCCCGGCACAGCCAGTCAGCTCGTAGATTCCGATTTTCACTTTTTCGTTTGCCATATCCGTCTCCTTAGATGAGCTCCCGCATGTGGATGACGTCCCAGTAGGTGAACACGGGGCCGTCCAGGCAGGTGTAGATATAATCGATGGCGCAGTGACCGCATTTTCCGACGCCGCACTTCATCCGGCGCTCGAGCGTCATCAGAATCTGGTTTTTGGGGATGTTGAGCTTGATCAATTCCTTAATGACAAATTTGTACATGACCGGCGGGCCACAGACGAGAGCGTAGGTTTGGACCGGATCGACCGCGTGAAGATAGGGAAACAGGGTGGTCACGACGCCGATTCTCTCCGGCCATTGTCCCGTGTCGTCAGCGTCGACGGTCAGATGACATTCGAGGTCGGCCCTCTGCTTGAGAGCGAAATACTCGTCCCGGAAGAGCATCTCCGCCGGCCGTTTGGCGCCGTAGAGGACCGACACTCGCCCAAACTGGTCGCGGTTGTCAAGGCTGTAGAGAAGGACCGAACGAAGGGGCGCAGCGCCCAGACCGCCGACGACGATGAGAATATCTTTCCCTTTCATTTCTTCAACCGGAAAGCCGTTGCCGTAAGGCCCCCGCAGGCCGATCAGCGAATTTTCCTTGAGCCGGAAGAGGGCGCTGGTCACGGTTCCCATTTTTCGGATGCAGAACTCGAGCAGGCCGGGCCGCGAAGGCGAGGAGGAAATGGAAAACGGAGCTTCGCCGGCGCCGAGAATGGAGAGCATGGCGAATTGACCGGGCTTGTATTTGAACTGGAGCGCCTTCTCCATGTCGACAAAGCGGACTTGGAAAAACTTGACGTCCTCAGTCAGATGGTAGGTGCGGACAATTCGGGCAGGCTCAGGAGTGAAAGGATTGGTCTCAGTCAAGCATTTGTTTTCGGCGTTCATTTGGCCACCTCTTGGCTGAATCTTTTCCAGAAGGCCTCGACGGGGTGTCCTTCCAGAGCGTCAGCGACCGATTTCACGTTGATTTGGACGGGGCAGGTTACCAGGCATCGGCCGCAGCCGACGCAGCTCGGTTTGCCGTATTTGGAAACATACGCCTGGAGCTTGTGGGTATACCAGAGCTTGAGCCGCTGGGATTTATGTTCTCGAAAGTTTTCCCCGCCCGCCACCTCGGAATATTCGGGCAGCGTGCAGGAGTCCCATTCCCGAAGGCGCTTGCCCGGCTTGCCGCCGAGAAACTGGACGTCCGTAACGTTATAGCAATTGCAGGTGGGGCAGACCATGCTGCAGGAGCCGCAGGCCAGGCACGCGGCGCCGGCCTCCTCCCAAAACGGAGCTTTATAATTGAGCTCCATCAGGTCCGGCATGCGGGTGAAGTTGATTTCGGTCCGGAAGGATTTGTCCCTCTCCGATTGCCAGGCGATATACCTCTGGATGTCCTTTTCCGATAGCTTCTCATCAAAGAATTGGGGCGCCAGGCGAATCAGGTCATCCCCGCGGCTGGAGCCGATCCAGACGAGGAAGAAGTTTTCCAGGTCGGTGAAGAACAGATCGTAGCCCTCTTCGACGATATGCGTGTGAGTGGATTTACAAAAACAGTATTCGTCGGGCCAGCAGGAGAGTCCGAGGATGAGGGCTTTTTTTCTCGCCTCGAGATAATAGGGATCGGGGAACGCTTGAGCGAAGATCTTGTCCAGGGTCAGGAGGCCATGGATGTCGCAGGTATGAAGTCCGAAGAGAATCTTTTCAGAAATGTGGGAAAAATCCTCTTTGTACCCTTTCTCCGTGAAGTGGAACATGTTGAACGAGGCCGGAACCATGAGCTTCTTGGGGGGGATGATGGTTCGTGTCGTATGGAGAGCGATGTCGGCGAAATCCTTGATCCGCTGGAAATGAAACTTGCTTTTTTGGGTGACCGCGGCCCAGTGAGGATCTTTCAAAGATCCTGCGGCCGACTCGGCGGGCATGGCCACCGGAGCCCAGAGCTCAGCGCTGTCTGAAATCGCCTCAAGGAAAGGAAAAAGATCCTTTTTCTGCAGCTTGAGGATCCTCATCTTGGCCGTCCTTTCAATCGCTTCAATTCTCGTCTCCTTCTTTCCATGGAAATTAAAGAAAAAAATTCATCTCCTCACGAATAAAATATGCAATTTCCGTGCCGACTCAAGGGGCGGGCGCCGAAGAAGAAACTGTTCCTTACTTCAGAAATATCAACAAGATAGAATGATCGAAGAGCCAACGGTGCCGAGATGTCTGGCCGGCGCCCAAAGAGACTGTGGTATTTTTCCCCAGCCGAGGGGAAAAAGAGGACTTGGGGCTGAAGCCTTTTGCCCGCACTTTTTTGGTGAAACCGAGCCCCTCAGGAGTTGTTAAGACGGAAGGCGGTATTTTTTAATTTTCGCCCAGAGCGTTTTCCGGTCGATCCCCAAAATTTCGGCGGCCCGGCTTTTATTGCCCTGGCTTTCTTTGAGAACGGCCATGATGTATTCCTTTTCCATTTCTTCAAGGCTTTTCAGCTTTCCCCCGAGGGTTCCGGCGAACGCAGAGCTGGCGCTGATGCCGTGGTAGACGAGATCTTCGAGATCGATGCCTGGTCCTTTGGAAAGAACGACCGCTCTCTCGATCGTGTTTTCGAGTTCGCGGATATTTCCCGGCCAATCGTACTCGGTCAGGGCTTTGATCGCTCGGGGGGAAATCCAGGCGATCGTTTTTTTCGCCCGGCGGCTGTATTTCTGCAGGAAATGTCGGACTAAAGGTTCGATATCTTCCTTCCTCTCGCGAAGAGGAGGCAAGTGAATCGGAACTACGCTTAGCCTGTAGAACAGATCTTCTCGAAACTTGCCCTTCCTGACACCGTCGGCCAGGTTTTCGTTCGTCGCTGCCAGGATGCGAACATCGACCTTGATCGGCCGCGAGCTGCCGATCCTCGTGATCTCCCTTTCCTGAATGACCCGGAGAAGTTTGGCCTGGATGTTGAGACCGATATTGCCGATTTCATCGAAAAAGATCGTCCCGCCGTTCGCCACTTCAAACCGGCCGTGCTTGGTCTCGTGGGCTCCGGTGAACGAACCTTTGACGTGGCCGAAGAGCTCGCTTTCGAAAAGAGTTTCGACCAAAGCTCCGCAATCGACAACGACAAAGGGAGCCTGGCGTCTGAGGCTGCGCCGATGGATCTCCCGGGCAATGAGTTCTTTTCCCGTTCCGCTCTCGCCCGCGATGAGAACCGTGCTCTCGGTCGGGCTCACCCGCTCGACAAGGTCGAGGACGTCCCTCATGGCCTTGCTCTTGCCGACGACCATCTCCGTCTCGGTCCGGGCTTCCAATTCCTTTCTCAGATAAATGTTCTCATAGAGCAGCCGGCGGCTGTCGAGCGCTTTCTTGGTGATCACCCGAACTTCTTCGGGAGTGAAGGGCTTGGCCATATAGTCGAAGGCGCCGCGCTTCATGGCCTCGATGGCCGAATCGATCGAGGCGTACCCGGTGATGATGATGACCGGAGTTTCCGGGCTGATCTCTTTGATTCTGGTCAGGATGTCCATGCCCTTGATTCCGGGAAGTTTGAGATCCAGGAAGACGACCTGAATGTTTTCCTGGTTGAAGATCTGAAGTCCCTCTTTGCCTTCAACAGACGTCCGGACCCGATAGCCCTCCTTGCGCAAGACTTGGCTCATGGAATCGCGGATGGATTCCTCATCGTCGATGATCAGGATACCGGCCGGGTCATTCATGAGGAAGATCCCTCGTTAAAGGCAGAACGACAGTGAAGGTGGAACCTTTTCCGACTTCGCTCTTGACCTCGATGCTTCCCTGATGTTTCTGGACGATGCCGTAGCTGATGGCCAGGCCCAGCCCGGTGCCTTTACCGACTTCTTTGGTGGTGAAAAAAGGCTCGAAGAGCCGGGGCATATCCTCTTCTTTGATGCCGTGACCCGTGTCGCTGAATTCGACGCGGAGTAAATTGGATGCCTTGTCCAGCGAAGTCTTGATCGCCAGGACGCCCGAGCCGTCCATGGCTTCGGCGGCATTGATAATAATATTGGCAAAGACCTGCTGAAGCTGGGCGCCGTCGGCGATGATCTTGGGGAGTTCGGACAGATCCTTGCGGATTTGAATATTCTGGAAAAGGGCCTGACGTTCGAAAAGGGAAAGGGCCCGATGGACGGTATCGTTGATGTCCGTGGGGGACATTTCGGGTTCCTTGGGCCGGGCGAACTCGAGCAGGCCTTTGACGATATTTTTGCACCGCGTCGTTTCTTTGACGATTTTTTTTAAATTTTCGTACTCCGGCGAGTCTTTTTTGGCGCCCTCGAGGAGGAGATGACTATAAATCAGGATTCCCCCGAGAGGATTGTTGATCTCGTGGGCGATCCCGGCAGCGAGCTTGCCCAGTCCCGCCAGTTTTTCCGATTGGATGAGATGGGCCTGCATCTCCACAAGTTCGGCGGTCCGCTCCTTGACTTTTTTCTCCAGCGTTGTTCCCCACTTTATCAACTCCTCATTCGCGGCTTTGAGCTTTTCGATCATCTGGTTGAAAGACGAGGCGAGGTCGCCGAGTTCGTCTCGGGATTGAATTTCGACCCGGTGGTCGAGATCTCCTTGAGCGATGGCTTGCGTCGCGGCCACCATTTGCTGCAAGGGCTGGATGATGCTCGAGGTGGCGAAATAAAGAATGACGAGAAGGAAAAGCACGCATAGAAAAGCCAGGCCGGTAAACGTCAGCATGACGCGATTGGCCGTGTCGAGATACGGTTTTTCCAGGGTTCCGACATAGAGAATTCCGACGATTTTGTTTTCGACGTTGCGGATCGGCTCGTAGGCCGTGATATACCAGTCCCTAACGACGAAGGCTCGGTCATTCCACGAACGGCCTTCGTCGAGGACGGCTTTCTTCACTTCTTCGGACAACCGCGTCCCGATGGCTCGTTTTCCTTCTTGGTCGGTCACGTTCGTCGAAATACGCAGATCACCTTGGAAAATGGTGGCCGTCCCGGTTTCCAGCCCCTTGTATTTCTCTTCCTTGAAGACGATCTCCTTGACCCGGTCCACAATCTCATAATTCCGGTTGAGAAGGATCCCTCCATAAAGGACGCCGAGCAGGGCCTCGTTTTCGTCGATGACGGTAGCCGCGGCCTTGAGCATCAATCCGCTGGTTTCTTTGTTTTCCGGCCTTGGAGCCGCCTTGGGAGTGGGGATGAATTCTAAATAAGCCTGCTCGGCCAGGTCGGCCCCTTCCTTCAGGAGCTCCTCCCGGGGAACGATTTGGGGGAAGGCCAAGATATTCGGTTGAAGCGCCCGACGAACGATCTCATCTCCGGACTGGTCGTCGCCGACGACTTCCGGATTCCGTGTCCGGATAATGACCCGTCCTCGAGTGTCGGTCAAGGTCAAAATGTCGAGACGGTATTGCGTTCTGACCCGGTTCAGATACCGGAGAAGAATTTCCCTGCGTCCCGTTTTAATCGCCTCATGGAGGCTTTCCCGGGAAGCGGTCAGGCTCACGATGTCTTTGATATCGTTGAGTTTTTCGTTGACCACCATCCAGGCCGAGGCCAGATCGTGATTGACTTTGAGCTGGGCCTGGCCGATCAGCGTATTGCGGATCAGCCTCCGACCGACAACAAGTGAGATCAGGCCGCCGATGATGATCACGGCGAGAAAGCTGAGAATAAGCTTCGAACGCAGGGATAACGGTGGCAATCGCATTGGATTTCAAGGCAGCGTCAATCCCTGAACACCGCCTTTATCATTCTACTGAATCCGAACCGTCGGGGGCAAATGATCTTTTGAACTGACGAACGAGTTCCCCATTTCTGGCATAGATGTTGATGATTAAGGGCATTTCGCCGGGCAGAGCATGGGTTCCGCAAGCATGGCAGGGATCATAAGGTCGGAAGGCCATCTCGGCCATATTGAGCAGTCCTTCGGAGATCTGGCCCTTTTTGATGAACGCCTTGGCCGCCTTCTCGATGGACATGTTGATGGCGGCCGAATTGCCCACCGTGGCGACGATCAAATTCGCTTCCTGGACGATGGCCCTTTCGTCCGTCTTGTAGTGATGGATCAGCACGCCCCGGGGGGCCTCGACGATTCCAACGCCTTCGCTCGGAGTTTGGGTCGGAATATTCCTCAGGTTCGTGTCGGTAATGGATTTGTCTTCGAGGAGGGCGACCATCGTCTCGGCCGCCTGAAGAGCTTCGATCAACCTCGCCCAGTGAAAAGCCAGAGTATTGTGGGCCGGTTTGCCTCCCAAAGTGGAATACATCCGATCATGCTCTTTCTGGGCCAGAGGGGTGGCCATGCCGTCGGAAGCGTTTAAGCGGGCCAGAGGAGCGACGCGGTAGACCCCGCTGGATTCGCCCTCGATGAAGCCTTTCCAGCCGACTTTCTTCAGAAACGGAAACTTGATATAGCTCCAGGACTCGACATGCTCGGCGATGTGCTCCAGGTATTCGCTCGGCCGGAACTTGGCGAATTCCTTTCCTTGAGGCGTGACGACGCGCACGTCGCCGTCGTAGAAATTCACTCTGTTGTTCTTGTCGACAAGACCCATATAATAGGTCCTCATCGTATAGGCGTCGCCGAGGACAAGGTCGACGTACTCTTTGTTCTTGAGAACGACATCGTCAAAAATTTGAAGGGCGAACTGGGCGAATTCGACGGCAAATTTGGCGGTTTCGAGAAACTTGAGACGGTGCTCTTCATCCAGGCCTTTGGAGATTCCTCCCGGGACACAGCTTACCGGATGAATGACTTTTCCGCAAAGATAGCTGATGATGTCCCGGCATTCGCGCCGCACGCGGATGACTTTACCGCCGATTTCGAGGCCGACCTTGCCGATAACGCCGAGAATGTTTCGCTCGGCCGGAGACGCCTGGGGCCCGACGACAAAGTCCGGCCCGCCAAGAAAGAAGAAATGGAGGGTGTGGTCCTCCATCATAAAGGTGTTGTAGATGAGCTCACGGAGTTTTCTGGCCGTGGGCGTCGGTTCGACGTGAAAAACGGCATCGACGGCTTTAGTGGATGCCATGTGGTGGGCCGTCGGACAGACCCCGCAGATTCGAGGGGTAATCCGGGGCATCTCTTCCACCGGCCGGCCGACGGCAAACTGTTCGAAGCCTTTGAGTTCCGGGATTTGAAGGATGGCGCGATCGACATCGCCTTGATCGTTCAAAAAAATCTCGATTTTGCCGTGGCCCTCGAGACGAGTGATCGGGTCGATGGTGATCCGTTGAGTCATTTTATGTCCTCCATTCTCCTGCGGCCGAGGATCGACTTCGGCAGGCTGAAGCGGTAAAACGTTCCTGCCGGGTCGACGATGGATCCGACAATCTTGTCAATTTCTTTCTCATCGTTCGTATCCAGGATTGAGGCCAGGGCCGAAAGGAACTTGGCCCCTTGGTCGTAGATCTGGTCCGTCGGACCGAAGCAACCACGGCAGGGCATGTTCCCGTTGATACAGCGGTGACCGCAGCCGTCGCGCGTCGCCGGCCCCAGGCAAATGACTCCTTGGGCGAGAAAACACTTTTCCGGATCCAGCACGACCTCCCAGGTCCGCTTGATCTCCTTGATGGCCAGCTTTTCCGGTTTGGTTTTGTTCCGGTCGCAGGTGTCGCATTCGGATTTATTGGGAGCCAAAACCGACCCTTTCGGGGGGAGTTTCCCCTCGAGGATGGCCGAGACCGCGCTGAGGATCAGATCGCGAGGCGGGGCGCAGCCGGGAAGGTAATAATCGACGTCAATGACCTGGTCGAGGGCATAGACGGTGTCGAAAAACGTCGGCAGGGTCAGCTCTTTTCCGTCCTGCAGAACGGTTTTTTCCAGCGGGACGGTCTGATCAGGATTCTCGGTCGATGGAGTGCTGAGATAGGCGCGGCGGAAAATCGTCTCCTTGTTCCAGAAATTCCCCAGCCCCGGAATTCCTCCCAGATGAGAACATGAGCCGTGGGCGACGATGAGCTGGGATTTTTTCCTCAGCAGCTTGACCATTTCCTCCTGCTCGGACAGACGGATGGCGCCGTTGATGAAACTGACGGCAATGGAGCCGTCGGCCATGGCCTCGACATCTTTCTTCTTGAAGTCGAGAGCGACCGGCCAGAAAACGATGTCCACCGCGGCGACGACTTTGAGGATGTCTTCAGCCAGGTCGACGATCGACTCCTCACAGCCGCCGCACGAGGAGCACCAGTAAAACGCAACCTTCGGTTTGGCGTCACTCATTTTTTCCTCCATTCCGGCTGAGATTCAGGGGCCCGAGACGGCGGACTTGCTCGGTGAAATCGTTGCACACCTGCTGGAACTTGACCCCTTCCGAAGCTGAAACCCACTCCAGGCGGAATCGTTCCTTCTCAATCCCGAATTGCTCCAAGACTCGAGAGAGGAGCTTGTAGCGGCGGAGGGCTTTGTAATTTCCCTCTTGATAGTGACAATCGCCGGGATGGCAGCCCGAAATCAAGACGCCGTCGGCTCCTTCTTTGAAGGCTTTAAGGACAAACTGAGGGTCGACGCGGCCGGTGCACATCACCCGGATAATACGGAGGTTCGGGGCGTAAGTCATCCGGGCGGTGCCGGCCAGGTCCGCACCCGTATAGGAGCACCAGTTGCATAGAAACCCGACCAGACGGGGCTCGAATGTCGAATTATTCATCGTTCGACTCCTTTTTTAACCTCATAACAAAAGGATCCCTTCGATTTCGGCCATGACCTGGGCGTCGCGGAAATGCCTTTGCTGGGCGGCGCCGCTCGGGCAGGCAGCCACGCACGTCCCGCAGCCCTTGCACAGAGCATCGTTGATTTTGGAGTGGCCTTCGTCTTTCTCGTAGACAATCGCCGTGAACGGGCAGAGTCCGACGCAGATCTGGCAGCCCGAACAGAGTTCCTTATCGATCTCGGCGGTGACGGGTTCGAGAGCAAAGGTGCCTTTGTCGGCCAGCGCCAGAGCTTCGGCAGCCGCTCCGCCCGCCTGGGCGACCGTGTCGGGAATGTCGCGAGGCGCCTGGCATGCGCCGGCCAGAAAGATTCCGTCCGAGAAGGTGCTGACCGGAGCGAGCTTGGGGTGCCGTTCCAGGAAGAAGGTATCCTGGCTGCAGGAAATGTTGAAAATCTTGGCCAGCTGGTTATGGTCCAGGCTCGGCTCAAGGCCCGTGGCCAAGATGACCATGTCGACCGGGATCCGTCTCACCGTTCCGATCAGCGTATCTTCGACGCGGATGATGAGCTTGCCTTCCTCGCCTTTCGTCAGGGCCATGTCGCTGATGTCGGAGACGCGGCCGCGGATGAATTTTGTCCCCTCTTTAAGCAAACGGTGGTAGAACTCCTCATAACCCTTCCCGAAGCAGCGCATGTCGATGTAAAAATCGTAGACCTCGGCGTGAGTCTTCTCGTGGATCAGATGGGCGAATTTCAGGGCGTACATGCAGCAGACGCGGGAGCAGTATTCATTGTAGTTTTCGTCGCGGGATCCGACGCAGTGGACGATGCCGACGGCCTTGGGTTCGCTGCCGTCGGCCAGTTTGATCTTTCCTCCCGTCGGTCCTGAGGCGTTGACCAGCTGTTCGAATTCGAGGGCGGTGATGATATTCGGATGACGGCCGTAAGCATAGGCCGGGATCCGCCGGGCGTCGAACGGCTTGAATCCGGAGGCGAGGATGATTGTGCCGACATCGATCTCCTCCAATTGATCCTCCATTTTGTGATTGACCGCCTCCCGGTCGCAGACCTTTTCGCAGATTTGGCATCCGCCCGTCTTGAAATGGATGCACGCTTCGGCGTCGATGAACGGGACCATCGGGACGGCCTGGCGGATCGGAACGCGGATGGCCGTGGTCGGACCGAGGTAAAGCTCGGAATGGATCACCTTTCGGCCGTATTTATCTTCGTAACTAATGGCACCCGTCGGGCAAAAATAGGCGCAGGCGGTACAGCCGATGCAGGACTCGGAAGGCTCTCCGTAGGGCGGCATGACCTTTCGCTCGGTCCCCCGCTCGACGAAGCTGATGGCATGGGCACCGACAATCTCGTCGCAGGCACGAACGCACATGCCGCAGAGAATGCATTTCTCTTCCGGATCTTTGATCTCGAATCGCGTCTTTTCGATTCCCAATTCCTTGGCCAGTGCCATCACGGGCTCGGCGGCGGGCGCCCGGGCCATCAGCATTTCCACGTTCAAACGTCGGGCCCGGAGAGCGCGGTCCGATGTTGTCCGGACCTCCATTCCTTCTTGGGCTTTCGTGTTGCAGGAAGTCACGAGGTCGGATTTGCCGGCCAGGCTCACTTCGACGACGCAGACCCGGCAGGCAGCATAGGGCTCCATGACCGGGTGATAGCAGAGCGTCGGGATCTTGATGTCATTTTTGGCCGCTGCCTGAAGAATCGTCTTCCCCTCTTCAATTTCAATTTTCTTTCCATCGATCGTCAGGTGGATCATCGCCTTTCTCCTTTAATCGACTTTGACCGCCCCGAAGTTGCAGACATCGTAGCAGACGCCGCACTTGATGCATTTTGTCTGGTCGATCCGATGAGCCTCGTTTTTGGCGCCGGAGATGGCATCGGTAGCACAGTTGCGGCGGCAGACGTCGCAGCCCTTGCCGACGTTCAGGCAACGGCTCTCGTCGATCGTGTAGACATTGAGTTGACGGCAGACACGGGCCGGGCACTTTTTGTCTTTGATGTGGACTTCATATTCATTCCGGAAATAGCGCAGAGTCGTTAAGACAGGGTTGGGAGCCGTCTTTCCCAGGCCGCAGAGGGCCGAATCTTTGACCGCTTGAGCCATGTCTTCAAGAAGGGTCAAATCTTCGGGGGTTCCCTGGCCTTCGGTGATTCGGGTCAAAATGTCGAGCATGGCCTTGGTTCCTTCGCGGCAGGGCGTGCATTTGCCGCAGGACTCGTCCTGGGTAAAAGACAGAAAATAGCGGGCGACATCGACCATGCAGGTATCCTCATCCATGACAACCATGCCTCCCGACCCCATCATGGACCCGGCCTGGGTCAGACTTTCGTAGTCGATCGGGAGGTCGAGCTGGTCCTTGGGAATGCAGCCTCCGGAAGGGCCGCCCGTCTGGACGGCCTTGAAGGCCTTTCCTCCCGGAATCCCCCCACCGATATCGTAGATGATTTCCCGCAGCGTGATTCCCATCGGGACCTCGACCAGTCCCGTGTTGTTGATTTTTCCGACCAGCGAGAAAACCTTCGTTCCCTTGCTCGTCGGCGTACCGATCGCCGCGTACCACTTGGCGCCGCGATTGATGATCGGCGGGACATTGGCCCAGGTCTCGACGTTGTTGATGCAGGTCGGCTTTCCCCAGAGGCCGCTCTGAGCGGGATAGGGAGGCCGCGGCCGGGGCTCTCCCAATCGTCCTTCGACCGAGGCGATCAGGGCGGTTTCCTCGCCGCAGACGAAGGCTCCGGCACCGCGAACGATGCGCAGGTCGAAGTCGAACCCCGTCCCGAGAATATCTTTCCCCAGGAGCCCGTAATCACGAGCCTGTTCCAAGGCGATCGATACCCGTTTGATGGCCAGAGGGTATTCGTTGCGGACATAGATGAATCCTTCGCTCGCGCCGACCGCCTTGGCCCCGATGACCATTCCTTCGATGACCGAATGAGGGTCGGCCTCGAGAATGCTTCGGTCCATAAAAGCTCCGGGGTCGCCCTCGTCTCCGTTGCAGATGAGGTATTTGGCCCCGCCGTTGGCGCTCGGCGCGTCCCGGACAAGCTGCCATTTCAGGCCGGTCGGAAAGCCCGCTCCGCCTCTTCCCCGCAGCCCGGAGACGGAGATCTCTTTGATGATTTGTTCCGGGGTCATTGCGGTCAGGGCTTTACCCATGGCCGAGTAGCCGTCGCGGGCGATGTATTCCTCGATTTTTTCCGGGTCGATCAGCCCCCGGTTCCTCAAGGCGATGAGGACCTGCTTCTTAAAGAAATCGATCTCGCTCAGGATGGGGATGGGCGTTTTTTCTTTTGGCGGCGAGTACATGAACTTCTTGACCGGTCGGCCTTTGAGCAGATGCTCTTCGACGAGATAGGGAACGTCCTTGACGGTGAGCTGCTGATAGAAGATATTCCCCGGCTGGACGACCAGCAAAGGTCCGCGTTCGCAGAAGCCGTTGCAGCCGGTGGCGACGACCAGGACTTCATTCTCTAGCCCCTGTTTCTGAATCTCTTTTTCTAGGGCCTCTTTGATCTCGAAAGAACGGTTGGAGACGCACCCCGTTCCCGCGCAAATCATCAAGTGTATCCGGAACATTTTTTCTTTCGCTGTTTCGGCCATCTCTCCGCCTCCTTCAGAAATCCGTTTTTTCGCTGCCGATGCCGAGAGCATACTCCGTGACGATCTGCCCGCCGAGGACATGTTTGGCGAAGATTTCCTTGATCTTTTTTTCGGTCAGATCGACATATTTGACCGGCGCCTGCCCGGCGATCTCGACCGTGACCATCGGTTCTCGGCTGCATAACCCGGCGCAGCCTGAATTCGTCAGCAGGACATCGCTGATGTTTCCTTCTTCGATTTCCTTGAGCAAGGCGTTCATGATGGAGCGGGCGCCGGCGGCGATCCCGCAGGTCCCCATGTGAACACAGATTTTGGCCCGGTACTCTCCCCCTTCACGAATCGAGGTCAGCCGCCTGGACTTTTCCCTGATCTTGGCCAGGTCTTCAAGCGTGAGTTTGGGCATCGCTTCCTCCTCACTTCTTGTATTTCTTGATCACTCCGGCGACTTTTGCCGGCGTGATCTTGCCGTGGACTTCTTCCCCGACTTGAACGACCGGGGCCAGGCCGCAGCAACCGACGCAGCGCACCGCATCCAGGCTGAATTCCAAATCGGCCGACGTCTCCCCCGATTTCAATCCCAGCTCTCGCTCGAACTTTTCCAGGACGCGCTGGGCGCCGCGGACATGGCAGGCTGTTCCCAGGCAAACATGGATGGGGTGCTTGCCTTTGGGTTTCAGACTGAACGCCCTGAAGAACGTTGCCACGCTGAGAACCCGGCTGAGCGGAACGTTGAGCTCTTTGGAGACTTGAACCAGAACTTCCCGGGGCAGATAGCTGTACTCTTCCTGGACGTCCTGAAGGATGGCGATCAAGGCACTCCCGTCCGCGCCATACTTGCCGAGGATTTCAGAGACTCTTTCTTGGCTCATTTTTCCTCCTGAGTTGATCTAGGCCTTCCTTGATATTTTTCCTGAGGATTTTCACGACCTCGGGCGAGTGAATCGGAATTCCGTCGAGCTCCGCTTTGATTTCCCTCGAGTCGAGCGTGAACTCGTCGCCGTCGATCTTGTGTTGATAAACAAGATCGAGGCCCGGGTTCCCGATCAGCAGGGTCAGAATGGTCTCGGCGATATCGCCCAGAGGCTTGAGGTCGATATGGTTGAGCTCGAACGTCGCCCGCACCCGGGTTCCTTTCCCGGGTTCCGATTCGATGCTCACACCGCCGCCGGTCGCTTCGGCGGCTGCGGCCAGAAGCGAAAGGCCGAGGCCGACCTTTCGCGTTGTCCGGCTGGTCACAAACGGGCTCAACACCCGGGATTGCAGGTCCTTATCCATGCCTTTTCCGTTGTCCGTGATCTCCAGGACGAGGACGTTTTGGGCGCGATTTTCCTCCAGGCGGATTTCGATCCGGGAGGCCTGCGCGGCGATCGAGTTCTCGGCGATATCAAGAATGTGAAGCGACAGGTCCCTCATTCTTTTTCCTCGTCGATGATGGCTCGGCCGTCTTCCCCGTGCAGAGCTTTCCGGATCTCCGCTACCGTCGCCTCGGCCAGCCGGAAGAAGGTCGTCACCCGGCCGATCTCATTCAGACGATGGGCATCGGAAGAGGTCGTCAGGGGGAAGCGGGAGCCGAATTTCATCCGCGCCTGGCGAAGGGTTAGAGATGGAGAAATCTCGACGGCGTCGAGCGGGAGATCATCGGGAATAAACCCCAGCTGGCCGATGATGCTGAACGCTTCCCGATCAATGTGCGAGGCGATGGCGATTCCTCCATTGGAATGGATGAGGGAGACGACTTCCGCCAGCGGGAGCGTCGTCGCTCCGATCAAAAGCCGCTCGTTAAACCCGAGGATCTCTCCTTGCTCATTGACCACCGGCTGAATGCCGAAAGCCTCTTCGTCGTTTTTCCCGGGAAGTCGGGAATATACGATCTCCTGGAGAGAGAGGGCCGACTCGAAGTCGTCGAAAAGGCCGAGAACATGAACCTCTTCTTCGGAGGCGACTTCAAGACCGGCGAGCACCGCGATCCCGAACGGACCGGCGGCCTGGCGCAGGGCGGGCACGTTTTCCGCCGTGTTATGGTCGCAAATTCCCAGGATGTCGATGTTCAGAGCGTTTGCGGTTTGAACAATCCCGCGGGGCGACATCTCCAGATCCGTACAGGGAGACAGACAGGTGTGCACGTGGAGATCCGCCCGGTAAGCTCTCAGCATCGGTCAGTCCTTTCGCTCCAACCGAGCGTACAAGAGCGCGGAGAATTTGAAGGCGGGTTCTCCGGTCGAGAGCAGCGGAACGTGCTCTTCCTCTGCGATTTTCAGCGTTTCCGCATCCGGCATCCGGTTATTGACCAAGACAATCGCCGCCAGGCTTTTGAGCTTGGCCACGGCGACGATGTTCTGGTGGGTCTGGAGGGTAATCCAGACGTTTCCCGGCCGGCTGTTGGCCATGACGTCGCTGAGAAGATCGCTCGTGTAGCCGCCGCTGATTTCGACGTCCAGCCGATCCTTGGCCGATAAAACTTTGAGGTCGAATTTGTTGACGATGTCCTGAACTTTCATGGCTTTCTATCCTTGGGATTGTTTTTTAAGACTTAACAAAAGACATTCTTCGAGCTGCGCCCGTCCGGTGACCACATCCTCGGCGAAGGAGAGGCAATCGGGCGACCCGCAGACGCCGCAATCAATCTTGGGCAGCGACTCGTAGATTTTGAGCTTCTCTTTTCTCTTTTGGATGGCCCGGCCCAGATCGGGATCGAGTGGGGTGAGCGGCCGAGGTTCGATCTTCCGTTCGAGAAAGAAATAGTTCTGAGCATAAAGCTGGCGGACCTGGCGGATGTCCGGACAGGCTTTGATCTTCTCGAATTCCAGGGTTTCGACAAGCTTGAGGATCTTATTGAAGGAGCTGTAGACGTTCTCCACGGTCAGCGACCCGCCGCAGCACCCCTGGGCGCAGGAGTAGGCTTCGATGAAATCGATATCCTTGAGCTTTCCCCGAGCGATATCGTCGAAGACCCGAATGATCTCGGGGAGCCCCGAAACCGACAAGGAGTTGCGCAGGCGAAGAGTTCGGCTGATCCCACCGACCATGCCCCAGCCGATTCCCAGGATACAGATATTTTCCAGAGCCTTGCGGTAGCTCTCTTTTTCCACTCCTTCCATGGCGGAAAGGAGAGGTCCGTAAACGTCGGCGATAGAAATTGCCCCGTCCAGGTGGGAGGCTCCCTTCTCGGCCGGCTGCTTGATCGAGATCATCTTGACCGGACACGGGGTGATATAGAATGTTCCGATCTCCTTCTCTTTCAGGCCGTACTGCTTCGATTTTTTCTTTTTAATGTCCCTGGCGGCAATCTCACGGGGCGTGTTGATCGGGATGATGAGGTCGATCAGGTCGGGATATTTCACCTGGATCAGGCGGACGACGGTCGGACAAACGTTGGATATCAAAGGCTTTGGCCCTTTGTTTTCTCGCAAGTATTCTTGAATGGCGAAACTCACTTCGCCGCAGGTCGTGGCCAGGTCGAAGGCGTCGTCGAAGCCCAATTTCTTCAGGCCGGCGAGGATTTTGTCGGGCAGGATTTCCCGTCCGAATTGCGTGTAGAGCGCCGGCGATGGAATCGCCACCGTATGGCGGAACCGGGCGAGCTCGCCGAAGGGGTCGGTCAGAGGAACGATGGCGCCGGTGGGACAGACATTGATGCACTCGCCGCAGTCGATGCACCGTTCCTCGATCATCCGGGCCTTGCCGTTTCGCACCCGAATGGCCTGGGTCGGACAGATTCTCAAGCACTTCATCCGGCCGTTGCACTTCTCCGTTTCGAAACGGATGGAATGATAGTATTGGTTCATGCGCGCTCGCCTTGCTTGAGATCAATGACAATCTCGAGCCGAGTCCCTTTTCCCACCTCCGAATGAATCTCAAACCGGTCCGAGTTCTTCTTGATATTCGGCAGGCCCATCCCGGCGCCGAATCCCATCTCTCTCATTTCCTCGGTGGCCGTGGAATAGCCTTCCTTCATGGCCAGCTCGATATCGGGAATTCCGGGGCCCTCGTCCGAGACGATCATATGAATGGCGCTCGGAGTCAGGGTCAGACGGAACTCTCCTCTTCGGGCGTACATGACGACATTCATTTCGGCTTCATAGGCAGCGATCGACGCCCGGCTGATGACGGTAGGGTCGATCCCGATTTCCTTGAGCAGCTCCATGATCTTGATGGAAACGCTTCCGGCGCGGCCAAAATCTCCTCCGGCGATAAAGAATTCCTGAACCAGGCTGGCCTCATCGCTCTTGCCGGACGGACGTCGGAGTCCGGGTCGGTCATCGATGCCGCTGAGGCCGCTGCCGAAGAGAAGGCCGCACGTTCGATACATCATGAACTGCGTCGAGAGGAGGGGGATGCCCATGCGCACCGCGAGCTCGCGGCCCTCCTGATCGGGTCTCTTCCCCCGGACATAAACGATTGCCCGCGCGCCGATGATGATCGCCGTCCGAACGCTCTGAGCGTTCGCCAGCCCGGTGATGAGCAGCAGCCCGGGTTTGCCCAGAGCCAGGACGTCGCTCATTAAGTCGGAGGCGCCGGCCTCTTCGATTTCAATGTCCAGGCAGTCTTCGCCGCAGAGGATTTCGGCTTCGAGCAAATCCCGGATCTTCCTGAGCCTCATGTCCATCGACTCGAATCGTCTTTTTCCACTCTTTTGATGACGATGTTGCCTTTCCGGATGACCCGCTCCGATGGGGTAATCGTCGTCGGGCAGTTTTCCCAGCAGGCGCCGCAGCCGTTGCACTTCTCGAGATCGACATAGCGGGCCTTCTTGCGGATCTTAGCCTTAAAATTGCCGACGTAGCCGGAAATTTCCTCGACCTCCGTCCAGGTCAGAAGCTCGATGTTCGGGTGCTTGCCGACCTCGCTCATCTTGGGGGTCAAAATGCAGGCCGAGCAGTCGAGGGTGGGGAAGGTTTTGTCCAGCATCGACATATGGCCGCCGATCGAGGGCTGTTTTTCCACCAGATAGACTTTCTTGCCCGAATTGGCGTAGGTCAAGGCGGCATGGATGCCGGCGATCCCGCCGCCAACGATCAGGACCTCAGGGCGCACCGGCACTTCTTTTTTGGTCAGAGGCTCGTGAACGGCGACCCGGCGGACCGCCGCCGAGACCAACGCTTTGGCCTTCTTGGTCGCCTTTTCCGGGTCTTCGGTCACCCAGGAGTCCTGCTCGCGGATGTTGGACATCTGAAAATAGAACGGATTCAGCCCGCCCTCCGAGGTCGCGCCCCGGAAAGTCGGCTCATGCATCAGGGGTGAGCAGGAGGCGACGACCACGCGATTCAGGTTGTGGTCTTTGATGCTCTGCTTGATCAGCTCTTGGCCCGGGTCCGAGCACATGAATTTGTATTCTCGGGCGACGATGACGTTGTCCAGCCGGGAGGCAAAGTCGACGACTTCGGGGACATTGATTTTTCCGGCGATGTTCGTCCCGCAATGGCAGATGAAAACGCCGATTCTCGGTTGACCGTTTTGGTTCATTTCCGTCCTCCCTTATCGATTTTCTTCCACAGCGGCCGGAGGTCGATGATCGACCGGGCAAACCCGAGGTCTTCCTTGGGAATGCCGAGAGCGAGCCCGACGATTTGGCTGAAATAGAGGACGGGCATTTTCACCTCGTCTTTGTATTTTTTGATCATCTTGTCCTGCAGAATCTCGAGGTTGAACTGGCAGAGGGGACAAATCGTCGAAATTACATCGGCACCCCGGCGCTTGGCCTCTTTGAGAAGAATATAATTAAGCCGCAGCCCGACTTCCTCGATGGTTCCGGTCAACGACCCCCCGCAGCAGCGCGTTTTGGCCGAGTATTCCACCGGCTCGGCGCCGACCGCCGCCATCAACCTGTCGAGGGACATCGGATAATCCGGGTCGTCGAAGTCGGTGAAGGGACGCACCAGCTGGCAGCCGTAATAACAGGCGACTTTGAGCCCGCTGAGCGGCCGAACCGTCTTGGCCTTGATTTTTTCCAGCCGGCCGTCCGAGGTCAGGATCTGGAGCGGGTGCTTGACCTCGACGCCCCCATGATAGGCACAGCCGGACTTCTCCAGAGCGGAAAGGATGCGGCGGGCTTTTTCGCTTCCCCCAAGCAGGAACTTATTGGACTTTTTTAGGGTCAAGAAACAGCCGGCGCAGGGAGCAACGATATCCTTGCTCAGCTTTTCGGCAATAGAAAGGTTGCGGCCGCAGATGGCGGCCGCCATCCCGTCGTCGACCGAAAAATAGGCGGTCGCTCCGCAGCAGTTCCAGTCGTCCAGCTCCTCGAGGGGCAAGCCGATTTCCTTGAACACAGGCAGGATCGATTCCTCATAATGTTTTGAGTTGCTCTTCAGAGAGCATCCGGGATAATAGACATAGCCGTTCATCAGGCTCCCTCCTTTAGCGCGTCGAGCAAGGTCCGGAGCTGCTTTTTATTTTTGATCCGTTCTTTCTTCAGGCTCATCCGGCCCGTTTTCATGAGTTTGAGGCCGAGCGGCGCCATCTTGAGCAGAGCCAAGGGCTTCTTGGACTTGAGATAAAGCCTGAGGATCAGCCGGAGCTCGGAATTTCGGCCGTTCGAGGCGATGAGCCGGGACATTTCGCGGTCCAAGACCGGGATGGAAAAGCGGGCCGGATACACGCCTTCCTGGATGGCCACCCGTTTCAGGGCGTACATGACGTCGGTGATTTTGATCTTGGCCGGGCAGCGGACCTGACAGGTGTAGCAGGACGGGCAGAGCCAGATTGTGAAACTGCGCAAGGCCTCCTCTTTGAAGCCGTTTTTCACCATGGCGATGATTTTTCGCGGCGGAAAATCCATATAGACCGACATCGGACAGGACGAACTGCAGGTGCCGCACTGAATACAGTGATCGATCTCATTGTCTCCGGACATCGTCTTGATCAGGTCCACAAAGGCCGTATCGAGCTCCTCTTCGTATTTGACCTTCCTGACGATTTCCATGTAGCCTCCTTTTTTAGAGATTCGGTTTATCGAGGGAAAAAGAGGATCGGCGATGCGAAGACAGAGGCGGAGAAGGCCGGCGGCAGGGAGGAAGGCCCAGGCGCAAGGAGAAGACGGTTGTTCTGGAGCCCGGCTGGAGAGTGAAAATCCAAGCCGGCGGGCTGTTAAGACAAAGAAAAATCAAACTTAAGAATCCTGCATCAATCAAAATCGAGTGTAATTATAAGATTGATAAGAATACTAAGGTTTCTCTTATAATTACATTCGATTTTATGAATTCAAAAGGCCTTTGTCAACAAAAAAAATGAGAAAAAATCCTCCGGACAAGCGGAACGGAAAGCTCAAATTTCCCCTTGCTTTTTTGCTTGAAAAAGAAGTAAAATTTGGGCAGAATAAAATCGCGATCATTCGGAAGGAGGAACTATGAGAAGGAAAGGCTTCGTGGTTTTCGGCGTCATTTCTTTCGCTGCGCTCCTTTCTCTCACCAGCTGCAGTTCAAATCCGGAAAAGAAGCTGCTGGACACGTATTTCCATGCGGTTTCGCTCAAAGACACGATGACTATGTCCAGCATGGCCCTGGAGCCGGTGTCGATCGATTTTCAGAGCTATAAGATTGTCAGCGTCAGTCCGGAGGAAGTCGTGCCTTTCACTCTGGTCGAATTGAACAAGACGGAGCTCGAGCTGAAGAAGAAGCTGGAAGATCATGTCGGCCCGGTGATGGACGCTGAAGACGCTTTGTACAGTGCCCAAGAGGAAGAAAAGCTGGCCAGAACCGGCGCGGCCAAAGCGGCAGCCAAGAAAAAGGCCGCCGAAGCTCAAGCCAAGTTCGACGCGGAGCGAGAGATCCACCGTGAGCTCCAGAGGCAGTACAATGAGGCCAAGGCCGCGTCCGCCCGCGAGGAGCAAAGGGCTCTCTTCTCTCTGGGCGAGCGTCAACTAGCCAATATCCGGGATCTGACGGGGACGGTCCACTCAAAGGATCTGGAAATCGAGGTTACGACCAAGGACGGCCAGACGAAGAATTACCGTTTTCATCTGAAAAAGTACGATCTCAAGGACGAAGCCGCCAACTTGAGCCGGCGTGGGGCCTGGAAAATTATCAACTTCGAGCCCGTCGGCTGAGAAGGACGGCTGCGGCCGGATATTGACTCTTTCCTTTCATTCCTTTATAAATAGGGCTTCGTTTTGCGGGGGCCGTTAGCTCAGAGGGAGAGCACCGGCCTTTTAAGCCGGGTGTCGCTGGTTCGAGTCCAGCACGGCTCACATTCCGTCATCCCCGCCCCTGTCGTCTAGCCAGGTCTAGGACATCGCCCTTTCAAGGCGGCAACACGGGTTCAAATCCCGTCGGGGG
>Ga0136652_1000204_pt1 | contig 31753 bp, 37 predicted proteins | sample ConPoolayeEmetaG_FD_94864 | JGI IMG/M metagenome (GOLD analysis project Ga0136652, IMG submission 94864) | Hot spring microbial mat communities from California, USA to study Microbial Dark Matter (Phase II) - Cone Pool mat layer E metaG... ...
ACACAAGGTATGCCTAAACCTTTAAAACTTTTTCTTAATAAATACATTTCACTATCTTTTAAAATAGTATTAGATTCTAATAATATAATTTGACTGGGGAACAATTTTTTTGAGGGGATAGTTTGTTTACTACTAAACTAATAGTAAAAGACATAATTTCAGTCTGGTGCAACATACCATCATTCTTGTTAGTTTAGAAAAAGTGTCTAAAATTCTAGTCTATCGGTAATTGTAATTTTCACTAGAAATTTTTGCGAATACGTCTGAGAGATGGGAAGTATTGAATATAGAAAGATTCTTATATTTTGACAGGTAAGGGGATTCGAATAAAATTGACATGTGGCGATTAATGATGGTGAGAAAATACAACTGCTCATTCTGTGGAGAGGAACTTGAAATTGGAACAGGTATTCAATATGTTCGTAAAGACGGTTCTTCTCTTTACTTCTGTTCTAGCAAATGCAGAAAGAATCTTTTAGATCTAAATAGAAAACCACGAAAACTAAAGTGGACAAAAGTCTACCAGAAACAATAGGATAGGAAAAATAATCAACAAGTTATTGTAAACTATTTTAGCAATTACACATGTAAAGATAGGGTCAGGATTTTTAACCTTCTAAAACGGCTTGGACAATCGCATCCCTGAGTCTATTTAGTTGGTCTTTATTTGCATATGGATTTTCGTCTAGGAGGTAGCCCCCTATTTGCCGCCTAATGCTTTCGACAGTATTAGGATTCTCTGATAGTTTCTTGCAAGCTTCTCTTAGATTGGGGGTGACATCTATGCTTGTTTTAGGCGCCCATTTAGAGATGTATTTCTCCACATTTTTAAATCCATCACTTTTGCCTAGGGGGGTTTCGCTTATCCAAAGATTTATTTCACGTTTTGCGCTTTCGATTGAGTCTGAAGCATGTATAACGTTGATTCCACCCCAAACCCCATAATCCCCCCTAATTGTTCCGGGCTCCGCTTTGTTGGCCATTGTTGCCCCAGCCATTTCCCGAATGCTTCGAATAATTCCATCCCCGCTGACCACCATCGCCACGACCGGACTCAGCATTATGTACTCTTTCAATCTGGGAAAAAACGGCTTCCCCTTATGCTCCGCATAGTGCTTCTCGGCAAGACTTTCAGAGACTTGAAGCTCTAGGAAGTTATCAATTTTAAAACTTTTATCTAAAAATCTTTCTAAAACACGTACACCAACAACTCGTCTAATCACCGCATCGGGTTTCAGAAGAACCAAGCTCTGCTCCATAAACAAGCCTCCCTAATAAAACTATGTTAAGCAAATACTATTACAAAATCAAGGTGAGAGTGAGGCTCTACTTTTTGATTGCAGTAAACTTAAGGCAACAGCTGCAGTTGCGGGGTGCACATCCCTGTATTCAGCCAGAATTATCATTACACCATGTGTATCTTTAGGATGAAACATAACTTCTTTTAGCGCACCCAAATCAAGCATTCCCACGCTTCGAATTCCCTTTTTCTCGAGTTCTGCAGTTGCTTCTTTAATGTCGGAGACCTTAAAAACAACTGCATATAGGCCTTCCCCTCTTTTTTCCACAAATTTGCCGACTGGTGAATCGGGTTGGGTTGCCTCCATTAATTCTATTCCCGAAGGGCTGTAAGCGGCTCTCACAAGTTGCTCGTCCGAAGATCCTGCTGGATCAAAATTTATTCCTAGAAGGTCTGAAAAGAATCGCATTGATTTGTCCAAATTTTTGACAGCAATAACCACTCTATCTATTCTCTCTATTTTCATAGAATGCCACCTTTCAATTCTTAGCTAATTTTTTACTATACAATTATTGATATTTTTACGCCCTATCAGTTTAGAGTTTCCTATCATTTAAACATAGCTCATTCTATAAAAATTAAGATTGACTGTGAAGAGAATCAAATATAGGCCGTATTATAAATATTTGGTCTCTACATAGAGTGAGATCACTTATAGAAGGCGAAATGAAAGAATATGTAAAAGAGTGTCTCTTTTGTAGCGGATTATTAAAAACTTTCAAAGGAGTGGGTGACTGAAAAAATCTTGAAATTAGAATCGAAAAATAGAATCATTGCAAAATGCCTTACTATACAGTAATGGCGGAAGACGCATAATTTCATTTGCTTTTTATACTTGCTCCTGATATCTATCTGCGATAGTTTCTTTTTGATAATTAGTCTTTGAAGTTTTGGCTTATGCGTCTTTTACTCCGTCTTCTTCGATGCTGAAGACTACTTCGGCTTCTGGTAAGTATGGGCTGTCTACGAGGCGGGCTATTCTCTGATTACCTCTGCTTTTTCGCAGGTAGACTCTGGTGGTACAGTTATGAGCGACAATATGTCCGCCGACTGGTGATGTGGGATCACCAAAAAAGGCGTCTGGCTTTGCCATAACTTGATTTGTGACTATTACGGCTAAGTTGTATAGTTCTGAGAGCTTTAATAGTGTGTGAAGGTGCTTGTTTAGTTTCTGTTGGCGTTCTGCGAGCATACCGCGTCCTATGTACTCTGCCCTAAAGTAGCCGATGATACTGTCTACTATAATTAGTTTGATGTTTTTTCCTTTTTCGATTAGCTCTTCTATACTTTGGGATAGGTAGAGTTGATGATCTGAGTTGTAGGCTCTAGCGAAAGTAACGTTTTTTAAAACTTCTTTAGGTTCTAATGTGAATCTTTCAGAGATGGAAATGAGGCGTTCAGGTCTGAAAGTTCCTTCGGTGTCGATATAAATTGCTTCTCCGCCCAGTCCTCCTAATTCTTCTGGTAGTTGGACTGTTACTGCAAGCTGATGACATAACTGGGTTTTGCCTGTTCGGAATTCTCCGAATAACTCAGTGATCCCTTTGGTCTCGACGCCCCCGCCTAGCAACTGATCCAAATTTTTGGTTCCTGTGGTGATTTGTGATATACTTTTTCTTTGACCTAGGTATTCCTCGGCGGATATAAATCCAATATTCAATTTCTCTCTGGCTGCTTCAATGATTCTTGCAGCAGTTGATTCACCAATATCTGCTGCCGCTGCTAGTTCTTTTGGTGTGGCAACTGCTACGGCTTCAGGAGTTCTATAGCCGCTCTCACTTAACTTTTTGGATATGGCAGGGCCTATTCCAGGCAGATCTTCTAAGGATAGTACACCACTCAATAGAATCATTCTCCGGTATACACATTTTTTAAATTGGGGGGGGTGAGAGAGGACGTTTAAGTTGCTTTTTTCAAGCGGGCGAGAAAAGCGGCTGAAGTATAGATTGTGCGTGTAGCGTCCCACAGTTAAGTGGGACGTTTCTGCGTCCAGAGGAGGTATATTGTAAGTCTCAATTTTAGGGTCTTTTAGGGGGGTGGCCAATTTATAAACCTCGTCTCTGAACCGCATCATCTTCGTTAACGTCCTCTCTTCACAAAGAGTGACATGATTGTTTATTGTTTATCTGGTTAATAATCACATGTGTAACTATCATTTCCAGTATTTCCAGTGTTTCCAAAGATTATTGAAAAGAAGACGCCGCCTTTTTATTTTTCACTTATTTTATATACCACGTCATTTGGTCTTACACGTTCCTTTACTTTGATGCCCACAGAATCCCCTGCTACTGCCTTTTCAACGGAAACCTTTTCAATCTGCATACTTTCAACTTTTTGCTGAAAATCTGTGGTAGCCCCAACTATACGAATGATGTCCCCTACAGATAACTCCGCTTCGAGCTTCACCCCCGCAACTCCAACATTCTTGAAATATGTGAATACAATTCCAACTTTCTTTTCAATCATAGGAATTCACCCCTGATATATTTAGGTTATTTGGAGAAATTAGTTTTACCTTAAAAATTTTTAAAGGAACCAAATGTGGAATTTTGATGCGGGTGATTAAGTTTTTTTCCGGCAATTTTTTTCATTTTTATTCTTTTTTCTTCTGTTTTGGATTTTATCCAGCAATTTTCTTATGGCTTCACTTAAAACGAGTAGCTCCCATAACATTAGCTTGACTTCCCTTCTTACTCTAATATTAATAATCGACATTATCACTTATTTCTTTTTGCATATTCTGTAAACATTAACTGCAGATGCTTATTCCGCATTTATCTGTGGATTAGTTTTTTAGCTTCCTTTTCTTTTTTGACCCTCTCATTCTTGATGAGTAAATCATAAATGTGTTAATTGACATAAAATATTCCGTTGATTTAAGAAATTAAGGAAGTTTAAAGAAAGAAATTTCGGAGAGTGAAAGAGTTTTGTCTTCTGCAAAGGAAAAACAAAGAGACTTGAAAAGTTTGCTTAAGGATTGGGTTGCAAAAGGTGAAAAAGCCAAAACCAAGGATGGCAAAGATTTAACTATTGATATTGTTTCCGGTGCAGTTAAAACCGCCGTCTCAAAAAAGGAAATCAGCAGTCTGGAACTTAAAAAAATGTTAAATGAGATCCGCCACGAAGAGGTTATGCCCTACTCTAGTTGGGAAGAATTTCCTGACCGCCAGAAAAGGTTTGACACTTTGAAAAGTAAATTGAAGGAATTAAAGATACAGTTTTAAATAATTGGTCAAATATCAAATGAACAACTTTTTTACGTTAGTATCTCCGTAAACACCTACTGTTTTTTATTCTGCTCCTACCTTTTTTGGATTAAGTTGAAAAATAAAGGAATGATTATTTCTCGGTTTACGGTTTTGCTGCTTTAGTTTTTATTTTTTCTATTTTTTTCTTGTAGAGACTTATTAAGTCCTGCGTCCTAACGCAGGTATCTTGTGCTAAAACTGTATATTCCATAAGTGTTTTAAGATCAACGTCAAATGATTTGTCAGCCACCATTTTTCCTAATCCTACCGCAATTGGTCCATTATCCATTATTTTATTTGCCATTGTTTTGACTGCATCTTCTAGTTGGTTTTGAGGGACAACTTTATTTACTAGTCCTATACGCCAAGCTTCTTGTGCGTCAATTGGTTCCCCCGTGAGTATTAACTCCTTTGCTCTACCTAAGCCTACTATGCGGGGTAATCTCTGAGCGCCTCCAATATCAGGTATTATCCCATAACAAACTTCTGGTAGACCAAATATTGCGTTTTCAGAAGCTATTCTTATGTCGCAGGCCAAGGCTAATTCTGTGCCTCCGCCAAGAGCTAAACCGTTTACCGCAGCTATAGAGGGCTTCTCAATACTTTCTGGCATACTGAGAGTGTCTTGTAGCCCCCTAAGAAAGGTTCTAAGTTTAGAAACATTTTGTAGAAGGGAGCCGCCTAGCAGAGATAGATCCAAACCCGCCGAGAAAGCTCTTCCCACGCCCGTTATAACCATAAGTTTCACTTCATCATCTTCGCGGATCATAGCAAAATATTCACGTAGTTTTTCAAACACCTCAATTGTGAGCGCATTTAGGGCATCAGGTCTATTCAAAGTTATTTTTCCAATTCCATCACGCTTTTCGAATAATACCACTTCAGAACTCATATTGTTCTACCTCAACTCATTTCATATTTCTTTAAAGAAGATTTTAGCATTCGAGTAGTACACGATTTGACTAAAGCTAGAAGCCTAATAAGTTCTCCGCGAAAAACTGCAAATAAGCCTTGAGGTCTTAAAAACAAGTTGACAACACTTCACAATGTGATAGCTTAAAAATATTAGTTTTTGGTATGGATTTAAATTATGGAAGTCTATCTGACGCTTTATACCTTCTTTACTTACTGGAAAAGAGGGTTGGAAACAAGGTCTCTTTTCTTTTACCCAGCGAGTAACTTGCCAATAGAAGGCAAAATGAACCCTTCTTCAAAGCATAGGAATCATTTAACTATTTTTCGCTCACAGGAGGTAGGTATGTATGATAATTTTATTATTATTGTTTTGTGTGTTATTTTAATTCTGAGATAAATAATGGAGTAATTTTTGAGATTTTCCTAGTCTCTATGGTAGATTCTTATGTAAGGGCCTGGTGTAACAATTATGTACTCGTTTCCCAATTGGGCTATATCCCCATCTATTTGTCGGCAAACGCCCCGTAATTGGTCAACGGCTCTTTTAAGTTCACTGTTTGACTGTACTCTTTGTATAAAGGGTTTAGCATGTATAATGACTATGTTTCCTGATCTCAGCTCTTCAGCTATTCTAGGAACATCCGCCAGTGTTAAAAGGGGGATTGATTTAATATACACAACTCCAGAATCAACTATTTCTTGAGCGACTTCTTTAGATTCGGTTTCCTCCTCGAAAACCCCAAGTTTTGATAAATATTCCTCTGTTCCCATTGCAGCATTGTTTTCTTTATCTAGGCATAAATTCTCTTCCTTTTTACCTGAAAATTTTTTCAGGAATTCCATTTTCGCGCACCAACCTCTTATATGATAAATAAATAATGATGTTAAGAAGGGTATTAAGCCGTCTAGATGTGTTTTTGATTATTTTATTTATGACTTCCACACCTAAAAGGGTTTATATTACGTTTAGAAGACCGAAATTAATAATTGATTTTTATCATTTCGTGTTTTTTCCCCATCCATTCAGCGAAACGTTTTTCAACCATAAGCCTAAAAATCTCTTTTATGTCTTCAGGAGGTAGAGTGCTGAATTCTTCTTTTTCATCCATTATCTCAAAAAGGGTGAAGTCAAGGCGACCGGTTCTTAGGGCCCATCGATAAATTATTTCGCACCACTCTTCCAGCGACCGCCAATAAATTCTTACCAAAGTTTTATTTTTGTCCCACCATTTAATACTATTCTTTGAATTCATGTACTCCAGTATATCCCTAAGAGCCACCTCAGATAGTTTGTCGAAGGGATTTTTCTCCATTAATTCTGCTACACTTATCAAGTGTATGACTAGAAATTTTGCCCATTTTAAAGTATAGTCAGACCAATCTCTCCTCCAAGACTCTAAAAATTTGGGGTTTTCAGGTTTAACGTACATCCAAGGTTTATCCACCCAATCAGGCAGAGGGGCGATTCTTTCAACCGCTTTAGGTGCTTCTGTAACGAAATCTTGGGATATGCCGGCGGAAGCTTCTTCTTTCACCTGTTTTATCAGTTGAAGCTCAGCTTTCAGTCTTTCAATATCTTCTCTGAGAATCTCAATTTTAAGTTCGAGCGAATCTTGTTCCTCAAGCGTTTTGTCTGCTTTGATTTCCTCCAGAGCATTCGACTGCTTTTCTCCCCATTTTTCAATTTTCTTTTCCTTCTGTTTTTCCGCCATTTCTATCCCTGAATTATTAAAATTATTCTACAGCAAACTCCTCAGCCCACTGTTTGAACTTAATCAACTCAGACGGTGAAACAACAGGCTTTACTCCCCTCAAAGCCTCCAAAAAATCATTCCTAGAAACAGGTCGCACCTTCACATTTTTATCATTTAATACGCCGACCGCGTCCAGTTCCCTTATAGGCATCATCAAAGCCTCCCTACATATCATAGCAATATCTGAACCAACGTAACCCTCTGTTAGCTTCGCCAGCTCTTTAAAGTCTACATCCTTCTCCAGATCAACTCCCCGAGTATGAATTTTGAAGATTTCCTCCCTAGCCTCCTCCTCTGGCATACCAATGTAGATTCTCTTTTCGAATCTCCGACGAAGCGCAGGGTCAAGCTCCCAAGGAACATTTGTCGCACCCAAAACAACGATTTGATCCTTCTTATTTGAAGTAACTCCCTCCATCTCCTGCATAAGCTGAGTCTTCAACCTACGCTCCCCACCCACCTCGTCTCCTTCACGCCTCGTCGCTATACTGTCAACTTCATCTATGAAAATTATTGCAGGCTGCTTATTACGGGCTGCAACAAAAAGTTCCCTAACAAGCTTCTCTGATTCACCCAACCACTTGCTCACCAAAGTAGCTGCGGACACATTGAAGAATGTGGCTTTAACTTCAGATGCAACTGCCTTAGCAATCAATGTCTTCCCGCAGCCAGGAGGGCCAAATAGGAGTATTCCCTTCCAAGGCTTTCTTGCCCCCTCAAAGAGGTCTGGGCGCATCATTGGGAGAATGATGGCTTCTCTTAGAGCCTGTTTTGCAGAGTTGAGGTTTGCCACATCGTTCCATTTGATGTCTGGTTTTTCTGCGATTATTGTGTCAGATATTGCTTTGGACAGTTCGTCGTCTCCGACTCCGCTTTCCTCTCCTGTGGCTATGCTGGACTTTATGGTGGGGGCTCTCCTAGGCGAAACTACGGCCGATTTGATTTGTTTGCATCGTTTTACGTATTTTTCTGCTCGTTCGTAGTAGATTTGTCTCAGTTCTGGATTGTCTGTGAACTGCATGCACCTGAGCAGTATGTCTGCGGCTCTCAAATATTGTTCATAAGCCTGTTTGTAATTTCCACGGTTATCGTGTTCTATTGCTTCTTGGGCTATTTGGGTAGCGTATTTAAATAGTTTTTCTGCCATTTTTCCCCACTTGACTTATTTTTTGCTAATATAATAATGGGTTAGCTGAAAGTTATTATTTTTTCTCTAGGTGCAAACCCTTTATAGTGCTGGTTCTCAGTAGGATTATTTAAAGGGGATAATTCTGGGTAAAAGGTGGAACTTTTTGGTGATCCAATTTAGGTTTTGCCGCCTGATTTTTCAACTGTTGGTGTTTTTGGCAGTCTTTTGTAGGCGTAGTAAAACCTTTGGATGACTGTGAAATGTGTTAGGAAGGCCAGGAGTACTATGGTCCAATATATGATTTGATTTTGGGTAGGGAACCAGGATGTCAGAAATATGCCTTGAGCAAGAATTGCAACGCCCAATATTGCAAGTCTTTCGGGTCTTTCAGCTATTCCGATTCCCAGATTCTTTAAGCCGGCAGCTTCTGCGCGGGCTCTGGCATAACTTACCAAGAGGGCGCCCACCATAGCTACGATTCCCCAAATTGGGTGGCAGTATCCGGCTATAATTATGGCGGCAAAAATGAATACTTCGGTGTAGCGGTCTAGCACAGAATCGAGGAAGCCCCCAAATATTGTTATTTTACCTGTTGTTCGGGCGACCAGTCCATCGAGTAAATCGCAGAAGCCCATAGCAAAAATCGTTAAGGAGGCTAAAATCAGTCTCTGCCACTCGTTTATGAGGTTAACCGGGTACACCCTATTCCCTACAATTAGTACACTAACCACAATGGATAAAATGAATCCCAAGACTGTGATACGGTTGGGAGTTAATCCAATCTTCACCGCAACATTTACAGTTGGCGCAAAGGATTTTGTAAGAATTTCCTTAAATTTTCCAAGCAAACAATTACCTCCAAAACGCGTAATTTTTAAAGGATGTAACTAGGACTTTATACTAATCTCCGCCTTTTTATTGATAAGCTTCTCGTAATCTTTGAAGAAGTAAGCCTCTATCAATTAAAAGTATGAATGAGGCGAGTCTCGGACCCTGTTTTTGCCCAATTAATATCCGGTAGATCAATTCGAAAAACCTTCTCGAACCTAAACCAGCTTCCTCCTTAGCTATCCTGTAAAGAATATTCTCTAATTCGCTCTCCGTAAATTCCTTCTCACCCAATCTATCCGCAAGAATTCTCAAAGCCCTCTTTTCCTCTTCTGTAAGCTGCTTCTTCAACGTAACAGGCACTCCATCAAGAATTTTTAACTTGAATCTCTCAGGCGCATATTTCTTAAGCCAAGCCTCAGCTTCCATCAGTCTCCTCTCAATTCTAATTTTATCAATCTCAGAAGGTTCACCACCGAGAAGACCAGTGGCTCTAAGCTTCTCTATAGCATTTTCAACAAGATTCTCCTTGGGAAGAAGCTGAACCAGAGTCACCGCATGAGCATACCTTAACTGGAAGGGTAGAACCTTAGGAGGCACTCTAAGCTGAGAAAGCTCATAACTGCGCCTCATCTCAAATTCTTCCTTTTCCTGAGGAACCCTTTCAGCACCATAATACACCCTCTCCGCTTGATCATAAGCCTCAACCAGTTCGGGAACCCGAGAGAAATCTATAACCACTCTTTTCATAGGCTTATTTTTCAGGTAAAGATATCTTAGAACTTCTGGTTCCGCTATTTCCAACCACTCAGCAGGGGTAACACCCAAAAAGTCACTGGAACCCATATCACCCATATCCTTACCGTCCACAGACCAACCAACCCATTCATAAGGAAAACCAAAAGGAGGCTTCCTCTCAAAAATTTTCTCAACTATCTCAGCACAACTATCACGCGATCCCCCAGGAGTAGCATGATCCTTACCGTAAGGCTCAAAATTCACATCGAGAAGTGCCCACAAAGCCGCCCACTCGACACGCCAATTTAGCTTCCCATCCTCCATTTTTGAAATTCCTTTAGCCCCACAACTACTACAAATATACTCAACAACATAATCATCCAAATTCACACTCAAAATTTCATGTTGACCAATGGTAAGACACTTCCCACACAAAGGCTCAAAAGGAATCCAACCCTCGGGATACGGCTTTCTACCACGATACTTGTTAATAATCTGTCTAAGACCTTCCCTACGCTCAATAACCCTCCTAACTAGATTCTTCATTCGATCTGTCTTATAAAGATCCGTAGTAAAAACAGGTTTAACCCCTATGGAGAAACTATCTAAGCAATCTCTAAAAGGACCCCAATAATGCTCCACCCAATTTCTATGACAGCCAAAAGGATCAGGAACATCAATCAAACGTCTACCACGATACTGCTTAGCCTCCTCTGGGCTTGAAAATTGCTCCAGCTGAGCACTCTTACCCTTCCACTGATCCTGAGTATAAAGAACCAAATAGTGCTCAGCATCCTTACCCAACCTCAAAAACTCTTCCTTAACAGTATTAGTAAGAATAATTTCACCACGAAGACGACCAAGATGCTGCAACCCAGAAACAGACATCCCACAACTACACACATAACGATTCAAGTCTCTCCAATACTCAACAATATTTTCCACTGTTTCATCGATCCAATGCCAATACTTCTCCAAATCACAAAACCCTTCTTAACAAATGTTATATCATCGGAAGAAATACGCATTAGTAAATCTTTCGGAAAAACCGCCCAAAAAAATGCCCGGAACAGGTAACAACTAAAAAAGTGTTTTATAAATTCTGAGAGACCTTGCTTTGATTGTGTGGTTTGCCTTTTTCCAGGCAGTTTAGGGTAACCTGCGCCCTTGTACTTATAGGCTCTAAATTTGGAAAAGAAACATTATGAGTCTCCCTTTTTTGAGGACGCCGAACAGCCACACAAGCACCCAGCCACATAATCAATACAAGGTCTCAAATTCCGATTTAGAAAAATTTAAGTACATGTACGAATCGCATACTTATGAGTCTTTAAGCGGCCTTAGTCTAGTGGCTAGGATTCCAGCCTGCCACCCATCCTACCCCAAGGTAGAAGGGCGAAGCTGGTGGCCCGGGTTCGAAATAAACCTGGAACTTTTTGTTCCTTTACGAATTTCCCGGAGGCCGCACTCAAATACTTTTTCTATTTGTATGATTTTTGTTTTTGTTTATTTTTTGTTTAGGATTATTTCTTCGTAGCAGTATAGGGCTCTTGAGATTACTATCCAGGCGTCTAGGGGTTCGGGGTAGATTGAGATTTTTTTGTCGGCTAGTTTTAGGGTGTTTGTGGAGAATTCTCCGTGTGGGAAGCCTCCTATTATTATTGTTGGGTTTTCTTGTTGTGCGCATTCGTTCATGATTGTTTTTAGTTTTGTGGGGTTTCCTTTTTCGGTGAAGATTATGGTTTGGGATGGTTTTAGTTTTTTGATTAGGGTTTCTAGGTTCATTTTTTTTAGGGTTAGTAGTGGTGTTCCTTTTGGGGGTACTTTTCCTAGTTTGTAGAGTTGTTGCATTAGTCCTATGAAGCGATTGTAGTTTTTGGGTAGTCTGGTTTGGGGATTTACTGTTATTACGTTGTTTTGGATGGTGTGGACGAATGTTTGGAGTAGTCCTTGTTTGTTTAGAGGTGTTCCTAGTGCTGCGAGTAGTGAGAGGTGTATGATGTCTGGGCGTCCCCTTTTTTCTCGATTTGGGAGTTTCTGTACTATTTGGCTGTGTATGGAGATGTCTAGTATTTGGTGTGTTTTTTTACCTTTTTTTGGGGTCTTGGTGGTGTTATTTTTATTGATTTCTAAGGGTATTGTTTCTAGTGAGGATTCTGCTAGGATTAGTGTTAACATTTTTCTCTCCTTTTGTTTTGAAGCGTAATGTTTAAAACTTATTTTTATGACTTTTTTCTTGTTGAGGCTTGATTAGTTACTGATTACTTTAGGCTTAAATTGGTTGTTGTTTGAAGTTTGTTATTTTTAATGGGTCTGTATGTTTGGTAATGTAGTGGTTGGGGATTTTCAGATGCCGGCGACAAGGAAAAGGGAAAGGAGGGAAATTGAGAAGATTGCGAGGGAGAGGATGGAGTATTTGATGTGTTTGGCTGATGATGTTTTTTTGCGGGATAGGGAGAGAGCGCAGCGTTATGTGGATATATGTAGGAGATTAGGTATGAGGAGTAGGGTGAGGCTTCCTAGGGTTTGGCGGTGGCGTATTTGCCGTGGTTGTAAGGCTTTTCTTTGGCCGGGTGTTAACTGTAGGGTTAGGTTGAGAGTGAGGCGACAGCCTCACATTGTGATAACTTGTTTTAATTGTGGGCAGCATATGCGTTATAATATTTAGGAGCTATGGAATTATGAAGAGGATGAGGAGTGAAAAGATTAAGAAAGTGAGAAGTGGGGCAGCGACGATTCATTTGGGTAAAAAGGGTGTGACAGAGGAGTTCATTTTGGAGCTTGAGAAACTGTTAAGTAGGGAAAAGATAGTTAAGGTTAGGGTCTTGAAGAGTGTGCTTGCAGTGCAGAGCATGGATGAGGTTGCCTCAGAGATTTTGGAGAGGACCAAGTCTCAGCTTTTGGAAACTAGGGGGTATACCTTGTTGCTTGCCAAGTATGTTTAATAATACGTCATATTTATATAATCTTTGGAAAAAATGTTTATAACCTGATGACGTTATATTTTACCGTTCTCAAGCTGAAAAATGGTGAATTTTGAATGTCAACAGTCTATGATGTACCTGCATGGGAACTCATTCAAGAGGTGGCAGAAATTCTCAAAAGTGATCATCCAGAGGTGACACCTCCACCAGGTTCCCAATTCTGGAAGACTGGGGTGCATAAGGAAAAAGCGCCTGAAAGGCCGGACTGGTGGTATATTCGGTGTGCTTCAATTCTTAGGAAAGTGTATCTAACTGGCCCTGTAGGGGTTTCGAGGCTGAGAACGGTGTATGGTGGAAGGAAGAGGAGGAAGGTGGCGTTAGCCCGCTCTGTGAAAGGTAGTGGTTCAATTATAAGGAAGGCGTTCCAACAACTTGAAAAGGCGGGCTTGATAGAAAGGGTGGAGAGGAAGGGTAGGAGGATTAGTAGTGAAGGAAGATCGCTCTTGGACAGGGCGGCTCATAAAGTTTATGTTAAATTAGAGAAGGTAGCAACTTAAATATTCATTTGAAGGTGTGTCATCTTTGTCAGACGAAGAAATAGAGGAAATCAGAAGGCGTAGGATGCTACAACTTCAGCAGCAGATAGCTGAGGCGCAAAGGCAGGAGAGAGCTCAAAGGGAATATGAGACGCAGAAGCAGGCAGTTTTGAGGCAGATACTGACACCTGAAGCTAGGAGCAGACTTACTAATCTTAAAATTGTGAAGCCAGATTTTGCTGATCAAATAGAGATTCAGCTCATTCAGTTGGCACAGGCAGGTAGAATTACTGCACCGCTAACTGACGAGCAGTTGAAAAATATTCTTAGGCAGTTGCAGGAGAGAAGAAGGGACATTAAAGTAAAGTATAGATAGATAGATAGGGAGAGAATTCTGCATGGCTAGAAATAAACCCTTACCAAAAAAGCTGAGGCTGGGGAAGGCGGGCAAACAAAATGTTGCGGTTCCTGCTTGGATTATTGTTAAAACAAGGGGAAGGGTGAGAACCCATCCAAAGCGTAGACATTGGCGTTCTAGTCGCCTTCAGAGGTGAATGGTATGTCTGAAGAAGAAGCGCCTCCTGGTGTAGAGAAAAAAATTGTTGAGGAACGCATTTACACTGTTCCACTTAAAACTGCTAGATATGTTCCCCCCAATCGTAGGGCTACTAAAGCGGTAAGAATTTTGAGAAGGTTTATTGTGAGGCATCTTAAGTCAGATAATGTTGTCATTCTTCCAGAGGTGAACGAAAAGATATGGGAGAGGGGTATTGAAAAACCTCCGCGTAAGATTAGAGTTAAGGCTTCTAAGGATTCGGAGGGGATAGTTGAAGTATCTCTTGCTGCTGAGGAATGAATGGGGTAGACCCTATTTGGTTATCGTAAGGAGTAGCTTTTTTGGTGATTCTAACATAGGCGTTTTTATATTGGCCACTGAAAGATATGTTATTTTACCCAAAGTTAGGAGGATGGCCAACAAGAGTCTTATTGAGAGAACTCTAGATGTGGAGGTTGTGGAGGCGAGTATAGGTGAGAGCTTTATTATTGGGGTTTTAGCTGCGGGAAATTCTAAGGGTTTGATAGTTCCAGAGTTTACAACCGATGAGGAGATTGAAATTATTAGGCGTCAATTGGATATTAACATAGATAGGGTTCCCGGTAAGATAAATGCCTTGGGTAACACTGTTCTTGTTAATGATAGCGCCGCCTTAGTTCATCCCGGGTTTAGCGATGAAGCCATAAAGATTATAAAGAAAAACTTGGAAGTTGATGTTTACCGTGGAAGTATAGCTGGCTCGCCCTTAGTTGGTTCCATAGCAGTTGCAACTAATAGTGGAGTTTTGGCGCATCCTTTAACGGATGATAAAACTTTAGAGTGGCTAAGCGATAAATTCAAAACTCCTGTGGGTATAGGGACAGTTAACTGTGGTAACCCGTATATAAAAGTTGGTCTAGTAGCCAACACAAAGGGAGCTATAGTGGGTAAAGAAACCACAGGTCCTGAAATGTTTCAGATAGGGCAGACCCTAAATCTTGAATAGAGTTGGAGAGATGAATATGTCTAAAGATTCTGTGAGTGTGAAGATATTCAGAGTAAAGGGAAGGTTTAAGGGTAAAAACGAGGAATTTAAATTTGTTAGAGAAATCAGAGCATTGAGCGAGGAAGAGGCAAAAGAGATCATATATTCGACAATTGGGAGTAACCACAAAGTAAAGAGGCACCACATTAAATTTGACGAGATAACAGTTATAAGCCCAAACAAAGCCAGTGACCCAACTATAAGATACCTCTCAAATTTGGAGACGTGAAGATATGTCAGAAGATGAACGTAATTTGGAAAGAATTATTGCAGAATTGAATGCTTATGAGCAGCAGGCACGTATTTTGCAAAGGAGAATAGATTTGATAAATGCTTCGTTGCAAGAAATAGCTTTAACTACAGAGTCCCTAGACGAACTCAAAAACGTTACTGAGGATAATGAGGTTCTTATGCCTTTAGGATCGGGTGTATATGTAAGGGCGAAGATAATTGATATGAAAAAAGTGATAACAACCATCGGCGCAGATGTGGCTGTGGATAAGGATATCACGGGAGCGCAGCTCAGCCTAGATCAGAGATCTATGGCTCTTCAAAACGCGCTGCAAGCTACAGGGCAACAATTGCAAGAGATAGCGAACAAAATTAATGAGTTAAACAGAAAAGCACAGATTCTCGTTGCTAAAATTAGAGGCTGAATATTTTTATTTTAAAAATACTTTTAAACTAATTTTTAGAAATTTCACTAATCATGTATCTATGGTGGATTATTAGTGTTCGAAAAATTAAAGACCAGTTTGGGTAAAGTGGTTGAAAAACTGAGTACAAAGGAGTTAAGCGAGAAGAGCTTGGATGAAGTTTTGTGGGACTTACAGCTGACACTTATACAGAACGATGTATCGGTAAAGGTTGCAGAATTAATTGCAAACGACATAAAAAAGGAATTAATGGGAGAGAGAGTTGGCAGGTTCGAGAACCCCCATGAGAAGGTAAATGATGCTTTAAGAAAGGCAATCTATAAGGTTCTCAGCGGAGGACATGATATTGATATTTTCAGTATGGCAAAGGAGAAGAAATTAGAAAAAAAGCCACTTATAATAATTTTTGTGGGGATAAACGGTACCGGAAAGACCACAACTTTAGCTAAACTGGCTTACGCCTTTCAGAAAAAAGGGTTCAGCTGTGTTTTAGCTGCTTCAGATACTTATAGAGCAGGTAGTATTGAACAAATAGAGAAACATGCCAAAAATCTAGGTGTTAGAGTGATAAAACACAAGTATCATTCAGACGCCGCAGCAGTAGCATTCGATGCTGTTAAACACGCCGAGGCGCGAGGCATAAATGTTGTTTTAATAGACACCGCTGGCAGAATACAAACCAACGTAAACCTCTTAGACGAGATGAAGAAGATCGTTCGCGTAATTAATCCAGATCTAAAAATATTTGTCGGTGACGCTTTAACAGGAAACGATGCAGTTGAACAAGCGGAGAAGTTTAATGAAGCAATACAAATTGACGCGTCTATACTTGCCAAAGTTGATGCAGATACAAAAGGAGGAGTTGCCCTTTCAATTGTTTATGCTACTAAAAAACCCATAATCTTTGTTGGAGTAGGTCAAGATTATAAGGATTTGGAACCATTTAATCCAGAATGGTTTACAGAAAAAATTCTAGGGAATTAGGAGGAAAATCTTTGGTTAGACATTTTCTCACTTTAGATGACTTCTCTTCCGAAGAGATACATAAACTTATAGCTACTGCAGAAAAGGTGAAGTCGGGAAATCTGAAGTCTCAAGTTCTCAGAGGAAAAAACATTGCTGCAATATTTGAAAAGCCTTCAACTAGAACACGTGTTTCATTTGAGGTGGCGGTGAACCAGCTTGGGGGAAACTTCATTTTTCTGAGAGGAGACGAACTGCAACTCAGTAGGGGCGAACCTGTCAGGGACACAGCCAGAGTTTTAGGAAGATATGTGGATGGCATAGTTGCAAGAGTCTACGAACATAACGATTTGGTGGAACTCGCAAGGTACTCAGGCGTACCGGTAATAAATGCGCTAAGCAATCTTTACCATCCTTGCCAAATACTAGCGGATATTCTTACCATTAAGGAAAAGAAGAAAAGGTTGGAAGGATTGAAACTAGCCTATATTGGCGATGGAAACAATGTTTGCAACTCCCTATTGATAGGCTGCACAAAAATTGGTTTAAATATTTGCGTTGGATCGCCTAAAAGATACGAGCCAAAAAAAGAGATTGTTGAAAAGGCTAAAAGTAATGCTAAAAAATCTGGGTCCCAAGTTGAAATAACTAACTCGCCCCAAGTGGCCGTAAAGGATGCAGACATAGTTTACACAGATGTATTTGTAAGTATGGGTGACGAAAAAGAAAGAGAAGAAAGATTGAAAACATTCATTCCAGATTTTCAGGTTAACGCCAAACTGCTAGAAAACGCTTCACCTGACGCTATAGTTATGCACTGCCTGCCAGCACACAGGGGACAAGAAATAACAGAAGAAGTCTTGGAAGGAAAACAATCGGTTGTTTGGGACCAAGCGGAAAACAGACTCCACGCACAAAAAGCCATTTTCATTCAACTGTTTTAAAAACGTACATAAGCTGCGCTTCTTAGACAAAGAACGAAAACATGTTTTTATAGCAAATAAAGAAAAACAGAACAAGCGGGAGCAAAATTAATTAATTTCAGGTTACACATTCTTTAGAAGCGGAACTCACTGAAAGATATAAACCAAACTTATTTAGGAACGCCCGTAAAGGTCTGTGGTGTTGCTTGATTGGTGAAATAGCATCATTGTCGGCGGCGCTGTGCTGGGCCATTTCAGCGATACTTTATAAAAAATCCCTCGAGAAGGTAGATGCAATTTTAGCTAATTTTATAAGAACAATTCCAGCAGCAATATTCGTTTTTGTATTGGTGCTGCTTATAGGTGAATTCTGGAAGATCTCGTATCTTCCCTATTGGAGTTTGGTTTATTTAGTTTTAGGAACCTTCACGGGTCTGGGAATCGGAGACGGATTATATTTTCTATCTCTGAAATATATTGGGGTAGGCCGCGCAGTTCCTATCACGAGCACATATCCACTCTTTACCGCAGTTTTCTCCATTATTTTTTTGGAAGAAATTCCACAACTATTAACAATTATGGGTGTCATAATTATTGTCGTTGCAATTTGGCTTCTTAGCAAAAACAATTCCCAAAACTCCACAAACACGAAAAACAATAAAAAAGGGTTTATACTAGCGGTAATAACTGCGATAACTTGGTCGATAGGAATCATTTTGTTAGATTTGGCATTAGAGGGTATTAACTACTATTTAGCTAACGCCATCAGATTGCCTCTACTTGTAGGTATTTTAGCAGTAGTGATTCTATTATCGGGGAGAGGAAAAATACTTGTCAAAACAAGCCTCAGGGAATGGCTGATTCTGGGATTGGCAGGAGTAACAGCCATAGGAATAGGTGGGATAGCTTTTTTAGCGGGAATCTCACTTATAGGAGCAACACGTTCTACAGCCATTTCTTCAGTTACTCCACTGTTCTCAACGGTGTTCTCGTTTTACATCATCAGGGAAAAAATTACGCTGCGAATAGCTGCGGGAGCAATATTAGCAACATTGGGGATAGTGCTATTAACACTTGCAAGGTAACATAGCCCACAGTTAAAGAAATTTTTTAACTTCCAAAATAGTCATTCTAAATAGTGGGTATGTCCTTTGTTTTCAAGACTTCTATTTTGTTATTTTCTGCGAATTCAATTATTTTTGTTCTTTCCTCTGATTTCATGCCTTTCCAATCTATAATGAAAAATTTCAATTCTCCAACAGTTCTATCAACTATCTGTTTTAGCATATATTCATCGAGAAGAGGGGTATAATACTTTGAGGCTATGTGCCCCACGGCGAATTCAGTAACGAGATTAATTTGAGAGAATTTTGGAGCGTAGTGTCCGCCACCAAAACCCGCCGCTATACTCCAATCTCTATCCGGACTTTGCAGAACACTAATTATTGTTTCAGCTACGACCGCCCCCGCAATCTCATTTCTCCACTGTTTTTCAGAGCTCCCTATTTCGATAAAAAATGAGGGACATAAAACCGTAGGGCCATGGTGAGTCTGTTCTTGGGAAACCTCAAAATCTAATCCCAAATCACTTTTCATTTCATAGAGTTTTAAAAGGGCAGATTTCAGATGAAAAGGAGGGGCTACCGATAAGGTTCTAGGCGACCCACCATATTCCGCTTCGCCAAAGTTACCTGAGACGTGCACAGTTAAGGTTGGTTCTCCAGTGACACTAGTATGTCTGCTTGCAAAAATTATGAGTTCGGGAGTATAAATTTTTTCTAAATTTTCGCAGTATAGAATTTCTTCCCAACGATGCACTAAAACCACTTTTGCCCTGCTGGTTTTTCCTATCCATCTTCTATGTTCACCTTTCTCTGCTTCAACTTCAACAAAATCGAATCTCTCCCTCAGTCTCTCAGAAATATTCATTCCCGCTACATCCCTGATAGAACTAACAATGAGTATCAATTGATATTCCACCAAATAAGTTCACACCCGATTATGTGCTGGGGATTACCAGAACAATATGTTAGTAATACTTGAATATTATTAAGTTTTTATTTTTGAGTTATGAATTTTTAGCGTGTAGAGAGTGAGTGATATGAACTCGATTTCTGAGGCAACAACTAACGAACAGTGCTATAAAGAATTATTTAATTCTAAGACTGTTGACCAGCAACTTTCCGCTATACTTAACAAAGCTAAAGCAAAAGTTCAAGTTTTTGGTGTAGGAGGGGCGGGCAATAATGCAGTCACCAGGCTGACTAAGTGTAAAGTTGAAGGCATTGAAACTATTGCGGTAAATACCGACGCGCAAGATTTACTCTATACAAACGCGGATTACAAGTTATTGATAGGTAAAAAACTAACCGGAGGATTGGGAGCAGGTAATAATCCGGAAATAGGTATGGCGGCGGCCCAAGAAAGCTTGGAGGATATAAAGAAGGCTGTTTCGGCAGAAGTGATTTTTGTCACATGTGGGTTGGGAGGTGGAACAGGAACCGGGGCAGCACCCATAATCGCTGAAGTCGCCCGGAAATCAGGTGCACTCACAATCTCAATATGCTTCCTCCCCTTCCTAATAGAGGGCAAAAAGCGCTGGCAAAGTGCGGTGGAGGGACTGAAAAAACTGCACCGAGCCTCAGACACGGTAGTAATTATACCCAACGAAAAACTATTGGGAATAGCAGACAAGATTACCCTTACAGAAGCATTTAGTCTCGCAGACGAAGTTCTAATAAAGGGAGTCAATTCAATATCCGAACTAATCATAAAACCGGGTCTCGTAAATGTAGACCTTGCAGATATAAGAACAGTAGTCAAAGATAGTGGAGTTGCATTTATTGGGGTTGGAGAATCAAGTGGTGGGGATAGGGCCTGCCAAGCAGTTGAAAAGGCTTTAGGAAACCCCCTACTAGATGTTGATGCCAAAGATGCCAGAGCAGCATTAATAAACATAACTGGCGATCAAAACCTAACAATCAGAGAAGCAGAATTAATAGTAAGAAAAGTATCAGAAAAAGTAAACCCTAACTCAGAAGTCATTTGGGGCGCTAACATAAATCCAAACCTAAAAGATACCCTACGTGTAGCAACAATTATCAGCGCTGTATCATTACCCTACATTGAGAAGCTAATCAAAGACATCGAAGTCTAAAAAAGCAAAACCTATCCAAAAGGTATATGGGAAGCCAGTAAAGGATGTGTGTTAGATTACTTTTTGTTTTATTCTAAAAACTTAATTTTACTTCGAATATAAAGGCAGTTGGGGAAGCTATAAACTCAATTAAATTTAAAAGATACCAAGTTAACACCCTATTTAGCTAACATCACCCCAAAAGGGATATGAGCGGACATCGGAGGCCAGCAAATGGATATAATTGGTTTTATCAGAAGATCCAGACGATTATTCAAACTCGCCAGATATCCTACCCGCAAAGAAATGTGGGCCATAATCAGAGTCTGCATATTAGGCATCATCATAATAGGGGCACTAGCATTCGTAATCACCATGCTCTTCGTAAATGCCTTCCTCCCCATAATCAGACCCAGCACAATAATATACATATGAGGGGAAAACAATGGAAGAAAAAGGTTCTAAAAAGAAGGAAATTATGGATCAGAAAAAAGATTCTAGAAAAACGAGCATATTTGCATTAAGAACCACAATTTCTCAAGAAAAAAGCGTAGCCGCATTAATAGAGAAGAGAGTGGAAGGCAACCCCTCAGCAAACATCAAAGCTATACTAGCACCCGAGTCTCTCAGCGGCTACCTATTCGTTGAGGCCCCCAGCCAGAGGGAGGTAAATAGAATAATTACCGGCATACCCCACGTAAGAGGAAAAGTGGTTGGGAAAATAAACATCGAAGAACTAGACGACTTCCTAATACCTAAACCCTCAATCGAGGGAATTAACAAAGGCGATATAGTAGAAATAGTAGGAGGCCCATTCAAAGGCGAAAAGGCTAAAGTGACAAGAATAGATACCGTCAAAGGAGAAGTGGTAATAGAACTAATAGAAGCTACTAACCCTATTCCCGTTAAAGTCAATGCAGATTATGTTAAGCTCGTGGAGAAGGGAGAGGCTGAAGGAGAAGGGTAGCTTAAAAACCCAGTCAGTTTTTCTCAACATTATTCTGGTAGAGGGTAGCAAGAACCCTTTTTGGTTAGGATGTATGTCTTTGTTTGATGGTAATTTATAAAGGGAAAAATTGAATTGTTTTTCCCGATTTTTCAGACTTACTATGTGAGTCAGGCAGAATTTTTAGGTAACCCAGATAACAAAAAGCGGACCTGTTTTGCTGTACTATAGGTTTTTCGCAAAAAATTTTTAAACTTGGAAAATGATGTCTTCCGAAGGTAGATTACATTTAAAAGGTTAAGATATAGAGGGAAACCATAAATCACAATGAGGATTTCTATATAATAGTAAGCTGTTGTAAGATAGGTAGTACATTATTAATTATTTCATCGTATAAAGCTGTTGAAGAAGGATGCTGAAATGGTGCAAAAGGTTACTGTTCAAGCCCTTGTTGACGGTGGTAAAGCTTCAGCGGGGCCTCCCATTGGTCCAGCTCTAGGCCCTACTGGAGTTAATCTATATCAAGTTGTTCAGAAGATTAACGAGCTGACAGCGAAGTTTAAGGGTTTGAAGGTTCCTGTGACGATTATTGTAAATCCAGAGGATAAGAGTTTCGAGATTGAAGTGGGTTTGCCCCCGACTTCTGCTTTGATTCTTAGCGAGCTAGGTGTTGAAAAGGGTAGTAAGGATGCAAAGCAGAGTAAAGTTGGAAATCTGAGTTTGGATGCTATAGTTAGGATCGCTAAGATGAAGAGTGAGAAGCTTTTTGCAAATAGTCTGGAGGCTGCCGTACGTACAGTACTGGGCACTTGTTTGTCAATGGGTGTTACGGTTGAGGGTAAGAATCCTAAGGAGATACAGAAGGAAATTTTGGAAGGGAAATATAAGGAGTTACTATCACAAGCATAATTTTATTGCTTAATTATGGGTTAGCGATTTTTGGTTTCGTATGGTTGATTTGAAGGTTAAATATTGTTTTATGATTACCAATTATGGAAGGAATGTGTGATGCCCCTAGATAGGAAGAAGATTATTGAGGCTATTAAGAAAGCTAAGGAAAAATCGAAGAAAAGAAATTTCGTGCAGTCAATAGAACTGGCTGTTAACTTGAAGGACATCGATTTGAAGAAGCCTGAAAACCGTTTGAACACAGAGTTAACTCTTCCAAATGAAACTGGCAAAAACCCTAGAATTTGTGTTATTGCGGCAGGGGATCTTGCTGTTAGGGCAAAAGAGGCGGGGGTTTATGTGATAGACAAAGATGAACTAAACGATGTTGCGCGTACTAAGAAGAATGTGAAAAACCTTGCTCAACAATATGATTTCTTTGTTGCCCGTGCAGACCTTATGCCCCAAGTAGGTAAAACACTTGGTCCTGTGCTTGGTCCGAGGGGAAAGATGCCGAAACCGATTCCCCCCAATGCAGATATTGGCGCAGTTCTTGATCAGTACAAGAGGAGCGTGCGTCTCAGAATCAAAGATAACCCAGTAGTACATTTGAAGGTGGGCTCTGAAAATATGGAGGAAGACAAGATCGCGGATAATGTCCAGAGCGTTATTAACTTTTTAGAGGGTAAATTTGAAAAGGGTCCAAGGAATATTAAGTCAGTCTATCTGAAAACTACCATGGGCCCGGCGGTAAAAATAGAGTAAAGGAAGCTTTAAAAATGGCGGTAACAGCTAGAGGAAGACCTGTACCAGAGTACAAGGTCGAAAGGAAGGAAAGAATAAAAGAGTTACTGGAAAAGTACCAAGTTATTGGGCTAACTAGTATGGAAGGAATGGGTGCGAGGCAGCTTCAGGGTCTAAGAAAGAAATTAAAGGACACAGCAATCATAAAAGTAGATAAAAACACGCTTATTGCACGCAGTCTTGTAGAAATTAAAGAAAAAAAGAAAAACGCTGATAAGCTAGCGGAATATGTGAAGGGGCCAGTGGCACTAATACTCACGAATATGAGCCCATTTAAATTAAGTAGAATTCTTGACAAAAGTAAGACTCGGACTGCTGCAAAGCCAGACACTGTAAGTCCAGTTGAAATTGTTGTGCCTGCAGGAAATACTGGTTTTCCACCAGGCCCTATTATTAGTGAGTTGGGGGAAGTAGGGCTCCCAACTCGTGTAGAATCAGGAACAATTTGGATAACAAAAGATACTGTTGTAGCAAAGCCGGGAGATTTCATTCCCAAGAAACTAGCCTTAGTTCTTAAAAGGCTTGGCATAGAACCCATTGAGGTAGGGTTAGACCTCCGCGTAGCTTACGACGATGGTCTGATATTGACAAGCGATATCTTGTCTAAGAAGCCTGAAGAGTACTTGAAGGAAATTAAGGAAGCACACACTCAAGCATTGAATCTAGCATTACACGCATCAATAGCAACGCCAGAAACAGTAATTATTATGCTGAGAAAAGCTTACATGGAAGCTTCAAATCTGGCGATGAATGCAGAGCTAGTTATTCCAGAGACTCTTCCAAACATAATAAGGAAAGCGGAAAGCCAAGCATTAAGCATAGCTATGAGATTATCAGCAAAGGATCCAAGTTTATCGGTATTAACTGAAAAAAGGTGAAAGAAACAAAAATTTAAGGGAGAACTTAAAAAGCATCAAAAACATGAAACAAAAGCAAAAAGGGTGAATTCGCATCCTTAAGTTAATAAGAAGTGTTGTCATAAATAATATATTTAACAGCTTTTATAAATTCAATCCAAATTTATGATAAAAATATGAGGTGAAAACAATGGAATACGTATATGCTTCGATGCTTCTCCATAAGGCAGGGAAAAAAATAACTGAAGAAAGCATTGCTAAGATTCTTGAAGCAGCAGGAGTAAAAGTTGATATGGCTAGGGTCAAGTCTATAGTCGCCGCTCTTGAGGAAGTGGACATTGAAGAAGCAATTAAGACTGCAGCTCCCATAACAGCGGTAGCAGTACCCACAGCACCAGAAACCAAAGAAGCAAAACCAGCCAAAGAAGAGAAGAAGAAAGAAGAGAAAAAGAAAGAAGAAGAGGAAGAGGTAGCGGGTCTCGGAGCACTCTTCGGTTAGAGAAAAATGAAAATTGGAAAATATGACTAGACAATCATGCTGTCTTGTGTTCCACTAAATGCTCCTAAATAAAGTAGATAAGCGTAGATGCTGAGGGTGAGGTAGACCCATTCACTTTTTATTTTGCTTTATTAGGCTCTCTATCTTGCTTAGCATTTCTTGAATTTTCTCTGTTTTTGGTCCGCCTCCCCTAGCTAGTCTACCTTTTCCGCCTCCACTTCCTCCCACAACTTTTGAAGCTTCTTTAATGATTTCGCTGATGTTAAGATTAACAGATTTTCCCATCATACCTATGACGTCGACTTTATCGTCTGATTTTGCCAGTACCACCACGGCGTTTGGCTTCTCTTCTGTTATTTTACTTGCGACCTTTATTGCCTCATCTATGCTTAACTTTGTTTTTTCTATAATGAATTCGTATTCTTCAAATTTCTTCATTTTGTTCATAATTTCCCTGGCTTCGATTTCTGCTATCTCGCTATGCAGCCTTTCGATTTCCTTGCCTCTCTGTTTCCATTCTTCAAAAAATCTTTCTGCAGCTTTTGGCAATTGAGTTTTGGGGACGCGAAATATGCTTGCTGTTTTTTCCAAAAGGCTGTCCGTTTCTTGGGAGTAATCAATTGCTGGCGTACCCGCACTAAACTCTAGCCTGACTACGCCATCCTGTATTCTTTCTGCCCCTTTTATCTTGATTAGGCCTATTTCCCCTGTATTTTTAAGGTGAACACCCCCACATGCCTCAGTGTCCCAGTTTTCTATATCGATAATTCTTATTATACCTCCTGGCACAACACCTCCCTGATATATTTGAAAGCCGTATTTTTTTTCAGCTTCGTCTCTACGCATCCATTTTGCTGTAACTGGTCTACATTCCATAACTACTTCATTTGCAATTCTTTCTATTTTTCTAATCTCTTCTGTGTTTAGTGCCTTATAGTGGGTAATGTCTAATCTTGCTCCTTCGGGAGTTTTTTCCGCTCCCGCTTGCCAAATATGTGGACCGAGAACCTTCTTAGCGGCGCCATTTACTATGTGTGTAGCGGTATGGTGCCTCATAAGGGCGATTCTTCTATTCCAATCTATTTCTCCTTTAACCTGTTGTGATGGTTTTAACCCAACTGGTCTATCTAGTCTGTGTACTACCACGTTACCCAATTTTTCAACATTAATAACTTTGTACCCGTCCAATTTTCCTGTATCGTGAACCGCTCCGCCACCTGTAGGGTAGAATAGAGTTTGGTCTAATATTATACTAGAGTCTAGAACCTTCAAGATTTTAGCTTCAAACTTCGTCTGGTAGGGCTGCTCATAGTAGAGAGTTCTAGTTGGAGGCAAATCCTTAAACGCGTCCATTAGAGTATCCTTAGTGCTAGTAAGGGTAACTTTTTCCTTTTTGCTACCTAATTGCACATAGAAGTTTCCTGGGATTTCCAGTTTTATATCGAAATTTTCTGCGATTTCTTGCACCATTTCAGGAGAGATTCCTTTCGATTCATAGAGCTCGATTAAAGTATCTAAATCCAGTTTCTTTTGTCTTTTGAGGAGCCCCTCCACATGCTTTTTGCCCTTCTCCAGTGTTTGATAATATCTTTCACGTTCAATATTAAAGATGTCATTAATAATGTTCGAAGCTGCTTCCACGCGTCTATATGTTTTTTTCAAATATTCAATATGCTTATGGAAGAGCTCTAAGAAGTCTAGTTCAAAGCTGTATAGGTCGTTTAGGCTTAAAGCCCGTCTTAGGATAATACGTAAATTGTAGCCGCCCCCAATGTTTGAGGGAATCCCTCCATCTGCGATTGCAAAAACAAGTGTTCGAGTATGATCAGAAATAGCGTACAATGCTTCTAGAGGACCTAAAGATTTGTGCAAATCTTCTTGTTCAATGCCTAGTTTTGCGGCTACATCTCTCCTAGCCTTATCAATATTGTCTACTTCGTCCACGTTAAGAAGACCAGATAGAACAGTGTAACGTCCTAAGAGTTCTTCGTCCACGGACACCCCTGTACTCTCCTTTAGCCAATCCAACACAGGTCCGAAAGTTGCCTCATATATGGTTGGTGAACCTTGAGTAAACCAACCTATACGCTCAACTCCCCAGCCTACGTCGATTACCTTGATGTCCAATTCTCGGTAAGTACCGTTTGAAGTAAACGCATATTGCATAAATACGTTATTAACTATCTCCAAACCTCTACCAAAAGCCTCAAGGCAGGGGCCGAAATTACCACCTCCAGCCCATACATCCTCTTTATAACTCACCTCATCTCGATTCAGTTTAAGGCATTTCGTGAGAAACTCAAAATTGAGTTCAATGCAACGGTCCATCCAGTAACCCTTACCATCATAATTAAAAGCGTGCTGACCACCCATGACAAATAGGCTTAAATGCCTACCAGTCTTCCCAACATTATCAATATCGTTGAATCCTTTGCCACCGAACCTTATACAGGGCTGAGGAACCACTAGAGGATTCGCTGGAGGCTCAACGATACCCTCAACCACATATGGTTGAAAATCAGTAATAGAAGCGATAGTGAATGGAATATCATCCCTCCACCTTGCAACCACGGGATACTCACTTATCCTCGTGTGCCCACGCTTCTCAAAGAAGTCACACCAATTCTTAACAGACTCATGAAAATCCCAGCCTCCACCTATTCTACGTCCGATAAACTTGTATCCCCCAACACACTTTGTATCTCCACAAAATTCATTATCGCTGGTTGTCCAATACCATTCATTACAGGATCTACACTGCCTTCTCTCAAAACCTTCCCTTTTGAACAATTCTACTTCGTAGCTTTCTTTACCAAACTTTTTCCTCAGCTCCTCTTTGGAAATCATTATTCTCAAACCTTCCTTGAACAACAATAATGTACCTAAAACATTGCGGGGTAATTCTAAAAACTTTATGCATAAAACACACAATTAATTAGAAACCACTAGTAAAATAAAAAGGTGCAAACAAAAATTTTTTCCAATAAACGGTCAAAAAATCGCAGAGGATCCATCATGTTTATTAACCATAAAATGCTAGAAGCAGCAGAAGACATGCGATACCTCTTAAACAGAAATTATAACAGAGACCGAGCATTAAACTTTGTAGGGGATCACTATAAACTAAAAAAAGAGGAACGCTTCATTTTATACAGAGCAGTATACAGCCAAAAAGAAGTTGAAGAAAGAAAAGAGAAAACCGTAAACTTCAAAGACCTCAAAGACAAAATACTAACCATAGACGCATACAATGTAATCATAGTCCTCGAAACAATGCTAGAAGAAAAAAACTTAATTGACGCTGACGACTCATTTGTGAGAGATATCGCAGGAGTGTTTGGCAAACATAAAATATCAAAAAACACACACCAAGCAATCGACCTAATAATGCAAACACTCAAACAAAACCCCCCAAAAGAAACACTTGTATTCTTTGACAGCCCAGTAAGCAGGAGCGGAGAACTGGCAGCATTCACGAGAAAAAAAATGGAAGAGCATGGCATAAAAGGCACTGCACAAGTAGCAAAACAGGCAGATAATGCAGTCATAAAGAGGGGACAAGTGGTGGCCACCAGCGACACAGTCGTACTACAAAAAGCCAAAAAGGCCTTCGACCTAGCGGGATACATTGTCAGAACAAGAAAATACAAATATCTATACTCCCTAAAGAAAGAGTAGAAAAATATTTTAAACCCGGTAAGCCTAATAAACCAGATATTCATAAACCCATCAAAAATTAGGTTTGGGCACGTCGCCTAGCCAGGATTTCAGAAACCTGAAAGGGCGCCGACAGTTAGGCGTACGCCCTCTAAAATCCTGGAGGATAGCCGGTTTCATCAGGGGTTCAAGTCCCCTCGTGCCCGCCTATACTTTTATACATGTGGTTTATTTTTTAAATTATTGTTTAAAATTTTTGTTGTCATCTTTTAAAGTGTTCGTACCCCTTTGGATATATTCTTCTTTCAGTTTGGTTAGGTAGACGTAGCACCATATTTTTTTCTTCAGTTACAATTCCTATGGGGTACAAGTTGCCTCCAACGATCTTTACTGCATCTACGGCTTTGTTCCATTTCACGGAAGGAACTGTGACTACAAGTTCGAATTCTTCGCCACCATACAGTGCAAGATCAAAGTAGTTTAGTCCGTGTTCATTTGCAAACATTTGCACCTCTTTTGGGACGGGTATTGAATCAATAATAAATCCCACGCCGCTCATCTGTGAGATCTCGTAAAGCGACCAAGCTAGACCGTCGCTACTATCAATGCTGGAGGACGCGAGACCCCGCTCAGATAGAACTATCCCTTCTTTCAAACGGGCATGAGGTTCATAAATGGCGCGTAAACCCAACTCTTTAGTCCTCGAGTCAGCGCTCAATTTTTCGAATAGTATCTTGAAGCCCATGGCGGTTAAGCCGAAATGTCCAGTAACAGCTACTATGTCTCCAGGATGCGCCCCCCTGCGTGAAACGATTTTATTTCTTTCAACTATCCCAAAAACGGCTCCCGAAACCACAAGATCGGAACACTCATTGGTATCACCCCCCAAGTAATAAAATCCATACTCCCTGCAACCCGCATTTAGTCCCTTAACCAAATCTGCAGCTTCATCCCGAGTTGTCCCCCTCGGAAAACCCAGGGAGAAAACGCCACCCATTGGTTTGGCGCCCTTAGCAACAACATCGCTCACATTCATAACAGCTGCTTTTCGCCCCACCTGCCAATATGTCATACCAGGAGGAACATCTGTTTTACCCACAAGCATATCTGTGTTAACTATCAGAACATCGTTTCCGAAAGGAATCCCCACAGCGTCATCACCATAAGGCAAAACCGCACGCGGAAAGCTATCGATTAAGGTGTGAAATAATTCAATTAATCCACGCTCACCCACATCTTCCACAGTCATTAAGAACCACCCAAAAAGCTGATAAAAAGGAACTGGAGCCCCGGGCGAGGTTTTTGGAGCAGCAGAAATTGCAAGCTCTATCGAACTCGCGACCGTCAGCTTACTCAGACCACACTTTGAATGTGTGATTGTACGAGGCTGCTGCTCTGCCACTGAGCTGTCTCGCCTCTGTTTCAGAGGAACCGAGGCTCACCGAAGGCTCCATCTTTTACTAAAGAGTTCAAAGCATTAATAATCTTTACTATGTGTGTCCAATGTGTCAATTTTTAATGTTAAAAAATCGAAGGATAACTAAGCGGGAAGCGGCATAAAAGATTCATTTAGTTGTTTTGGGAGTGATGGTGCTCCGGCCGGGAGGCTCAAACTAAGTTTAAAGGTTAGCTTAGTTATTTGAACCCGGGTCAAAGGATCGATTGGGCAGATTTTCTTGAGCCCCTTATGCTTGGTCCATTTGGTTTGTTTGACCGGACTACACCACCGGAGCACCCTTAAGGAATGTTTTTCAAACCCATTTTTAAATTTTATTCAAAATTCCAAATATCGTCTCCAACGTGGTGCAGATTCTTTATAGCGGGTCCTTTGCTGGAACTTTTTATGGTTTGTGCATCCATAAGTGCTAGCCCTACGGCTAATGGTTTATCATGTTTTTCATCTGTGACCACGACTAGGGAGAATTGCTTTATGTTGTCGTCGACTTTGACGATTCCTGGAACCATGACGTCGGCTCCTTTGGTGATGAAGCCAACAGCGCCCATATCTACGGTGACTTTTGGGAGTTTTATAGCTCCGTTCAATATGGCTTTAAGGGTGGGAAAAAGTAGGTCTACCATGCGAATAAGGAAGGGAGCCCCATCTACAAGATACAAATGAAGATCGTCTTTCAATACTCCGTACTCTACCTTTTCGGGAATGGAAAAGTTCTCTCCTAAACGCTCTCTTAGCTCCTTTTCCAATTTTTTAATTTCTTTATCGCGTAAGAAGTGACGATTCTTCAACTTCAAGAATACCGCCTCAACATAGACACTAAAACCTTTTTCTCATCCTTATTACAAACTTTCTATTTCCACATGAAATTCTCTAAAATATTATGACTTACTTAAAATAATAAGCTCTAAATATTTCAAAGTTGCGGAAAATGATATTAACCGCCCCAAAAACATATTACTATGGGTATTATATTAGTCCAAGTGTTTATAAAATTGGACTCAAAAAGAATATAATATCCGAACAACAAGATTAAAATATATTTGGATATGACGATTGTAATCCGATATACTTAAATATTAACCTAATTCCAACAGAAAATACACAACCATATTTTTTCTAAAGGAGAGAAAAGCGTAATGAGCGAATCAGGTATAACAAAACCTCTTGACCTACTTAACAGATCACTCGAAGCTAGAGTACTCGTTAAACTCAAAGGAGGACGAGAACTTAGAGGCAAACTCAAAGGATTCGACCTCCACATGAATCTCATACTAGATGAAGCAGAAGAAGTAATAGATAAAGACAACAATAAAAAGGTAGGAACCGTAATAGTGAGAGGAGACAATGTGATCCTCCTCAGTCCTGGAATAAAAACAGAATAAAACATAAAATAATTCATAATAGGGATTGCAATGACTAAAGGAACACCAAGCAAAGGCAAAAGAGACACAAAAACGCATATAAGATGCCGAAGATGTGGAAAACACTCATACCACGCCACAAAAAAGTACTGTGCAGCTTGTGGCTATGGAAGATCCAAAAGATTTAGAAGATACAGCTGGCAAAACAAAAAAATCAGAGGAAATAGACTAAAATAAAGATAAAAAGTGTTTCTAATGGCAGAAAATAGGAGCGCCAATTAAAAAATTAGAGGGTGGGCCCATAGCTCAGCCTGGTATGAGCGCCGCGTTACTCATACCCTACTAACAAGGGCATGAGGGCGAAGGCAAGCTATCCCAAAATCGCGGAGGCCGCGAGTTCAAATCTCGCTGGGTCCACCAATAATAATTAGTTTACCTGCCTTGGTGATGGGATAAGGAAGCTTAATATCAGAGAAGAATATTGGTTTTTATTGGTGTTATTATCTCAATATTTTATGTATTACCTAGTTCCTCAGTATTTGAAAATGAGTTTTGGGGGTAGGGATACCCTTATAGTGGAGGGAAGGGTATTCTTACCCCCCTTGGTGAAAAATATGACAGAAATACTTCTCCTCCAAGGTATAATAATCTTTCT
>Ga0136652_1000205_pt1 | contig 31683 bp, 31 predicted proteins | sample ConPoolayeEmetaG_FD_94864 | JGI IMG/M metagenome (GOLD analysis project Ga0136652, IMG submission 94864) | Hot spring microbial mat communities from California, USA to study Microbial Dark Matter (Phase II) - Cone Pool mat layer E metaG... ...
GAATATATCTGTGAGTTGGAAGAATTAAAACACCTTCAGATTCTATATTTGAAAGATAAATAAAAACATATTTATTTCTTTCATCTGGATTATTTTTATAAAACATAAGAGAAGCAATATATCTGTGATGTCCATCTGCAATAAAAATAACTTTTTCTTTTAAAACTTTCCTTATATTTTCTATTTTCTCTTTATCTTCAATTTTACCAAATTCAAAAGTTTCATCATTCATTCTTCCTGTATAAAAAGTTTGGTTTTTTTCAATAATTTTTTCAATTTCAAAACTTTTATCCTGATAAAGCATATAAATCGGACAGAAATTAGCCCTACATTTTTCAAGAAGTTTATATCTATTATAAGCATATTTAGAGAATATTTTTTCATGTGGAATTACTTTTTTACTATCAAAGTCCTCTATTTTTAAAATACAGAATATTCCTTCTCTTTTATATTTTCTCCCACCATATTCAAAAATACCCTTTAAAAAATAAAAACATTCTTTGTTATCCTGAACCAAAATTTTGTTTTTAATCCAGAAATTAAAATTTTCATAAACTTCTTCAGGTAAATGTTCTTTTGCTATAAGTTTTACAACATTCCATTCAGAAAGTGATAAAAGTTTTCTTTCAAGTTCTTCATTTATTAAATCCCATGGAGGAGAAATAACATTACTTACATCTTTTATTTTCTCCAGATTATAAATAAATCCTCTAAAAGGTTTAATTTCAGCCATTTTAGTTTTATTTTTTTTGAAAGGAGAGATAAATTATAACCTTTGAATTTTTTCTTAAATTATTATACCAATCCTCAAAATACTTTTCTCTTTTCTGCCAGAGAAGCATCTTTCTTATATTTTCTTTATCAACTTTCCCAGGTCCTACATGTTTTAAATAATCTTCAACTTCCTCATCTTTAACTTCTATACTTGTTTCGGACAAAACCTGATCCTTTAACTTCTGGAATAGAATTTCTTTCCTTATGTTATCTTCAATTTTTTTCAATTCTTCATCAGGATAATTTGCAATTACCTGTTTGTATTTCTCCTCATCAAATTCTCCTTTTTCATTTTTAAATGCAGGGTCTGCTTTTACAACTTCAATTATTTCACTTTTAAAAACCTTTATTCTCCTCTTTCTTGCTTCCTGTAATAACAATTTCTCCCTTATCATACTCTCAAGAACATTCTTTTCAATATTTAACTTATCTCTTATTTGATTATAATTTTCTCCAAAAATCTCCCTATATCTTTCTTCAACTTTCCATAATTGGTCATAAAACTCCCTTAATGTAATCGGTTGCCTGTTTACAACTGCTGCATATGGAGATTGTCCTCTACCTCCAACTCCTACTCCCCAAAAGAAAAACCCAGGGATTATAAGAATTGTAATAATCCACAGAATAATTTTTACATTTTTCTTTTTCCTGAAAAATTTAAGAACCATTTTTCCCTCCATTTATTATCAAAACAAATTCTCCTTTTTTCTTTTCTCTTTTAAAAATTTCACATATATTTTTTATTTTTCCTCTGATAACTTCTTCAAAAAGTTTTGTCAACTCTCTGCAAATACAAATCTCTCTATCAGGAATAATTTCTGAAAGTAAATTGATAGTTCTTTCTATCCTGTGAACAGATTCAAAAAAAATAATTACTTCTTCCATTTCTTTCCATTTCTCAAAAATTTTTCTTTTTTCATTTTCTTTCTTTGGCAAAAAACCATAAAAATAAACTTTATCTAAAGGAAAACCACAAATGCTCAGCGCCGCTGTTAATGCAGAAGGTCCTGGAATAGGAATTACTTTTATATTGTTTTCATATGCCTCCTTTACAAGTATATAAGCAGGGTCAGATATTCCAGGAGTCCCTCTATCACATACAAGTGCAATTTCTTTCCCTTCTTTTAAAAGTTCTATTACTTTATTTACTCTTTTTTTTTCTATTTCTCTGTAATAACTTAAAAGTGGCTTTTTTATTCCATAATAATTCAATATCTTCAATGTTTCTCTTGTATCCTCACATAAAATTAAATCAACACTTTTTAAAATTTCAAGTGCTCTTAATGTAATATCCTTTATATTTCCTATTGGAGTTGCGACTATATATAACATTTTTAAATTATATCCTAAAATTTTTTAATTTTCCAGAAAATTATGTTAAAATAATTCCCAAAAAGGAGAAAAAAATGGAAAAAATTGGAGTTATTTTTTATAATTTTTCTTTCTCTAATCTTGAAATATTTCTGAACTGGGGTGCTGAAAATAATGTAGAGTATGCTGAAATTTCAAAAGAATACTTTGAGGAAGCAAAAATTTTAATTCCAAAATATAATATTAAGGTTTCTCAGGTAACAGCAAGAAATGATTTTGTTCAAAAGACAGAAGAGGAATTTTCAAATCAGGTTAAAATGGTTGGAGAGTTATGCAAGAAAGTTAAAGATATAGGATGTAATCAAATAAGAATAGATGGTGGATGGCCAAAAGAAGGAGTTGAAGAAAGTAAATATAAAAGATTGATAATGGAAGGGGTTGAAAGAGTTGTTGAATTTGCTGAAAAGGAAGGTGTTTATCTTGCCCTTGATAATCATGGAATAATAACAAATGACTATCAATTCCAAATTGAAATTTTTGAAAAAATAAAATCAAAATATCTTGGAGCAAATCTTGATACTATGAATTATAGATGGTATGGTTATCCAGTAGAAAAACTTACAGAAATTTATAAATTGATTGCTCCTTATACATTACATACTCATTTAAAAGATGGCACAGGTTCAAGAGAAAATTATGTTGGTAAAGTTCTTGGAGAAGGAGAAGTTCCTGTAATTGAAGCAATAAAGATACTCAAAAAAAATAATTATAAAGGTGTCTGGTGCATTGAATACGAAGGTAAAGATAAAGAAATTGGATATAAAAAATGTGTTGAATTTTTGAAAAAATTAAATGTATAAAAAATGGAAAGAGAAAGGTGGGGGAGTAAATTAGGGATTATTCTTGCTGTTGCTGGAAGTGCTGTTGGTCTTGGTAATTTCTTAAGATTTCCTGTTCAGGCAGTAAAAAATGGTGGAGGGGCTTTTATAATTCCTTATTTTGTCTCCTTATTTCTACTTGGTATCCCTTTAATGTGGATTGAATGGACTATAGGAAGGTTTGGAGGCGGATTTGGACATGGAACTGCTCCTGGAATTTTTCATACATTATGGAGAAAAAATAAATTCATTAAATATTTTGGAGTTATAGGAATTTTTGGTCCAATTATTATTTTTATCTATTATACATATATTGAATCATGGCTTCTCGCTTATACATTTTTTCCTTTAAGAGTAGATTTTTCAATGATTAAAACAAAAGAAGAAATGATTGCCTTCCTTCAGGGTTATCAGGGAATTGTTAAAAATCAATATTTTTCATCGCTACTTCCTGCATATATCTTTTTCCTTATAACTTTTGGATTAAATTTAATAATTGTTTATTTTGGAATTAAAAAAGGAATAGAAAAGGTGTGTAAATTTGCAATGCCAACTTTATTCCTTTTTGCTTTAATTTTAGTTATAAGGGTGCTAACTTTAAAAAATGAACTTAACCCTGAATGGACACCTTTAAATGGACTTGGTTTTTTATGGAATCCTGATTTTTCCTCTTTAAAAGATGCAAAGGTCTGGCTTTCTGCAGCAGGACAGATTTTTTTCACTTTAAGTGTTGGAATTGGAGTGATTCTTACATATGCAAGTTATTTAAGCAAAGATGACGATGTTCTATTATCTGGATTAACAAGTGCAAGTACAAATGAATTTGCTGAAGTTATCCTTGGTGGAAGTATAGTAATTCCTGCTGCCTATGTATTTCTCGGTCCTGTTGGAATAAAAGAAGTCGCAAATCAGGGTGCTTTTAATCTTGGGTTTGTAACAATGCCTTTAATTTTAAAATCCCTTCCCTTTGGAAAAATATTTGAAATTTTATGGTTCTTCTTGCTTTTTCTTGCAGGACTTACATCTTCAATTTCCCTTGCGCAACCAGCAATTGCTTTTTTAGAAGACGAGTTTAATTTAACAAGGAATAGGAGTGTTTTAATTTTTGGAATTATATGTTTTTTACTCTCAAATCTATCAGTTCTGTTTTTATCTAAAGGAGTTGTGGATGAACTTGATTTCTGGGGAGGAACTTTTGCTCTTGTTGTATTTGCAACAATTGAAACAATACTTTTTGCATGGATTTTTGGTATGGAAAAAGCATGGGAAGAAATGCATTCAGGTTCAGATATAAAATTGCCTAAATTTTATAAATTTATAATAAAATACATAACTCCTTTGTTTTTACTCTCAATTTTATTTTTCTGGACAATCCAGTATGCAATTCCAACTTTACTTCTTAAAAATGTGAATTTAGAAAATTTACCATATATTTTAATCACAAGAATTATTATGGTTTTGTTATTTATCGGTCTTTGTATTCTTGTTAAAATTTCATGGAGTAAAAAAGGAGAAAAATTTGAGAGTTAGTGGATGGATTATGCTTATAATCTCATGGAGTAGCATTTCAATCCTTTTTATATATTCTTTTTACAGGTCTTTCAGGAAGGATTAAAAAAGTTTACCATCCGGAAAATCTATTTCTTCATTCTCTTGTTTTGATAATACAGGTTTATTTTCGGTTTTTATAACTTTTTTTTCTATATAGTAAATTTTAGAATTATTTATCCATTTGCAGTATTCACAATTTTCACTACTTTCTGGCACTTCATCAGATTCAAGACATATTATAGCATTTTTAATCACTTCTTCCACTTCATTTATATTAAATTCCACCCTTTTAACTTCAAAATTAAAATTTATAATATTTTTTATCTCATCTGCTTGATAATCAATCATGCTTTTTTCAGGATAATAATAAACAAGATATCCAAAATTAACTATCTTGCCATTGTTTTCTTTTTTAAGTAGCAATGCATAAATTGCCAGTTGAAACTTATATGCAGGATGGGGGTCTTCTCCAGGCAAACTTGCCCTTGTTTTATGGTCAAGAGGAACATATAATCCATCTGAAAGTTTAATAACTTCGTCAAGGTGTCCCCAGAGATAATAATCTTTTTTTTCTTCTATATCGTAATAATATGTTTTTTTTAAATTTGAAATAAGTTTTCCATCCACCTTACCAATAAGAAATGGAGGTAAAATCCCCTTTTTTCTGAAATATTCAAAATACTCTTTAATTAAAGAATCAATACCTGTTGCAATTGAAGGCATAGGTCCTCTTGGTCTTGTAATTCCCTCTTTAATATATAAATAAAAACATCTTGGACATTCAATAAAAAGATTTAAACTATGAGCAGAAAGTCCTATTCTATTTGTTCCCATATTTTTATTTTATATCTGTTTATCCAATATTGTCAAACTAACGGCTCTTTCCTCTTTATTTGTAAATTAACCATAGAAAAAGAGTTGCTCCTATAACTGAAATTATACTGAAAGGAAAACCAATTTTCAAAAAATCAAAAAAACTAACTTTATAACCATTTTTCTTAAGAATTCCTATTCCAACAACATTACAACTTGCTCCAATTGGAGTTATATTTCCACCAACACAGGTACCTATTAAAAGACCGAAAAGAAAAACATATGGATTTGTATTTAATCTTTCACATAAAACTTTTATTCCTGAAATCATAGCCATAGTATATGGAATATTATCAACGAATGCAGAAACAAATACACTAAACCATACAATCATTAGGTAAAGAGTAAATTCATTTTTTCCTGTTTTTAATAGAAAATTTGCAATATCTTCAATAAACCCAACCTTTTTTAAAGAACCAACAAGAATAAAAATACCTATAAGGAGAAAAAAACTTTCCCAGTCAATTTCTTTTATATTCAATTTTTCTACTTTTTTTACAAACAACCATATTATTCCGATAAATCCGTAAAAAAGACAGACAAATGCAGGAAAAAATGAAAATTTATTCTGAAAAAATGAAGTTATAGCAAGGGTGAAAATCATAAATATAAGTAAAAAAGTAGGGAAATAAGAATTAACTTTAATTTCTTCTTCAAAATCCTGATGGATACTTTTTTCTTTCTTAAAAAATTGATATAGAACAAAAAAACTTAAAATTGCTCCGAATTCAACAAAGAAAAATATTCCTGGTTTTCCATTTAAAGAACCAAGTTTATATCCTGGCATATAGAAAAAGTCGTTAAAATTCAAATTTGATTCCATAGCAAGTATTATACTTGGACTATCTCCAACCATTGTAGCACATCCCTGTAAATTTGAAGATATTGCCATACCGACAAATAAGGGAACTGGATTTATTTTATATTTTTTTGTAAATTCAAGTGCAACAGGAGCCATAATCATAATTGTAGCAACATTTTCAACAAAAGCAGAAATGAAACCTGTGATTATGCATATAAGTAAAAATATAACTCCTGTTGAATATTTCTTTTTAACAATTTCATTTACAATATAGGAAGGAACTCCTGAATAAGCAAATAGATATGATAGAATACTTGTCCCTAAAAAAATGCCAAGGACATTATAGTTTATAAAATTTAAAACTTCTCCAAATTCTATTATTCTTAAAAGTAAAAGTAAAAAAATGGCACAAAAAACAAAGAACAAGCCTTTATCTCTTTTTAAAACAATTCCAGCATAAGCAAGAAAAAAAATTACCAGTGTTATAAATTTCATTTTTTAAAATTTTTTTAATAACTTAGGTCCCATTCTTCATAAAGGTGTGGAGAAACTTCTTCAAGAAATAATGATTTTTTTACTGGCATATATCTGAAATAATCATAAGAGTAATAAGTTATATAAAGGTCTTCCTTTGCTCTTGTAATCCCTACATAAAAAATCCTTCTTTCTTCTTCAAGTGCCATAGGGTCTTTTATTGAATAAGGATGAGGAAAATGATTGTCACAAACACCTATAATAAAAACAATTCTCCATTCAAGTCCCTTTGCCTGATGGATTGTTGATAGAATTACAGCATTTTTCACATTTGGACTTTCTCCTTTTGAATATTCCTGTAAAGATGCTTCTGAAAGAAAATCAGAAATACTTGAATATAAAGAAGCAATTTCTTTCAAACTTTTTATATCCTGCAATCTTTCAATATCATCCTTATATTTTTTTGACAGATAAATTGAATATCCAGAATTTAAAATAAGGTCAATCCCTTCATAAATAGGGACCTTTTCCAAATCCTCAATAAGTTTAATATTTTTTTCTAAACTTTCCTTACCCTTTTTTGTTAATTTCACCTCATTTAATTTATTTTTAAATTCTTCAAATTTTTCTGACTTCAAAATCAAATCTGTTAATATATTCATACCTTTTTTACCTATACCTTCACATAAATTAAAAATCCTTTTCCATGAAAGCATATCCTTAAAATTCTCTCTCACTCTATAATAAGCAAGAATATCTTTAATATGCGCCTGTTCAAAAAATCTCAAACCTCCTCTTATAATATATGGAATTTTAAGTTTTGAAAGTTCTATTTCAAGTTCTGCTGCCTGATATCTTGAACGAAATAAAACACCAATTTCTAATGGTTCAATCCCAAGTTCCAGCAATTTATTTATCCTCTGAGAAACAAAAATTGCCTCTTCTTTCATATTTCTGCATTTAATAATAACAGGTTTAACTCCACTTTTTCTTATACTTACAAGATTTTTAGGAAATTGAACTTTATTATGAGATATAACATCATTTGCAAAATTTAAAATTTCAGGTGTGCTTCTGTAATTTATATCAAGATAGAATATTTTTGCATCTGGATAAATTTTAGGAAATTCAATTATATTCGCAACTGTTGCTCCTCTAAAAGAATATATACTCTGGGCATCATCTCCAACAACCATTATATTTCTGTGTTTTTTAGCAAGTAAATATAAAATTTTCGCCTGAAGTTTATTTGTGTCATGATATTCATCAACAAGTATATATTTAAAACGAGAAGATATCTTTTCTCCAACTTTTTCATTTCTCATAAGTTTATACCAGAAGACAAGTAAATCATCATAATCAAGTTGATTTAATTTTTTTTTGACCTTCTGGTACTCTTTGTAAATTTTTTCTACATCAGAAATTAAATGTGTGTATTCAGGGAAAAAGGTAATTATGGTTTCCTTTAAGTTTTCACATGTATTTATTGATAAACTAATAAATTCTTTTACCTTTGAAGGATGAGGGAAAATTTCTTTTTTGCCAGATTTTTCAATTATTTCTTTAAGTAAAGAGATAGAGTCCTCTTCATCAATTATAGTAAAATTTGGATTTAGATTTATTTCCTTCCCATAAATTCTTAAAAGAAGATTTGCAACATGATGAAATGTTCCTCCAATAAGACCTTTAGGATAAAATGTTAATATTTTTTCAACCCTGGTAAGCATTTCTTTTGCTGCTTTATTTGTAAAGGTTAAAAGTAATATATTTGATGGAGAAACACCAATTTCTATAAGATAACACACCCTATAAACTAAAACCCTTGTTTTTCCGCTTCCAGCACCGGCAAGAACAAGAGATGGACCATCTGCTTTTTTCACTATCTCAATCTGTTTTTCATTCAATTGTTCTTCATAAGAAATCTGTGGATAAAGTTTTATACTCATATCTTCCTTCCAATTGTTAAATATAAAACAGCCATCCTTACAGCAATACCATTTGTAACCTGTTGAAGTATCAATGATTTATCTTTTTCTGCAACTTCTGATTTTATTTCTACCCCTCTATTCATTGGTCCTGGATGCATAATAAATGCTTTTGATTTTATCTTTTCATACCTTTCCTCATTTATTCCATATAAAAAACTATACTCCTTCAATGACGATAAGAAATTTTCCTTCTGCCTTTCTCTTTGTAATCTTAAAAGATAAACAACATCAACATTTTCTATTGCTTTTTCTATATCAAATGTTATTTTTGCACCCATCTTTTCAATCTCTTTTGGTATTAAAGGAGGTGGTCCGCAAACAAAAACTTCTGCTCCAAGTTTTTTAAATCCCCATATATTTGACCTTGCAACTCTGCTATGCAAAATATCTCCAATTATTGAAATTCTTATACCTTTAATCTTTCCAAATTTTTCCTTAACAGTAAATAAATCAAGTAATGCCTGAGTGGGATGTTCATGACAACCATCTCCGGCATTTATAACTGATGAAGAAACATTTTGACTTATTATTAAAGGCGCTCCAGAAATAAAATGTCTTACAATAAAACAATCTACCCTCATCGCCTCTATATTCTTTGCTGTATCAACTATTGTCTCTCCTTTTGAAACAGATGAAGAACTTACATCAAAACTCAAAACATCCGCAGATAACCTTTTTGCAGCAAGTTCAAAAGATGTTCTTGTTCTTGTGCTCGGTTCAAAAAATAAATTCACAACAGTTTTACCTCTTAAAGCAGGAACTTTTTTAACTGAGCGAGTGCTAACATCTTTAAAGGATTCTGCAACATTCAAAATTATCTCTATCTCTTCTTTCTCTAAATCCTCAAGTCCTATAAGGTCTTTTCTTTTCCACTCCATTTTTTTACTATAACAACTTCATCTATTTTATCTATTTCTTTTAATCTTACCTCAACCATCTCATCCTCTTCAATATCAACTTTTTTCCCATAAAAGTCAGCAGAAATTGGAAGTTCTCTATGACCCCTATCAACAAAAACAAAAAGTTTAACAAATTTAGGTCTTCCAAGGTCAATTAAGGCATCAAGTGCTGCCCTTACTGTCCTTCCTGTATATAAAACATCATCTATTAAAATAACATTTTTATCATCAATATCAAATAAAATTTCAGTTGTTCCAACTCTTGGATTTGCTCCAATTTTACTGAAATCATCTCTATATAAAGTTATATCAAGATATCCGACAGGAATATCCTCTAAAAGCAATTTTTTAACCCTATCTGCAAGAATTGCTCCTCTCCTTTTTATTCCCACAATTACAGTGTTTTTAAGTCCAATTTCTTTAATTTTTTCAGCAATCTGATTTAAAATCTCCTCCATTTGGTCCTTATTCATAATTTTTCTTTCCATATTTTTTATATTATCATTAAAACAAAATTCAGTAAAACTCCCCTTCTGTAAACTTTGGAGGTTCACAACATAAGATTAACAGGACTTTTTCCATCTTGTGCCATAAGGTGTGTCTTCAAGAATAATCCCTTTTTCTTTAAGTAAATTTCTTATATTATCAGCAGTTTTAAAATCCTTTCTCTTTCTTGCTTCTTCTCTCTTTTTTATCAAATCTAAAATTTCATCAGGAAGTGTTTCTTCTTTCCTTTCAAGAATACATAAAACACTATCAATATCTTCCAGAAATTCTTTTACTTCCTTAACATTATCTTTTCCAAATTCTCCTTTTGAGAAAAAAATATTGACTTTTTTTATTAAATTGAAAACACTGGATAAAGAGGCAGAAATATTTAAATCATCATCAAGTGCTTCTATAAACCTATTTTTTGCTTTTTCTATCTCTTCTTTAATCTCTGGATTATATTTTTCAGAAGCACATATATTAAGCCCTTGATAGAACTCATTGTAATTTTTAACTGTATTTTCTGCCTGTTTTAAGGATACTTCAGTAAAATTTAAAGGGTCTCTATAATGTGTTGATAAAAGTAAATATCTTATTGCAACTGGATTATACCCTTTATTTAAAAGGTCTCTTAAAGTATAAAAATTCCCCTTTGATTTTGACATTTTTTCTCCATTTACAAGCAGGTGAGCACAATGAAGCCAGTAATTAACAAATTTTTTACCTGTTGCTGCCTCACTCTGTGCTATTTCATTTTCATGATGAGGAAAAATATTATCAACTCCTCCTGTGTGAATATCAAATGTCTCTCCAAGATATTTCATACTCATTGCAGAACATTCTATATGCCAGCCAGGTCTTCCCTTGCCTATTTCTGTTTCCCACCATACACTTTCTTGTTCTTTCCATGCTTTCCATAAAACAAAATCTCTTACATCCTCCTTCTCATACTCATCTGTATCAACCCTTGCACCTATTTTAATCTGACTTAAATCTATTCCTGAAAGTTTTCCATATGATGGGAATTTTGATATGCTGAAATATATTGAATTATCTTTGTAATAAGCATATCCCTTTTCAAGAAGTTTTTTTATCAATTCTACCATTTCATCTATATGTTCTGTTGCCCTTGGTAAATAATCTGGTTTTTTCAATCTAAATGTTTCCATATCCTCAATAAAAATTTTTATGTATCTATCAGTATATTCTCTTAAACTTATTCCCTCCTTCTTTGCTCCATTTATTGTTTTATCATCAACATCTGTAATGTTCATAACCCGTATGACTTTATAATTTCTATATTCAAGGTATCTATGGAGTAAATCTTCAAAAACATAAGCACGGAAATTACCTATATGGGCAAGGTCATAAACAGTAGGCCCACAGGTATATAACCTAACTATTTTATCCTCTATCGGCACAAATTCTTCCTTCTTCTTTGTTAAAGTATTATAAAATTTAACCATTTATTTTTTTTGTATTCCTTTCTATACTTTTAGTTATTGAGCCATAATGCACTTACTTTTTTTAATAGTTTATAAGATGCATTTCCCAACTCTTTTACTTTAGATTTAAAGATATTTTAACATAAAAAAGTTTTTGTTTCATTTTTTTAGAATTTCTAAAAATTAAATTTTACCAAAAATTTTAGGTATTATATAATGAATAAAACGGAGGTAATATGAGTGGAAAAGAAAGAGTCCTTAATGCGTTTAATCATAAAGAAAGTGACTATGTTCCTGTTTCTGATCAGTTAATTGTTTCAAAAGTTGCTTCTGAAATTCTTGGAAGATATGCTTATACAGGTGGAGGAGAATTTGCAAAGGATAGAATTGAATTATTATATAAAGGAGAAAGAGATTTTCTTGTTGAAAGATATGTTGAAGATACTGTTGAAGTTTATGAAAAACTTGGGTTAGATTTTATTCCTGTAGAACTTGTTCCATCAAAAAATTATTCAAAAGATGGTCTTCCTAAAAAAATTGGAGAATATACTTATCTATATGAAAATAAAGAAACAAAAAATTACTTAATATATAAATTTAATCCTTCATCAGGTGAATTCTTCCGTGTTTCTTCTTCATATGATAAAGATGGTCTTGAGGCACTTAAAAGAGAGATTAAATGGTTGGAAAAGAAAATGGAAGAAGAAATTAAATTTGATGATAAAAGTGTATTTGAGGGATGGGATAGAATTGTGGAAAAAGTTGGCAACAAAATGGCAATTGCTTTTTCTGCAGTTCTTGCAATACCACTAATCCCAATTTATCTTGAAGCCATTATTTTAGAACCAGAGTGGATTGAAATTTATCTTGATTTTCAAACAAAATGGCAGATTGAATTTATAAAAGAAGGGAAAAAACATGGTGCTGATTTTATTCTTGGAGGAGGAGACCTTGCTGATAAAAATGGACCAATTTATAGCCCTAAAATTTTTGAAAAATTCCTTATGCCAAGATATAAAAGAATCGTTGATGTGTGTCATTCTCTGGGGTTATTTTATGTTTTTAGAAGCGATGGAAATACAAGACCATTATGGGATATATGGTTTTCCGAAATTGGATTTGATGGTTATGGAGAAATTGATAAATCCGCTGGTATTGAATTAAAAGAATTAAAAGAAAAATATGGAGATATAATTACACTTCTTGGAAATGTTGATTGTGCAAAAACCCTTGTATATGGTAGTAAAGAAGATATTTATGAGGAGGTTAAAAAATGCATAAATGATGCTGCAAAAGGTGGAGGATATATTTTAACATCTTCAAATTCAATTCACTATAATGTTCCTGCAAAAAATCTTATATATATGATTGAAGCATCAAGAAAATTTGGAAAGTATTAAATTTTTAAAATTAAAATCTTTTTTGTAAGTTTTTCAAAACATAAGAAGGAAGACCAAATACATTAATTTTTTTTGTAAAAGGATTCTTATAAACAAGAACTTTTGTATTATAAACTTCTTCTATATTCTGGTATGTTAAAACTTCTTCAACTTTCCCACTTTTATAAATTTCTCCATTTTTAAATAAAATTATTTTTGAACAATAACAGGCAGCAATATTTAAATCGTGAAAAACTCCTATTACAGTTATTCCTTTTTCATTGAGTTCCTTTAAAATATCCATAATACCAAATTGATATCCAATATCAAGATGACTTGTTGGTTCATCAAGTAAAATTGTTTCAGGATTTTGAATAATAACTTGAGCAATATAAATTCTCTGTTTTTCTCCTTCTGAAAGTTGGTTTAAATTTTTAGCAAGAAAATTCTCAACATTTAAAGTTTTACTTACCTGATTTAAAATTTCTCTTTTTTCTTTACCAAATCTCCCTGAAAATGGGTATCTTCCAAGAAGTAAAAAATCACACACTTTAATATCAAAAGTTAATTTAATTTCTGATGGTAAGTATGCTACCTCTTTTGAATATTCAATATTTTTTATTTTTTCTAATTTTTCACCTTTATAAAATACATATCCTTCATCTGGAATTAAAATATTTGCCAGAATTTTCAAAAATGTAGTTTTTCCACTTCCATTTGGTCCGACAATTCCAACAAACTCACCTTTAAAAATATCAACATTTAAATTCTTTAAAACCTTATTTTTCCCATAACTGAAACTTAAATTTTTAATCTCATAAATCTTTACCATATTTTTTCTGCCTTTATAAGCAAGAATAAAAAGAAAATACCACCAAAAAATCCAGTTATAACTCCAACAGGAATCTCTATTGGCCTTATTATAGTTCTTGAAATAGTATCACATATAATAAGAAAAGCTCCTCCTATTATAAAAGAAAAAGGGATAATTTTCCTATGAAGTGAACCAAAAATAATCCTTACAATATGTGGAATTATAAGTCCAACAAATCCAATAATTCCAGAAAGAGAAACACATAGGGAAGTAATAAAACATGCGATAAAATAAGATATATTTTTTTCAAAATTTACATTTATTCCAAGTGTTTTTGCCTTCTCTTCGTCAATACTTATAATATCATAAACTCTACCAGATAAAGTTAAAAAAACAGAAAAAATAAATATTAAAACTCCAGAATAAACTAAAATTTTTTCAGAAAAAGAAGAAAGGTCTCCAAAAAGGAACAAAACTGTTGAATAAAATTTTTCATATCTTATAGATGAGATAAGAAAAAGAACAAAAGATGAAAATATGAAATTTAAGGATATCCCTGCAAGAATAATAGAAGAAGTTGAAAGTTTTTTTATTGTTGAAATTGAAAGGATAAGAAAAAGTGGGATAATTGCACCAATAAAACCAAAAAGAGGAATTGAATTTATTCTCCCAACTATTATTCCTATAGTTATTCCCAAAGAAGCACCTCCTGAAATTCCAAGTGTATAACTTTCAGCAAGAGGATTTTTCAGAACTGCCTGCAAAACACATCCTGAAATTGAAAGTCCTGCTCCAACTATGAAAGCACAGATTACTCTTGGAATCCTTATTTTTAAAAGTATGTTTTTTTCAATTTCAGAAAGATTAAAAATTTCTTTAAAGGTATAAATTCTTGAACCAAAAAATATCCCAAAATAAATTGCAAATATAAAAAACAAAATCAAAAAAATAATTTTTCTCAATATTCAATCCCTTTTCTTGCTTTTATTCCTTTATCGTATGGATGTTTTATTTTTTTAATTTCACTTACAAGGTCTGCTTTTTCAATTATCTTTTCAGTTATTGTGCGACCTGTTAATATCAATTCCACATTTTCCGGTTTTTCTTCCATGATTTCTATTATTTCCTCTTCTTTCAAAAAACCATCCCTTAAAGAAATTAAAATCTCATCGCAGACAACAATATCATAATTTTTCTCTTTATAAATTTTCTTTATAAATTCTATCCCTTTTAAACATTCTTCCCTCAATTTCTCTTTTTCTACTTTATCAAAATGTGGATGCTCTTTTGCAAAACCAAATATATCAACTCCTATTTTTTCTAAAATTTTAAATTCACCATATCCCCATTTATCTGGATTTTTATGGAAATAGATATAACAGACCTTTAAATTGTGACCTCTTGCTCTACAGACAAGTCCAATAACTGCACTTGTCTTTCCTTTCCCATCTCCTGTATAGACCTCAATCAATCCTTTTTCCATTTCCTTTATTTTATAATTTATTTCCCCATTTTACCATTTGAGCAATTGGTCAAGTGGTAAAATGTAAAAACCTTATTTGTGAAAGAAATGAAAAATCCTGTAAAGTTCTTCAACGACTTCTAAAAATGTCAAAGGCGTTGGACTGCATATTTTATTACTATCAATTACAAAAATTTTATCATTTTTCACAGCATCTATCATTTTATATTTCTGCCATGTCTTTTTTTCCTCTTCTGTGTCTATTCCCATTGATGTTATTATAATTATTTCTGGATTTTTCTTTATAATTTCTTCAATACTATAAATTCCTCCTTCTCCTTTAATTATATTTTTACCCCCTGAAAATTTTACCATCTCACCTATAAAAGAATCTTGGCCTGCAACCCATAAAGGTCTTGTTCCAACTTGAATTAAAACTTTTGGTTTTCTTTTATTTTCTGTTTTTCTTCTGATTTTATCAATTTCTATTTTTACTTTTTTTATTATCTCTTCTGCCTTCTCTTTCCTGCCAATAATTTCGCCTATATTTATAAACTGCTCACACAACTGGTTAAAATTTTTTGGATATGAAAAAATTTCAACTTTTATACCCAAATCTTTCAATTTTTTAATATCTTTTGGATTTGTTAGATTTGTAGCAAATACAATATCTGGTCTTAGAGAATAAATTTTTTCAATATTCACATTTATTACATCTCCCACCTTTTCTTTATATTTTGCTTGGTCTGGTGTTATACAGTATATTGTATTTCCAACAATTTTATCTCCTTCGCCAAGAATGAAAATATTTTCTGTTATTGCAGGTCCAAGAGAAACAATTCTTTCAGGTACATTTTCTGAATATAATCTAATTATGAAAATACTTATTAAAAATATTATCTTTTTCATTTTTATTCCAGATCATATAAACTATTGTCAGTTGATAAATCTCCAAGTGAAGAATTTTTATTACTTACATTATATTTTGTTTTTAATCCTTCAACATGCCCATCACAGAAAGCAACATTTGCAATTCCATTATGCCTGAAATGAACATTAGGGCCTATCCATGAATAATAAGGGTCATTAGGTGCTCTTAAATAATTGTTTCCTATTACTTCATTTGTAAAAGAGGACCATGATGCACTATCACATAATAAAACGGTTTCTGATGGTTTTTTAATCCTTGAAAGTTTTGTTGGTGGAGTTGCCTGACCATCCCAAACAGAATATCCACCTCCAATATAAGAAGCATTATAAGCATAACCTGTAAATGGTCTATCATATGATTTTATTATTTTTTTTGCAGTTGGACATTCAAATATACCTTTTGTTAAATAACTTCCAATAATTCCAGGTCTATAAGTTGCCCACCAAGTATCTGTTGCAAAATCCCATCCAATTTCAGATGTATAGGTTAAATAATATGTTGGTGGAAAGTAATCATCATTGTCCTGAACATACATTAAAAAAGCCATTGATAATTGTTTTAGATTGTTTAAACAGGTTGCCTGTCTTGCCTTTTCTCTTGCTTTCGCAAGTGCTGGCATAAGCATCGCTGCAAGAATACCTATTATAGCCACAACAACAAGCAATTCTATAAGAGTAAATCCTTTTCTTTCTTTTCTCATTTTTGCTCCTCCTTTTTTAATTTTTTATTTATATTTTTTAATTTAACTTACCCAGTAATTTAATTTTTGCTCATTTTATATCACCTCCTTTCAAATAAAAAAGCCCACCAACATTTTGGCGGGCTGCACCCGATTTCTTCGCCATTTCTTTCTGCCCTCGCAGAAAGAAAACTCGCCAACTTAGGGCAGGTCTTCTGACTCGGGCTTCGTCCTACTCGGCTACCTTCCCATCCATTTAAGGACAGTGGCTTTTTGCCTTTCGTCTGCCCTTACAGCTCCGGGGGAGTGGCTGATCATCCACCTGTGGCGGACTACAGCACTTCCCTATTAAGCCATTTCTGGCACCCTAAGTTTTTATTATTTAAATTTATATCAAATTTTCTATAAAGTCAAAATTTTATTACCACTTTGATAGAGAAAGTATATATTTTGCTATCTCATATGCTTTTTCATTATTATCTGAATAAAATATTACATTTGTTTTTTCTCCTTTTTCTCCTGATGTTGCATAAATATAATTTATATCAATCCCCTCTTCTTTAAATTTTTTTGCTATTTTAGATAAAGCACCTGGTCTGTTTTCAAGAGTTAGAACAACCACTTCTCTTTCCTCTACATAATAACCTTCTTTTTTAAAAATATCTTTAATTTTTTCATTATTGTTTGTTATTAAATAAAAAATCGCCTCTCCTCCTATTACAAAAGCACTTATGTCTTCAATATTAACTCCTTCTTTTGATATCTTCTCACTTACTTCAGAAAGAAGTCCTATCTTGTTTTCAGCAACAATTTTAATTTCCTTTAAAATCTTCACATTTTCCATTTCTATCCCTTTTTAATAATTATACCTTTTTAATCAATCCTTTTAAAATTTTATTTGAGGTGGTCTATAACTTTCTTTTTCTGCTTGAAAGTATTGTTTTTCTCTATCAAAACCAAAAATCCTTACAAATATAAATGCTGGAAAGGATTTTGCAATTCTATTATATTCCTCAACCGCAAGATTATATCTTCTTCTTTCAACACTTATTCTATTTTCTGTTCCTGCAAGTTCATCCTGAAGCGAAAGGAAATTCTGGCTTGCTTTAAGATTTGGATAATTTTCAACAACAAGCAAAAGACGACTTATAACATTCTCAATTTCTCCTGCTGCTTTTTCTTTTTCACTAACTGTTTTTGCATCCTGCCACTTTGTCCTTGCTTCTGTTACAGATATAAATAATTCCTTTTCATGTTTTGCATAACCTTTAACAATCTCAACAAGATTTGGGATTAGGTCATTCCTTCTTTGATAAACATTTTCAACTTGTGCCCATGCAGATTTAACCTTCTGGTCAATTGATACGAGACGATTATATTGAAACTTTATATAACCAAAAATAAGAACTACCAAAACTAAAATAATAAACAATTTCATATTTTTTCTCATTTTCTCCTCCATTTAAGTTTTTATTTCATCAACCATTAAAATCAAATTTTCAAAAAATTTAAAAATCATTTCTGTAATTTCATCAATTTCTTTTTTTCTGTATCTACTTTTGTTCAAAAATTCATCAAAAATTTCAGGAAAAGATACTTTCTCTCCAAGTTCTTTTTTAATCAATGGAATTAAAAATTTTAAATTTTTTAAAACTTCTTTAATTAACTCTGTATTTTTCTTTTCAAAAATAAGTGCTGTTTGAAAATCAAGATATAACTGTTTTAATTTCCTCTCTATTTCAAGACGAAGATTTTCTTTTTTAATTTCTATATTTTTTGTTATATCCTCTCCATATAAAATTATATGATTTTCCTTTATATCAAGCCATTCAATAGGAAAAACATCAGATGAACTTAAAAGAAACCATTCTGAAAAGAAAAAGGGTCTTATAAAATTTTTCCTTGCATATTTTACAATTTTATCCTTTATCTTATATATTTCGTTTTTTTCAAATTTATCAAGAACAACTATAATGTTTATATCTGAAAAACCTTCTCTGTAATTTCCTTTTACGCAACTTCCATATAAAATACAACTTCTAATCCTTTCACCAAAAATATCTTTCAATTTACCCAAAAATTTTTCAATTTTTATCCTTACTTTTTCATCCATTTTAACCTCCTGTTTGATTTACCAAGAGCCACTTGCTCCTCCTCCACCACTTGCTCCTCCTCCAAATCCACCAAATGAACCAGAAAAACCACCTCCTGAAGAATAACCTGAACCTGAGAGAATTACAGGACTTCTTAAATAAAATGGCACATGTTTTTTCCAGTTTTTTCCATAATATTTTTTCAATCTATTCCTTAAAATTTTTGCATATAAAGGTGCGAAGATTGTCAAAAGAAATAAAAAAAGAAAAGGAATTATTAAAGATAATAACAAGGTAATCTCAAAAAATTGAGTATTTTTATTTAAGGATAAAAAAATTAAAAAGAAAGAGATTAAAAAAAATTCTATGAAAAACCCAAACAGTCCCAAAAACATACTACCGAAGAAGATACATAACAAATACCAGAAAAATAAGAAAAATGGAGAAGGTAATTCATTTTCTTCTTTAAATTCTATTTTTTCTCCTTTAAAAATCTCATATATTTTTTCAATTGAATTTTTTATTCCAGTGTAAAAATCGTTTTTCCTAAACTCAGGCGCCATCACATCCCTTATTATTCTTCCACATATACTATCCGTTAAAACACCTTCAAGTCCATATCCAACCTCTATTCTTATTTTCTTTTCATTAAGAGAAACCAAAATTAAAACGCCATTATCTTTATTTTTCTTCCCAATCCCCCAATCATTAAAAATTTCATTTGCATACTCTTCTATTGTTTTCCCTTCAAGAGAATTTATTATCAAAACACATATTTCATTACCTGTTTCTCTTTCTATTTCCTCCAGTTTTTTTTCAATTTCTATCTGCTGGTTAGAATTTAAGATGCCTGCAAAATCATTTAAATAACCAACCGGCTTTAAAGAGGCAAAAATTATCAAAAAAGGAAATAAAAAATATATTTTTTTCACATTAATATTTTAACCATTCTCATAAAATTTTCAAGGTGAAGAGATCCCTCAAAAAATTCTGGTTAAAAAATAGAAGTTTCTCTTTTCGACAAAAACTTGACAAAATTTAAAAGGAGGTATTTAATTAATAAAAAAGGAGGAAAATGGTATATTTTGGGGAATATAGGAGTAAAGTTGATAAACAGGGAAGAATTGTTATTCCATCTAAGTTAAGAGAGTTGATTAAAAAAGAAAACAGAAGCAATAATAATATTTATATAACAAAAGGGATTGAAAAATGTCTTTTTATCTTTACAGAAAAAACATTTGAACAACAGGGAGAAAAAATAAATGAACTCTCTTTTACAAAAGGAAATCCAAGAGTATTTACAAGGATTTTTTATTCAGGTGCTTTTAAAGAAAAAATAGATAGTCAGGGAAGGGTTTTAATACCCTCTCAACTTATTGAATATGCTGAAATAAAAGAAAATGTTGTTATTATTGGTGCTGGAAAAAGGATAGAAATATGGGATGAAATAAAATGGAATGAATTTTACAGTAAATATTTTCCATCTTATGGAGAAATTTCAGAAAAAATTTTTGAATGAAAAACATTATCCTGTTTTAAAAGAAGAAGTATTAAAATGGATAAACTTAAAAGATGGAGGAATATATGTAGATTGTACCTGTGGAACAGGTGGCCACAGTAATTATTTATTATCATTGGGAAGAAAAATTTTTTTAATCTGTATAGATAAAGATGAAAAAATGATTGAAATAGCAAAAGAAAATTTAAAGGATTTTAGAAATTTCAAGTTGATTAAAGGAGGATTTGAAAATTTAGAAAATATTTTAAAAAATGAGAATATTGAAAAAGTTGATGGAGTCCTTTTTGACCTTGGATTTTCAAAACTTCATATTCTAAACGGCGAGAGAGGTTTCAGTTTTCAAATAGATGGACCACTTGATATGAGATATGATAAAAATTCAGATTTAACCGCCTATCATATTTTAAATAGATGGAGCAGAATAGATTTAATTTATATTTTCAAAAATTATGGAGAAATTAAAAATTGTGAAAAAGTAGTCAATAAAATTATTGAAAGAAGAAAAATAAAACCTTTCCAGACGACAAAAGAATTTTCAGATTTTATATGTCAGAATTTCAAAGAAAGAAAGAAAATCCATCCTGCTACAAGATTTTTTCTTGCATTAAGGATTGCTGTAAATGATGAATTGAATTGTTTAAAAAAGGGACTTGAAGGTGCTTTAAATGTTTTGAAAAATGGTGGAAGGTGTTTAGTTATAAGTTTTAATTCCCTTGAAGATAGAATTGTCAAAAAATTTTTTAAAGAAAAAAAGGAAATAAAAATACTTACAAAAAAACCGATTACTCCTTCAGAAAAAGAAATAATAGAAAATCCTTTAAGTAGAAGTGCAAAACTGAGAGTAGGTGAAAAACATGAAAAAGAGGAGAAGAAATAGAGAAAGTTTAAAGAGTTTTTTATATATTTTAATAATAGGATTTTATTTTTTAATCCATGTTTTTATATCTCTTAAAATACTTCATATTGGATATTCCATGGGAAAAATGAAGGAAGAGTATGAATATTTAAATCTTTTAAACAAAAATCATAATATTCAATTTACAAAACTTATCACACCTGAAAATCTTGAAAAAATTGCAAAAGAAAATAGTGTAAATCTTGTAATTCCAAAAAACTGGTGTTTTTTAGAAATGAGGAAAGAAAATGAAAATGTTTTTAAAGAAACTGAAATTCTTGAAGCGGGAACAAGATGATATTTTTGAAACAAGGATAAGATATATAAAACTTCTTTTTTTAATTGGTTTTATGGTTATATTTTTTCGTCTTTTCCAACTTCAAATAATAAATTATCCAAAGTATGAAAAAGTAGATATAAAATCAAAATATGTAAAAATGGAAATTCCCGGAGAAAGAGGCAAGATAATAGACAGTAACGGGAAAATACTTGCTTTAAATATTCTATCTTATTCTATCTATTTTGATACATGGATGATAAACAACCTAAAAAAAAATAACCCTGATTATATAAAAATATTAAAAGATAAACTATGTGAAATTTTAAAAATAGATAAAAAGGAAATAGAAAAGAAAATGGAAGAATCATATGCTTTAATTAAAAAAGAGGTTGATGTTGATGAATATGAAAATATAAAAAAAGAAAAACTTAAGGGTATATATATGGAAAAAAAGTATAAAAGAGTTTATCCTTATGGAAAACATGCCTGCCATATTCTTGGTTATACTGATATAGATGGAAATGGTATTGAAGGAGTTGAATATTTTTATAACTCTTTTTTAAAAGGGAAGGATGGTTTATATTTGGTTTTAAAAGATGGTATTGGTAATTTAATTCCTTCTGTTAAAAAAGTTTTAATAAAAGAAGAAAAAGGGGAAGATGTTATTTTAACGATTGACTCAAACATACAGTTTATTGTTGAAGAAGAAATAAAAAAGGCATATGAAAAATTTAATCCAAAAAACATCTCAGTAATTGTTATGAATCCTGATAATGGAGAAATTCTTGCTCTTGCAAATTATCCAAATTACGACCCCAACAATCCCTCACAGTATGATTTTTCAATTATAAGAAATAAATGTGTCACAGACCTTTTTGAACCAGGTTCTGTATTCAAAATTGTAAATGCTGCTTCTGCAATTGAAGAAAATTTATTCACACCCGATTCAATATTCATGTGTGAAAATGGAAAATGGTTTGTAAGAAACCACTATTTACACGATGTTCATCCTTATGGTGTTTTAACTTTTGAAGAAGTTGTTGTCAAATCAAGTAATATTGGAACTGTCAAAATAGCAATGAATCTTGGTGAAAGAAAATTATATGAATACTGTAAAAAATTTCGCTTTGGAGAAAAAACAGGAATTGACCTGCCAGGAGAAATAAAGGGAATTTTCAGACCTTTACAAAACTGGTCATCTTATTCAATTACTGCTATTCCCATTGGACAGGAAGTGGGTATAACTTCTATACAGGGAATAAGGGCGATTTCTGTTTTTGTAAATGGAGGATATTTAGTAAGACCACATATTATTAAAGGAATACAGGGAAAGGAAAATTATGAAATTGAAAATTATAAAAATGAAAAAGAAAAGATTTTATCTTTGAGAACAACAGATATTATAAAAAAGATGCTCCAAAAAGTTGTGAGTGAAGAAGGAACTGCTGCTTCTGCAAAAATAGATGGATATAATATAGGAGGGAAAACTGGGACTGCTCAGAAAGCAATTGGTGGTAAGTATGTAAAGGGTAAATATGTATCTTCCTTTGTTGGATTTCTATGCAGTAATAAGAAAAATATTGCCATTTCAGTAAATGTTGATGAACCAGTTGGTGTTTATTATGGAGGGGTAGTGGCTGCTCCAATTTTCAGAGATATTATGGGAAGGATAATTAATTATTATCAGATACCGCCTGAAAATGAAATGAAACTGGTATATAAAAATGGAACTAAAAGAACTCATTAAGGAAATTAAAAAGAAGAAGGTTTTTAATCTTAATAATTTTGAAGTTGAAGGGATTGCATATAATTCAAAAAAGGTCAAAGATAATTATATTTTTGTTGCTATTAAAGGAACAAAACTTGATGGACATGATTTTATAAATGAAGCGATTGAAAGAGGAGCAAAATGTATCGTTGTAAGTAAAAGACCCTCAATTATCCCTTCTGACATTACTGAAATAGTCGTTGATGACACAAAAGAAACATTAAGTGAAATTGCAAATATATATTATAATTACCCTTCAAAAAAATTAAAAATAGTTGGTATAACAGGAACAAACGGAAAAACAACAACAAGTTTTATAATAAAAGAAATTCTTAATGAATGTGGAGAAAAAACAGGTCTTATAGGCACAATATTTTATGAAATCGGAGAAAGAAAAATAATCTCAACAAATACAACTCCAGAATCTCTTGATTTATTAGAAATGTTTTCTGATATGATAAAGAATGAGTGTAAATGGGTGGTTATGGAGGTTTCTTCCCATGGAATTGACCAAAAGAGGATAGAAGGAATTGAGTTTGATTCTTGCATTTTCACAAATATTGCTTCTCATGAACACCTTGATTATCATAAAACTTTTAAAAATTATTTAAATGCAAAATTGCTCCTTTTTGCAAAATACCTGAAAGAAAGCAGTAAAAAAGAGAAATATGGAATAATAAATCTTGATTCTCCTTATTCTAAATCTTTCATCAAAGTATGTAGAAAAAGTGGGATAGAATACATAACTTTTGGTAAACACAAAAATTCAAAAATTAAACTTTTAAATTATAAAATAGAAAAGGATGGAAATCTTATAGAAGTTGAAATAGAAAAAGAAAAGTTTGGTTTTAAAAGTAAAATTTATGGACTTGGAAATGTATACAATCTATTATCTGCCATTGCATTTTCTTATACTTATAAAATTCCTTATGAGAAAATCCAGAAAGCACTTTTAAAAATTGAAAACATTCCTGGCAGGTTTGAATTTATCAATGAAGGACAGGATTTTTCAGTTATTGTGGATTATGCCCATACACATCATGCCCTTAAAAACTTATTACTTTCTGTTAAGAGTTTAAACCCAAGAAGAATAATTCTTATTTTTGGCTGTGGAGGAGATAGAGATAAAAGTAAAAGACCTTTAATGGGAAAAATTGCTGTAAAAATGGCTGATTATGTAATAATAACTTCTGATAATCCAAGAAGTGAAGACCCTCAAAAAATAATAGAAGATATTCAGGCCGGGATTCCATTTTACTTAAAAAGAAAATATGTAGCAATTCCTGATAGAAGAGAAGCAATATACCAAGGGATTTCAATGGCAAAAACAAATGATTGTGTTGTAATTGCAGGTAAAGGACATGAAGCATTTCAGATTTTAAAGGATGTAATAATACCTTTTGATGACAGAGAAGAAGCAAGAAAAGTAATAAAAAAAATTTTAGAAGAAAGAAAAAACGAAACACTTTTATAAAATGGAAAATGTTAGATTGAGTGAAATTATATACTGGTGCAAAGGAAAAGTTAATAAAAATTATAGAGATTTTTTTGTAAAAGGGATATCAACAGATACAAGAAATTTAAAAAAGGGAGAAATATTTATTGCTCTTAAAGGGGAAAGATATGATGGACATAGTTTTGTAAAAGAAGCATTTGAAAAGGGAGCGGTTGCTTCAATTGTATCAGAAAAATATTCAAGTGATAATTCTTTTATTTTAATAAGGGTTAAAGATACTTTAAAAGCTCTTGGAGATATAGCCAGAAATTATAGAAAAAAACTGAATATGCATGTTGTTGGAATTACTGGAAGTGATGGCAAAACAACTACAAAGGAAATTGTTAAAAATGTACTGAGTAAAAAATTTAACACAAAAGGAACTATAGGAAATTTTAATAATGAGATAGGACTACCTCTTTCAATTCTTCAATCTGACAAAAAAACAGAGTTTGGCATTTTTGAAATGGGAATGAATAAAAAAGGAGAGATAGATTATTTAAGCAGGATATGTCAGCCAAATTCATGCATTATAACAAATATAGGAGTAGCCCATATAGGATTTTTCAAAAACAGAAAAGAAATAGGAGAAGCAAAAAGTGAAATTTTTAAAAATTTAATAGGAGAGAAAAATGTTTTTCTTAATAAAGATGATATGTTTTTTGAATATTTAAAAGAAAAAGCCAAAAGTAAAAATTTGATATCAGTTGGTGTTAAAAAAAAGGCAGATATAAATGGAAGAATCGTTGAAGAAGGAATGGATTATTTTGTTTTTGAATCAAATGGTAAAAAATATAGAATGAACTTTTGGAATACTTCTTTTATTTACTCAGGACTTTTTGGAATTGCCTTTGGCAAAAAATTTGGAATTTCAGAAAATTATATTGAAGATGTTCTTTTTGAGATAAGGCCATTGGCAGGAAGAGGAGAATTTATAAAGAATAAAATTTTCATAATTGATGAAAGTTATAATTCAAATCCGATTTCTCTTAAAAATGCTCTCTTGTGCTTTGAAAGAAAAAATTTTAAAAGAAAAATTGGGGTTATTGGGGATATGGCTGAACTGGGGAAATTTACTAATTTTTATCATTATTACATAGGCAGAGTGATTAAAAACCTTAACATTGATATTGTCTTTACTTTTGGAGAAAAAAGTAAGTTAATCTCGGATTTTTGTAAAAAAGGAGAACATTTTTATGAAATTGAAACATTGAAAAAAAAATTAAAAGAGAAAATAAAACCAGAAGATGCAATTTTTGTTAAGGGTTCAAGAATTTTAAAAATGGAAAACATTGTTGAATTTTTAAAAAAGGGGATATGAAATGCTATATAAACTTCTATATTCTTTCACTGAATACTGGTTTGGGTTTAATGTTTTCAGATATGTTACTGTAAGGGCTTCTCTTGCAATATTTACTTCTCTTTTGTTTTCAGTTTTATTTGGAAGAAAAATAATAAACAAACTTAAAAATTTCTGTCATCCTAATATACTTCTAAATTTCCGAAAAGAAAGTAAAGAAAAAACGCCGACAATGGGAGGGCTTTTAATACTTGGCAGTTTATTAATTTCTACATTTTTATGGGCTGATTTAAAAAATACATATATAATTTTGCTTATATTTTTAACACTTGCTCTTGGATTTGTAGGATTTATGGATGATTATAAAAAATTGAAATACAAATCACATAAAGGATTAAGACCTCTTTTTAAAATTGTTGGACAGATAATAGTTGGTTTTATTATAGGAATTGTCCTTGTTTACAATAATCAACTTAACTTTAATACTTCACTCCATCTACCATTTTTCAAAAAGATTGTTATACCTCTTGGAGAATATTTTGTTCTTTTTACTGTATTTATTATAGTTGCAACATCAAATGCCGTTAACCTAACCGATGGGATGGATGGACTTGCTATAGGACTTATCTTAACTGCAGGTCTTGCCTATGCAATAATTGCATATGTTGTAAGTAACTTAAATTTTGCAAGATACCTCAATGTTCCGTTTGTAAAAGGTGCAGAAGAAGCAACTGTCTTTGCTGCTGGACTTGTTGGAGCGTGCCTTGGTTTTTTATGGTTTAATTGCTATCCTGCTGAAATTTTTATGGGAGATACAGGTTCTCTCCCTTTAGGTGGAATAGTTGGATTTCTTGCAATAATTGTAAAACAGGAACTATCATTAATCTTTGTAGGTGGTATATTTCTAATAGAAGCCCTTTCAGTAATAATACAGGTAATTTCTTTTAAAAGGATGGGAAGAAGAATTTTTTTAATGACACCCATCCATCATCATTTTGAACTTAAAGGTATTCCTGAACCCAAAGTAGTTGTTAGATTCTGGATTGTGGGAATAATTCTTGCTTTATTCACAATAATAACTTTAAAAATAAGATGAAAATTAAAGGGAAAAAAATTGGAATTATTGGACTTGGAATAAGTGGTTTTGATACAGGTATTTTTCTTCTTGAAAATGGTGCAGAAGTATATATCTCTGAAAAAAATTGTGGAGAGGAAATTGAGGAAAAAGCGAATATTTTGAAAAAAAAGGGAGCAAAGGTTGAAATAGGAAAACATAATATAGAATTTTTTAAAGATGTTGAAACAATAGTAATAAGTCCTGGAATAGATGAAAGGATAGAATTTGTTAATTTTTTTAAAAAAAGGGGAGTTCCAATTATAAGTGAAATTGAACTTGCTTATAATTTTTCAAAAAGTAAAAAAATAATAGGGATAACAGGAACAAATGGAAAAACAACAACCACCACTCTAACAGGAAATATATTTAAAAATGCGGGTTATCCTTCTGTTGTATGTGGAAATATAGGAAATACATTTATAGGAGAGATTGAAAATATTGAAGAGAAAACATGGATTATTCTTGAGATAAGCAGTTTTCAACTGGAAAAAATAAAAGATTTTAAACCATATATTGCATGTCTTTTAAATATTGATTATGACCATTTTGATAGATATTTGAATATGGACCAATATATCCTTGCAAAAAAAAGAATTTTTGAAAATCAAACAGAAGAGGATTTCAGTATTTTAAATTTTAACGATTATTATTCAAAAAAAATTTGGAAAGGAATAAAAAGTAAAAAACTATTTTTCAGTTTTACAAGGATTTTTAAAGGAGTTTATTATGAAAGTGGAAGTATATTTATAAAATTAAACCAGAATCCGATTAAACTAATTGAGACAAAAAATTTAAAGATTTATGGAAGAGGGAATATTGAAAACATAATGGCTTCGTCCTTAATTTCAATCATCTGTGGAATTGAACCTGATATAATAAAAAACAGTATAGAAAAATTTGAACCATTACCTCACAGATTGGAAAAAGTAGCAGAAATTGATAATGTCTTATTCATAAATGACTCAAAATCTACAAATCCCCATTCTGTTAAAAATTCTTTGTTAAGTATTGAAGGAATAAATAATATAATTCTTATTCTTGGAGGAAAAGACAAGGGCTTCCCTTATTCTCAACTTAAAAAATATCTTAAAAACAAAGTGAAATTTATAATCTTATTAGGAGAGGCAAAAGAAAGAATAGAAAAAGAAATTAGATTACCTGATATACCCATAGAATTTGTAAAAGATTTAAAAGAAGCGGTCAATCTTTCAAAAAAAATTAGTAAAAAAGGAGATATAGTTTTATTTTCGCCGGGATGTTCTTCTTTTGATATGTTTAAAAATTACAAGGAGAGAGGAGATGTTTTCAAAAAAGAGGTACTTGCTTTATTATAAAATTTGTATTTCAGGACTTCTACTTATAGTTTCTGGAACTCTATTTGTTTTGAGTTCAAGTTTTTTTTACGGAATTGAAAAAAATGACCCTACTCGTTATTTTGAAAGACATATTTTTTATCTCTTTATAGGTTTAATTTTATTTTACGCCATTCAAAAAATAGATATAAAAAAAATTGAAAAATTTTCTTTTTTAATATTCCTTTTTTCACTTTTTATTATCCCTCTGCCGAATATTCAGGGAAATTTAAGATGGGCAAAAATTGGACCTATTTCATTTCAACCATCTGAATTTGTTAAACTATCTTTTATTATTTATCTTGCAAGTTATTTTAAAAAAAGAATAAAAGAAATAAATAACTGGAAAGTAATTTTAATACCTTCTGTTTTCTGGTTATTAATAAGCGGAATTTTACAATTACAGAAAGATCTTGGCACATTTTTCATTATTACGCTTATATTTGGAGGGATTCTATTTATGTGTGGATTAAAATTAAAATATATTCTTAGAATATCCGGAGTGTTTTTGGTATTGATGGTCATTTTTATTATAATTTTCCCTTATAGAATTGAGAGAATTAAAATATTTCTTGACCAGGATAAGGATCTTCTTGGGAAAAATTATCAAATTATTCAGGCAAAAATTTCTTTAAGTTCTGGAGGGATTTTTGGAAAGGGACCAGGTGCAGGAACAGGTAAATTAAAATTTCTACCAGAAGCACATAAAGATTTCATATATGCAGTTGTTGGAGAAGAATTTGGATTTATTGGAACAGTTGGAACTCTTATTCTTTTTGGATTTTTTGTATTCTGCGGTCTTGAGATTTCAAAATTATGTATTGATATGTTTGAGAAGATTTTATCATATGGAATAAGTATTTTATTTGGATTTCAATTTTTATTACATTCAGGAGTGGTTGTTTCTATTCTACCACCAAAAGGAACCACTCTACCCTTTTTTAGTATTGGAGGTTCTTCTTTAATTGTAAGTTTAGTTTCTTATGGACTATTACTTAAAATTGCTGAAAATGTAACAAGTCAAAGGAACCTAAAAGATATAGATGAAATTGTTTTAAATTTAAAATGAAATTGAAAGGCATTATATTTGATGGAGATGGAGTTTTGTTTGATACTGAAAAATTGCATGTAATGGCATGGAAGAAAGTTTTATCTTCTTATGGAATATCTTTAAATTTTAAAGATTTTGAGGAAGGGATTGGAGTTGAGGATAGTGAATTTTTGAAGAAGATGAAAAGAAAGGGAAAAATCTCAAAAAATTTAAATATTGAGAAACTTGTTGAAGAAAAGAGCAAAGAACTATTAAATATTCTGGATGTTGAAAATGTAAAGATATCCATTAAAATAAAAAATGTTTTAAAAATTTTAAAAAGAAAATACAAAATTGCAATTGCTTCAAATTCAGAAAGAAAATTTGTTTTAAAGGTGCTTGAAAAACTTAAAATCTCAGAATATTTTGACACAATTATTACAAGAGATGATGTAAAAAATCCAAAGCCATCTCCTGAAATATATTTATTAATTTCAAAAAAACTAAAAATTCCACCTTCTAACCTGATTGCTTTTGAAGATTCTAATACAGGAATATCAGCAGCAAAAAAAGGAGGGATTTTCTGTGTAGGAGTTGCTACTACACAACCTGTAGAAAAAATTAAAAATGCTGATATAATTATAAATGAATTGAACCTTAAAAATGTTAAAAAAGTGATAAAAAATTTTGAAGGGAAAAATGAAAATTAAAAATTTAGAATCTGAAAGAATAAGAAATTTACCTGTTTATATGTTTCAGGAGATAAATACAAGGAAACTTCAATTAAGGAAAGAAGGCAGAGATATTATTGACCTTGGAATGGGAAATCCTGATAAACCTCCACCAGCACCTGTAATAGAAAAATTGAAGGAAGTCCTTAAAGACCCAAAAGTTCATAGATATAGTGCATCAAAGGGAATTTTACATTTAAGAAAAGAAATATGTAACTGGTATGAAAGAAGGTTTGGAGTAAAAATTGACCCAGAGGAAGAGGCGATTGTGTGTATTGGGTCAAAAGAAGGAATAAGCCATCTTGCACTTGCAATATTTGATAAAGGGGATGTAGTGCTTGTTCCAAATCCTACATATCCAAGTCATCTTTATAGTATTATAATAGCAGGAGGGACTATTTATGACATGCCTTTGACAAAAGAAAACAATTTCATTCCAGACCTTTCACAACCTATTTACGATAGATATCCAAAACCAAAAGCAATAATTTTAAGTTATCCGAATAATCCTACTACTCAGGTTGTAAATATTGATTTTTTTAAAGAAGCAGTGAAATTTGCAAAGAAAAATGACCTTATAGTAATTCATGATATTGCATATTCTGAAATATATTTTGAAAAGGAATATAAACCACCAAGTTTCCTTCAGGTAGATGGTGCAAAAAATGTTGGGATTGAGTTCTATTCGCTTTCAAAAACATATAATATGGCTGGTTGGCGTGTAGGATTTGCTGTTGGAAATAAGTATGTAATAAAGGCACTCGCAAAACTTAAAAGTTATTACGACTATGGCATATTTACACCAATTCAGATTTCTGCAATATGTGCTTTGCGCCTTGATGAAAAATATATAGACCAGGTAAGGGAAACATATAAAAGAAGAAGAGATGTGCTTGTAGATGGTCTTAACAGAATTGGTTGGAATGTGGAAAAACCAAAAGCAACAATGTATGTATGGGCTGAAATACCTGAAAAATTTAAAAGTATGGGTTCTATGAGATTTTCTTTATATTTACTTGAAAATGCAGAAGTAGCGGTATCTCCTGGAGCAGGATTTGGGAAATATGGAGAAGGATATATAAGGTTTGCTCTTGTTGAAAATGAACAGAGAATAAGACAGGCAATTAGAAATATAAAAAAATTGGACCCGGGCGGATTCGAACCACCAACCAACGGATTATGAGTCCGCTGCTCTGCCGTTGAGCTACGGGTCCTTTGTTTTATATATATTATACCAGTTTAAAAAAATTTTTCAAGATTTGGGATTTTACCTGAATTTATAAAGAATGTCATCAGAATTAGGATTGTCAACAGTTCCATCAGCATTTGCATCACCTGGAATTGTTGCTTTATA
>Ga0136652_1000207_pt1 | contig 31405 bp, 29 predicted proteins | sample ConPoolayeEmetaG_FD_94864 | JGI IMG/M metagenome (GOLD analysis project Ga0136652, IMG submission 94864) | Hot spring microbial mat communities from California, USA to study Microbial Dark Matter (Phase II) - Cone Pool mat layer E metaG... ...
AAGCCCAAGCCAAACCCTTCAGCTACCAACAACTATTTATATACCCTACTTTCAAATAAGCTTTTTGGCGATTCATCCCCACAACTAAAGTCGGGGGCTTTCTCGCCAAGGTTTTGTAACCAATGAGGAGGCTGTTCTGATAGAGCCTCTCAGTGTAGCGGTTCATTCCTGCTACATTGGCAACCCTTCGGGAAAAAGGGTGGCCATTATTGGTGCTGGAGCTATTGGATTGCAGCTTCTCCAAGTTTGCAAAGTTATGGGGGCAAGCGAAATTTTTGTGATAAGTAAGTATGATTTTCAGGCCAGGTTGGCGGAGAGGCTAGGTGCGGACAGGGTGTACTGCTTGGAGAGAAACCAGGTTCCAGTTTTGGAGATAGCTTTAGAAACCGGCGTGGGTGTAGATCAATGCTACGAAGCTGTGGGAAGCGAACAAACGCTTCAGGATGCTATTGCAGTGACAAGGCAGGGAGGAGATATTATATTCGTGGGGGTAATGGGGCAAGCAAAAATCGACTTTGTCATGTTTAGTGCTAAGGAACTCAAGCTACATGGTACATGGTATTATGCTAATGAGCCGCAAGTAGCCAGAACTTCCACAGATGTGGCGTTAGAACTATTGAGAAGGGGCAAGGTTAACAATAGACCACTGCTCACGAAGACCTATAGGTTGGAAGAGTGGAGAGAAGCCTTTGAGGCACAGATTAATAAGAAAAAGTATGAATCAACAAAAATAGCTTTCAGATATGACTAAGCCTTTTTTTAAGACACAAAGAAAATCTAATTGTTTATGTTACGCTTAAGTAGTCTTCCGAAACATAAATAAAAGAAGATGTTCAAAATCAACTGTAGAAAGATTTGTTGGAGATTTAGTTTCGATGAGTAAAGATAAGCAAGAGTTTCCATTGGATTTCATGTTGAGGACTAAGAAGTTTGAGAGTAAGGGAGAAGTTGGAGAATTTGTGGAAACGCCCGAAAGGCGGAAGAAGCGTCTCCTTTTACTGGTGCGTTCAGGTATATTTCACTTTTTGGAGGAGTTGGTGAGGGAGCAGAAAAATCTGGGAATAACTGATGATGAAATAAGGGAGAATGTTTATGTGGGAATAGAGATGAGGAAACACAAGGTGCATGAACTTCACAATCCTAATCCCATATTTGAAAAAGCTGCTGAGGAGTATTCTAAGCTGCAGGCAAGATTAGCACAGCTCTCCCCCCAAGAAATATTAGAAGAGAACAAAAGGATTATTCTAAAATTTGCGCCCCCGAAAAAGTGAAACTCCATAAATAATGGACAATTTACTCCTATTAACCCAACAAAATTTAATTCTTCATTCTGCGTTCATTAATTGCAGGCTCCAAAAATATTTTAAAGCATTTTATTCTATCCTTTTGAAACATTAATGTAAAAATAAATTTAAATGGGCAAGAAAACAATATATACTACATAACATCAAAAATTTGGGCAAGGGTCTTAGTTAAACAACGGTAGGGGGTAATAAAGCACCGGAAGGCTGTGATAATGGTAGTGGAAGAAAGGGAAATTAGAAAAAAACCGCCGCATATGTTTCCCAAAGATGATGAACTTGTTAACCACAGCGATGACATCTTGGGCGCACTTGAAAAGTTGAGCAAAGGAGAAACAGTATTTGTCTGCTCAAAGAAATTGTCTATTTTGATGAGGAGATTCGGCGGAGAGGCCATAGTCAGATGCGTCCGGTACAAGGGTAAATCGATTTTTCGCGTAGAGCCCTTAACCAAAAGCTGAAAACATTTTGATGCCCCCACACATTTGATTTAAAGTTTCGGGAGTTCGTGAAACAAAAATAAATCTCCCTGTAAATAGGTTTTTGGACACCATGGTGCACATATTAAAAACCACCATACGCTTACGCGTTTTAGACAAAGGACGAAAATCTAAAGTTTTTCATGGTAAACATTCATACGCTTAAGCGTTTTAGACAGAAACATGAAAAAAGTTTTTCATGGGAAACCATTATACGCTTAAAGCGTCTTAGACAAAGTATGAAAAATGTGTTTCATGGCAAACATTCATACGCTTAAGCGTTTTAGACAGAAATATGAAAAAAGTTTTTCATGGCAAACCATTATACGCTTAAAGCGTCTTAGACAAAGTATGAAAAAAGTTTTTCATGGCAAATAAATGGTAAGGAAAACCCAAAACATGAAAAATAAATTTTACAAGCGTGTACTCAAAACAGAAAAGTAAAGCAATACTTCACTATGTTGTTAAAATGGAAATAAACATGTATTTTTTGGAATTTCTGGTTTTTTAGATATGAAAAAAGGCTTTTTTTGGGCTTCTTTTCTCTAGGTAAGCCTTTTAGACGATAGACCAGTCAAATGTTTTTCCGCAAAACTAGGGAAAAAACGCGGGCTGTTCCTTATGGTTTCGCTTAAGGGATGCCCAGGATAAGTCTTTCCTATGTTTGGCGTTGACCCATTTGCCGATAATGTTAAAAAAGGTAGTTAGTTATTTTTTATCATCGGTTTTATGTTTTGGAGGTTATATTTTGTCTGAGAGATATCTTAGTGCGCCTAGTAGCAAGGATATGGAGGCCTTTGAGGCTATGGTACAGAATGTTAGAGAGGATTTGCAGGACGCGGCGAGGAGTGCTGCTGATTCTGTCAGTTCGCTTCTTAGGTCGGGTGATTTTAAGCGGGCTGCAGAATATGTTTTTGACATGGTTGCGCAGTCCATTTTAATAAATCTGCTTGAGCCCCCGCGAAAAGCCATAGAGTTTATTAAGGGAAGGAGAGACCGCTTTTCTGAGCTTTTGGAGAATCCAATTTTTAAGGCCAGCGAAAAACTTTTAGAATCTTTCGAGAAGGGAAACAAGGAGCTGTTTGCGGGCGCTATGCAGGCAGTAGAGGAATCAGTGATAGGGAAAACGTCCATAGATTTTAGATACACTATAATTAAGGATTTGCACTGCGCCTTCTACAAATATGTCAAATCATAATGCTGAGAGATAACTTGTCCTGCCTCAAAATAAAAAGTGAGACGCTGTTTTGGTAGAGCTTGTGAACTGGTGATTTAGCGTTTGATTAGTCTTAAAATATTTTGGCCCAGAATAAGTTGCTTTTCTTCGTTACTTATATCTAAATTTCGAATTTTGTTAACCTCGTACTGTGGATCACCGTATGGAATAAAGGGCATATCGCTTCCAAAAATGATCCGTTCACTGCCCAAGGCTTTTATGGCAATCATAACTTTTTCAGCTGTTCCGCCGGATGTGTCTAAGTAGACGTTATCATATTTCTTTGCCAACTCTAATGCCTCCTTCTCGAAGGTTCCGCCCAAGTGTGCAATGATAAGTTTTAATCTTGGAAACTGATCAATAATTTCTCTGTAGTATAGGGGATTGGAGTTGTCTGTATCATTCTGCCATATTTTCCCTGAGTGGACGAGGACGGGAATATTGAGCTTTTCAGCCTTCTCCCAAATGTGCATAGCTTCATTTGGCCAGAAATTTTGGTGCACGGCGTGAAGCTTTAAACCCTTGAAGCCTTGCCTTATATGGAATTCTAGAATTTGCCCCGCCTTAGAATCGTGGGGATCCACGCAACAGAAACCCATAAAGGTTTCCGGAAAAATGTCTATCAAACTCTTCACAATGGGTGTTATGTAGGGGAAAAATGGCGACACTATTGCTCTTCCAATACCGTTTCTGAACATGCGTTCCATAAGGTAGTATCCAAGTCTTTTCACACCAAACTCATTCCTCAGATACTTTAATGAGTAATAGGCTAGTACGCCTTCCAAGTTCCCCACGAAACCCAGTCCCTTAGTGCCAGTTCTGTTAAAATAAGGGTGAATATGAGCGTCTATTATCATTGAATCAGCCCCAACAGGGAACGTGAAGATGTGCGAATCAATTCATTTTTTAGTTATAAATTTAAGTAACTAAATCTTAGGTTTTTATTAGGAAAAATATTTCGGTGAGAGTCCAAACCTCCAAAAGATTATTTACAATAGTAGAGATTAAACCTATTTTAGAAGGGTAAGAATTAAGTTTCATAGAGTTGTTTCCTGTTCGTGTTAAAAATGGGTTTCCACGGTGAGTTTCTTGAGTTACGCGGAACACAAAAGGGTAAAGTTGAGTAAAGATGTTCTGCAGATTCTCTTTAAGCCTTTGAGCAAAAAGATGATCCGGAGACTGGTTTCTGGTTGGGGGTTTGGAATCCTTGAAAATTCAGGTATCGACGAAATCATAAATATACTAGATGGAAAAGAATTAGTAGTGGCAAAGTTCCTAGAACTTCTGCTTCTCTACGATATAAATTTGGCTTTAAAATTTGGTTTGTGGGCGGTTTACAGCTATTCAAATTCCATCGGGAACATCGATGTCAAAGACTTGGAAAATTCTCTTAACGGCATCCTGAAAAAACACATTGATAAATCATTTCTCAAAGTTTATGAAATTTCAAAAGATAAGGAGTATTACATAGTATATTCTTATGAGGATAAGCCCGTACTAATAGAACAATGGGGTTTTAAGTATAGAGTGGTGAATAGAGTAGCCCGCGTAAGATCCATTTTAGACATGGAGAAAAGGAAACTGCTAATAGACGCGGAGTCTGAGAAAGAAGGTGGAGAATTCAAAAGGGCCCTAGAAAAAGCACTAAAAACAAAATTTCAACCTGACACCTTCCCACCATATGTTTTGCAAGAATTTGCGGAAAAAGACACAGTTAAAAAAGTGGCTTTTGCATGTGACTCACAATTTAGCGGAGTGGAGGGAATAAATAAAATAACATTAGAGGGAAACAATGTTTTTGAGGCCATAAAGGGATTAAGGGCAAGACAGGATATTGACTTCAGAAAAGTGGGGCCGCTTGTAGAAGCTGAAACCTCTAAACTCTACATATCCTCCGAGGGAAAACTAGCATTCAGAGACCAGAAGACCAAAGACCAAGTCCTAAAGAAATTAAGGGAAACAACAGAAGCGGAAAAAGAGACATAAACACTGATATAACTACACAAAATTTCAGAAAAATTATTTTAGGCATATACAAAAAGCTTTCATAGCCGCTAAATATTTAGCTAGATGAAAATTAAAGGGATGGTTCACGATTGAGCCAGGAGAGTTCCCAGATGACTTTAAAGGTGATACCCGAAAAATGTGCGGGCTGCCACATATGTGAGCTTGTTTGCAGTTTGTATCATTTTAAAGTAAACAACCCCAAGAAATCAAGAATCAGGGTACAAACTCTTTTCCCTGAGCCAGGAATAAATAAGCCAGTGGTTTGTAGACAGTGTAAGAAACCAGCATGCATGGAAGCGTGTCCCGAGGGGGCTATCACCATTGAGCAGGGAACAGTTAAGCTCAACCCCCAAAAATGTACCGGGTGTAAAAAATGCCTAGAAGCATGTCCCTTCGGAGCCCTCTTTACGCATCCAGACATTCCCTACCCTTTAAAATGTGATTTGTGCAACGGAGACCCTCAGTGCCTAATATGTCCAAAAGGAGCTATAGTGTTTGTTCCCCGAGAAGATAGGTCGGGAAGCCACAGGAACCAGTCTAAAGATTAGGAGGGAAAGGGTAAATTGATGGGTGGATACATGAATCGGATTTTAAGGATAGATTTGTCCAAGGAAAAAATTGGTGAAGAAAAGCCGAACAAGGATTGGGCTATTAAGTACATAGGGGGAAGAGGTTGGGGCGCCAGAAAGGTTTGGGAGTCTGGTATAGACGTGGACCCCTTTGGTCCAGATAATTTGATATTCTTTGCTTCCGGTCCTCTTACCGGCCTCTTGGTTCCCTCTGCTGGGAAAATGACCATAGTTTCCATTTCTCCTGCCACAAGAATCTATGCGGATAGCAGCGTAGGGGGAGCCTTTGGCGCTGAACTTAAACAGGCGGGTTACGATGCTATTGCACTAAGTGGAGTTTCCAAAAAACCCGTGTACATCATGATTGACGATGGCGATGTGGAAATCAGGGATGCGGAGGAATACTGGGGAATGGGGGCGCTGGCCACGGAGGAACGTTTAAAGAAGGATATTGGGGATAACGGTATCCATGTGTTATCCATTGGTCCCGCGGGAGAAAAACTGGTGAAGTTTGCTTGTATCACTTCAGACTATGGTAGGAATGCGGGAAGAACAGGCATGGGGGCGATTATGGGATCCAAAAGAGTAAAAGCCATAGTGGTCAGGGGATTTAAGGATATACCGGTTGCAGATGTGGACAGGTTTATGGAAATCGCCTATGATTCGTTCAATTCAATTTATGAGAATGAGTTCCTGGACATTTGGCAGAGACAGGGCACACTTCAAGTTATAGCTTGGGCCAATGAGAGAGGGGTTTTGCCCACGAGAAACTTTCAAGAAACCATGTTTGAACATGCTGAGGAGATAGGGGGAGATAAAATGGAGGAGGTGAAAACCACTGATCGGGCTTGTTTTGCGTGTCCCATGACCTGTGGAAATTACTGTGTGATTAGGGAGGGAGACACTAAAGTGGTGGTTGAAGGGCCGGAATATGAGACCGCCGCAATGTTGGGTTCAGCTTGTGGAATCAAAGATCTTAAAACAGTAATTAAAGCCAATAATCTCTGTGATGACTTGGGAATAGATACAATATCCTCTGGAAATCTGGTCGGCCTGCTAATGGAGGCCTATGAGAGGGGAATCTTAACCAAAGAGGACACTGGAGGAATAGAGCTAAAATTTGGAGATGGCGAGGCGCTGCTCAAAATTCTTGAAATGATTGCCAAGAGGGAGGGGATAGGCGAAATAGTTGCGGAAGGGGTGAGGACGGTGACAGAAAAGTGGCGGGAAATGAAACCATTTGCCATCCAGGCTAAGGGGCTGGAACAGAGCGCTTATGATACTAGGGCCTCTCCAGGAATGGCGCTTGCTTATGCCACCTGTGATGTGGGGGCGCATCACTCCAGAGCGTGGGTTATTTCCAAGGATTTAGAGATGCAGAACAAGTGGACTGCGGAGGAGAGGGCGAAACTAGTGATATATCACCAGCACATAAGACCTCTGTTTGACTGTTTGGGAGTTTGCAGGTTGGAGTGGATAGAGCTGTCAGTAGATGAAAACATTTACGCAGAATTCTATACTGCGGTGACTGGAGTAAAAACCACGTTGAAGAAGCTTCTTGAACGCTCGGAAGCCATCTACAACTTGACACGCGCCATTAATATACTAAAGGGAATGTCGAGGGAGGATGACTATCCCCCGGAGAGATTTTTCCGCGAACCTGTACCCACTGGTCCACTGAAGGGGAAATTGCTTCAGAGGGAAGAATACGACAATCTTCTGGACACCTACTATAGGCTTAGAGGGTGGAACAGTAGAGGTGTACCGACTGAACGAACTCTCACACGGCTGGGGCTTAGGGATGTAGCTCTGAAGCTGAGGAAGAGCGGGAAAATCTAGAACGCCTAGTTAAATAAAGGTACACATCTATGGAGAAGCCGTTTGTTAGATTGATTATAAATTTATATAATAGGAGAGAATAACATATATACACCTAAACTCTGGAGGTTCTTATTTGCCTAAACCGTCCAAGAAGAGAAGAAAAAGGGCCAAAAGAGTAAAGGAGCGTCCAAATGAAACGGACGAAACGGAGGAACTCCAAGAATATTTGGAGTTAGAAGATGAAGTATTTGAGGATTGGTGAACTGGCGGTCTAAATATTAAATGTACTCATAGATTTGGGCTGCGAAGGTGGAGGATTGTATATAAAATTTTGGTTACCGCCTTTTAAAAGTTCTGAGACAGGCTTTCCAGTAAACTGTTGCCTTTCGGTGAAAGTGACTAAGTTTTTTGATGGGCTTTGTTGATAACAATAAGCTTTTATGAGACGGTTATAATTTTATATTTTGAGGAAGCGATACTGAATTGTTCTTGGTGTCCGGTTTTGGAAAGCGTAGAATGTGAAGAATCAGCCAAAAATGAGTCTCCTCGCGGTGGCAATTTTGGGATACTTGAAATTCTTGTTGGCGATGGTAAAACAGGAATATCCATCTACACTGTTGGCGGCGGGAAAACCAATGATATTGATATGTCCACGGGCTTGGTTTTTGCACTGGAGCAGGCTATCAGAGAGCATTCTGGCTCCGCCAAAGATGTGTTCTTTGGGGGAATTAATCCTTCTGGCGGAATTGGTTGGTGTGTCAAAAAATTCGAGGTTGCCGGAGAGCTCCGCGAGTTTTACATTGGGGCTGCACTGATACCAGGGGCCTCCTACTCCTTGGATATCGATACGCTGGAGCAGAAGAATAAAGGTAAAAGGGAATTTTTCGTTTTTCTCAAAGATTTCCTGTTGCCGAGCATAGTTAAACATCTAAATGATTGCGTTGAAAAAAAGAGAGAAGCGGGGGAAGAAGCGAACTTAGATACTCTTTTGGGAACAGGTATCTCCGCCTTCAAACGGGGCGAAGTGAACCAATTGGTGAAAAGTCCTGAGGAATTGGGCGATTCTTGGAAGGTTTTTTCTGAAGCTTGCACCAAGGCGAGTAAAGAGCAGGGATTAATTCTGAGGGCTCTTTATGTAGATAAGAAGGGATTTGTTGAGAGTAGGCGTATATGCTCTGAAATGATATCGGAATATTTGGATGAGTTGTACTCAGTTCAAAACATTAAATTAGACGGGGCGGAGTGGAGGATTCAGAGAACTTTGGTTCCACTTAAAACTGGCCCTGATAAATCTTATGATTCTTGGATTAAACACATCATTTTTACTGGTGCGGAAGGCCTCTTCAGTATTAATCCTTCCTGCCCACTCCTTCTTGCTGATCCAAGAAGCTATTTCAGCATGTGGGAGAACGTGTTAAGAGAGAAGCTTAGAGAGTGGGGAACAAGAAGAAAGGATTTTCTTATTAAAATGAGGTATGGAGAGAAATTTTTGGATAGTGTGGGTTCAAAGTTTGGATCAGTTTCTCGCGACGAGGTTTCTGAGAGAGAGGAGGAGATTCTGGAATTTCTCTCTTTGAGCATGATGGACAAACTATCGGAAGAGTTTCCTCTAACGGCCCTGACTTATGATTTTAAGAAGAAAAATGTTATAAAAAGTGAAATGTTGGAGGTCATAAAAGAGGTTATCCCAGCGGTGGAGCAAGAGGTTATAGCAGAGCTCTTTGAGAAGATTAAGGAGGAGGTTTTTGATACAGAAAAGTTCACAAAAGAGGTGTTTAGTAGAAGAAAAACAGAAACCATTAGGAAAAAGATAGACGATTGGACTAATAAACTCTACCGAAGCCTCAAGGAAGCCTTATACCAGAGGAATATCGTGTTTTCACTATTTCCAGAGCCTTTGGAACAATTCAGGGCAAAAATCGCAGATTTTATAAATGAGAAAGCCATTTTCTGCTTAAAAGAAGATGTTGCCTCAGCAATATTGCTGGCTTTAAAACACCTAGAGCAAGAAACGAAGGAACCTGAGGCTTTGGTATACCTTGATTTTGTGAAAGAACTAGTTAAGGGATTTGTGGGAAAAGAGCTAAACGCGATATATCCCACTTTGGGATACCTTCTGAAGGAAGCACAGGTTCTGGATAAGTTGGATGAGGCCTTTAAAATCATCATGAAGGATACGGAATACGAAGATGTCAAAATTCTCGAGGATGTTAGCACCGAAATTAAAAGGGTATCTGAGAGGGAAACCGCGATAAATAGTAGTGTGGAAAAGGCTTTAGAGGCAAAGTCCATAATACAAGAGGCTATAAAGAAAATGTTGGCTCGAGGGGAGGGATTGGGAGGAATACTTTTAGGTGATGAGGTTTGAAAATACCAGTGCCGGCAGTTGAATTGTACAAAAATTACCAGAAGGTCATCAGCGAGATAAATCAGGCTTGGACCTCTTTTAACTTAGTCGAAGCTCTAACAAGAGAATTGAAAAGTATTAACATGATGAACTGTAAGGATTTGAGGGATAAGATAACGAGTATTTATGATGAGTTAATGAAGAATTTGAGTTCCATCAAAAAATCCCAAGACGCCAAGGAATCGAAAAAAACCCAAAGTAGGCTGGAAAAGCTGGAAAAGAAACTTGATGTGGAGCAAAATTCCATTGATTCTCTGGGCAAACTAAAAAAGTATGTTGAGCAGAGGAAAAACTGGGTCTGGAACAAAATTATGAATGAGGAGCAAAAAAAGGTTAATTTCAATCTCAGCGAGACGATAGCTAATTTTAGCTTAATCCCACCAGTGAGTGTAATGCTAGGCATTGGAGTTAAGGACGCATACCAGAATATCTGTGACATAGCCAAGGGTGAACGAGAAACCATAGAGAAAATTATCGAGTTCATAAAAGACGAGAAACCAGTATTAGAGGAACAGTTAAGGCAACTAGCCAAAAAACTAGAAATTTTCCGGGAACTGGAGCAAAAAATGGAAAAGATTGTTAAGAATTATAAAAAATTTGAAAAGATTCTTGAAACCCCACACCCGCTTTTTCAAACGGATAAAGTTATTCTGGAGGAGGTTTGTCAAGAGTTTCAGGTTGATCCCTTTTTCAAGAGTGGTAGCGAGTTGGTGGAAACCTACATGGACTTGGCGTTCTGGGATGATGAAACTCCAGCGGTTAAAAAACTGATAAATTATGTGTTTCTTCAGTCTTTGGGGAGGAAAATTCCATCAAAGACTATGGTTGAGCGATTCAAAGAGATTCTAAAGAAGGGCGGAGAAGAATTTGACATTGAAAAAGCCGCCAAGAAGGTTTTGGAAGAATATGTAGCTCAGTTTAACCTTTATTGGCAGGTACAGATGATGAGCGTAGAATTGGCGCTCTTGGCGCCTGAACTGTGGAAGAAGTACAGAAATAAGGAGGATAGAACCAAAGAGTATGAATCTATTAAACTGGACACGAACAATATAGAGAAAGACCTTCCACAATTTGCTGTCGAAGATGGTTTACCAACAATGGAGTTAGGCATAATAAGTATGGAATTTTTTGGAGACCAGAAAAAGGCGGTAGCCGAGTGTTTCGGTGAGGGATCTTACAAATTTATAGAAAAGGAGGAAGGCAATGTGGAGGTGAAACTTACATTTCCTTGGCTTAAAAATTTGAATCCCATCTCCAATTCTCTGAGGGCTTGGATAAGAGCCTATACTTGGAATAAATTCATGAAAGAAAAGGGGAGAAAATATCAAGCTTACCAGAAAATAATGAGCCTTTATGGTTCTGGGGCAGAAGCAGAGTTTAAGAGGTTTATGGATTACATGAAGGAAGTTATTCATGACGGTAAATGATTAAGTGTCTAGGCCTAATATTTTTCTCAAAATTTTTTCCAGCTCTTTCCTATCGAGAAATCCCACAATTTCACCAATTTTTTTCTTCTCATCAAGAATATAAACGGTGGGCAATTTTTTGATTCTACTTTTGAAAACCTCTTTTATTTTACCAGAGAATTTCATTTTAACAATAGAGTCTCCTTCGCAAACTTGCATTTTCTCAACTGTCTCCCTTAACGTCCTTTCAAATTCTACACATTTTTGGGCACCTGATGTAAAAAATAGGAAGAGTAGTTTTCTGTGAATCTTCTCAAAGCTGAGCAAATTGTACATGCACTCCCTACAGATGTTCTCGGGATCGAATAGACTGGTAGCCAACCTGTACAATTCACTAAACATTTCCTCAAATACTAGTTTCCCTCTCACTCTAATCGGCAAACCCGTGGAGCCACAACGGATGAGTCCAGAATTGTCAGCATATAAAATATCATAACAGGCATTCTCATCATTTGTAGGCAAATCTATTTCAACATGGACGGGCAAAACAAGGGATAATGGGTGAAGTTCACTCCTCCCGAGGCAAAAATATTCCCCTTGATATTTGAAGAGGCAGGGACAAATATGGTAAACACTTTTAACAACCTTTTCCTCACCCATAGGGAAAGCCGCCATCAAAAACTTAGAAGCACGTTTATGGTGTCCTTGAGGATTTAAATATAAAAAATTTCTGATAAAAGCGTTCCCCAAAAAAATTGCAGTTGGGAAGTAAAAATTTTTCGATTTTAAGTAGCTTCAACCATATGTTCAAGCGGTACTCCCATTTTGTGGGATTCTCTTTTTTGTGGTTGAGTTCTTTTAGGGAAGCTCCTAATTTTAGCACAAAAATGTGTAAAAAACTGGGCTGGAGGGCATGCAGATGCGACGGGCCAGGGCTGTAACAGCACAAAAACCAGTCATAAGGAGCCCTGCTTGAACATATGGGCTTCAATTTTAAATTTACGTTTTTGCTTCTTTTCCCAACTTCAAAAGCGGAAAGAACCAATCTTATCAAAAAATGAAAGAAAAAAATGTTAGGAGGAAATAAACACAAACACAGCAAATTTAACATTACATATAGTTTTAATGCATTTAGAGAGTATAATTAGAGAAAAAAAACCAAAAACATAATTAGTGCAGAAAACTAAATAGGTATTAAGTTAGATTGGGATGTGATAAATTGTCTGATGATAAAGCAAGCGACCAACTAATAAAATTTCTCTCGAAAAAAGGCGACTACTATGTTGAACTCGCCCAACAACACCTCCACGACAATGAACCTGAAAAAGCGAGAGAACTCCTCGAGAGCGCAGTCAGCTTCTACAGCAAAGCCGGATTAAAGGATAAGATTGAAGAAACAAGGAAAAGAATAGAAGCCATAGGAAAAAATAGTAGCCAAAAGTAAAATCTCTTATTCGTCTGGACATAATTAAACAGTGGCCTCCAGAAATTTAGCCTCTATTTTAAAAGGGGTGGAAGTCTGCTATGGCAGCCCGACGCCATCAATTTTGGCTCCGCATTTGGGGCACTTTGAATCCTTAATTTTGTTTGCTAAAATGCTGAAGCCGTATCTGCGAATCAACATTTCCCCACAATTGTAGCAGAAGGTATTTGATCCTTCCTCGCCTGGAATGTTGCCCTCATAAACATATCTTAAACCCTCCTCTAACCCGATCCTCCTAGCCCTACGCAGGGTTTCTGGAGGTGTGGGTGGTTTCCTAGTCAATTTATAGGCGGGGTAGAAGGCCGTAACGTGCCAAGGTATATCTTCACCCACACTTTTTATGAAGCGCGCAGTCTGTCTCAGTTCATCGTCGGAGTCGTTGAGATCGGGGATTATGAGCGTGGCTATCTCTATCCAAATCCCCAACTCTTTGTAAAGTTTGATTGATTCAAGCAGCGGCTCCAATCTGGCGCCGCATATTTTGCGATAGAACTCATCGCTGAAACTTTTCAAATCAATGTTTGCAGCATCCAAGTAGGGAGCAATGGTTCTAAGCGCCTCTTCACCAATGTACCCATTGGTGACAAAAATATTTTTCAGTCCTTCCTTGCTTGAGATTTTAGCGATGTCATAGGCGTATTCGAAAAATATTGTGGGTTCAGTATAAGTATAGGAGATGCTCCTGCACCCCTGTGCTATGGCGTCTCTGACAATTTCTGTGGGAGTTAAACTCTCTCCCACTATCATACGTCTATCTCTGGGCATTTGAGAAATTTCGTAGTTTTGGCAGTGTTCACACCTAAAGTTGCAACCTGGTGTAGCAATAGAGTAGGTATCTGTTCCGGGAAGGAAATGGTATAGGGGCTTCTTCTCCACTGGGTCCACATTTATGGAAACCACTTTTCCGTAGACCAGCGAATACAGGGTACCTGCCCTATTTTCTCTCACGGCGCAGATTCCAGTTTTTCCATCTGCAATGATGCATTCGTGGCGGCAAAGGTGGCACTGCACCTTGTTATCTTCCAACTTTCTATAAAACATGGCTTCTCTCGTATTAATCCCATCCAAATATGTACACATCATCCTTAAAATTAAGTTTATCTCGCATTAAATAGTTTCGAGTCCTAATTCACTAAAACCTACACGTACTAAATAAGTTATCTCGCAGGATGGTGCAAAAGGTTAAATCCTAGGAAGAAACCGTTTTGAAAAGATAGACGGGTTGATGGTGAGAATTTTGAGGGAAAACTCGAGCCTTGAGGAATTCTTCAGTCCCAAGTCTGTGGCTATAATAGGTGCTAGTGAAAAGCTTAGATTTGGATACTTTGTAACAAAGAGTATTCTTGCCCGCACCGATATGAGAGCTTATCCAGTACACATTAGTGCCGATAAGGTGATGGGTGTTAAGGCTTACAAATCTGTGAGGGATATTCCGGAAGTCGTTGATTTAGCAATTTTTCTTGTTCCAAGCGAAGCCACCCCAACTGCCATGCGGGAATGCGCTGAGAAAGGAGTAAAGCATGTGATAGTTCTCTCCGCTGGCTTCGCCGAGGTAGATGATGTTGGCAAACAGAGACAAGAAGAAATCGTGAGAATAGCTAGGGAAAACGGAATCCGGGTCATAGGTCCAAACTGTGTTGGTGTAACCAACGTGTCAAACAGATTTACCACAGCTGAAATCGATATAAATAGTTTAAAGGAGGGAAGCGTAGCCTTCATAGCTCAGTCGGGTATATTTGGAACTGTAATAATAGATTGGGCCGCCGCCAATGAGTTTGGACTGAGCAAAATCGTAACGCTGGGTAACAAGTGTGATGTTGACGAAGTAGACATCCTAAACTATTTGGAAAAAGACGATAAAACCAGAGTTATCTGTTTGTACTTGGAAGGAATAAAAAAGGGGAGAGGAAGAGAATTTATTGAAACATTTAAACGAGTATCCAGAAGTAAGCCGATTCTAGTTCTCAAAAGTGGAAGAACTCAAGCAGGTGCCAGAGCGGTGAAGAGCCATACGGGAAGCCTTGCTGGCGATGATCGAATATTTGACGCGGTTCTCAAACAGACCGGAGCACTGAGGGTGGACAGCGTTGAAGAACTCCTTGACTTTGCAAAAGTCTTGGCCACTCAGCCCCTTCCCAAAAGTGAAGGAATCGCAATCATAACTAATTCGGGTTCACTGGCTGCCATGACCTGCGACGAACTAGAAAAATTGCATATGGAACTGGCTAGTTTTGAGCCTCAAACAACTGAAAAGATGAAAAGGATCGCTCCCTACTGGACATCCATCAAAAACCCTGTGGATATTGGTCCAGCCATGCTGCAGATTGGTTCCCAAATACTGGAAGCAGTTCTTGAGGATAAAAACGTGGGATGTTTACTAATAATTTCCTCACCTCCCGGAATATTGGTTAAAAAGAATGGCATGGGTTTAGATTTGGTGCCCTTCTATAAGGTTTACAAAAGAATAATTGATAAACACCGGGAAAAAACCATCATCTTCTCAAGCTTTGGAGACTACGACACGGTTCAGGCAGCCAGAGAAGTTTTTGAAAAATCGGGAATACCAGTAATAAGCTCTGTTCAGAATGCGGCAAGAGCCATAGCCGCCCTTTACCAATACAAGAAATATTTAGAAAAGAGTAAATAGCCAAAAGAGACTAATCATTTTCAAATAACTGTTTACCTATTTATTTACAAAGTGGGAATTAATGTTTTGGAGAGTTTAGTATGGTTAAAGAAGCAATTGTTATGGAGCCCAAAGACAATGTGGCAACCGTCATTGAAGACGTAGAACAGGGAACAAGTGTCCCCGTAAATATAGGTGGAAAAACAAAGAATATCGAAGTAAAGCAGAAAATTCCATTCGGCCACAAGTTCGCTATAATAAAGATACCCAGGGGAGAGAAAGTAATTAAATACGGTGAAGTAATAGGATTAGCCAGCCAACCCATCAATGAGGGAGAACACGTCCACGTCCACAATGTGGAAAGTGTCTACTCCAAAGAACTGGTTCAGGAAAGGAGGGAAAAGAAATGAGTTTCCAAGGATTCAGAAGGGACGACGGAACAGTTGGAACAAGAAACAACATCCTGGTAATTTCAACCGTGGTTTGCGCCAACCAAGTCGCATTAAACGTAGCCAACAATGTAGAAGAAGCAGTCTACATCACACATCCCATGGGGTGCGGGCACCTAGGAGCAGACTTCATGCGGGTGCTGTCCACCCTAGTAGGTTTTGGAAAAAACCCCAATGTTGCAGCCGCATTAGTGGTGGGGTTAGGATGCGAAAACATGTCAGCTAAACTCGTCGCCGACGAGATTGCAAAATCCAAGAAGCCAGTGCAATACATAAACATCCAAGACGAGGGAGGAACCCTAAAAGCTACCGAGAGAGGAACAGAAATACTGTTGACCCTCTCTGAGGAGGCTTCCGAGTATACCAGAGAAAAATGTGACCTAAGCGAACTAATACTGGGTTTGGAGTGCGGCGGATCCGACGCCACCTCAGGACTAGTGGCAAACCCCGCAGTAGGGGTAGCGGCAGACATGGTGGTGCAAGCTGGGGGAACAGTTATTCTGCCAGAAGCCACGGAGTGGATAGGAGCCGAACACCTCCTGGCGAGAAGAGCAGTAAATGAGGAGGTTAAAAAGAAAATCTATGCCACTGTGGACAAATACATAAACAAGGTTCTCTCTATGGGCATTGATCCTCGGGGCTCACAACCAACCCCTGGAAATATTGCTGGCGGTATAACTACCATAGAGGAGAAATCACTGGGAAACATTTGCAAGGCGGGATACTCAGCCATCCAGGGTGTATTGGACTATGCGGAGAGGCCTCCTGGTAAAGGGTTGTATCTTATGGATGAGCCGGGACTGGACGTTGAATCAATCACTGGCCTGGCGGCTGCGGGGTCGCAGCTAATAACTTTTACCACTGGTTTGGGTACACCCGCAGGAAGCCCCATAGCTCCAGTAATCAAAATAACTGGCAACCACCGTACATTTGAGAAGATGGGTGACAATATAGATATCGATGTGAGCAGCGTTTTGGAAGGTAAGGAGACTCTGAAACAGGCTGGGGAAAGAATTTTCAAAATGATTCTGGAAGTGGCCTCGGGGAAAAGAACCAAAGCCGAGATACTCAAAAATCGAGAATTCGCCATCTATAGAGTTTGGCAATACATGGTCTAAAAAGCTTTTAAAGGAAGAAAATAGGGGGAGGGAAGGGGTTGGTTGGGTTTATAGGCCAATTTCTCGGAATAGTTCCCTCTGGGTGAGGAAGCGCATAATTTCGGAGCTTCCGGCGCTTATCTGTCCTATTTTTACGTCCCGGTAGTATCTTTCTATGGGGTACTCTTTGGTGTAGCCTATTCCTCCCAGTATCTGTAGTGCTTCTGAGCAGATCTTCACAGCTGCGTCTGCAGCGAAGAATTTAGCTATGGCCGCCTCCTTTGTGGCTCTACGATCAGCGTCAATCATTCTTGCAGCCCTAAGATCTAATAGTCTTGAGGCTTCAAGCAGAGAGTACATTTCCGCTAGTTTGAAGCTTACTCCTTCAAATTCTCTTATGGCCCTTTTGAATTGCATTCTTTCAGCAGAGTATTTGAGGGCGATTTCAAACGCTGATCGGGCTATTCCCATGTACTGGCTGGCTGCGAAAACTCTTTCTCCGTCAAGCCCACTCATGAGAATGTTGAAGCCCTTATTTTCTTGTCCTAGGAGGCAGATGTCGGGAACCCAGCAGTCCTTAAAGGCCAAGTGGGAATTTTTTGAGCCCCGTCTTCCCATTAGTTCATAGTCTTTTATAACTTTGAAGCCCTCAGTGTTTGTGGGGAATATGAATGCGCTTATTCCCTCGTTGGGTTTAACATTGGGGTTAGTTATCACGTATAGCAGAAGGTAGTCCGCCTTTGAACCGTTGGTTATGAATCTTTTTTCTCCATTTATTATGTATCCGTCTCCGCTTTTTTTGGCGCTGCACCGCATTCCCCCCACCACGTCGCATCCCGCTCCGGGCTCGGTCATAGCTATTGCTCCCAGTTTTTCTCCGTGCATTATTGGTTTTAGGAATTTTTCATGCTGCTCTTTTGTTCCAAATTTTATGATGGGCATGGCGTAAAGGGCGGCTGAGGCTCCGTAGGTCACTGCGGTGGCGTAGCTTATGGCGGTTAGTTCTTCGCCCATTATGGTTCTGTAGACTAGTCCTTTTCCGCCGCCTCCTATTTCTTTGGGGAAAGCCAAGCTGTAGTATCCTGCTTTTCCCATTTTTTTGAGTATTTCGTGTATTAGGTCGAAGTTTTCTTCGCGGTCTATTCTGTCGGCTACTGGTTCCACTTCTCTCTTCACAAATTTTCTAAATTCTTGCCGGAATTTGTTTTCTTCCTCAGTGTATAGAAAAAGGCTTCCTTCAAATGTGCTGTAGCCGAAATCCACCTTTAATTCTTCAAATGATATGTGACCCTCTTTGGGCAATCTCATCACCTTTAAACAAAATATTTCTCATATTAGATCTTTCAGATTCTATTTTTTGTGAATAAGATACTTTTGCACTCCAGAAGAATTAAGATTTATAAAAAAGTTGCCATTCCCTTATTGGGAAAAGAGTTTTACTTTTTGAGTATAAATGTAGTTATAAGTTTGTTGGTTCTGTCCCTCTTTTTCTGTGTTTTAAGGCTTGGGGGTTAACAAGGCAGGGGGGAACCTCGCCCCTTAGAGCAATTATCATATTTTCGGCGGCTAAAACTGCCATGCTTGTTCTGGTTTCCTGGGTGGCAGAGCCTATGTGTGGCGTTAACACCACATTTTTTAACTTTAGTAGAGGATTGTTGGCGCTGATTGGTTCCACATTGAAAACGTCTAGGGCTGCTCCCTTTATTTTGCCTTCGGTCAGAGCTTCGCAGAGGGCTGTCTCATCTATCACCGGTCCACGGGAAGTGTTTATTAGGTAGGCGGTTTTTTTCATTTTGTTTATTTCTTTCTTGCCAATCATGCCTCGGGTTTCTTTGGTTAGAGGAACATGGAGGGAAACAAAGTCGGATAGGGATAGGAGTTCCTCTAAGGAGACGTATCTTGCGCCCAGGCTTTTTTCCTTCTCCGGGTCTCTGGTGGGTTGGTAGTAGAGAATGTTCATTTTGAAGCATTTTGCTCTCTGTGCCACAGCGGTTCCGATTCTTCCTAGACCAATGATTCCCAGGGTTTTGTTTTTTAGGTCCGTTCCAAGAAACAGGTTGGGGTGCCAGCCCCTCCACAGTCCAGCTCTCACAAAGGAGTCCGCTTCGGGTATTCTTCGGGCAATAGCTAGGATTAGTGCAAAGGTCAAATCGGCTGTAGCGTCGTCTAGAACGCCGGGAGTGTTTGTCACATAGATTCCCTTTTTGGTAGCAGCTTCAACATCTATGTTGTCGTAGCCAACTGCAACATTGGAGATGACCTCCAGATTTACAGCCTGATTAATTATCTCAGCATCTATTCTGTCGGTGAGCAAAGTCACGAGTCCATGAACCCTTTTTACCTGTTTGATGAGCTCATCCTTTTCGGGACTGGCTTCTTTTGGATGTACTTCAACCTCTGCGTCCCTTCTGAGAAGTTGAAGCGCCTCCTCAGCTATTTGTCCAGTCACAAAAACTCTCTTCAATTCTTGCACCCTAAAACTAACTATTTCTCTAGTCTCGATGCGCTTAGGAAAAATATGAAATATTGAAAGTAACTCAGATAAATAAAAATTTGCCATTTGTATCTAGATTATCACCCTTAACACTGTATGGCGATGTAGATTTACTCATCTACGTTTACCTTTGGGACTAAATCAGGGAAGGAGCTCAAAAAAGCATCCTCTTGTGAGCATGGTTGATATATTCTCCGCCCCTCCTTTTATAGAGAAGAAATGCAAGTGATATGGTAGAAAATTTTAAAGTGACTTTAAAGAAATGAAAAACTGCATAATAATTATATACTGTAAGGATATATTATATGAAAAAGATATGAGGAGGAAACAATGAATGAAAAAAGGCGAGGAACTTACTAGTGCGATAAACAGCACATTCAAAAAATTACAAGAAAACTTGACCATGATAGACTTTGATGAATTCAAAAAGCTTGAAGACTACATCCAAAAAGCAAATAGGATATTTATTACGGGTAAGGGTAGGTCTTCTTTCGCGGGCATGATGTTTGCAATGCGGCTGCTACCCAAGGGCTACAAGGTCTACTTTATAAGCATCGAGATGACGGATCTCATCCCGCCCATAGTGGAGGGAGACTTACTAATAGCCATTTCAGGAAGTGGTGAGACCAGTGAGGTTATAACTGTGGCCAAGGCTGCCAAGGAGTCTCGGGGAAAAGTTGTCGCTATAACCTCTTGGGAGGACTCCACCCTAGCTAGAATCGCAGATGAAGTTATCAAAATTGTGGGAAGAGAAAAAACCAATCAGAAGAGTTTTCTACATATGGGCGTTAGAGGAGTATCCGAACCTCCAAAAGCTTATTTCGAAATACTATCCACAATAGTGCTAGAGTCTTTTGCTGCATTAATAAAGCCCAAAGGATAAGACATGGTAAAATTTTTATAAAGTTCTTTGGCATTTTGAACACTCCCCCTTTATGAGATTTTTATGAAAATAGGTTTCCCCAAAAATCGCCATTCCCTATTCATGTAGAAATTATTATGAAATTTCTAAATATTATAGTGTTTGGTTTATGCCTTGTATGTGCTTTTTTCGATTTCTACGAGGATTTCTTGTATTTCTTTGGTGTAGTTTTTGATGATTTCTTTAGCCTTAGACTCGGTTTGTGCCTCCACAAAAATGTCGAATACGGGTTCTTCTGAGGAGGGGCGTATTAGAACCCAGCCCTTATCGAGGTAGATTTTTATTCCGTCGATTGTATCAAAGGATTCCCCCTCAGCATTCTCCAGAATTGTTCTCATAATTACACCTCGGTGTTGAAGTGAAGTTGGTATGGATTCCTTCATCGTGTAAAATCTGGGAATCTCTCCTATAATTTCAGATAGGGATTGGCCTCTTCTCGCTAAGAATTCTGTGAGCTTAGCGACACTTATTACTCCATCCCTAAATGGGTGTATCTGAGGAAAGATGAAGCCTCCGGTCTCGTCCCCTCCAAAAACTGCCTTGTTTCTTATAACGGCTTCTGCCAATGGTCTTAGTCCCAGCTTAGTTCTAATCACTTCTCCCTGATGTTCAGAAACTAAAATATCCACTATCTGACTGGTACTAATGGGAACCACTATCTTGCTTCCCCTTCCAAATTCCGTTAGAGCAGCCAGAGCGAGAAGAGCCACTGAAGTGTCACCACTTACCACTTCCCCCTTCTCATCAACAAATAACACCCTGTCTGCATCACTATCAAAAGTGGCACCCAAATCTGCATCGAGGGCCTTAACAGTCTTACTAAGAGTGTGAAGAGAATTTGGAGCGGAAGGTAGAGTTCTCCTAGGAGCGGACTCTCCAAAGGAAACGTTAATGGAAATTACTTCGCATCCTAGATCCCTGAGAAACGTTGGCGCAATCATGGAACTGCTGCCATCAGCGCAGTCTATCACTATACGCATTTTGGCTGAAGAAATCAGTTTCGTGTCTATGTAGTTCCTTGAAGTTTCCAAGTAGGATTCCACAAACCGGGTGGGGTAAAGTATATCACCCACATCCACGGATTTGCTTCTCCTCAAAGCTTCTTTAAAGAATATGTCCTCCACCTTTTTCTGTTCTGCCACATTCAGATCTATGCCTTCAGAGTCAAACAGTCTGACATTTATTACATTCTCGTTTTCTCGGGGAACGCTTATCGAAACCCCTCCACGCGCATTATTAGCCCTCACAGCTTCCTCAATCAGTGGCGTGGGCAAAACTCTGAGGTTGAAGACGTTCACACCCGCAGATTGGAGCCCCGCTATCATTGCCCTCTTAATCATCCGAGATATGAGATAAGTGTCCCTACCCACCACTACATTGGAACCCTCACCTAAATATGTGCCGAAAGCTGCACCCAGCTTTGTGGCGAACTCCGGAGTGATTTCCAAGTTGGCAAGACCGGAAATACCGTAATCCCCGAATAGGCTTTTCTTCCACATAACGCCCCATATAACATTCATGTTTACGATGCTGTTCTTCTGGATTAACTTGTCGGGCCAGATGAGAATGTTTTCCTGCACGATGCTCTCTGGACCCAAAATACAGTCATCACCAATAATAGCTCCATCGAGCACCTTACTCTTCTCACCCACTTCACATCTTGAGCCAATCACACAGGAGCGAAGCGATGCTGATTTGTGAATGGAGGTGTTATTCCAAATAACGGAGCGACTAATGTGGGCTTCCTCACCCACATAGCAGCCAGCTCCCAATACACTAAAGCGGTCAATAACCGCTCCCTTGCTTAAACGGCAGAAGTCACCAATCACCGCAGGCGGATAGATCTCGCAATCCTCAGACACTCTAACGTTTTCCCCCATCCATAAACCGTCCTTAGACTTCTTGTAGGGAAGGTCAATTTTTAGAGAACCCTTAAGAACATCATAGTTAGCCTCAAGGTATTTTTGGGGGGTCCCTATATCCATCCAATAATTATTAATTCTATATCCAAACAATTTTTGGCTGTTAGAAACCATTTTGGGAAAAACGTCCTTGCTGAAATCATACTCCCTATTCTCCGGAATTAGTTCCAAAACCTCTGGCTCCATAACGTAGTATCCAGCGTTTATAATATCACTAAAAACTTCGCCCCAACCCGGTTTCTCAAGGAAGCGTGTTATGAAACCATCCTCATCTTGGAAAACAATGCCGAACGCCGTGGGACTGACGGATCTAGTCAAAGCAATTGAGGCCGGGGCCCCGCTCCTGCGATGCATATTTAGAAAATCAGACAAGTTAATGTCGGTTAAAACGTCGCCGCTAGCAACAATAAAAGTATTCGAAATGAATTTTTGAGCATGCTTAACTGCACCCGCAGTGCCCAGAGGAGTCTCCTCGTAAGAATAAGTCAAGTTAACCCCAAGCCTTGAACCATCCCCAAAATAATCCTCAAACTTCTCACTCAGGTAGCCCAAAGAAATGATAATGTCCTTTACACCATACTTTTTCAGAAGCCTTATAGTATACTCCATTATGGGGATACCGCCCACAGGAACCAAGGGTTTGGGAGTGTTCACCGTTAAGGGCCTAAGCCGTGTGCCCTTGCCTCCAGCCAAAATAACCGCCTGCATAAAGCTCAAACACCTTCAACATTTTAATTAACTAAATACCATACCAATTTTAATTTTTCCTAGAATACTCCTTCCAAAAAATTTGACTACCAAAAGGTTTAGAGTATATGTCGATAGTTATAAGTACCCGTTAGAACTTGTAATCTAAAACGTGCTCAGGGAAAAATTATGTTAGGTGAAGGATTATGGGTCTAAAAGATTTGCCAGAGAAAGCTTATATACCTCTGGGAAGACGGGGCATGGAAGCATTCAGACTTAGGGAATGTATGAAATGCGGAAATGAGAATGAAGACGACCTCCAACTCTTAGACAGGCAGGACGTGACAGAGAAAGAGGGAAAAAATCTGCTAAACATTAAAACCTATAAAATAAAATGCAATAAGTGTGGTACAACCTACAAAATAATTATAAAAAGCCTTTATGTGGAGGAACAAACGGAGGAAAACAGGTTAGTCTCCGCAGTTCACTATTGGGAAAACGGCGAAGAACAGTGGCTAGGGGTATTCTAAAAAATGGGTATATTAGAAGTGGTGGAAAGGGGAATAGGCTCACTTCTTGAAGGGGTATCGTTTTTTCTTGAATCCATCTATTTTTTGGTGTTTCAAGTTTTTGGCTGTCATAGTTGTGATAAAGTTTATATTGATTGGGGGCTTCTTCTCCCTAGGGCATGATGTAGTAAATTACATAAAAATGTCATTAAGTACACTAAGGAGCTATGAAAAAAGATAGCCAGCACCAAAACAGCACAACCAAAATCTCAAAAACCAGCCAAGCAACACCCTGAACCAAAAACCCAAAGAAGACCAAGATGGTAAAATTGGCAAAATATTAATAAAGAATATCAGTAAATCGTTGTACCGTTCCCCAAAGCAACAAACAAGCGTGGAGGAAAAAAATAATTGAGTTATAACCCAGTAACAAAAGATATAATAACCGCATTAAAAAGCATCGTAGGAAACGAGTATGTAAACGACAGTGTCCCAATGCGCTACGCATATGTTTCAAAAGGAATCATGGGCCTCGAATCCATACCCGCCGAAGTTATAGTACGACCCAGATACGTAGAAGAAGTCAGAAAAATACTAGTACTAGCCAACGAGAACAAAATCCCAGTAACACCAGTGGCCGGAGGACTAAGCGGAGGATTCGCCTCACCACTCATATCACCCAGCGGAATACTACTAGACCTTTCAAGAATGGACAGAATCGTAGAAGTCGACACAGACTGTCGATACATGGTAGTGGAGCCAGGTGTTAGAAGCGGAACAGTGTGGGCATACTTCAGAAAACACTATCCCGACTGGGCACCACCAGTGCCTGACGGAGCCCCCCCAGCAGCAACAGTTTTGGGTGACGCCCTAGAAAGAGGATTTAGCATGGTCACAGGGAGATATGGGCCACAGGCAGACATGGTTTTAGGGGCAGAAGTGGTAGTTCCAACCGGCGATGTCCTCTACACCGGAAGCTGGGCCTTACCCGGAGCAAAACCTTTCTATAAATGGGGCTTGGGACCAGACATTGGAGGACTATTTCTGGGAGCACAGGGAACCATGGGAGTGGTCACAAAAGCCGCAGTAAAAATTGTACCTCACCCGCACTTCAAGACAGTGGTTGCGTATGGAATGGATAATCCTTATGACATGCAGGATGCCACCCTTGAAGTTTCTAAGTACGAAATGGGAATAGCTGATCACTGCGTCATGGTTCAAGGAGGAAACTGGCCTCTGGTTATGACGAGGTGGCCTGAGGATAAGGTTCCCAAGGATTACGAGTTCTATAAGAAGCTTGGTATTTCTGAGTGGTGGATGAACTTCGAGATTTGGGCGCATAGCCAAGAGGAACTGGACTTTGTGTGTAAGCGCATCGATGAGATTATGAAGAGTTATGAGGCTAGGACTGGTCACAAGTTACCGCAGTGGAAGCTTCACCCGAAGCAGATTGCGAGCAGGTTGAAGAAGCCAAACAAGATTGCTATTCCCTACTCGCTTTGGAATGCTGGATTCTTATTCATCACGTGGTATACGCCCTGGAAGGATTGCGCCGAATTCGCGGAGATTTACAATGAGAAGATGGTGAAGTACGGTTTCCCGCCTGTGATGTGGATTGCAAGTATTGACCACTGCAGGCAGGCTATCTGTATGCCTATTGTGTGCTTCGACGCTTCTAAGCCGGGTGATGTAGACAAGGTTCAGGAATTGAATCGTGAGACCACTGAGATTTTCTTGGATAAGGGTTGGGTTGAGTATAGGCCTGATCCTTACGTGCATGCTCCCATGATGTACAGTAGGGCGAAAACCTATCATGAGTATTTGAAGAAGATTCGGGCGATTTGGGATCCAAACTACATCATGCATCCTGGAAGACTTGCAATTCCTTAAAGGAGGTTAATGTGAAAAATGGAAAGACTACAAAAAATGAGAAAACAGATTTATCGATGTATTCACTGTGGTGCCTGCAGATTTGCCTATTCCGGTGAGCCTGATAAGGAAGGACTAGGTGAGCATGGAGGCGTCCTCTATGAAGGTATAGTTACGGGATGCCCTGCTGGAAATAAGTACAAGTGGGAAGGCTTCTATAACTCTGGCAAGATGTGGATGGCCAGAGCAGTTCTTGAAGGAGAACTTGAGCCAAGCGAGGAAATGAGAGACATCATTTTCCAGTGTAGTACTTGTGGAAACTGTGCCGCACAATGTGAGAACAAGATTCCCACAGTAGATGTTATAGAGGCTCTGAGAGCTGCGCTTGTGGAAAAGGGCGTGCCCTTGGGAGCCAAGTCTGCGGCACTATCTAAAAATGTAAAAGAGAAGAACAATCCCTACAATGAGCCTCACGCAGAGAGAACCTCTTGGTTAAAGGGCGAAAAGAACCTCAAGTCCAAGACCGCTTACTTTGTGGGATGCACCGCTTCCTACAGGATTAAGAATGTGGCTGAGGCCACAGAGCGCCTTTTTAGAAAAATAGGAGTCCCAGTAGCGGTTTTAACGGACGAGGTGTGCTGCGGCTCTCCACTGTTTAGGACAGGACAGTTAAGTGAAGCATTAAGGGTTATGAATCAAAACCTTGAAACATTCAAAAAATACGAAACTGTAGTGTTTAGCTGTGCAGGGTGCTACAGAACATTTAAGGTGGATTATCCAAAGTACAGTGGAAAACCATTACCTTTCAAAGCTGTGCATACCATGGAGTTCATTGCGGACTTAATGAAGCAGGGGAAGCTTAAAATTAAGAAGGAGTTCAAGAAGATTGTGACTTGGCACGATCCCTGCCACCTTACGAGACACATCGCCGACGACATTGAGAAGAGGCGCTTAGAGGAGAGCAACAACTGGTTCATGGACAGCAGAGCTATTGAGAAGGAGAAGGAGGAGTGGTACGAACTCCCCAGATATGTGCTGAAACAGATTCCAGGCGTTGAGTTCAGAGAAATGTACAGAATAAAAGAAAACACTTGGTGCTGTGGTGCTGGTGGCGGTGTCAAAACTCAGTATCCTGAACTAGCTATGGATGCGGTGATTGAGAGAATTAAGGAAGCCGAAGCTACAGGCGCCCAAGCCATAGTAACTTCTTGTCCATTCTGCTTCCTGAACCTTAGGGATGGTATTAAGGCTACAGGCAGTAAGCTGGAACTCTACGAGCTCATTGAGCTTTTGGACTCTTTGATTGACTGAAAAAGCATCCCTTCTTTTTCCACTTTATTTTTATTCTCATATGCCCTTTTTAATCTGTAGCGGTGATTTTGTTGAGTGCTGAAAGGGCTATTGAGCTGTTGGCGGGTAGGAATCGGCAGGCACTTATGAATTTGCTTTTTAAAAGTAAGAGGTTGAGTTTTGATTCCTTGTTGGAGCAGATGGGTTTTGGTCGGGATTTCGCCTCCAAGTTTAGGAAAAGGTACTTGGAGCCCCTTACAAGGGCGGGTCTTATTTTGAATGATAATGGTTATTTTTCCTTAACTCCACTGGGTTTTCTGGTTGTGGATTTGTTTGGAGATATTGATTGTCTCAGGTTGTATGGTAAGTTGCGTTACTTGTTGGCTTTGGAAACTCCTAAAACCACTAGGCAGCTTATACGCTCTTTGAATGTGAGTAGGCGTACTTGCTGGTCTCAGCTGGAGAAGCTTAGGGAAATGAATCTGGTGAAGAGAGTTAAAATCCAGTACAGAATCAAAGACGATGTAGAATTTAATTTCGACCAGTTGCCAGGTTACCTGAAAAAAATTGTCAAAGTTATGGGTAAAAGCATTGTTTCCCCAGCTGAAATTGCCCGAGCCACAGGACAGAAGGAGAGTTCTATTTATTCGCGAATGTCTGAGCTTATGAGACTGGGCATCATTCAATATGCGGGGCCCGAACCCTCACCAAGCGACATTTTTCACTTCTACCACAAACTCACCAGAAACGGTTACGAAGTCATTCAGAGGATAAAATCCTTCGAGAACGTGTTATACTGCATGCTATGTATTACAGAGCTTCTATCTAAAAATGGTAACATGGACGAGCTGAAAATTTGGGAAGCATGCAGCAAAAAAATAGAGGGCATAAACAGTTTCGAAACCCGCAGAGCAATTAACGTTCTACGTCTGGCAAACGTGATTGAGGGAAATAAACTGGAGGGATACTCCCTAATCAAAACAAAAATTGCAAACTAAATGTGTAAGCCTCAACCCCCTCCCGTGAAGACTTAGGATATAATTTTTTGGTTTATAGTTAAATCTGGTTGAACATGATATTTATATGGTGGTGTTTCAACCTTTTTTGCGGAGGCACACTTTTGACTAGAACGTACAAAGTTGTAGTTCTTCCTGGAGACGGAGCCGGTAGAGAAGTGGTTCCGGAAACCGTTAAAGTTTTGCAAGCCGCTAGGGATGTTGCCAATGGTTTTAACTTTGAATTTATAGAGTTCCCTTGTGGAGGCAAGTACTATACGGAGACTGGTAAAGAGTGGCCAGATGAGGCCTTTGATGCGTGTAAAAAGTCAGATGCGATTCTCTTTGGAGCGATAGGGTGGCCCGGCGCTGTTAAACCGGGAGGCATCCTAGCAGGCGTGGACATACTTTTAGGTATGAGGTTCGGTTTAGACCTTTACTCAAATTTGAGACCAGCTAAACTATATGAGGGAATAGATTCCCGTATTTTGGGAAAGAGTTCTAAGGATGTAGACTTCATAGTGGTTCGGGAGAACACCGAAGGACTCTATGTTCCCATCAGAGGTGTGCTGAATAGGGGAGGCATAGAGGAGTTGGCTGTAGATGTGAGGGTAATTACCCGCAAGGGTGCAGAGCGCATTATTCGTTACGCTTTTGACTTGTGCATGAGACGTAATGGAGCTCCCGGTGACGGTAAGAGGCGGGTGACCTGTGTTGATAAGAGTAACGTGCTAGATGGGTGCAGACTCTTCAGAAAAATCTACGATGAGATAGCCCAAAACTATGGAGATGTTGAAAGGGACTACGTATATGTGGACGCTATGACCCAATGGATGATTAGGGCACCCGAACACTATGATGTAGTTGTGACGTCAAACTTTCAAGGGGACATATTATCTGATCTCTCGTCGGTGCTGATTGGAGGAATGGGTATGGCTCCCAGCGCAAATGTTGGCGAGAAATACGGGATGTTTGAGCCGGTTCACGGCAGCGCACCTGATATTGCGGGTCAAAATAAGGCGAATCCCATAGGATCCATTCTATCGGGCAAAATGATGCTTGAATGGCTGGCTTTAAAGCATAGGGACGTATCCTGTGAAAAAGCAGCTTCAATAATTGAGGACGCTGTGGCTAAGGTTTTGATTGAAGGGAAGAAGAGAACACAAGACTTATGCTATGGGAGATATGCTGGTTTAACCCCCAGTACAACCTCAGAAGTTGGTGACGCCATAGTAAGAAAAATTGAGACAAATAGTTTCTAGAAGGTGATAGAAAACTAAAAAAGCCAACGCAACTACATTACCCTATACTTCGTTATTTGTTTGAATTGTGTTAAGCTGACCTTTTGGAGGACTTGGTTTTATGGGAATGACAATTTCGGAGAAGATTTTAGCTAGTCACTCCGGCAAAAAGAAAGTAGAGCCGGGAGAAATAGTTAACGCTAGGATTGACCGAGTAATGGTGCACGAGATGCTCGGAAATCAACACTAGAAGTAAATGGTGTTGACCGGACTGCGTATCGCCCAGATTTATGATGAGCTAGGCTTGGATCGTGTGTGGGACGCGGACAAAGTAGTGGCGCTTATAGATCACTGGATTCCTGCAGGAAAAGTTGACGAGGCCATCATTCACCAGAAGTGTAGAGAGTTTGTGGAAAAATATAATATTAAGAACTGGTTGGGAATGCGTGAGGGAATCTGCCACGCGGTTTTTCCCCAGAAGGGTTTCGTGAAGCCCGGTGACCTCATTGTGGGCAGCGATTCCCACACCACAACTTATGGCGCTCTGGGGGCTTTTAGTACAGGCATAGGCTCAACAGACATGGCTATGGTTCTAGCTACTGGGGAGTTGTGGTTTAAGGTTCCAGCCACCATAAAGTTTGACATCTCGGGCAAGATTCCAAAGTTCATCATGGGTAAAGATATCATTCTCAAGATAATTGGCGACATTGGGGTGGAGGGAGCCACCTACAAAACCATGGAGTATGCTGGTGAAGCAGTAAGAGAATTGAGTATTGATGGAAGATTCACTTTGAGCAACATGGCCGTAGAGGCGGGAGCCAAGGCAGGAATTATTGAGCCAGACGAAAAGACTGTTGAGTGGGTAAAGTCCCGAACCAAAGAGGAATTCCAAGTGGTACGAAACGATCCTGATGCCACATTTGAGGAAGTAATCAAAATGGATATTTCAAAACTTGAGCCACAAGTGGCCAAGCCGCCAAGCCCCGGAAACGCAGTGCCAGTCTCAGAGGTGGAGGGAATAAAAATAGACCAGGCATTTATAGGTTCATGCACTAATGGCAGAATGGAGGATATGAGAGCCGCGGCAAAAATTTTGAAAGGCAGAGTGATTCCCAAAGAAGTGAGGTGCATAGTTATCCCAGCCTCCAAAGAGGTATACGTCCAAGCAATGCACGAGGGACTGTTTGACATATTCCTAGAAGCAGGATGCGTTATCTGCAACCCACACTGCGGACCCTGCATAGGCGGGAGCTCAGGTGTCCTTGGACCGGGAGAGGTTTGCATATCCTCATCAAACAGAAACTTCATTGGAAGAATGGGAAGCAAAGAAAGTAAGGTGTACTTGGCATCTCCCTACACAGTCGCCGCATCAGCAGTCACAGGAGAGATAACAGATCCAAGAAAAATCTGAGTATACTACTTGATAAATTATGATTTAATGAGGAGGAAGTTTCGTGACCACAGTAATTAGAGGAAGGGTTTGGAAATTTGGAGACAATATTGATACTGACATAATTATTGCTGGGCCCTATCTCACCATAAGAGACGAAGACAAAATGGCAAGCCACGCCATGGAAATGGTTAACCCAGACTTTGCAAAAAAAGTTAAACCCGGAGACGTCATAGTGGCAGGGAAAAACTTTGGGTGCGGCTCAAGCAGAGAGGAGGCTCCCTACGTTCTAAAGAAATTGGGAGTGGCTGCCATTGTGGCAGACTTTTTTGCAAGAATATTTTACAGGAACGCAATAAACCTGGGACTACCACTGGTAGAAGTTAAAGAGGCCCACAAAATATTCCAGGAAGGAGACATTATAGAAATCGAACTAGAAAAGGGAATAATCAGAAACACAAGAACAAACCAAGAACTCCAAGGAACAAAACTACCAGACTTCCTAATGGAAATCATTAATTCAGGAGGAGCCATAGAAGCCCTAAAGAAAAAAATGAAAAAAGAACAACAATACCAAAAAAATAAGGAAACACCACCACAATAAGATTCCCAGCAACTAGCTAAAAAAACTAAATCATTTGAATTAACCCTTATACCCATTTTTTGGATCTAATAACTGTCTATCACCCTTAACCATCCTTCACTAAAATTGAACCTATTAGTGAAGGATCGGCTGCCCCACCACGCCTTCTGAAACAGGCGGTCTTCTTTGTCTAAACTTGGGAAGTCTTATGAGCTTTTTTGGGGCGCTGAGCCATCTGCCGAGAGGAACAGTGTATGATAGAAGTTCGGACCAGTTGCAGTTTCTACAGAAATCGGGAAATTTGCCCTCCAAGAAAAATTTGCGTAGATTATTGAATTTTTCCCCGTCCCAAACCTCTCTAAAACTCCTATTTCTCACATTGTCCATAACTTCTCTACTAAAACAGCATGGTGTAACATCCCCATTATGCCAGATGTCTGGAGAAAGCCAGGGACGGAAGCAAATGGTATCAGTATTCTTTCTGCCCCAGAAAAGAAGTATTTCGCCTACATTAACCCTTATTGAATACTTTAAAGCCATTTTAAATGCTGCATTTAAGTGGCTGAAAAATTCGGGTAAATCTTCCCCACCAATAAGTAGAGAGGAATCTTCAGACCAGCACATATTAAAATTAACAATGTC
>Ga0136652_1000208_pt1 | contig 31284 bp, 30 predicted proteins | sample ConPoolayeEmetaG_FD_94864 | JGI IMG/M metagenome (GOLD analysis project Ga0136652, IMG submission 94864) | Hot spring microbial mat communities from California, USA to study Microbial Dark Matter (Phase II) - Cone Pool mat layer E metaG... ...
ATGTTCATCAACTTTCTGCTTATCTTTACCGGTAACCCCTTGATCATTGCTGGTTTTTTACCCTTAAATTTAATTGACGTGCTTGGTTGTTTGGTAGCGGTGATGCTTTTGTGGAATTTCTGGCTTGCTGTTTCTCGTACCCTTTGGGGTAAGCACAAACTAACAGACTTTTAAGGTTGATCCTTGAAGGTTGATCCTTGAAGACTGGGAGGCTTGACAAGAAGCGAGTTTATTTGTAGGCTGGTTTTGGAGTTTGGGCTTGGTAGTTAATTCCAGGTGGTTGAGACTAATTGCGGTTGATTGAGGAGTGAGGAGCGAGTGGCAGAAGAGGTGGAGTGAAGTGAGGGGCGAGGGAAGTGGGGATTTGGGATAAGGTTAGTGAAAGGTGGTGGCTGGGCGGAAGGAGTGAGGTTGAGAAGAAAATAATGAGCGGTTGGGCATTAGCTTTAGTGACGGGAATTATCAATTGAAGGTTAAAAACGGAGGCTGAAAAAAGATGAAAAAAAAGCAGGGTGTTAAAAAATTTTTGTCAAAAAAAACTGAGGTTTTTTCTTTAAATTGGTGGTTGCTGGCCGACCGCCAAGCGATTAAAAGTTACCTGCGGCTTTGGGTGTTTGCAAGTTGCTGGTTGGCAGTACCCCTGTTTTTTTGGCTGGTTTTTCTTTCCTCTCGGAATCTTCCGACCATTTATCAAGGCGAGCCGGTTTTTAATCCGCCTTCTACAGAAAGAACCGTGGCTTTTAAACTTAAGCTTAGAGGGGTTGCCACGGCCGTGTCGGCCCAGCCGATTTTTTTAAAGGGCTTAAATCCCCAAAATGGCCAGACTTTTACTTTTGAAAACTTACCGGTTTCCCAAGATTCCCAGCAGCCGGAAATTTTTCACGGCTCAATTACCGTGGACCAAAGTGCTTTGGCTGGGAGTTACACTTTTTGGCTGAAAGGTCCCTTGCATCTCCAGCGCCGTTTTGAAAACCTCAGTTTGGGTCCGGCCGTTTTGGATTTTACCGAAAAACCCCTTTTGCCTGGCGATCTTAAACTCCCAGAAACTGGCCAGGATGATAAGGTTGATCAACTGGATCAGGATTATCTTTGGTCGCTACTTGCCAGAGGCGGCAGCGCTAGTGCTGAAGAATTAAAGGCAGCGGATTTAGATCTTGATGGTAAAATTACCGGCCGGGACCAGTCGTTGTTAAGCGATACCGGCGTCGGGACCGAAGGCGAGAAATAACCAAATTTATGAAAAAATTAACAATTTTTAGTTTATTTTTTTTCCTATTTTTATTTTTCCCTTCTCAAGTTCAAGCCGCCAAGCTTTTACTTAATCCTGAGAGCAAAACCGTAGTTTCCGGCCAGCAGTTTGTCGTTTCCTTGATTCTGGATACTGAAGGGAAAACGGTTAACGGTGTGGATGTCGAGCTGATTTACCCTCAGAATATTCTTTGGGTGGATAAAGTCGAGCCTTCAGCAGTTTTTCCGTTGCATCTCCAAAGGATTCTTAAAGATCAGGGTAAGCTTACCCTGAATTTCAGCGGCAGTCGCTTTTCTGGCCAAAGCTGGCTGGCAAATTTGACCTTAAGCACCCACACGGGTGGCGAAGGCTATCTTAACTTTATCTGCCAGCAGGGCAGCAGGTTTAACGATACCAATATTTGGGAGGCTGAGACCACTCGGGAACTGGTAAGCTGCGAAACCCTTAAAGGGGCGAGTTACTTTGTTGAGCCCAAAACTGCTGCCAGCCCGACGCCTCCGGCCGAAACTTGTTTAGCACCCCAACCTCCTCAAAACCTTCAGGCAAAGACCGGCCCGGGAATTGGTCAAGTGACACTTAACTGGGAGGCGGTAGCCAATGCCGATTATTACACCCTTGTTTATGGTTTGGTGAGCCGCGGCTATATTTATGGAGCTCCCAACCTTGGCAAGGGGACCCAATATACCGTTTCGGGAATGGCCAGCGGTCGGAAGTATTATTTTGCCCTCACCAGTGTTAACTCTTGCGGTTCTTCAGGTTACAGCGTCGAGGTCTCAGCGCGGGCAGGTGGTAGTCTACCTTCACCCTCACCGGCAGAAGAAAAAGGCGGTTGGCCCGGTCCAAGCAGTCCGGCAGAAGTAATCATCATTTCACCCACGCCCGCCACCTCCTTGCCGCCAAGCGAGCCGACCGCTTCACTTTTGCCTGGTGAAGGCGGAGCGGAATTTTCCCCCTCGCCCACAACTGAAGCCACTCCTACGGCAGAACCTGCGGCGTTTATTCCACCCAAGCCTGAACCATTCTGGCGGGGCAAAGATTTTTGGCAGAAGGTGGCTTTGGTCAGCGTGGGGTTATTTATACTTACCCTGCTAATTTCTTTTTTGCGCGGTAAAGGCGGCGGTAAAAAACAAACCGAGAGTGGGCAAACTTTGCCGCCGGCAGAAGAAACCGAGACAGGCTGGCCGCCGCCGGAAGTGCCTCAAGAGTGGCCCGGAGAAGAAAAAACTGCTTAATTTGCGTGAGAGGTGGTAATCTTTGGTATTTTTTGCTACCATACTCTTGTCATGGTGACCAAGCAAGTTGTTTTTGAAATCCGGGTCCCCAAAGATTCCCAAGAAACACCGGAGGCGGCCGCAGCGCTTCTGGCAGTTTTTTCTGATTATAAAACGCCGTTTTTTCAAGCACTTTTAGGCAAGAGAAAAGCTTTGGCTTTGGAAATTGCCCTTGAGAACCAACTGGTGCATTTTTATGCGGTGGTGGCGGAGGAGATTGAGCGTTATTTTTTTTCCCAGTTAATTGCCCAGTATCCCAAAGCCATGATTAACCGCATTAAAGATTATTTACCTTCGTGGTTCTTCTTAAAAGAAAAAACGCCACAGGCAGTTAATTGGAGTTGCGGCCAGCTTGCCCTTAGCTCGGCCTATTATTTGCCTTTAAAAACTTATCATGATTTTAAAGAGGTTGATCCTCTTTCTTCACTGCTGGGTATTCTGGGGAAAGCCACACCGGCAGATAAAGCGCTAATTCAACTGGTTTTGGCGCCGGCACCTCCCTCTTATTATTCAAGCGCTCAGCGCCTGCTTGAAAAAGGCGTCCAGACGCGTGATGAACTTGGTCGGTTCCACACTAAGGCTCATCCCGCCAGTCGCTTAATCAGTCAGAAAATTCTTCATAAGGCTTTTTGGACAGGTATTCGGCTTCTGACGATTTCCGTTAATCAGAAAGCCAGCGATGCCTTTCTGGCTTACCTTGCCGGTGCCTTTGGCACATTTACTTTAGGGGAGGGGAACAGTTTAACGCTTAAAAAACCAAAACTGTTTAAAAAGGCTTTACTTGAGGCAATTTTGGCGCGGCGCTTTTACGCCGTTCCCTCTTGTCAATACTTAAACATTGAAGAGTTGGCTACTCTTTGGCATTTACCTGCCGAACCTCTGGCGCGCCTTAAAAATATCGCTTGGGGTGGTACCTTTTTGTCCGAAGCGCCAGAAAATCTACCGGTGAGTTTGGGTTTAAGTGAGACCCAAAAACGAGAGATTAATTTTTTCGCCAAAACTGAATTCCGCAACCAAATGGTAACCTTTGGCATCAAGAGAGAAGACCGCCGGAAACACGTTTATCTTATTGGCAAAACCGGCACCGGAAAATCTACTCTCATTGCCAATATGGCAATCAATGATATCCGTCACGGCGAGGGCGTGGCCGTGATTGATCCCCATGGTGACTTATCGGAAATTTTACTGGATTACATTCCGGCTTCTCGTATTAATGATGTTTGCTATTTGGATCCGGCCGATACTCATCATCCCTTTAGGTTAAACATTTTTGAGGTTTTGGAACCTGAACATGCCGAACTGGTAGCCTCAGGCATCGTTTCCATTTTTTACAAACTTTATCACTATTCTTGGGGGCCACGCTTGGAGTATATTTTGCGCAACACCATTCTTACCTTGCTTTCGCGGCCCGGCTCAACTTTGGTGGATGTGCCGCGTCTCTTGGCAGAAACTAAATTTCGCGAGCGGGTAGTTTTTGAATTAAAAGATAAGGTTTTGCGCAGTTTCTGGCTGAACGAATTTAACAAAATGAGTGAAAAACTTAGGGTTGAAGCCATCTCGCCGATTCTCAATAAAGTTGGCCAGTTTGTTTCCTCGCCCACAATCCGCCAAATTATTGGTTTTGAGCATTCAACCGTAGATTTGACCAAAATTATGGATGAAAGAAAGATTCTTATTGTTAACCTCTCTCAAGGCCGGCTGGGCGAGGATAACGCGGCTTTGCTGGGCGCGATGTTTATTACCAAAATTCAGCTTTCCGCCATGAACCGGGTGAAGATAGCCGAAGAAGAGCGTCAAGACTTTTATCTTTATGTTGATGAGTTTCAGAATTTTGCGACTTCTTCTTTTGTTAAAATTTTGTCCGAAGCCCGCAAGTACCGGCTTAACCTCACGGTTGCCAATCAATACATTGGCCAACTTACCGAAGAGGTGATGAAGGCTATTTTTGGCAATGTTGGTTCACTCTTGTCATTTATTGTCGGCGCCAGTGATGCCCGGTTTCTGGCGGCGGAATTTGGCGAGACTTTTGAACCCAAAGATTTAGTTTCTTTAGGCAAATATCAATTAGCCCTTAAACTTTCGATTGATAATCTAACCAGCAACCCCTTTCATGCTTTTACCCTGCCTTTACCCAAGTGTCGCAACAAAAACCGTGATAAAATTTTAAGAGTCAGCCGAGAAAGATATACTAAAGCAATTAAATAATTTTATGGATTATTCCAAAAATATTCTGGCTAATGGTCTCACCCTGCTTACCGTTCCCATGGCTTCTGTGCGCTCGGTGACCGCCCTTTTAATGGTGGGCGTGGGCAGTCGTTACGAAACTCAGGCTCAAAGAGGCCTGGCTCATTTTCTGGAACACATGGTTTTTAAGGGTACCAAAAAATACCCCACGAGTTTAAAACTGGCGGCGGCGGTTGATGGTATTGGAGCGGAGTTTAATGCTTTTACCGGCAAAGAGTACACCGGTTTTTATGTTAAGGCAGCCAAGCAACATTTACCGCTGGCCTTGGAGATTTTAGCGGAGCTGGTTTTCCGGCCGCTCCTTGAACTTCAGGAAATAGAAAAAGAGAGGGGTGTGATTATTGAGGAGATTAAGATGTATAACGATCAACCGATGGCTAAAGTGGCACTTGATTTTGAAACACTTTTATACGGCCAGACAGCGTTAGGCTGGGAGACGGTAGGTACGCCAGCAACCATCAGCCAAATTCAAAGGACTGATTTTTTGACTTATTTAAAACGATGGTATCAACCAAAAAATATGGTTATGGCGATTGCCGGCGCGGTTTCTCCTCAAGTGCCAAGTTTAGCCGAGAAATACTTTCTCTTGCCCAGCCAAGAAATTGGCGAGAGAAAAACCGGTTTTAAGCCGTTGGCGTTTTCTCAGCAGCAACCAAAACTTCATTTCCGTTTTAAAAAAACCGAGCAGGCTCATTTTTGTTTGGGAGTCAGAACCTTTAAAAGAGCAAGCAAAAAACGTTATGCGCTGGCAGTTTTAGCGACTATTTTAGGCGGCAACATGTCCTCGCGCTTATTTATGGAAATCAGAGAAAAACGGGGCTTGGCTTATTATGTTAAAACTAACTCCCAGCTTTATTTGGACAATGGTTATTTAATGACTCAGGCAGGCACTGCCATTGATAAGGCTGGCGAAGCTGTGGCTTTAACCCTTAAAGAGTACCTTAAAGTTAAAAAAAGGACCGCTGCCATCAAAAGCCAGGAATTGAAAAAGGCAAAAGAGTATCTGAAGGGCAAACTGATTTTAGATTTAGAAGACAGTCAAGAAGTTGCGGGGATGTATGCCGAAGATTATCTTTTGGAAGGCAAAGTACGCTCGCCCGATGAGATTATCAGCCAAATTGAGGCGGTGAGCCTTGAAGATGTCTTAGCGGTGACTGAGCAAATTTTTCGACCAGAAAAACTTAATTTAGCGGTCATCGGTCCTTATAAAGCCGGGGATAGACGTCAATTTGAAAATATACTAAAATAAATTAAACGGGGAGACATTTATGAAAAACCTTCAACATTCTGTGGTTTTGGTAAAGCCTGATGGGATTCAGCGAGGTTTGATTGGTGAGATTATCCACCGTTTTGAACGTAAAGGGCTGAAATTGATTGGGATTAAGATGATGCGTTTGGATGACCAAATTCTGGAACGTTGGTATGCCCATCATAAAGATAAACCCTTTTTTGGAGACCTCAAAAATTACATGCAGTCTTCGCCAATTATTGCGATGCTTTGGGAGGGAGTGGAAGCGGTGGAGACGGTACGCAAGCTTTGTGGCGTCACTTTAGGCAGAGCGGCCGAAGGCGGTTCGATTAGGGGAGATTTTGCTATGAGTCAGCAAATGAACCTTATTCATGCTTCGGATTCAGCCAAAACCGCCGAAAAGGAAGAAAAATTGGTTTTTCAGCCGCACGAGATTTTTGACTACGATAAAGCCGAATACCTTTATGTTTATTCGGTAGAAGAAAGAAGTTAAAACATCACAATTTTTTGCGATCGCAAAAAATTGTGATGAATTAGCAGAGGGGCCGCATTTGTATCTAAAATAAACTTTTTAAATGATGGTTAAAGAAAGATTTTTAAGCACGTTTTCTCGTTGGAGAAACACTTCTTTTTAAGTGCAAGGATGTGGCTTTATTCTCATTAACACAGTCTAAACAGCGAGGTTGCAAAAGGAGGGTCAGAAATCGTTTTTCTTGACAATCCCTTTAACTTTTGTTAAGCTAAATTAAATTCAATGATTCGAATCATTGAATAAGAAAAATGACTCAGGTTTCTAAATACCCCATAAGAGAAGATGTTTATCAAAGAATTTTAAACATCTTTTTAAAAACTCTTATCAATATTCAAAGAGAAGATGAAGCCTTGGAGTTTATTTCTGAATTTTTAACACCAACGGAAAAAATCATGTTAGCCAAAAGGTTAGCCATCGCCCTGCTTTTGAAAAAGGGTTATGACTATCAAGCAATTAAGGCAATTTTGCGGGTGAGTCAAGGTACCGTAACTCACGTTAACACCTTCTTAAAATTTGGCGCTCAAGGTTATCATCGCATCCTTGATAAAATTATCAAAGACGAGAGAATAGAGGAGTTTTTAGACAAGGTTGAAAAAACAATTTTAAGGACAATGCCGACAGCGGGCCGTGGCAAAGGCGCAGAAATCTGGCGTTCCTTAAAATACGAGGTGCAACGGAAAAAACCAAAGCCTTTTTAAATCTAATGATTCGAATCATTAGATTTAAAGCAAAGAAGGGAGGTTGCTAGTTGGGGTGAGTTGGATTGCCTGAGTGGGATAACCTCGTTGCTATATAAGGCGGTTGGTATAAACTGGCTGAACAACCCGTTTAAGAGGAGGATCAATTTGCTTTCGGCAGGATGTTTACTTGCAGTTCTTTACTTTAATTGGTTAATATAAAGGAAATGATAAATAATCGTCAAGAAAACACCATTGAAAAATTAAGCCGCCTGATGACGCGTTTTTTTGGTTCGTGGTGGGCAGTGGTACTTCATACGCTGCTGGTGCTAATCTGGTTTATTTTCCGTTTTAATCTGGAATATTTTATGCTTTGGATTTCTCTGGAGGCGATTTTTATCTGGGTAGTTTATCTGGCCGCCTCCAACCGCCGCGAAGAAAAGCATGATCACCGCGAAGCTCTTCAGCAGATTAAGATGAAAGAGAAACTTTTGGAGAGCCTTGCCAATGGCGAGAAAGAAGCAGAAAAGTTGAATCAGATTCAAAAGATGATTTACGAGCTGCAAGAAGAGGTGAGGACATTCAAAAAAAAATAAACTTTACTTCTGCACACTCTCCCAGAAATTAATCACTTTTTGCCTTCTTTCTTCTAAAGTCAAAGGGCTTTCAATACCCGGTCCGCCAATACAACCACCTTCGCACCAGAGAATATCCAAAAGTTTGACGGGGCTCTTTTCAAATTCAGATAGAGCTTTTTCGCAGTTAGCCGGTCCGGAGATTTGGCTGACTTCCTCTTTGGTCAAGACTTCAGCAAGACCGCAACTTTGGACTAAACCTCCAGACAAAGGATAAAGTCGTGTTGGCGACCAATCCATATCAAAATATGCCTTAATATCACTTTCATCATCAGAAAGATTCATTCTCTTAAAAACTTCATCAAGTTCTTTGAAGGTTAAAACCAGAATTTTCAAACCTGAATAGTCTTCGGCGGCTTCATATTTTTTGGTAATGCAGGGACCAATAAAGACTGGTTGGTGATCCGGATACCAGTTTTGGACCAGTCTTGCCGTTGAGACCATCGGCGAATCCACTTTTAAAAGATAAGCCAGAAGCTTGGGATACTTAGTTCTGATGAGCCGAACGATTGTCGGACAAGGGTTGGTGATAAACTTACCTTGAGGGTTGTCGCTGAGCGCCTTCTTGGTTAGCTCGTTGGTTTTTTCCGCGCCAGCCGCGACTTCAACGACATAGGCAAACCCCAAGCGTTTTAATTTGCCGATAATTTTGGGATATTCATACATAATCGGGAAGGAAGGCGCGAGCATTGCCACCAAAGGTTCATGGCGGTTTAAAGCTTGAATAAGCTCTTCAACGGCGTTTTTCATTAAGAATTTATTTAGCTTTCTTTCCTATTCTTTAAAAAAGCATTGGCAAGGATATAAATTAGACCACCGGCGCTGGCCGTGGCCAGTTGCATCAGACCCATACTTGTTAAAAAGAGTTTGGGGACCAAATGAAGCTGAAAATAAAAATTGGCAACAGTAAAAAGCAAACTCGCTTTCAACGCCGCCGGCAGCAGGATTTTAAGAAAAAAGGGAGAATTTTGGCAAAAAAGAAAGATGCGCATCAACAGCCAGTTTCCCAGCCAGATAAAAGGTAGAAAGTAAGCCAAGAAGAGGGTAAAGGGACCAAATAATAGTCCGTGGGCGAGTGCCGAAAGACTAGGGATTATTGATAAAAGGACTTGTTGTTTGGTGCTGAGACGGGGTGCCGCAGCAAAAAGACAAAGATTGACGAGGGTGCCGGTGAGCCACTGCGGTCCGGCCACAACGAGGGGGATCAGGGCAGCGGTTGACCAGATTAAATATTCCAGTTTAAGGCTGATTGACCAATCAATGGCTAAAATTTTAAGCCGCATAAAATTATTTTAAATTAAAAAAAACGACAAAAACAAGTGGCAAAGGTTTTGGCGGTTTTACTGAAAAGCCTTAAAATTTAAAAGCCGGCAAATTTGCCTTATGTCGGAGAGCCGGGATTCGAACCCGGGACCTCACGGTCCCGAACCGTGCGCGCTACCAACTGCGCCACTCTCCGCTGTCTTTATTTTAAGGCTTTTGACTTTAAAATACAATTAAAAACTCTTTCCGCTCCGGGAGCGGATATTTTTCGGTTTTTTCAAGAGAAATTAAGGAATTTATTTAAAAGAAGAATTGCGCTAAAATTAAGCTAAGTTAGCCCCTATAGCTCAACGGACAGAGCAGCGGTTTCCTAAACCGCCGATCCAGGTTCGATTCCTGGTAGGGGCACCATTTGGGAAATGGTAAATTTATGGGAAGTGGGTTGGCTAGCCAATCCTGAGAGCAGGCCGGTGGTTATTAGTTACTTGCGTTTCTGAAAAAGACAGTTTTAAAAATTTCAGGGAAGATAACGAAGAGATTTTTACCAAACGGGTTTTTCAAGGGAAAGCGGTGAAGATTTTTGCAATTATAATTAAGGTTAAAGTGTGAATTAATTTAGTAAAAAATTAGCTTTATTACAGAAGTGAAAGAAAAACAAGCAACGGCCCTCGAGTCGGTAAAAAAAGATTTACCAGAATTGCCCTTCACCTATGTGCGTGTGCAAAACCCTGAGGAAGGGCAATACAGAGAATGGCGGGTTTATCCTGTTTACTTCGAAAATCAAGAAAATCCACCAAGAACAGATGAAGAGATTATTGAGTCGGTAAAAAAGCAACATGAAGCAAAACAATGGTACACAACAGAATATTGGTTAAAGAAAGGACTACCAGCCGAGCAAATAGAACTTACAATTAATGGCAGGTCGATAACGGTTTATAATTTTAATACGGAAAAACCTTTTTCTGATAAACACGTTGACAGCACGGTAAAGGTTTTCCAAGAGTTGGCAGCAAGATTTCCTGAGTTTTTAGAGAAAATTAGATGGATATTAATAGATAATGTCCAACCGACGAGCTTACTGGGAGATGATGAGCTTTATCCAACCAACGGAAAAGTGGCAAGAGAACAACAAGCAGTAATCATTATGCCCAGAGGCATGGCAACCTTTCCGCACCGCCTACCAAAAGCTTCCAATTTTGAAGGAACGCTGGTTCATGAAACCGGACATTTAATTCAGGCTCAATTTGAAGATGATTGGAGGAAGAAGTTCCCGTGGAGTTATTGTTTTGACAATCAAGAAGAATGGGAAATAAGAAAGGCCCAGAATGGTGAAAATCGCTGGTTTAATAAAAAAACTGGCGAAATGAGTCCACAGGGACAGTATCCTCTTCAACCAGAGCAGTGTATTACAAACTATGCCCAACAAAAACCTGAGGAAGATATTTGTGAAAGTCTAGTTGCCTATATTTTTGAACCAGAAAGGTTGCGAAAGGTATCGCCAGCAAAATACGCTATTTTAGCCTCGCACGATAAGAAACAAAAAAGACCTAAAGTTTCTGTCCACAGAGTGGCTAAATCGAAAATCAGTTTGCCGAAGAGAGAACCCGCTACCATTAGATATTATATAGAAGAACCAAAAGAAAAAAGAGAGTGACAGATACCGTATTTGCCTCGAAAGGCAAGATAAAAGTCTTTTCCTGCCCGAGCGAAAAAACTGAAAAGCATGCTTATTTTCCAAAAAGGGCACTATTTTATCTTGATGCCGTAGAGATTTACCGGCTGATCTTTGTTGAGCGAAGTGAGGATAACCAATTTACTGCCATCGGGCCAAGGAAAGACAAAGGCAAAATTATCAACCAAATTTTTCAAGGGGCCGGTATAAACCGTGGTTTGGTTAGTATGGTCATATTCCTCGATAAGAATTTTGTTTTCTTGAGAAATAAGCAAGTGTTGGGAGTCAGGATACCATTGAAATGGTTGAGAAAAAACTGGCGAATAGGAATTGTTTAAACGTTTGATCTGGGCTAAAAGTGGTTGTTTGTCGGGCAAAGGCGGAATTTTATCTCGGTTAAACTCACCGACGGCAAAGTTCTTATCCTCCTTAAGATCGTAAACATAAATTTTTCCGGGTTCGAGTTTCCGGTTTTGCGGCTGGGTGTTTGAGGCAGGCAGCGGTGGTAGGAGTTCATCGGGAAGAGCCGCTGAAGCCGTGGCCGTGTATAAAATTTTTTCTTTGTTCGGCGACCAATAGAGGCCATCGGCATTGGTTTTCAGAACTACTTTTAGTTTCTCGGGTAATTTTTCCAGATTGGCGACAGTTACTTCTGTTACTTCTTGTTGCCAATCACCCAACATGAGAGGTAAGAGTCCGGTTTGATCGGAATAGGGTAAGTTATTGAGGCGGTCGGTTTCCAAAAGCACTGCCTGAAAAATCTCTCCATCTTCATTCTGACGGTAGGCGAGGATTTGTGAGGAGTTGGGCGACCAAAGAAAATCGGCATCCAGAAAATCAAAACCAAGCTGAGAACCAATTTGCTGGGTTTCCGGCCGGAAAGAAAAAGGGCCGCCAGAAAGTCTTAAGATATAAAGGCCGTTTTTGGCTTCGGCTGAGGCTGAAGCCGTCGTAAAAGCAATTTTTTGACCATCAGGCGAAGGTACGGCTTTAACGATGCCTGTAAAGGTGAGAGCTTCCAGTGAAGGGGCTACCGGCAAGAGCAGGGCGTTGGCTTGGGTGACGAGTTCTTTTTGAAGCTTGAGGGTTTTCTCCCAAGGCAGATAGCCGTCTTTGACGATTTTTACCTGATAGTCGCCGGGAATTAGATTTAAGGTATTGTTGGTGGCGGTGGTTAAGCGTTCGTTAAGATAAACCTGGGCGCCGGTGGGCAAGGAGTTAACTACCAAAAGCCCGGTGCCTTTTAAGGTTTTTTCTTGAAAATCTGGCCGGTAGCCGCGGGCCCAGAAAATTATCAGGGTTGTGGTGGTTGCCAAGAAGATGGCCGTGGCTACTGTCAACAAAAAACCTTTGGGAAACATGAACCTATTATAGAACGGAATTCGTCAATCCTCAAATTTAAACTTAGCTTTGAGATTGAGTTTTGAGTTTTGCGTTTGGCGATTTATAATAAGCTTATGCTTTTTAAACGATTGGGAATTGATTTGGGAACGGCCAATTCTTTGGTTTATCTTCAAGGCAAAGGCGTGGTTTTAAACGAACCTTCAGTGGTAGCGGTTTCTTTGGATGACCGGCGAGTGGTGGCCGTGGGTAACAGCGCCAAAGAAATGCTTGGCCGTACCCCAGGAGATATTACCGCTTCAAGGCCAATGCGCGAGGGGGTGATTGCCGACTATGTGGTTACCGAGGCCATGTTGCGCTATTTTATCAAAAGAGTTTGTGGTCGTTCCTTTTTCTTCAAACCCGAAGTGATGATTTGTATTCCTGCAGGCTGTACCCAAGTAGAAAAAAGAGCGGTTGAAGATGCAACACTTTCTGCGGGTGCCCGCAACGTTTATGTGATTTCCGAACCGTTGGCGGCGGCAATCGGGGTGGGCATTCCCATTGAGGAACCCTCCGGCAACATGATTGTAGACATTGGCGGAGGGGCGGCCGAAGCCACGGTGATTTCTCTAAGCGGCGTGGTCGTCAGCCGCAGTCTGCGAGTGGCCGGCAACAAGCTTGATGATGCCATTACCTCATATATCCGCAAGAAAGAAGGTCTTTTAATTGGTGAAACCACGGCTGAGGAACTCAAAATCCTTCTAGGTTCTGCCATAAAAGTCAAAGAAAATAAAAAGATGATCGTTAAGGGCCGGGATACCATCAGCGGTTTGCCCCGTCAACTGGAGGTTTCTACCAATGATGTGGCTGAAGCCTTGCGTAGTCCTTTATCGGCCCTCACCGGTCTGGTAAAATCGGTTTTAGAGGAAGTACCGCCAGAACTGGCCTCGGATATTATTGATAGGGGAATTGTTTTAACCGGCGGTACCGCTTTACTGCGCAATTTAGATAAACTTTTAACCGAAGAAACAGGGGTGGCCTGTCATGTTGCCGAGGAGCCAATGCTAGCGGTAATCAAGGGAATCGGTATGGTGCTGGAGAACATGGAGGCTTACCAGCGCAGTTTTAGCCGAAGATAAAGAGAGGGGCGCTAAAACTTTCAAGGTAAACTCAATGAGTTGATTTAAAGTTATTTTGCTTTGGTCCCAAACTTTAAAAATGGCTTCATATTCAAAAATCCTAAAAGAGGTTTACAAGGCAGTTTTTGAGATTTTTGCGGCCGTGCCCAAAAGACCACATCTTTGGGTTCACAGTTTTAATCATACCCAAAGAGTCGTGGCTAACGCCCGGCGGCTTTTAAAGGCAGAAGCGGCAAGGCTTGCCCGCTTGATGGCAATGCCGCGTCAGAAATTTGCCTTTCTGGTTGAACTTTCCGCTTGGCTGCATGACTTGGGCCGGACGCTTGAGGATAAACCCAGTTTTTGGGGCGGCAAATTTAATCATGCCTTTGCCTCAGCCAAGATGGCGGCAGAGATTTTAAAAAAACTGGGCTTGGAAGAGCAAAAGGAGGATTTTAAGGAACTCGCTTTGGTTCTGCAGGCGGTCAGGGAACATAATCAGCCTACGCCGGCTCACCCGGAAAACCTGGTGACGCGTCTCTTGCAGGATGCTGATCGGGGTGATGGTTTTTCCTATCAAGGCATGTTGATGGTGCTTAATTACAGTCGCACTATTCAAACGCCGCAAATAGAAGATGAGATTGTCAGTAAAAAAGCCTTTTTAAAAATTTTCCCCCAGTTACTTGTTGAGCCTCGCAAGCGGCGGCAGACTCTCCATTGGTTGAGACATCTTGGTCGTTGGTATACCGGCGGTCCGGTAATTTTGCCCAACGGCCAGGAAGGAAAAGAGTTAGTTTGCCCTTTATACACCGCCACGGCCAAGAAGCTTTTCCGACCTGGTTTTCGGCTTATTGGAAAATACCTGACAATTTTAGAAAATCAAGAAAAAAAATGAAAAACATATAAGAAAAATTTCTGACAGCTAATTTGCAGCTTAAAAATAAGCAAAAAACGAAGAAATAAAAGATATAAAAGCCGAGAGTATAAAAATTGCTCTGAAAATTAAAATTAAGAAAATTATTTATAAATTTATATATCTTATAATATTAAGAATGGTTGGCTTTAAAAAGCTTTGAAAGCAATGGTGAGACTTTTTAGTTAAATCGATTAGAGAAAAAATTTAAAAAAATGCTTATTTGTAGCTATAATTTATGAAATAAGTTTAAAATAGCAGTCTTAAATAGAGAGTGCTAAAGACTTTAGATAAAAATGAGCGTTAAAAATTGGCCAAGCTTTAAAATTTTGGGGATTAAAGTTGATTTTCCCACTTTGACACAGGTGCTAAATTGGGTTTCGGAGCAAATAAAATATAACAAAGTATGTCAAATTACTACACCTAATCCCGAACAGGTTGTTTTGGCTCAAGATGACCTTGAATTTAAGCAAATTTTAAATCGCGCCGATCTGGCCATTTGCGACGGTGTTGGTTTACTCTGGGCGGCAAAATGGTTTAAAACCAGGAGTGAGCGGCAAGCTGCCCAAAGACTGCAACGGCTTACCGGCGTTGATTTGATGATAGCTCTCTGTCATCTGGCCAGTAAACGAGGTTGGCGGGTGATGTTGCTGGGAGGTAGAAACAAGAGTGCCGCCTTAGCGGCAAAGAAGTTAAAGACAAACAACCATAAACTTAAAATTGTCGCCGAAGAGGGAAGCAAAAGGATTGCTTTGGAAACTCCTGAGGAAAGAGAAAGGGTGATTGAGAAAATTAATGCCTTTCGGCCGCACCTGCTTTTTGTGGCTTATGGGGCGCCTTGGCAGGAAAAGTGGCTGACCAGCAATCTTTCCTTTTTAAGGGTAAACGTGGTTATGGGTGTTGGTGGCGCCTTTGATTATTTAGCCGGCAGAGTGAGGCGGGCGCCGGTATGGTTAAGAAACTGGGGATTGGAGTGGTTTTGGCGTTTACTCCATGAACCTTGGCGAATTAAGAGACAAATGGCGCTTTTTAAGTTCCTTTGGTTGCTTTTAAGCCAGCAAAATTTTCGAGCTTCATGGGAAAAGAAAATTAAGACAGACCCCCGAAGGCCAAACCCTAAAAGAAAAAACATCACAAATTTTTGCGATCGCAAGATTTTGTGATGTTTTGATTAGAGAAAAGGATGAGGAGGAAGGGGCGGAGGAGTAAGTCTAGAAAGAAAAAAACAAGACCGGGAAGAGAGTTTAGGAAGAAAGTTTAAGGAGGAAAACCCGAGGGGAGATTTTGGGAGGAAGGTTTAGGGAGAAAAGCCCGGGAAGAGCCTGGAGAGGAAATTTTGGGAAGAGAAGCTGGAAAAAGAAAGCGTGACAAAGAGAATGGAGAGAGAAGAAATTAGAAAAAGAGTTTAGGAAAAGAGACTAGAAATTTGGAGAAGAAAATGAGAAAAGAGTTTGGAGGGAAAGATTAGGAAGAAAAAGTGAAACAAGAAACTGGATAGAAAACTTGATGGAAAGGCTTATGGGGAAAGTTCGAGAAAAGAATGAGGAAGAAAAATCAGGAAGAAAACCCGAGAGAAATTTTGAGAGGAAAGTGGGAAAAGTGGCTGAAAGATAAGTTGAAGGCTACAAAATAAACTTGAAAATAAGTGAGAGAAATATTTTTGGGAAAAAGTTTTAAAGATAAACTTGAAAACAGAATAAGGAAATGGCTTGGGAAAAAAGCGGGAAGCTAAGCTTAAACAGAATAAATTTGGAAGATAAAAATGGAAAAACTTTGCTTTTATGGCTAAATTGAGAGTTTGGCGAACGATTCAGGTTTTAAGCCGGTCCGCCTTAAGAGAAGAAAGGCTTTCGTGGCTTTTAAAAATAAGGAAGGTAAAAATCAGGCTGATTGGTTTGATTTTTGCCGTCTGTTTTTTGTCTGCCTGTAGCCTATCAAGAAACAATCCCAATCGGCCAAACTTGCCCGACACTGCTAGAGAGGAAGCCTTTGAGAACGTTGAAGCCAGTCTTTCGGCAGAGTTAAATTTTGCCAGTTTCGGAAGTGAGGCTTCGGCGACGGCTGAAAGCCGTGATCAGGAAATGATTAAAGAGGCTTTGGCCCGGAAATCCGGACGGCCGCCAGCAGAACTTACCCTTGAAATTAACCAGAAAAACGGTGATTACGCCAGCGGCAGCTTTGCTTTTACTGATGAGACAGACAAAGGTTGGTGGCTGGCGGCGAAGCTGGGTTCAACATGGCAGGTAGTGGCCGAGGGTGATGGTCCGGTTGTCTGCGAGAGGATTGAGGGTTATAATTTTCCGGTAACGATGGTGCCCGAGTGTTATGATCAGGAGAGCGGCGAAACAATTCGTCGGGATTAAAAATGCTTGAAAAAAAATATCCTTCCAATCTTGATACCCAAGAACTCTCGGCAAGGGCCGATCTTTTTAAAGAGATAGTTTTTCCTGATATTTATAAGGTTACGCAGGGAAAAATTTCCGAGGCGGTTTTGAAAAATACAACCAGAGCTTTGGATTTAGGTATGGGCAAGGGAGCTTTGGGGCTCTTTTTGAAAAAATTAAACCCAAATGTGGTTCTGGTAGGCGTAGATATTCAAAATTATCAGGGGAGAGAAGAAACGGCTTACGCTTTTTATCAGCAGCGTTTTACAGCTGATTTAACTCAGGAAGACTTTTGGCAGCAATTAGCAGGCGATTCACCATTTGATCTTATCATTAGCGTAGGTTTACCCTTTAAGGTGATTGAGATTTTGCTTAAAAAAAGGGAAAAGCTGGAAAAATTCTTGGCAGCAAAGGGAAAGTGCCTGATTGTTTCCGACGATGATTGGGCAAGTGAGGAAGTTAAACCGTTTACCCTTTATCAGGGCCATTATCCTTTAAACCGAAGTATTTTACTTTGGGTATTAGAGCGGGAAATAATTATGCCACACGCTACCCTTTAAGGTTTCTTTAAAAATCTTTTTTCTTCCAAGTGAAAGTCCTTTTGGCCGCTGCTGGCCCAAGGAAAGATTTTTAAAGAAGGGTAGGTTTGGTCCGCCCTCAAAAGGGCGGACCTTTTGGGTTATTCCCTCCAGACTTTTAAGATTACACACTCGTAATACAGCGAATGCTCTTCTCCCTCGCCTTCTGGAAGAGGCAGGAAGTTAACTTCTAAATGAAAATGGTCCGCAAATAACGACGTGCCCCATAAACCACCAATGTTTACTTCTAAAGACACATTACTTACAGTTACTGGTGGAAAAGGCAAGGGATACCAAAGGGTGCCTATGCGCCAGTTTCCCCTGACTTCCTTATCATAGACTGTGATTAGACTCCAATATTTCCCTTCAACCATATTATTTGTGGTATAGACTGAGCAGGACCAAGCTTCAATGTTATGGTTGTTGGGAGTTTGGGCATTCACCGGTGCAAAGAGCGCGGCGACAAAAGTGGCCAAAATGACCACAAGTACCAAAACAAACCATCCCTTTTTCATTTTTTTCTCTCCTTTTTACAGATTGAGTTGAGATGGACAAATGTCCCTTCAACAGATAAAAATCTGCTCAAGGCGCATTTGTCCGTTCTCTCCCCCAAAGGAGAGGGTAGCGTGTGGCTGTCAAAGAACAAGCTAAAGGTAAAAAATCGGACGCTTTTGTCCGATTACCTTTTATTAAGAAACTTCTATTTTAATTCAAGATGATTAAAAAATCAAGGTATCAAATTCCGCTCCGGGATCGGATATTTTTCGGTTTTTTCAAGATAAAAAGGCTTATTTTCTGCAATTATTTTCCACAAGGGGTTGAGTAAAAGAATTAAGATTCTGGCGTGATTTTAGCTTGAGACTTCTTGATTAGAGACCCTTTTCCTGAATTCCCAAGAGCCAGAGAACTGCTTCCTTTTTATAGCGGCGGTCACCCCGAGAGTTGATTCGGATAGCGGGAAGCTTGCCGCGTTTACCCCAGCGCTTGATGGTTAAAGGAGAAACACGCAGCAGTTGGGCGACTTCACGGACAGTCAAAAGATCAGGCATATTTTCCAGAGAAACCGGAAGCTTTACCTGATTGTTTGCTTGATGGTTTGATATATTTTGATTGTCCATAGACCACCTCCTTTTATAACTAATAACTACTTAATTAATGCTTTTAATTATTCTTTATATCATAGTGGTAAGCGCTGTCAAGAGCAAAAACTCTCCTTAAGAGGAGAGTTTTGCAAACTAAACGGTTGTTGTGCTTAAAAATTATTTGAGTTCGACCTGACAGCCGGCAGCTTCGAGTTTTTTCTTAGCTTCTTCAGCGGTTTTTTTATCCACCCCTTTAAGAAGTTCCTGCGGTGCGGCTTCCACAAAATCTTTGGCTTCTTTTAAGCCCATTTCAGGTTTGATTTCCCGGACGGCTTTAATCGCGCTGATTTTGTTGGCGCCAGCCGAGCTGAGAATCAGAGTGAATTCCGTTTTTTCTTCCTGAGTTGTGGTGGTGGCGGCAGCGGCAGCGGCTGGTGCCTGAGCCACGGCTAAGGGCATACTTGCCGAAATACCAAATTTCTTTTCCAAAGCCTTAACCAAGTCACTGACTTCCAAAAGCGAAAGTTTCTCAATCTCTTCAACGATTTTGTTTAATTTGGGACTAAGTTCTTCCTTTTTTTCTTCTTTGGTTTGACTAGTCATCATCTTCACCACCTTTCTTTGAGCTTTTTAAATTTAACTTTTATTTTTCTTGCTATTTTCTAGAGCTTTTAAGCTTAAAATTAATTTACTAAGATTGCTTTTAAGGACACTTGTTAAGCCCACAAGAGGAGCGTTGAGCGTGCCGGCCAGTTGGCCCAGAAGCGTTGGGCGGTCGGGTAGTTTAGCCAGTTCCTTGAGACGCTCGGCGGTTAAAAAAATTGTACCCAGGAAACCGGCCTTGAATTTTGGCAGGCCGGTATTTTGACTAAATTCAACCACCGTTTTAAGAGGAGAAACCTCATCTTTGAGACTGAAAATAATCAACGTTGGTCCGCTAAGGATTTTATTTTCTTCAGGAAGTTTGAATTCTTTGGTCCGAAAGGCTAATTTTAAGAGAGTATTTTTACTGACTTTACTTTCTGCACCAGTTGTTTTCAGGCTACTTCTTAGGCTGTTTAACTGCGCCACTTTTAAACCCTTATAATCAGCAAGAATGACTGATTTAGCCTGATTAAGTTTCTCTTTTAAAAATTCAAGCTCGTTGAGATTCCGCTGGGAAGGCATAAAATTAAAAAAACGCCTCTTCCGAGGCGCTCCTTGAATTTTGTACTTAAAATTAGCAAGTTGCTCCTCGGCAAGACTTATGGTTGCTTGCTGTCTTAGGAATTTTGAACTGGATTGTATTTAAGCAAAAGAAAAAGCAAGAGTCAAGAAGGAGTTTAACACCCTTCATTCTGTTTAGGTTTAGCCGTTGCCGTTGTTACCAAGGGGCTTGGAAGCTGCCTAGAAGCTGAAGAGTTAAAAAGAGGCGTAAATCAAGCCTTAATACCGGTGTGTCTTCAAGAGTCAACACCCGGTGTTGAAAAAGGTGTTGATTAACTTATAGGGTTCAAAACATCACAAAATCTTGCGATCGCAAGATTTTGTGATGCAAAGAAAATGAAGAGGGAAAGGAAAGGGAAAGGAAGAGGAAGAATGAAATGAGAGTGAAATGAATGAAATAATGAATGAAAAATAACGAATGAAATAAAAATAAAATAATAAAATAAAATAAAATAAATAAAATGAAAATAAAATGCAAATGTAAAGGTAACATAAATGTAATAAAGTAAATGGAATGTAAATGTAATGTAAGGTAATGAGAGGCAATGAATGCGACAATATAATTTCTTTATTTTCACCATCCTTTTCCTTACCTTCTTTCACATACTAACTAATCTGGTGGATTCCAAGTTAAAATCGCTGAGCTGAATTAAGCCACTCTTAGTGGAGATAACCACCACGGTTTTTAGAGAACTCAATTGCAAAAATTTTGTTTCTGCTTGACAAGAGAGACAGCAAGAGACTAAATTTAAGCTATATGGCTATTTTTGTGGGCGTGGGCAGTTCAGAAAAAAAAGAAACTGCCGAAGCCATAAAGGAAGCACTGGCGCAAGTCTCTTTGTCTTTAGAGAATCATATACCTTCTTTGTTATTACTTTTGGCCTCGCCAACTACCTATGATCAGCAACTACTCCTGAATTTGGTGAAGGAAAAATATCCCCAGACGATTTTGCTCGGTTGTAGCACTTCAGGAGAGATTACCAACTTGGGGCCCAAAGACAACTCTTTATGCCTTATGGCCATTGCCAGCGACCAAATTCGCTTTGCGGCAGGCAAAGGCTTGGGAATTAAAACCGATGCCCGTCAGGCCGGCAGAGATTTAGCCAAGGCAATTAAAGTTCAAAACCAAGACTGTTTGCCTAAGGTGGCTTTGATTTTTCCTGATGGCTTGGCTGGCAACGGTGCTGATATTGTTCGTGGTATTCAGGATGTTTTTGGTGAGACTTTTTTATTTGCCGGAGGCTCGGCCGGCGACGACTTCCTTTTTAAAAAGACTTACGAATATTTTGAGAGGGAGCTTTTAAGTGAAGCGGTGGTAGGGGTGGGTTTGGACGGTAATTTTAGCTTTGGTATTGGCGTGAGACATGGTTGGATTCCGATTGGCACCAGCCGGACCGTCACCAAAGCCAAATCTAATGTGCTTTATGAACTTGATCATAAGCCAGCTATTCAGATTTATCAGGATCAGTTTGGTAAGGACAAAAAGTTAGTCAGTACCACCGAACCGCTGGCAAGATTAGCCATTACTTATCCTTTGGGGATTGTGCTTAAGGATCAAAGTGAGTGTCTCATTCGCGACCCGATTACCGTGGACGCCAATGGGGCGATTACCTGCGCGGCGGAAGTGCCCGAAGGCGCCACGGTTTACATCATGATTGGCGGTCGGGAGGAGGCTATTGAAGCAGCCCGACAGGCAGCAAAAATGGCTCTCAACCATTTAAAGGGCAAAGCGCCGAAAGCGGCGATTTTATTTAACTGTATCGCCCGAAAGAAACTCTTGATGAATAAGAAAAAAGAGGAAATTGATGCTATCAGGCAGATTATTGGGGAAGAGGTACCGTTGATTGGTTTTTATACTTACGGAGAGCAAGCGCCTTTGGCTGGTCAAGTGATGACTTGTTCATTTCATAACGAAACCGACGTTCTCTTTTTGTTAAGCGATTAACAGTCTTGAAGGATCAACCTTGAAGACTGTTGTAGGCTGGGGCTTGACAGCGGGAGTTTATTTTTTTATAGTCAAGTTAATGCCTGACTTTAATTTATCTTCAACTAATGCTTCTTCGGCTGATACTTCTTCAACTCATTCTCCTTCGACAAATTCCTCTTCACCAGATTTACCTTCAACCCCTTTACCGCCAACTGAGCCGCCTTTGACAGCCTCACCTTCAACAAATTTAACTTCAACCCAGACTGGCGGGACTAAAGAAATTGCCGGAGCGCCGCTTACACCCCCCTTTGTGCCTCCCAGTATGCCATCCAGCGTTTCTTCTTCTGGAGCCAAGAAAGACTCTCGTGGTGGGTCCAAGCTTCTTCTTGGACTATTCTTAGCGTTGGTTTTTATTCCTTTGGGTATAGTTTTAGGTAACCAACTGAAAAAGCTCTCGTTGCCGGGAGACTTTCAAACCAGAGTAAGTCCAAGCCCTAGCTTGTCTGTCCAAAAAGCAGAGTTTAAAATTGGCGGCATTTTACCCTTAACCGGTGATGCCGCTTCCTACGGCATTCCTCTCCAGCAGGCGGCCTTACTGGCTCAAAAAGAGATCAATGCCCAAGGCGGTATTGGTGGTCGGCCGATTAAGTTTATTTGGAAAGACGGCCGGTGCGAAAAAAATGAGGCAAAGATGGCGGCGGAACAGCTGGTTAATCAGGAAAAGATAGATTTGCTTTTGGGTGGTGCCTGTTCTTCGGAATTTCTCAATGCCGCGCCACTTGCCCAAGCCAAAAAGATCATCACTTTCAGTTCTTCAGCCACCAGTCCAAAAATCAGCGAACTTGGTCGTTATGTCTTCCGCACCTGTCCCTCTGATGCCCTCGCAGGCAAAGCAGCCGCTGGTTATGCCTTTGAAAAGTGGGGAGCCAAAACCGCTGCCGTTGTGGCTGAGGAAAAAGATTATACCTTAAGCCTAAAGGAAGTGTTTAAGGAGAATTTTAGCAAACTGGGAGGTAAAGTGGTTTTAGATGAGGTTTTTGCTACCGGCACTACTGATTTTGCTTCCACCTCTGCCAAGATCAAAAATCTGGCGCCGGAGGTGGTTTATATCCTGCCTCAAAGTCCGACGCCGGGAGTTTTACTAGTCAAGGCCCTTAAGGCTCAGGGCGTAACCGCTAAAATTTTGACCGCCGAGGTTTTATTAATCCGCGATGCCGTGACCGAGCAAGGACAAGTTTTGGAGGGTGTCACCGGCATTGAGGTCCTTTTTGATGAAAATCGGCCTAAAACCAAAAAGTTTTTAGAATTGTATAAAAATGAATATCAGCTTGAACCAACCTACCCCGGCTTTATGTCGGGGATGTATGATATTCTTTATCTGGTTAAAGAGGCTTACGAAAGCGGCGCCAAAAATTCGGATGAGATGGCCAATTGGCTTTATCAGTTAAAAAATTGGGAAGGGGCGGTGGGAACCTTGGATTTTGATGAGCATGGTGATCCGAGCATGGCTTATAGTATCCGCCAAATTAGCAATTTTAGCGCCAAACAAGTGGATACTTATATGCCCGTACCCTAAACCTTTTCTTCCTCTTGACAGGTGGTTTTTTGATTTCCTATAGTTAAGTTAATGCTCGATACCAATTTGCCTTTAGACCCCAGTTCTCCTGCGGAAGGAGGCTTCTCAAATAGAGCTGCAGGTCAAGCGGAGGCTTTTGTGCCACCACCAACTCCGCCGCCGCCAACAGCCACCCAAGAAGTTTCCTCAAAAAACTCTCCTTTGTTTTTTGTTTTGTTAGCGGCAATTTTCTTTTTAGCTGTGGGGATTTTGGCAGGCCGGTTTTTAAATTTTGCTTCTCTTTTACCTGTTTCCCCAAACCGAATTTCTGCCAGTCCTAGTCCGCTGGCAGCCAGTGGCGAGTTGAAAATCGGCGGCATTTTACCCCTTACTGGTGATGGCGCTGCCTATGGTGTTCCCATCCAACAGGCAGCGATTTTAGCCCAGAAGGAAATTAATGAAAACGGCGGGATTAAGGGTAGAAAAATTAAATTTATCTGGAAAGACGGCCAGTGTGAAAAAACCACAGCCAAAGCGGCGGCAGAACAACTGGTTAATGAAGAGGGCGTGGAATTTTTGCTTGGTGGCGCCTGCTCTGATGAATTTTTAGCTGCGGCGCCTATCGCCCAAGCCAAAAAGGTAGTGGTTTTCAGTACCACTGCCACCAGCCCGAAGATCAGCGAGCTCGGTCGTTATGTTTTCCGTACTTGCCCCTCTGATGCTATGGCAGGTAAGGCGGCCGCCGGTTATGCCTTTGAGAAATGGGGAGCCAAAACCGCGGCGGTGATTGCCGAGAATACTGATTACTCCTTGGCTCTAAAAGAAGTTTTTAGCGAAAATTTTAGCAGACTGGGAGGTAAGGTGGTTTTAGCGGAAACTTTTACCAGTAACAACGCTGATTTTGCCAGCGTTTCTGCGAGAGTTAAAAGTCTTAACCCGGACGTGCTTTATCTTTTACCCCAAACAAGCACTCCCGGCGTGCTTTTGGTAAAAACTTTAAAGGCTCAAGGCGTAACCGCTAAAATTTTGACCGCCGAGGTGCTTTTAAGCCGCGAATTAGTGGCAGAACAGGGCAAGGTTTTGGAGGGCGTGACCGGTATTGAGACCTTTTTTGATGAAAACAGACCAAAAACCAAGGCTTTTTTGGAACTTTATAAAAAGGAGTATAACCTTGAACCGAGTTATCCGGCAGATATCAGCGGGGTTTATGATTTTCTTTATCTTATTAAAGCCGCTTATGAGGCTGGTGCCAAGAACCCAGATGAGGTAGCCGACTGGCTTTATCAAGTGAGACAGTGGGAGGGAGCCTTGGGAGTTTTGGGGTTTGACTCTCAGGGTGATCCAAAACTGGCCTATAGCATTCGTCAAATTTCTGGTTCGGCCGCGCCCCAGGTGGACACCTATGCGCCGTCGCCCTAAAGGCTATGGTTTTATCCGGCTTCAACTTTCGCAAAAAACTTTTAATGCTCTTTTTTCTTTTTTCCGTGGTTCCAATTTTTATCCTTGCCGTTTTTGTTTACCGGCGCGTGCAAACCACCTATCAACAGACTTTGGAGGAAGCTTTTACCCGAAATGCCCAAATCCGCCACCAGATCCTGCGCTACTTTTTGGAGAGTAATCGAGCCTGGGTGAGGACTTTAGCCACCCAAGATATCCTTTTGGAAGTCTTTGAAACTCCGCAAGTTGAATTTAGACAAAAGGAGAAAATTTTTGCCTCTTTAACTTCGATTCGACGGGAAAATCCCTTTATTGATCGGGCTTATATGGTTGACTCTTCAGGTAAAATTTTGATCTCCACGGCTACAAATGATGAAGGCATGCAAATGGGTAGTTTGCCCTTTTTGACCGTTCCTTTTAAAGAACGTACACCTTACATTGGCAAAATTACCCTCTCGCCTTACTTTAAAAGGGTGATTCCCATGGCGGCGCCGCTTATCCGCAAAAGCGATAACCAGACAATTGGCGTTTTGGTGATTGAATTTAATAATTCGGTAATCAAGGCTCTTTTTGAAGGCAAGCTTTATCCGGAAATGGTAGCGCCTCAAAGCCTAAGCTCAGAGGTTGAAGCTTATGTAATAGATGAAGACGGTTATTTCTTAACCAGCTTGAGTAGCTCGGCCAAGGAAGCCTCGTTAAAGATTGCCCCGGTGGAGAAGTGTTTAAAGAACTCAGAGAATTGGGTAGGTTTTTGGCGGTCTTATAACGGCAAGGAAGTTTTTGGCGTTTCCGAGTGTTTTAAACTTGACGGTTTAAACTGGACGCTGGTGGTTGAGCAGCCGGTAGCTTTGGCTTTTAAAATTGCCCGGGAATTAGGCTTGATCATCTTGGGGGTAGCGCTGGGTACAGCCGTCGCCTTATTCTTTGTTTTTATTCCTGTTTCTCGTTCGCTTACCGAGCCGATAAGGCTGATTGCTGCCGGGGCGTCACTTTTGGGCGCCGGCCGGCTGGATTATCGTTTACAGCTGAAAACCGGCGATGAATTTGAAAGCTTAGCGGTGGCTTTTAATGATATGGCAGAAAAATTGAAAAACCTGATTTATGATCTGCGTCAGGAAAAAGAAATCCTTAAGGTGCAAAAACGCCGGCTGGACCAGAATGCCAAACTGCTTTTGCGACGGGACATGGAGTTGCATCAGATTAACGAGGAGCTCGAAAGACAAAAGGAGGCGGCTGAAGCCGAGGGACATAAATTTCAGACAGTACTCGCCGGGATTACCGACGGGGTGATGGCTTTGGATTTGGAAAGAAAAGTTATAACCGCCAATAAAGCAGCCCTGCAGATTACCGGTTATCAACTGGAAGAAGTTATAGGTAAAAACATTGAACAATTGATTACCCTTTTTGAGAAAAACACCGAAGTGAGCGTGAGCACTTTTGCTCCCTTACGGGCTGATCCACACAAAACCATTGTTTTCAGCGCCAAGAATTTGAAACTTATCGGTAAGCTTGATAAAGTCGCTTTTGTTAACTGGGTTTCCGGACAGATTAAAGAAAGCAAGGTCAGCCGGCTGGCTTACATCATTACCTTTCATGATATTACCAATGAGGTGGAACTTGAAAGAATGAAGTTGGATTTTGTTTCGATTGCCGCTCACGAACTGCGAACGCCTCTAACGATGGCTCAAGGCTACCTTTCCTTTTTGCAAAGGCCGACGACGTTGACAAAGCTCAATGATGAGGAAAAAGAATTCTTAAAAAGAGTGAGTTTGGGAACGATGACCTTAAATAAACTCATTGAAAATATTCTGGTGGTTTCCAAAATTGAGCAGGGCTTGTTGAAGCTTGATTTGAAACCTCTTCATCTTGAGGAGTTGATTGTCAAGGTAGTTGGCGAGTTTCAGAATGCCGCCCAAAGCAAGGGTTTAGCTTTAAGTTGTAAATGGGACAGCCATATTTTCCCGCCGGTTTTGGGTGATGCCTTTCGGCTGGAAGAAGTACTTTCCAACCTTATTCATAATGCCATCAATTATACCCAGCGAGGTTCGGTTAGCCTTAATCTTAAGGTTCAGGGTTCATGGCTGGTGACGAGTATTGCCGATACCGGTCAGGGTATCCCCAAAGAAGCTCTTCCTCACCTCTTTACGAAATTTTTCCGGGTGCAGGGGCCGTTGGAGGCAGGTAGCAAGGGCACCGGTTTAGGGCTCTATATTGCCAAGAATATTATTGAGGCCCACAAGGGAAAAATCTGGGTGGAAAGCGAGCTGGGCAAAGGCTCTACCTTTTTCTTTAGTTTGCCTCTTGCATAAAAAGAGCAGGAGGTTATAATGTTATTATCTTATTAAATTAAGGAGTATTTTATGGCAAAGACTATTTTATTGGTTGAGGACGAACAGTTAATTAAAGACATGTATCAGAAAGTTTTTCAGGAAAGGGGTTACGAGGTGGCGGTGGCAGAAGATGGCGAACAGGCGTTGCAGCGGTTGCTGACCGAACCCACAAAATATGATTTGGTTTTACTTGATATTATGATGCCCAAACTGGACGGGATTAGTGTTTTAAGAAGACTCAAGGCTGCCGATTCGTCGGCAAAAACGGTGCCGGTTTTTCTGCTTACCAATCTCGGTATGGATACACTTATCAAAGAAGCTTTAAGTTTAGGTGCTGAGCAGTTTTTCGTTAAAGCCAATTATTTACCCAATCAAATCGTAGACGAGATTGACCAGTATTTTAAACGTAAGGAAGGTCAAACAGCGCCACCATCATCTGAATCAACAACTCCGGCGTCAGCAACACCGACGGGTTCAACCCCTTCAAGCACGGCTGAAGTTAAGCCGGAGCCTTAAAGGAAATTCCTGAACAGCAAGAAATTATTTTTGAATCCTCTTTAAAAGAGATTAATTAGCGATTAAAATATAAAAGCGATTAAAATATAAAGCTGATAATAATTGATTAGCAACTAACAATTCTGATTGCTAAGACAGCAGTCAAACTATATTTTATTTAGAGAAAAAAGCCGTTTTTAAGTACCCACTTATAAACTCCGGCTGTTAATTAAAAATTTAAAACAGGAAACCAAAACTTAAGAGAAGGGTTTTAGAGAACAGAGGGAGCGACAACAGGATTATAAAAAAGAGTTGGTAGGTAGAAAAAGAGATTTACTTTGGCGACAAAAGGAATAATTTTCAAGGAAAAAAAGGGAAAGGCAGTTCAGGGTCAGAAGAAGAGAACAGGCAGGTTGAGGAAAGAGAAGAAAACAAAAAGGGACAAAACAGTAGGAGAGCTAAAGCGAAGTAAGTCGGCGATTAAGAAAGGATAACCTTAAAAAGACGCCACCTTAGAAATGATACTCCTAAATGGTTACAAGCTAGCAGTTTAAGAGATAAAAAGGTGGGGGAGAGTGATGACCTCGAGCCTTGGGTATTTGCCAAAAAAACAGCAAGTGTCAGGAGGGTTTTTAAGGGGAAAAATACAATAAAAAACAGCACGTGCTGTCGTTTATTGTATTAAGTGGCGGGGCTTACAGATAGAGAGAGATTGGCAGAGGATTGGTAGAGGATAGGCAGATGATAGGTAGAGGATTAAAGAAAATAAAAGAAAATAAAGAAGATAAAGAAGATAAAGAAGATAAAGAAGAGAAAGATGAGAAAGAAGATAAATATAAGAAAAAGGGAAAAAGAGAAGTTAAGAAAAGATGAAAAAGAGATTAAAAAATTAAAAAAGGATAAAAAGATAAAAAGAAGCAAGAGGGGAGAAGGAAGAGAGGAGAAAAGAAAAACTAAGGAAAAAGAAAGGAAAAAAGAGAAAGGGCGGATTTAGATTTTTTCCAAATCCAGTTTAATGCCCGGACCCATGGTAGAACACAGAGCGGCTTTAAGAATGTTGGTTTTTTTGACCGCTTCAATTAGGGCTTTGAGATTGGCTAAAATTTTTTCCTGACCTAAAGAGACTTTACCCAAAGAAAAATGGAGAAGAGGATTTTTGGGTTCGGTTTTAAACTGGCGCTGGTTTTCTTTAGTGAGACTTAAGGCAAGTTTTTCCGGATCAGCGCTGATGGTGCCGTTTTTGGGGTTGGGCATAAGACCTTTAGGGCCTAAAATTTTGGCGACTTTAGCCAGTTTAGGCATCATTGCCGGACTAGCAACTAAAATATCAAAATCTATCTTACCATTAATAACTGCTTCAATAAGTTTTTCATCGGCAACGGCAACCTTTAGTTGTTTGCCGCTAAGATAGGGAAGTTTGACTGTCCCGCTGAGGGGACCGCGGGTGACAAGATGAACTTCCACGCTTTCGTCAAACTTGGCGTTGGCAAATTGGCAGATAAGGGCTATCGCTTCATCTGCTGAATACTTTTTATGCCTATCGATATTCTTTTTTATATTTTGATATCTTTTAGAGCGCTGTTTTGGTGTGGGAGGCTTAGCGGTACTTGTTTCCGGTTTTACTTTTTGGCTGGCTTTTTTGATGATTTCTTCTTCTAGAGCCTTTTCCTTAGCTTTGATTTTTTCCAGGTCCGCAAGCGCCTTTTGTCCCATATCAGCCAAACGCGCCTCGTCAGCCTTGCCGGAACGAATCCGCGCCTGTTTGGCTTCGGCGGCTGGCGCTTCTTCACTGATGAGCTTGATGCGTTTTTTTCCCACGGTTAAATTTTCCTCATTTATTCTATTTTTAAACCCATGCTCTTGGCGCTACCCATGACAATTTTTTTGGCTTTTTCCAAGTCAGTGGTATTCATATCGGCCATTTTTTCTTTGGCGATGGTTTCTATTTCGGCCAGCGTTAACTTACCGACGATTTCTTGCCCGGTTTTGGCCGCGCCCTTTTCCACTTTGGCATACTTTTTGAGATATTCACTCACCGGCGGCAGTTTAGTGACGAAGCTGAAACTGCGGTCTTCGTAAATGGTAACTTCGGCGGGAATTACCTGTCCCTTTTTATCTTTGGTTTTTTCATTATACTGTCGGCAGAATTCAACAATGTTGACGCCGTGCTGACCGAGCGCCGGTCCCACCGGCGGGGCGGGATTGGCTTCACCGGCTTTTAAATTAAGTTTAAGCACGGTTTTAACTTTCTTTGGCATAAAAAAGATTATAACAAAATAAAGTTTGCGAGTGCAAGGTGGAAAATGTTAAAGCAGGGAGAAGGCTTGAGTCTTAGTTGGTGTTCGGCCCCAGCTTTTGGCAAGATTGATCATAAAAATTGATCATTTGTGAAATTGCCTCTTGACAGCTTCGTGAAAACAATTTTATATATAGTATAAGTGAGTATTTTCTCTTAAAATGCATAGGTATCATCTATGCATCCTTAAACCTTAAATGCCCGGTGACCTGCCAAACAAAAACAACTTTGTTAAAATCCGCCAAGCCGCAGAACTTTTAGGCCTTTCAATTGACACCCTCCGACGCTGGGATAAAAAAGGACTTTTGACTACCACCCGGCTTGATGGCAAAAACCGCTATTTTTCCTTAAGCGAGCTTTATGCTTTGAAAAATCAAAAATGGACCGATCTGAAACAAACCGCCAGTCAACTGGGTGTGACCAAAACTTCCCTGCGTAAAATTCATGGGCGGGGGAAATCTCCAAAATTGGCGGATAAAATTTTGACACCCACGAGTCCAGCCACCAGCCCGACGGCGCCAACGTTTTTAAAGCCGCCGCCAATTTTGCCGGTCCTACCTCAAATGAAAAGCCAGCCCAAACCACCAGCGGCTTTGCGCCAATGGTTGAGTTTGACCTTGGCCTGCTGGCTGATTTTACTCCTACCCTTGGTTTTCTTCTTCTCTACCTCTGCGGGTAAGGCTTTTAAGGCACGTTTGGGGGGCCTGTTGGCGGCTAAAATTGCGCCCTATCTGAAGATTTCTCAAGCCCCAGAGGAAATGGTTTTGGGTGAAGAATTGAGTCAGAAACTTAAGGAAAGTCAGTTATTGCTCGCTGCCAACCGGTTTATCCAACCAATCAATTTATTGGCAAACGCTTCTTTTGAGGCCGGCAACCAAGGAGACAAGCCGGAGCAGTGGGGTTATTTTGCCCAAGCAAGCGTGGGTAATGTTACTGTCAGCAATGAATCTATCCGGACCGGTACCAGCAGTTTGAAATTTGAGGATAAAACAGTGGCGCCGCCATACAATATATCATTAGGTATCTCTCAGCCTCAAACTAGTACAATAAATGGCCGATCATATCTACTTTCGGTTTATGTGAGAACTTTGGATTTGCGGGGTTTGCCAAGCTTGCGTTTGGGATTTTTGGGAGGGGAATCAACAAAAGGCGATCGTTTTATGGATTATGTTTTGGAGCCGCTGGCTACGGCGGATTGGACCCGCTATCAGTTCTTTTATGAGGAAGCCGAATTGGGAAAATATCCTTATTTGCAGATTCTTAATTATCAGGGTGGCAAGATCTTTGTTGATGACGTGATGCTTAATGAGGTAGGCGAGAAGGGTGGTGGTAACTTGGGCATGGTGGAAAGTTTTGCTTCGCTGGCAGTACCACCTTTCCAGCAAGACAACCTTAAGGTTGGTGACGGCGCCGTCCTTGCCGATCCCAACGGCAATTTTTATCCGGCGGTGGCGGCCAAAGGCAGTCTGGGTCTGCCGGCCTATCCGTTTGTGGCGCTTTATTTGAGCAAAGCCTCGATTACCGACTCGGGCAAGATCAGCACAGAAGGTGACTTGGAAGTCAAAGGAAATACGAGTTTACGGGGAGACTCTACTAAAGTTTACGGCCATCTGATTGTCAGTGACTATCTGAATGTCGGCGGCAACCTTGATATTACCGGCGTAAGCACTTTCCGGGGGACCATCAGCAGCAGTCTTATCCCGACGACTACCAACACCTATGATTTGGGTTCAGCCAGCAAAGTCTGGGCCAATCTTTATGCCGGCACAGCCAATTTGACCAGCGCGGTTTTGAGCCAAAGCCTGACCTTAAGCCCCACTGCCCAGGCAACGATTGGCGCTTGTGATG
>Ga0136652_1000210_pt1 | contig 31156 bp, 26 predicted proteins | sample ConPoolayeEmetaG_FD_94864 | JGI IMG/M metagenome (GOLD analysis project Ga0136652, IMG submission 94864) | Hot spring microbial mat communities from California, USA to study Microbial Dark Matter (Phase II) - Cone Pool mat layer E metaG... ...
GATCGGACCCACCGTGACCGGCGTCGATCACGATGACCGCCGACTCCAACGCCCCACGAGCCGGGGGCGGAGTCGGCAGCGGGGGAGGAGCGGGCGGAAGCGCCGGGATAGTCCGCGGGGCCCGGGTGCTCAGGACCGGCGGAGGCGGGGGCCCCAGCGTGCTGCGTGGTGCGGGTGCCGCGCAACCCGCCAAGACCAGCGCCAGCCCACCGGCAGACAACGCAAACCCTCGCACACCATTCTCCATGGCAGGCTGTCCGGGCGGGTGCCTTCCACTCGCTGCGGGCGCGAAGTATAAGGCGACGCGATTCGACTTCCAAGATGCCGACCGGCTGCGCGTACCCGCCGCCCGGCGGCGTCTGTCGCCCCCGTCCCGGTGCCGATAGAATATCAGCGGTCAGCGGGGTCGCCGGTCCGGCGATCCCGACCCGGCGAGCGGCCGATCACGGAAGTCATCCATGGGCGTGCAGCATTTCGGACACGGCGAGGGAATCCGGGACTGGGCCCGCCGCATTCAGGACATCATGGACGAAATGCGCAATCGCAGCTTCTGCGATTACCGGGCCACCGGTGCCTGGCTGCCGAGCGTTAACATCTACGAGACCCGCCAAAGCTACCACGTATGCGTCGAGCTGGCCGGACTGGAGCCGGAAAGCGTGACCGTGGAGTGCCCGGACAGCCGGCACGTCTGCATTTCCGGTCAGCGCTGCCGGCCGCGTGGCCCCTGGCAGGAGACCCCATTCAGCGTGGAACTGATGGAGATCGATGAAGGGCCATTCCAGCGACTGATTGATTTCAGCGAACCGATCGAGGTCCAGGCCGTGGAAGTCTGGTACGACAACGGATACCTCTGGATCACGCTCCAGAAGTCGGAGGCCAGATGACCGCGGGCCAGCAGGATACCGAAACGCGCGCACCTGGCCGACCGGATTCCGGTCCGGCAAGCGAGGCCGAGAAGAAACCCAGCCTGCCTCGCGAATTACCCGTCCTGCCGGTCCGGGACATGGTGGTCTTTCCCGGGACGGTGGTCCCGCTGAGCGTCGGTCGGGAGAAGTCCAAGCGACTGGTCGACGCGGTTCTGGCCGGTGACAAACTGCTGGTAACCGTGGCTCAGCGGCGAGCCGACATCGACGACCCCGGACTGGAGGACATTTATCGGATCGGGACCGCTTGCACCGTGCTCAAGCTGCTGCGCATGCCCGATGGAACCAGCAGCCTGCTGGTGCATGGTCTGGTGCGGGTGGGCATCGAAAGCTGGTCGGCCAGCGAGCCCTACTGGCGAGCAGTGGTCAACCCGCACGAGGACGACGACCAGCCGCCCTCACTGGAGCTGGAAGCTCTGGCCTATACCGCCCGGCAAACCGCCCTGCGGGTCATCGAGCTGAGCCCTAACGTGCCGGACGAAGCCCGGCTGGTGCTGGAGAACATCGACAAGCCCGGCCCGCTGGCCGACTACCTGGCGGCCAACCTGTCGCTCGGCCTAGCCCAGAAGCAGGAACTGCTGGAGACCTTCGACATCGCCGACCGGCTGCGCAAGGTCAACGCCACACTCAACAACCAGCTCGAGGTTTTGGAGCTTTCCCAGAAAATCCAGAACGACGTCCGGCATCAGATCGACGCCTCGCAGCGCGAGTACTACTTGCAGCAGCAGCTTAAGGCCATCCAGAAGGAGCTGGGGGAGACCGACGCCCGGACCGCCGAGATCGAGGAGCTTCGCAAGCGGATCGAACAGGCCGAGATGCCCGAACCGGTCCTGAAAGAGGCCCAGCGCGAACTGAGCCGCCTGGAACGCATCCCCCAGGGGGCGCCGGAAGGCGGCGTCGTCCGGGATTACCTCGACTGGCTGTGCCAACTCCCCTGGAAGCGCGAGACCCAAGACAATCTGGACCTCAAACGGGCCCAGGAGGTGCTCGACGCGGACCATTACGGGCTGGAGAAGGTCAAGCGGCGGATCCTGGAATACCTGGCGGTCCGGAAGCTCAAGCCCGAGGGGAAGGGCCCGATCTTGTGTTTCGTCGGCCCGCCGGGCGTGGGAAAGACTTCGCTGGGCCAGAGCATCGCCCGGGCTCTGGGGCGGAACTTCATCCGGATTTCAGTCGGCGGAACCCGCGATGAGGCCGATATCCGAGGCCATCGCCGCACCTACATCGGCTCCATCCCCGGCCGAATCATTCAGGAAATCCGCAAGGCGGGCTCCCGCAACCCGGTGTTCATGCTCGACGAGCTGGACAAGATCGGCGCCGACTTCCGGGGCGATCCGGCAGCCGCCCTGCTGGAGGTGCTGGACCCTCAGCAAAATCACAGCTTCACCGATCATTACCTGGGCGTCCCCTTCGACCTGTCCAAGGTCTTGTTCATCGGCACCGCCAACCACATGGACCCGGTGGCACCGCCCCTGCGAGACCGCATGGAAGTCATCGAACTGGCCGGCTACACCGCGGCCGAGAAGCTGGAGATCGCCCGGCGTTATCTGGTCAGACGACAACTGGAGGAGAACGGGCTGTCCGGGCATGGCATCACCTTCACCGACGATGCCCTGCGCGCCCTGATCGAGTCCTATACGCGCGAGGCGGGCGTGCGAAACCTGGAGCGGGCCATCGGCACCGTGCTTCGCGGGCTGGCCGCCAAGGTCGCCAGCGGCCAGTCAGTCAATCAGACCATCTCCGTCGATGACCTGGCCACCTACCTGGGGCCGCCCAAATACGAAAAAGAAACCACCCTGCACAAGGGGCTGCCCGGGGTCGCAACCGGACTGGCCTACACGCCCACCGGCGGCGACATCATCTTCGTCGAAGCGGCCCAGATGCCGGGGAAAGGGAACTTCACCCTGACCGGCCTGGTCGGAGACGTAATGCGCGAATCGGCCCAGGCCGCTCTCTCGCTGGTCCGCTCCCGGGCCCAGAGCTGGAATATTCCCAGCGATCGACTGCAAAAAGTCGACATTCACATTCATGTCCCCGCCGGCGGCATCCCAAAAGACGGGCCTTCCGCCGGAGTGGCCATGCTTACCGCGCTGGTCTCGCTGCTTTCCGGCAAGCCGGCCGATCCGGCCGTCGCGATGACCGGCGAAATCACCCTCCGCGGCCAGGTGCTGCCTGTGGGCGGGATCAAGGAGAAAGTCCTCGCGGCCCACCGGGCCGGGGTCAAGACGGTGGTCGTACCGGCCCGCAACCGAGCCGACTTGCAGGAAGTCCCGCCGGATGTGCGACAGGAGCTCAACTTCGTCTTTGCCAGCCGGGTCGAAGAGGTGCTAGTGGCCGCTCTGAAGTCCGCCCGGCGACCCGCCAAGCGCAGGCCGGCCGATGCCTCGGCCCGGGCCACGCGTCGCACGGGCCGGCACTCCACCCGGGGCCGCTCAGCCCCTTCGGTGGCCTGACCCGCCGGTCGGACGGCCTGCCTCTGCCGCCGGTCGGCGACTTGCCGGACAGGGAAGGCCCCGCCCCGGCGCGCCGGGCCCGGAATCTTAACCCGTTGTCCCGACAAGCATTCCGCTTGAAACCGCCCCGGACCTTCTCTTATGATGCCAACTAGCTGGACCCGCGTCGGTTCTTGGACGTGGCTCTTGAGAGAGGAAGCGGCCGGTAACCGCGGCATGTTGGGGAACGCGATGGATACCATCACGAAAAAGGACCTTGTCGACCGGATCGCAGAGAGTACTGGCACCCGAAGGGTGCTGGTCAAGAAGATCGTGCAGAGCTTCCTGGATGAAATCATTGCGGAGCTGGGCAACGGCAACCGGCTGGAGTTTCGAGACTTCGGCGTCTTCGAGATCCGGTCGCGGGCGCCGCGGGTGGCCCGAAATCCCAAGACCATGGAAGAGGTTCAGGTACCCAGGAAGCGCACCGTCAAGTTCAAGATCGGCCGGCTGATGAAAGAACGGCTCTTCGGGTCGGAGCAGGATCGGATCACCGCCTCCAGCGGCCAGTCCTGAGCGGGAGCCAGTCGAGCCCCAGACTTCAAGCCTTCGGGGCCGCTGGGACACGAAGCTCCGCCGCTCCGGCTCGTCGGCTTTTGGCCCTGTACTCGACCTTACCCTTTCAGCGCAGTAGGCCCCGCAACAGCATCGGCAGCACCCCGCCGCATCGGTAATACTCGAGTTCGACTTCGGTATCGATCCGGCAAATAACACTGAATTCGATCCGGGTTTCCGCCTCCGGGTCGGTCGCGATCACCGTCAGTTCCTGAAGCGGCCGCAGGTCATCTGAGAGACCGGGGAACTCATAGAACCCGCGTCCCGACAGACCCAGCGATTCATAGGTTTGTCCCTGCCGGAATTGAAGTGGGAGGACGCCCATTGCAACCAGGTCGCGGCGATGAGCCGGCCCGAAGCTCGCGGCCAGGACCGCTCTCACGCCCAGTAACGCCGTCCCCTTGGCCGCCCAGTCGCAGGGTTCTCCCTTCCCGTAGTCCCTGCCGGCCAGGACAATCAGCGGCGTACCGGCAGCCTTGTACTTGCTGGCCGCATCGAAAATGCTCATCTGGTTTCCGCTTGGCAGGTGGACGGTCAGGCCGCCCTCCGTGCCGGGTGCCAGCAGGTTGCGAATCCGCGGGTTGGCAAAGGTCCCTCGGGTCATCACCTGATAATTGCCACGTCGGGAGGCGTAGCCGCCAAACTCCCCCGGCTCGACCCCTTGTTCCTGCAAGTACTTTCCGGCCGGTGAGTTCGGATCGATCGGGCCGGTCGGACTGATCTGGTTGGTAGTCACGTCGTCGCCCAGGACCGCCAAACACCGGGCGGCGTGAATGGGGGCAATCGGCGGCGGCTGCGAGGGCAGTTCAGCGAAATACGGCGGCTCCTGAATGAAAGTACTGCCCTCGTCCCACTCGTAAACTTCATCTGGATGAGCTCTTAGGCGCTGCCACTCCGCCGGGCCACTCAGGAGGCCGGCGTACCGACTCCTGAACAACTCCGGGGTTACAAATTCCTCGCAGAGTGCGCCAACCTCCGCGTCGGCTGGCCAGATATCCTTCAGGTAGACTGGCTGGCCCGTAGCATCCTGCCCCAACGGATCCCGTGACATGTCAATGTCGATTCTGCCGGCGATCGCGTATGCCACTACCAGTGCCGGCGACGCCAGGCAATCAGCCTTGACCGCTGGGTGTACCCCCCCCTCCGGACTGCGCCTGCCGCTGAGCACCGAGGCGACTATCAGGCCAGCCTGCTTGACCACAGTGAGAATCCGTTGGGCCAGCGGCCCGCTGTCGCCGGCGCAGGCGGTGCAACCGTAGCCGACCGTATGAAAACCGAGCTTCTCCAGGTAAGCCGTGAGTCCGGACCGCTGGAGATACTCGCTCACCGCCGGAGAGCCTAAAGCCAGGAAAGTCTTGACCCACGGCTTTGCGGTCAGCCCTCTCTCAACCGCTTTCTTGGCCAGCAAGCCCGCAGCCAGCATCAACCCCGGATTGGTGGTACTCATGCAACCGGTTATCCCCGCGACCACCACGCTCCCGTCCGTCAGCCGCACGCGCGTGCCGTCAAGCTCCACTTCCACTTGGCGAGCTGAGCCGTCCGCAGTGAGCCGCAGGGGGCCGGGAGCGGTTACGGATGCCCCAGCGGCCACCTCACCCTGCACACCCAACCACCGACCGCCCCCCGCGCCGGCCAACCTCGCCGCCAGCTCGCCTCGCCACCGGCTCGGCACCGCCGACAGCGGCACCAGCTCAACCTGGTCGTACACCGCCAAACCAGCCTCCAGGGTCGCCAGGTCGAGTTCTACGACCTGGGCATACCGCGGCTCCAGACTGTCCGCACCCCGGAATAGCAGTTGTTCCTTGCAGTACCTCTCGACCAGGTCGATTTCCTCGGGCGCTCGACCGGTGAGCCTCAGGTAATCCAACGTCCGATAATCAACAGGGAAAAATCCCAGCGCAGCACCGTACTCCGGGGCCAGATTGGCGACAGCGGCACGAGCGGGCACGTCCAGGTGAAGCAGCCCCTCCCCGAGAAACTCCACGAACTTCCCGACCGGACGGATCGCCCGGAGCATTTGAGCCATCCGCAAAGCCAGCTCAATCGCGGTGACCCCTTCGGGCAGTCGCCCGGTGAGCCGGCACGCAATTACTTGTGGGACCGGAAGATACAGTGTATGGCCGAGCATGGCCGCCGCGGCTTCCATCCCGCTAACAGCCAAACCCAAAACGCCCAACGCACTGGTTGTGGCCGCCCGGCTGCCGGTCCCAACCAGGCTATCCGGGGCGGCCACCCAACGACCGTCGAAGGAGTGTTGCAGCACGCTCTTGGCCAGATGCTCGAGGTTGATCTGGTGTCCGATCCCGGTGGCCGGCGGCACAACCCGCAGGCCGCTAAATGCACCCTGGCACCAGCGCAGAAACCCGTACCGTTCCCGATTCCGCTGGAATTCCAGCCTGCCGTTCAGGGCTGCGGCCTCCAGGCAACCCCAATGATCAACCTGGAGCGAGTGATCGACTACCAAGTCGACCGGAATCTGCGGGTCGACTCGCCGCGGATTGCCGCCCATCCGGGCCACGGCGGACCGCATGGCCGCCAAGTCCACCAGAACCGGGATTCCATTCGAGTCCTCAAGCAGCACCCGAGCCGGTTTGAGGGGCACCTGGCGGGCCGGCTCACCATTCGAGGCCCCGTGAACCAAAGCCCGGATGTGACCTTCGAGGTCCCCCGCTTCCCCCAAGTTCCGCAAGACGTTTTCCAGCAGCAGGCGAATGGTGTACGGGAGTTCAGCAATTCGGGCCAAGCCCGCCCGCTCCAAGGCGTCCAGCCGGTAAAGCTGGACCTCGCCTGCCTGCGTGGAAAGCGTGGCCCGGGCATCCAGGACATTCCGATCGGCGCGGCCCATGTCTCTTCTCCCTGCACCGAGGCCCTGAATTCTGCACTAACCGCCGGTCGTCCGCGGAAATGGCTTCGCCGAGCCGAGCCGGTCGCCCCGGGGACCATCCCCCCGTCGGCCGATGGTCAGCCCAACGGTCTTGAACGTTACTCGGGTATCTCCGACTCCTCCGTGTCCGGCGACTCGGCCTGCGGCTGCTGCGGGCCGGCTTCAGGCTCCCGGACCGGCTGGGTCATCGGGCGCCTGGTTCGCGGCGGCCGAGCGACCCCGTGTTCATCCACCTGATAGGCGCGCTTGATCACCGGTGGCACGATCGGTGCCGAGGGAGTCGTGTCCGCGTTCATGGTCGGGTGAGGTTGGGTTTTGACCTGTTCGATCCGGTCCACAACCTCGAAACCCTCCACCACGCGACCAAATGCGCAGTACCCCGAGCCGTCCTGACCTGGCCAATCCAACTTGGAGTTGTCGTCCAGATTGATAAAGAACTGGCTGGTAGCCGAAGTCGGGTGCCTGGCCCGGGCCATGGCGATGGTATACCGCGTGTTCTTCAGGCCCGTGCGAGCTTCATTGCGGATGGGCAAACCCAACCCGGTCTTCTTCGGCTCCGTCAGGCTGGTATACCCACCGCCTTGAATCAAGAAAGTCGGAATCACGCGGTGAAAGATGGTTCCGTCGTAGAAGCCTTCGTCGACGTAGCGGAGGAAGTTATCCACGGTGACGCGGGCCTTGTCCGGATACAACTCCAGCACGATTCGGCCCCAGTCTTCCCCGTCGCATTCGATCTCCATCGCCACCCGCGGCCGTGCCGGCTCAGCCTGATTGCTGGGAGCCGAAGCGGGTTGGCTCTCGGCCGGCTGGCTGACGACGGGCTGGGATTGCCCGGCACAGACCACTGCCAGCCCTGCCCACACCATTGCCGCTCCAATGCGCCAGTGCCTACCCAAACTCATGTTATCCATCTCCCGGAAGGCCAAAGTTGTCGCTCGGCTCCGGTGGATCCCGGCAGTTTGCCGAGCTTAACGCTCTTGCTCCCGGCCTGCCACCCCGGCCAGACGCTCGTAGATGTCCACCGGCAAGGCCAGCGGGCGTCCGTCGCGGCCCACCGACACCAACGTTGAGCTGGCTTCCGCCAGCAGCTTTCCGTCGCGGGTCAGGCGGTACGAATGCTCGACCCGCGTGGGGGTTATCCGCTCGACTGCGGTAGTCAAGGTGAGCAGGTCATCGTAATGGGCCGGGGCCCGGAACCGGCACTCCAGGCGGGCCACCACGTAGAAGACTCCGCGTTCCTCCATCTGCCGATAAGTGAGCCCGGTTTGACGCAGCAGCTCGGTCCGGCCCAACTCGAAGTACACGAAGTACTGAGCGTGGTGCAGATACCCCATCGCGTCCGTTTCAGCATAACGGACGCGGATCGGGATCTCGCAAACCTGCACCGGTTCGGACATTTGATCAGCCCGCTAGACTTCCTGGACGCAAACTTCGGATATCAGGCCGATCCGGTCCAGTCAACCGGCCCGCGCTCGGCCGCCACCCATCGCCTCATCGTCCGTCGTACAGGCGGGTCCCCAAGAGGTCTTCCAGCTCCGGCTCGGCCAGAATCTTATGCACGGCTCGCTCCAGGTCGTATTCGACCCGGACGAACTCCACCTGCTCGACGCTGCAATTCAAGGTGGCCGCCACCAGATTTTCAGCCCCTTCTTGCAGGGCTTCCGGCCGCCGATGCACAACCACGTAGCAGGCCCGGGCGTCGCGATCGCGGGGCTGACCCACGCTGCCGACGTTGACGATCGTCCGTTCATTATCCACTTCGTAGAAGGGAGAGTCGGGCAGCTCCTCCGGCGGGTCGAAGTAGGGATCGTCCAGAAAAATGCCCGGCTGATGCGTGTGGCCCACGAAGCACATCCGGGCATCCAGGCGCTCAAAATTCGCCAAAACCTTCTGCGGGTTGGTGAACACGTCCTCCGGGAAGATGTACTCATTCATGGGACGGCGCGGCGAAGCGTGCACGAACAGGATGTCCCGTTCTTTCACCCGGGTCGGCAGTTCCAGCAGGAACTTCCAGCGCTCCGCCCGCAGTTCGGGGTCCGGCTCCTCGTCCAGCATCCGGCGGGTCCAGTAGCAGGCCCGCTCCGCCGGCAGGTTGAAGTTGGTGGGCTCGAAGAGGACCGCGTGGTCGTGGTTGCCCATCAGGCTGATCCGGCAGCGCTGGCGGACCAGGTCCAGGCATTCCTTGGGATTGGCCCCGTAGCCCACGATGTCACCCAGGCAGATGATCTCCCGGATTCCGCGCTGCTCGATGTCCGCCAGCACGGCCTGGAGCGCCTCGAGATTCGAGTGGATGTCGCTGATGATCGCGAAGCTCTTATCCACGGGTGTCCGACGTTTCACTCAGGACTCCTGGGGTGGGCCGAGCCTCCTCGGGGATCAGCACCGGCCAATGCTCCTCTATCGGGTATTGTAGACCGCAGCCCAGACAGGCCAGGTCCGGACCGCGCTGCTCGAGCCTTCCGTGGCATTCGGGCACCGGGCAGACCAGAATGGCCAGCAACTCAGGAGCAAGCGGCTGGATCACTCACGTGCCTCACACGCCGGTTGACAGACCGTGGACCAGGCAGGGCCGCCCTCGCCGGCCGGTCCTCGCCCGGCCCCAAGCCGGCGGCCTGACAGCCTCGATGCGGCCTTGGAATCAGGATAAAGGGCCGCCACCCCCGAATCAATCCGCCGCTCGTGCCCCGCTTGGTAGTGCAGGCGGCTTCGGTAGGACTTCATCCTCGCCGGCGGCACGAGGGGTTCTCCGGCACTCAGCGGACCGACTGGTACAATGCCGGCGTGGACAGCGGCGAGGCGAGTACGACTCCCAAAGTTGCCTGCGATGCCATGTGCGGGGGGCTGGCTCGCTGGCTGCGGGCCCTCGGTGTGGACGCCAGCTACGTGCCCGGAATCACGGACCAAGAGCTGGTGGAACAGGCCTTGGCGGATGGGCGAGTGTTGATCTCGTCGGACGGCAAGCTCTTCGAGCGGCGGCTGCTGGCCAGCGGCCGGCTTCGGGGCCTGAGACTCCCGGTCGGGCTCAAGCTTCAGGAGCAGTTGCGTTTTGTAGTCCGCGAGTTGAAGCTGGTGCCCCGCTTTCCGCGCTGCACCCTCTGCAACGGTCGGCTGGCGGCGGTGAGCCGGGCCGAGGTGGCCGACCTAGTACCGGCTCGCAGCCTCATCTGGGCCCGGGAGTTCTATCGCTGCACCGACTGTCGGCACGTGTATTGGGAGGGCACCCACTGGCGACGCATCCAGGCTGTCCGCCGCCGGATCACACGCGATGTTACCGGTCGCGGCCCCTTGACGGACCAGCCGCCCGACACCGAGAATATCGTTGATACCCAATAGCTAGAGCCAGGCGATGCAGAGGGACACTATATATTGTGGGGACGCAGTCAAGCTGATGGAGGGCTGGCCGGCCGAGTCGGTGGACCTGGTATTTGCCGACCCGCCGTTCAACATCGGCTACGCCTACGACCGCTACGATGACGACCTGCCCGACGAACAATACGTCCAATGGTCAAGTCAGTGGATGGCGGGCTGCCAGCGGGTGCTGAAATCCGACGGGTCGTTCTACGTGGCCATCGGCGACGAATTCGCGGCCGAGATCCGCATCCTCGGTCGCAAGCTCGGTCTGCACCTGCGGAACTGGATCGTCTGGCATTACACCTTCGGACAGAACACCAAGACCAAGTTCTGCCGGGCCCATACGCACATCTTCTACTTCACCAAGGATCCCCGGCGATTCACCTTCAACGATCGGCTGTTGCGGTTTCCCAGCGCCCGGCATACCGAGTACCAAGACCTGCGGGCCAACCCGGCGGGGCGACTGCCGGACGACGTGTGGGATGAATTCCCGCGGGTCTGCGGGACGTTCCGGGAGCGGGCTGGCTTCCACGGCTGCCAAATGCCGGAAGCTCTCCTCATGCGGATCATCCTGGCCAGCAGCCAGCCCGGGGAGACAGTGCTGGACCCGTTCGTCGGCAGCGGCACCACGGCCGTGGCGGCCAAGCGACTCGGGCGACACTACGTCGGCATCGACATCTCGCCCGAATACGTCCAGAAAACCCGCGAGCGTCTGGAGAGCGTCGCGGATGAGAGTCGCGCTCGGCCGGTCCTGGGCGTGTGGCCCCAGCTCCATGTGGACCTCCTGCTTCAGCTTTACCGCGAGACCGGCGTCAGTCTGGCCAACCTGCTTCCCAACCAGGCCGCGATGGAGGTCATCGCGGCCTCGCTCAGCGCGCGGGCCGGTCACACCTACCAGGTCCCGCAAGTGAAGGCCGAACTGGAGCGTCTGGCCGACGCGAATGCCCTGCCCAAGCTGCGGAATGACACGCCCTATGTGCCCCGGAGGCGCTGGACTACGGAGGGCAACCGCTTCCGACGGCAGATCCAGCGGTACAAGGGTCGGCGGACCGCCCAGACCGGCTCGAGCCGGCAATAGACCACTTGGGCCGTGTAGCTTTCCGAGCCGGCCAGCGAAATAATACCCGTGCCGCCGGAGGTGGCTGCTTATGCCCAATTATGACCAGGCTGGCCCTCAGCAGTTGAACCGAAGCCGGCTCGCCGCGGCCGGGTTGGTGGTGGTCGGCCTGCTGCTGGCGATAGTGGTCACAGCACTGACACTGGTTCGGTTATGGGAACTGGGAACGCGGGCTCAGCCGCCGCCGGTCGCATCCGAGTTTGTGGGGGCCGCGGGGCTGCTGCTGGCCGGGTGGGCCGCGGCCCTGCTGCTATGGAGTCTGGCTGAGCTGATCCGCAGGGTAGATGAATTGCTGGCCCACCTGCGCGCCGGCGGTCCCCAGCAGGCGGCTTCGGCCACCCCGGCTGCCAGTCAGGTGCGACCCCCGGAAGGCCAGCAGGACACCCCGGCCCAGTTGCTGGAAGAGCTGGTGCAGTTGACCCGCGAACTGCGGGACATCGAGCTGCTCAGCGAGCCGGAGAGGGCCGCTCGGTCAAAGGCCGAGGCGGAAGCGCTGGTTCGGAAGCTCGAGCAGGAGATTCCAGCCCTGCTGCGCGAGCACAACCTCCAGGAAGCCCATCAGCGGCTGGCGCGGGCCCGGCAGCGTTTCCCGTTCTTGCCCGCCTGGGATGTGCTGGAACATCAGATCGAGTCGGCCCGGGCCAAGTTCGAAAGTCACGACCTCCAGGCCGCCACCCGGGAGGTTGACGATCTGATGGCCCTGGGGGCCTGGGACCGGGCGGTGGAAGTGGTCCGCACGCTGCGGCAGCGGCATCCCAGGTCTGAGCAGGTAGCCGAGCTGACCCGACGGGTGTTGATTGCCCGCGACAAGGCCACTGCCGAAGAGCGGGCCCGGCTCATGTCGCAGGCCCAGGCGGCCACCAACCGTCGCGACTGGAGCGAAGCCTTGCGGCTGGTCGAGGCAGTCATCTCGCGTTTTCCGGGTTCGCCGGAGGCCCAGGAGCTGCGGCTCCAGCTCCCGACCCTGAGGGCCAACGCCGAGGTGCAGAAGCGTCAGCGGATGGAGAACCAGATTCGCGACCTGATCCGTCAGCAGCGGTTTGGGGAGGCGCTTCGGATTGCGACCGAGCTGGTGACGCAGTATCCGGAGTCGCCGCAGGCTCAGGTCCTGCGCGACCAGATCCCGCGGCTGGAGCAGAAGGCGGCCGAGTTGGCTCAGCTCCAGCCGTAAGCCGGCGTTCAGGTCTGGGCTTTTTGGGGCTCTTCCTCGGGCTCAGAGAGCCTAAACTCGGTTCGGTCGCCGTTGCCGCGGTGTCGGCCGCTGATTGCGTACTCGGTAGCTCGGACCTCGCGCAGGACCGTGACCTTGATCTCGCCGGGGAAGGTGGCGACCTCTTCCTCGATCTTGCGGGCCACGTCGCGAGCCAGCTTCACCGAAGACCGGTCATCCACCCGTTCGGCGTCGACGATCACCCGCACTTCCCGACCGGCCTCGATGGCGTACGCCTGTCGCACGCCCGGGAATGAGGTGGCGATGGCCTCCAGCTCCTGCAATCGCTTGATATAGCGTTCGATCGATTCCCGTCGGCTGCCGGGCCGGGCAGCGCTGATCGCGTCCGCGGCCGCCACCAGCGGCGTATACGGGTGCGTAGCAGCCACGTCTCCGTGATGTCCGAGTATGGCGTTGAGGACCGCAGGCGGCTCATTGAACCGGCGCGCATACTCATAGCCAACTTTGGTGTGACTGCCTTCCGCCTCATGATCCAGGGCCTTGCCCAGGTCATGGAGCAAGCCGCATCGTCGAGCCAGAACCCCATCCAGCCCCAGTTCGTCGGCCATCAGGCCGCAGAGGTAGGCCACTTCGATGCTGTGCTTGAGCACGTTCTGCCCGTAGCTGGTGCGGAAGTGCAGCCGCCCCAACACGTCGAGGATCTTCTTGTGCACGCCGGTGACGTTGGCTTCGGCCGCGGCCTCCCGGCCCGCGACCACCACCCGCTCCTCGACCTCCTTGGTGACCTCCGCGACCACCTCCTCGATCCGGGTCGGGTGGATTCGGCCGTCACGGATCAGCCGATCCAGGGCCAGTCGCGCGATTTCCTTGCGGACCGGATCGAAGCAGGACACCTGAACGATCCCGGGCGTGTCATCGACGATGACGGTTACGCCGGTGGCCTTCTCGAAGGCGCGGATATTGCGCCCCTCGCGTCCGATAACCCGCCCTTTCATCTCGTCAGACGGGACGTCGACCGTCGCCACCACGGTCTCGCAGGTGTGCTCGGCGGCATAGCGTTGAATGGCGGAGACGACGATGTAGCGGGCCTTCTCGCGGGCGTTATCCTCGGCGTTGCTGATGATCCGCTCGACAAGCTGACCCGCTTCCTTCTCCACCTCGCGTTCGATCTGCCGCAGACAGAGGGCCTTGGCCTGCTCGGGCGTCAAGCGGGCGATTCGCAGCAGCTCGGCCCGCTGCTGGGCCAACAGGCCGTCTATTTGGGCCGATTTCTCGGCCAAAGCTCGGGCTTCCTCGGCCAGGCGGGCCTGCTCGGCCTCCAGCTTGCGCTCCTTGGTCGCAAGCACGTCCTCCTTCTTGACCAGCGTATCTTCACGTTTGTCAAGGCGTTTTTCCGCGGCCCGAAGCTCGTTGCGGGTTTCGGCGGTCTCCTGCTCGAAGCGCTCCATGGCCTCCAGGGCCATTTTCTGGGCTTCGACCTCTGCCGCCTTCAGCCTGGCGGCCGCCTTCTCCTCCGCCTCCGCCAGTATCCGCTGGGCCTCAGCCTGACGAGCAGCTCGCTCGCGGCGGCCGAAAATCAACAGAAAAGCCAGAACCAGCGCCCCCCCGGCCGCAGCATACACCAACGGGCCAATTATCTGCTCGGTGCTCGGCCCGGCCAGAACGAAATGTTGAAATAGCATGTGTCATCCGCCTTCTCAGCTCAAAGGCGGGGCGTTAACAGCGCGCCCCACTGACGCGGGCGCGATGACAACACGCTCCCGGCAGAACCCTCAACCGCCTTTCACAGGCGACGCTCCTGGTCCACCGGGTCTATAGTGCGCAGTGATCCGTCCAGTCGGTCACGCAGGGACGGGGGGATGATAAACCTATGATGATCCGGCCCGCGTCGTCGCCGATCGGTCGGGTAACCACCAACACTCACGGCGTGGCTCACCGTCGCTCTGATGCAATACAAGCCCTGGCCGCTTAACCAAACTGTCGTCGTCGCGCCAGTTTGGGAAACGCGCGCTACCATCGTCGCCCTTCAAACCTGAACTTCCACAACTACCTAATTATATCGCCCGGCACGGGGGACGCCACCCCGCCGGCAAAAGGCTATTTCGGCCCGCAGCGGCCCGCGGATGGCGCCCGGGACGGGCCGGTGCCCCGCCTCCAGCCCGTCCGCACCGCCGCCTGGCGTCCTCGGTCCGCCCGCATTTCCAATTCTTGCGGGTTCACCCGGGTAGGACTACCATTTACCGGGAGCTGGCCCGACCATCTGGAGGCTGCGCCTGTCGATGGATCCCTCAGATCGTGATACGCCCGGCCGTAGCCCCTCGGTATATTGGGTAATTGCGGCCCTGTTAGCGGTCATAGCGGCCGGCCTGTGGCTTCGCCCGACCGCTCCATGCGTCCCGACCGCCTTGGCCCAGGTTCAACCTGCGCTGGCCGGCGGCCGCGGGGTGTTCGCCTTCAGCGGTCCAATTGACCGCGATCGATACGGGCTCTTCATGTTGGACATTGACCAAGGAACCATCTGGTGCTATGCCCTGGACAACGTCGACGGGACCAGCAAGATGCGCCTAGTCGCAGCCCGCACTTGGATTTACGACCGCTATTTGCAGGACTTCAACTGTGCGGCGCCCGACTTTCGCGCCGTTCAGAAACTGGTCGGTCAGCAACGGGCGGCGGCCGCCCCCGCAGGTCTTGAGGAGTCCGCCCAACCGGGCCCACAGGCTAAGCCGGAGGCGCAACCCAAGCCGAACTGACCGCCCGCTAACCTGGCAGGAGCGCGATATGCCTACTAAACCTTTTTATTCGCTCGATGAGGTATGCTCCCGGCTCGGTAAAACCTCCGACCAGATCAAGGCCATGGTCCGCGACGGCCTGCTGCGGGAGTTCCGCGACGCCGGAAAGATATTCTTCAAGGCCGACGATATTGAGCGGCTCCTGGCTGCCAGCGCCAAACCCGAGCCCGCGTTGGAAGACACTGGCGAGATACTGCTCGAACCGGTCGCGGAGCCCGCCCCCGCCGCCAAACTGCCCGGCCAGGATGTTTCAAGCCTGACCGGTACCGCCGGAGGAACGAGCATCATTGGTCTCGAACCGTTGCCGGAGGAAGAAGAGACCCAAAAGGGCGACACCGCCGTCGTGCCCAAAGGCATCGGCGTGCTGGCCGAAGACGAGGTCGAGATCGATACTGACCCAATGGCCAAAACCGCGATCACCACGGGGGCGATCGACGATCAGGTGTCTCTGGAAGGAGCCGGCAGCGGGTCGGGGCTGCTGGACCTGGCTCGTGAGGCGGACGACACGGCGTTAGGAGCTGACCTGCTGGACGAGATTTACCCCGGCGAGGAAGAGGCGGCCGCGGCCAAGCCGGAGCCGGCGGCGGCTCCGGCGGTGCAGGAGGCTGCCGCTGAGGCGCCGGCAGCCGCTGAGCCAGTCTTGCAGGAAGCCCAACCGGTGGAAGCCCCGGCACCGATGCCCGCAGGGCCTGCCGATCCGTCCGAAGGGCTGTTTACCGGACTGCTGGTGGGCGGGCTGGTGACCATGGCCTTCGCGGCCACGATCGTCGCCTCAGTCATCCAGGGCTACCTGCCCGACTTCGGACGGTATCTGGGCGACGGATCGACTTTCTATTTCTTCCTTTGCGGGGCACTGTTGACCGCGGTAATCGGCCTGGGCGCAGGCTGGTTCATCGGAAAAGCCTTTCTGCCCGGTCGACGATAGCCTTCGAGCCGGGGAGGTCGGCATGTCGGCGTTGCGGATCCTGCTTTGGGTGAGCGCGGCGGCCGTCATGGCCCCCGGCTGTGGGCCGACCCCCCAGCAACGTGACCAGGAGGTCCGCCTGCATAAGGCGGAGGAAGAACGGAACTCGCTTCGGCGCCGCCTGAGCGATGAGCAAACTCGAGCGGCCGCCCAGCAGGAGCGTCTGGTCGCAGTCGAGGCGGAACTGAAGGCGGCCCGGGCCCAGGTGGCCGCCCTCACCGAGCAAGTGGACAAGTTGACCCAACGCAATCGCGAACTCCAGGCACCGCTGGAGGAGCTGAAGCGTCGGGAGTTGAAGCGCCCGCAGGTTCCCGCGTCGCCCCTGCCCGAGAAGTCCGACGCGGCCTTGGCCGCCTTGGCGGCCAAGCTCACCGACCGCATGTGGTATGACCGCGGCCGGGGGGCGGTTAGTTTTGCCAACGATCGGCTTTTTGACTCCGGCAGCGACGTGGTTCGCACCGACGCCCTGGCGGCCTTGCGCGAGCTGGCCGGAATCCTGGCCGCAGGCGAGCTTGCGGACTTCGAGGTCATTGTGGTCGGGCACACGGATTCCAGCCCGATCACCAAGCCGGAGACGCTGGCCAAGCATCCGAGCAACTGGCACCTGGCCGCCCATCGCGCGATTGCCGTCAAGGATGTGCTGGTCGGGGCCGGACTGCCGGCTGGCCGCGTCGGCATCATGGGTTACGCCGACAACCGCCCGGTCAGCGACAACCCGGCCCAGAACCGGCGAGTCGAGATCTTCGTGGTGCCCAAGGGAGTTCCCCAGCCCTTCGAGCCGGTGCGCCCGACGGGCAAGTGATGCACGATTCGCACGCGGCCCCAAATCGCTTGGCCGGGTCAACCGCAGGCGGACCGATGGCGGCCGGCGGGGCCGGACTTGGTGCGCCGCCCGGCCTGCGGCTATCATCCGCCGCATGTCCGCGGCCCGCAGCGTCGTCTCCTCGGCCAAGCTGATCGCGGTCTGCACGCTGATTTCCCGGGTCAGCGGACTGGTGCGTGACGTTCTGCTGGCTCAGGCTTTCGGGCTGGGCTGGGTGCAGGACGCCTTCTCCTACGCGTTTCAGTTTCCCAACCTGTTTCGGCGGCTGTTCGGCGAAGGGGCCATGGCCCCGGTCTTCGTACCGACCTTCACGCGCACGCTTGAAAACGAGGGCTCGGAGTCGGCCTGGCGCCTGCTGGCTCGCACGCTGGCGCTGATGACGGTTGCTCTGGTGGCAGTGATTATCGCGATCTGGCTGATAATCGCGACGATCTGGCTGCTGTGGCCCGGGGATCCGCAGAAAGAAGCCGCCCGGCGGCTGCTCCTGTCGCTGACCGCACTGATGTTGCCATTCATGTTGTTCATCTGCGTGCTGGCGCTGCTGTCGAGCATTCTGAATTGTGTGGGCAGCTTCGTGCCGGCCGCTCTGGCACCGGTGCTGCTCAACCTGGTCATGATTGGCGGGATCGCGGGGCTGGGCCCGCTGCTATACCCCGGTCAGCCGCAGCGTCAGGTCTACGTGGTGGGGGCCACGGTCGTTTTGGCCGGCATCCTCCAGATAGCTTTCATCCTCCCCGCTCTGCGGGCCAACCGGGTCAAGCTCGGCTGGCAGTTTCAGCCGCGGGACCCGACCGTGCAACGCATGCTCCGCTTGCTCGGACCGGTGGCCCTGGGCCAGGGCGTGCTGGCTTTCGGCGTATTCCTGGACGCCCAGGTCTGCGCCATGCTGACCCACGTGCAGGGCACGCCGCCGACCGCGACCGTCCTGGGCTGGACATTCCATTACCCGTTGCAAGAGGGGGCCCTCTCGGCCATCACTTACGCCCAGCGGTTGTACCAATTTCCGCTGGGCGTTCTGGTCATCTCGCTGGCCACGGCCGCTTTGCCGGCCTTCGCCCGGCTGGCGACCCGTCAAGAGTGGCCGGCTTGGGCCGCGCAGGTGCGCCAATCCCTGCGGCTGGCCGTGTTCGAGGGGATTCTGACCGGGACCATGATGGTCATGCTGGCAGCGCCGATCGTGAGTCTACTCTTCGAGCGCGGCCGCTTTACGCCGGAGCATACGCTTCGGACGGCTCATGTGGTGGTCTACTACGGCTTCGGGCTGTGGGCGTTCTGCGCCCAGCACATCGTGCTGCGAGCCTTTTACAGCCTGGGCGACGTGCGGACCCCACTGGTGATCACCGCCGGGCTTCTGCCGCTCAACGTGGCCCTGAACCTCGGGCTGATCTGGGTGGAAGGGATTCGAGAGGCGGCCTTCGCCATCAGTTCCGGCCTGACATCCGCCTTGTCGGTTCTGATCGGCCTGTACCTGCTACAAGGCCGCGTTCGGGTCCGTCTGATGGATCGGACGGCCTGGCTGGCTATGGGGCGGATGCTGCTGGATGCCGCTCTGACCGGGCTGGTGCTCTGGCTGGCAACCCCCCGGTGCCAGGGTCTGGCCGCGAGTGCAGGCGGCGGCCTGTTGGGCCGGGCGGTCGAAACCCTCGGACTGCTGGCCATCGGCAGCGGGGTGTTCGTAGGAGCGGCCTGGGCCCTGCGGCTGGAGGAAGTCGGGCTGCTGCTGACGCGTCGGCGGACCGGCTGAGATCACTGCTTGCCCATCGAACGAATGCGCTGGGCCTTGTCACAGATAGCAGTGATCCGCAGCCCGAAGTTCTCCGCGACCTTCACGCAGTGCCCATGAGCGATCATCTGGTTGTTGATCAACAGTTCCAGAGGATCGTCCACCGATTTGTCGAACTCCAGAATTGCTCCGACCGCCATGTCGCGCAGTGCGGCGATCGGCATCCGGCGTCGGGCCAGTTGGACGATGACCGGAACTCGAATACGAAGGATGCGGGCCAGGTCGGGCTCGGTGGCGGTCACCTTTGCGACATTTGCGGGTGTGGACTGAGGCTGCTCCGGAGCCTTAGCGACCGGAGCGACCTCGCCGACCAGCCCCTCGGCCTCGGCCAGCAGTGCATCGATTTCGGATCGGTCTACCAGCACGTTTCGCACGCGGTGCCGCACCGCCCCGTCTACTGACCCCATCGGCTTGTCGCCCGCGAAAGCTAAGCCCCGGCTGCCCAGCGGCACTCGTCGCCCGGAGGCCGGGCCCTCATACCGCAGCCGCTTCGACCATCAATTTGACGCCGGCGCCGGTCAGTCCTCAGCGGCCCACCAGCTCGAATTGCGGCTGCCACCGCTGGTACCACAGTTCCATCATCAGCAATGCCCAGAGGTGGTGTTCGTAGTTGGCACGTCCGGATAAATGGTAGCCGATGAGGTTTTCGAGCCACTCTGGTCGAAAGAGGCGGGTGGACAGACCGGCCTGGTCCAGCAACCGCTCCCGGAGAAATTCGCGCGGTTCTTGGCGAAACCACCTTCCGATCGGCACTCCGAAACCCATCTTCGGCCGGTGCAGGACCTCACGCGGCAGCCGGTCCCGGGCCCAATCCTTGAGAATGCGTTTGCCGCCCGTCAAACCGAGCTGCCAGGCCAGCGGCAGAGAACGTGCAAACGTTACCAGCTCGTGGTCGAGCATTGGAGCCCGGCATTCCAGGCCCCAGGCCATGGAGGCGATATCCACTTTGGTGAGCAAGTCATAGGGCAGATAACTTTGAAAATCGGTCTGCACAGCCCGACTGGCCGCCGGGCCAGCCGCGCTGTCATGCAGCGTGGTAAACCAGTCCGCCGGCTCATTCAGATCCAGCATGGCCGCAAACTCGTCACGGTAGGCCGCGGCCAGAACTTGGGGCGGAAAAACGTTGATCCAGGAGAGGTAGCGCATGGCCGGCCGGTCGGCCAAGGCAATTAGCAGGCGCCGGAAGCGACTGCTCAGGGTGCGAGGGCGGCCGTGGGGCAAAAGACTGCCGACCCCAACCAGCCCCCGGCGCAGGAATTGCGGAATCCAGTCCACCCCGGCAGCCAGCCGGGCGGCCCGGTAGCGGTCGTAACCGGCGAAGCATTCGTCGCCGCCGTCGCCGGTCAGGGCCACTGTGACCGCCTGTCGGGCCCAGCTTGATACGTACCAGGTCGGGATCGCCGAGGAGTCGGCGAAAGGCTCGTCGTAGTGCCAGGCCAGGCGATCGAGGATTTCCCGGGCCTGCGGCGTAACCCGGTGCTCGTGATGCTCGGTCTGGAAGCGTCGGGCGACCAACCGGGCGAACGCGGTCTCATCATACTGCGGGTCGGGAAACCCAACGGTGAAGGTTCTCAGCGGCGAGGCCCCCAGCTCGCGCATCAGCCCGACCACGATCGAAGAATCCATGCCGCCGGACAGGAACGCGCCGAGCGGAACATCTGCCACCAGACGCCGCTCGACTGCGGCTTTGAGCAACTGGCCGAGCCGGGCCTTGGCGTCGCGATAGCTGCCCTGGAAAGGCGGCGGGGCAAGCTCCCAGTAGCGGCGCGGCGTCCCGGTCGGCACTCGCCCGGCATCGATCGTCAGGTAGCAGGCCGGCGGCAGCTTGCAAAACCCCTCATAGATCGAATAGGGGGCCGGGACATACTGGAAAACCAGGTAGCGGTGCAGGGACTGGGGGTCAAGTCGCCGCGGAACCTCCGGAAGGGCCAGGATGGCCTTGGCCTCACTGGCGAAATACAGCCGGTCGTTGAAGATGGCGTAGCTGAGGGGCTTCTTGCCGAATCGGTCACGGGCCAGAAGCAGGCGGCCGCGATTCTGGTCCCAGATCGCCAGCGCGAACATGCCCCACAGCCGAGCCAGGCACCCCTCCCGGTGTTCCTCATAAAGGTGAACGATCACCTCGCTGTCGCAGCGGGTCGCGAAGGTATGTCCTTGCTGTCTCAGCTCCGCTCGCAGCTCGCGAAAGTTGTATATCTCTCCGTTAAAGACCAGCCAGACCGTGCGGTCTTCGTTGCTGATCGGCTGATGTCCCGCGGCCAGGTCGATGATCGACAGTCGGCGGAATGCCAAACCACATCGCCCCTGCGGGTCGAGGTAGAAGCCTTCGTCGTCCGGGCCGCGGTGAACGAGCTGCCTGGCCATGATCGGCAACCGATCCGACTCGACCCGGACTTGGGGCGACAGACTCAGAATGCCGGCAATTCCGCACATGGGGGACCGCCCGCCGGCCGTCAGCCATCCGCTCCGGCCCGGCAGTCGCGGCATTCTATATAAGAGTGCGCGATGTTGCGACGCTGGCGGAACGGACGGTGCTTGCGCTGCCCCCGGGAGTGGAAAACATCGCGGCTTTCTATGTCCCGCCGGCCGTCCGGTGAATCCCGTTCGCCAAGCGACGCAAGGCGCAGCGACCAACACGCCACCCAGTCAGCCATAGCGGCCGCAAACCCCACAGTCTTCTACCGGTCGCACGGGGGCCGGGTGCCACGCCACGTGGCCGAGTCGCGCACGTCGATTCAGCTCGCCGGGGCACGACCGTCAGCCGGCTGACACTGCGGACACAGGTGTGTGCTCCGCTGGGCAACGCGGATCCGAGCGATCGGAGTCCGGCACCGGGGGCAAGGCCGGCCGGCCCGGCCGTAGACCTGCAACCGCGTTTGCATTCGGCCGCCCGCGTAGGCCCAATCGAAGGAAGTGCCCTGGTAGGCGATCGCCTGACGCAGCACCTGCCGAATGGCCTGGTGCAGCCGTCGAACTTCCCGGCCGGTAAGCTGATCTGATCGGGTGGTCGGGTGCAGCCTGGCCCGGAACAGGACTTCGTCGGCATAAATGTTTCCCAGACCGGCGATCACCGACTGATCCAGCAGCAGCGGCTTGAGCTGCCGTCGATGTCGGCCCAGAAGCCGGCCCAGCACCGTCACGCTGAAGTCCGACTCCAGCGGCTCGGGGCCCAAAGCCGTCCCAAAGTCCTTGAGGTCGCGGACGTACCGGATGCGGCCGAACTTGCGCGGGTCGCAGAAGACCAGGCGCCGTCCGTTGTCCAACTCCCAGGCGGCCCGCACGTGCCGCCCGTCGAAGCCGACGGCGTCCGACCACTCCAGCCGTCCACTCATGCCCAGGTGCAGCAGCAGACCGCCCCGATCCAGATGCGCGAGGATGTACTTTGCCCGACGAGTCAGCCGAGTGATGGTCTGCCCGACAATCGCCCGGCGGAAACTGGCCACGCCCGGCCGCACCTGCTGCGGGCAGTAGGATGCAAAACCCACGATCCGCCGCCCTTCCAAATCGGGTCGGTAGCGCCGGACAATCGTCTCGACCTCCGGTAGCTCCGGCATGACCCACCATTGTAGCGGGGTTGACGGCCAAGTCGGGTTCCGCTTATAGGAACCGCCTGGGGCGGCTGGTCTTTCCGAAAGGCGGTTGTCATGTTAACTACTCGCGGTCGCCTGGTCCTGGGTGGATATGGTCTGTGCCTGCTGGTGTCGCTGCTGGCCTGCGAGCGGAGCCAGCCAACTACCAAGCCCCCGGATCAGAAGTCGGCGACGACTGCCTCCGCGCCGTCCTCCAGCCCGGCCGGCAGCGCGACTTCGCGTCCGCTGGGGCCACCGACCGGAACGTTCATTGACCGCGAAGATCCGCTGGACCTGCGGCTGCTGTGTTACAACGTGCTGTGGAACAGCATTTTCCCGGATGTTGACCGGGTGGGGGCCGAGAAGTTCGCCCGGCTGGTCGCCGCTCTGAATCCTGACGTGCTGGCATTGCAGGAGATCGGCGTACATCCCCGGGACCGCGACCGGCCAAAAGGCCGGGCAAAGTCGGCCGAGGATGTCCGCCAGCTTCTCGACACGGTAGCCGCCCTGCCGGACGGCAACCGCTGGCACGCGGTCGGCGGCGGCGATTGCGTGATCGCCAGCAAGTACCCGCTGAAACTGGCCGCCGACCAGCCCGACCCGCCCGGGGAACGCAAACTGGCCATGGCCCTGGTCGATCTGCCCGACGCCTACTTCGGCCCCGACCTCTACGTGATCAACACCCACTTTAAATGCTGCGACGGCCAGACCAACGACCCGCTGCGACAGAAACAGTCCGACGCCATCGCGGCCTGGATCCGCGACCTGACCACGCCCGGCGGGCAACTCGACCTGCCGGCAGGGACCGCGATCGTGATCGCCGGCGATCTGAACATCGTCGGCGGTTTCCAGCCAGTAAAAACGCTTTTAGAAGGCGATATCGTCGACAACGACCGCTACGGCGAAGACTGGCCGCCCGACTGGGACCGCACCCCCCTGGCCGACGCCCACCCGCTCCATAACCTGACCGGCCCGGAAGACTGGACTTGGCGGGACGACGAGCAACCCTACCCACCCGGGCGATTGGACTTCGTGCTATACGCAGACAGCGTCCTGGAAGCGGTCAAAAAGTTCGCGCTCAACACCACCGCCATGACCGATCAGGACCTGAAGGCGGCCGGCCTGAACCGATTCGACAGCGCCAAGGACGAGGTCGGTCGAAGCTACGACCATCTGCCACTGGTGGTCGACTTCCAGCTGGTGCCGGGAGCCGATTCAGTGCCGCTGGAATGAGCAGAAGACCGCAAGCCCCGACGGGCCCACCCCTCACGAGCAGTCCGGAGCATCCGGATGCAGAGGCTGGCCGGCCGGCTGCGGGGGACGCACCTTCAGCACCGGCGGGGTGATCGAAACCTGATGTCCGGGCGCGACGCTGCTGGTGAGAAACACCGAGCCGCCTATGACCGCTCCGTCGCCGAGGTGGGTCTGCCCGCCCAACACGGTCGCGTTGGCGTAGATGGTCACGTGGTTGCCAACGGTGGGGTGCCGCTTGTACCCGCGGATCAGCCGGCCGCGTTCGTCCTTGGGGAACGACAACGCACCCAGCGTCACCCCCTGATAGAGCTTGACTCCCTCCCCAATTTCGGTGGTTTCCCCGACCACCACTCCGGTCCCGTGGTCGATGAAGAAGAAGTGCCCGATCTTGGCTCCGGGGTGAATGTCGATACCAGTTAGCTGGTGAGCATGCTCGGTCATGATCCGCGGTATCAGCGGCACCTCCATCTCGTACAGCTCGTGCGCATAGCGGTAGATGGTGATGGCCAGCAGGGCCGGGTAGGCCAGAATCACCTCGGCGACGCTGCTTGCCGCCGGATCCCCGTCGTAGGCGGCCTGGACATCATCGGCCAGCACCGCCCGCACCTCGGGAATGCGCTCGACCAGCCGGGTGGCGAGCTGGCAGGCCCGCTCGCGGCAGGCCTGACGTGCATCGGGCTGGATCGGCCCTTGCGACTCCTGCTCATGACACAGACATTGGGTGATCTCATCGGTCAGCAGCTCCCAAAGTCTGGGCAGCAGCTCCCCGACGTGAAAGCTGATGTTGTGGCGGGTCAGACCGCGTCGGCCGATATAGCCCGGGTAGGTCAACTCCATTAGCAAGTCGCAGATCTCGATGATCACCTTGCGGGAAGGCAGATGCTCCCGGTCGATGTGCTGGGTCCGCGAGTCGGAGAAGTAGCTCTGCACGATCCGGGACACCAGACGCGGAAGAGCCTCTCCCAGATGGGGCGACTTCATCGCCGGCCCTCCTTAAGTGTACGGCACAACCCGGCCCCGAGCGTCGGTGCAGACCACCTCGACCTGGTCCAGGCCGAAGTTCGGATCGGGCCGAATCGAGATCACTCGGCGGTGCCTGGTCTCCAGCTCGTGGATCAGGGCCCGCTTGCGGTTTTGCAGCAGATGGGCCACCTCGGGCGAGACGGTCACCTCGACCATGCGGATGTGCTCGCGGGTGACCGCCAATTGCAGCAGGCGGATGACGTCCAGGGTGACCGACTCGGCGGTCTTGACCAGCCCGGTGCCCCGGCAATGGTGGCAATCGCGATACACGCTGCGAGTCAGGCTGGCCCGCTGTCGCTGGCGGGTGATCTCAATCAGGCCGAAGGCGCTGGTCCGCAGCACCTTGGCCCGCTCCTTGTGTCGTTTTAGGTTCTCGATCAGTCGGCGCTCGATCTCCCGGCGGTGAGCTTCCTGCCGCATGTCAATGAAATCGCAGACGATCACCCCACCCAGGTCTCGCAGCCGTAGCTGCCGCGGAATCTCGTCCGCCGCCTCGCAGTTGATCTTGAACGCGGTGGTTTCCGCGTCCTCCTCCGAGCGGAACCGCCCGCTGTTGACGTCGATCGCCACCAGGGCTTCAGTCTGGTCGATCACCAGCGATCCGCCCGACTTGAGCGGGACGTGCCGGCTGTGCAACCGCTGCAACTCGGCCTCGATGCCGTACTTGTAGAATATGGGTTCCGGGTCGGTGTACAGGGTGACGATGTCCTGCGAGCGGGGGCTGAAGATGGACAAGAACTCGCGGGCCCGGACCATCACTTCCGGGTCATCCACCACGATCCGGCTGATATCGCTGGTGAAGACGTCCCGGATGGTGCGGATCACCAGGTCCGACTCGCGGTACAGTTCGGCCGGCGCCGGCTCGCTGGCCACCCGCTTCTCCACCGCCTTCCACAGCCGCATCAGGTAGGATAGGTCGTTTTGAAGCTCCCGTTTGGTCCGGTCGACGGCGGCCGTCCGGGCAATGAATCCCATCCCCTCCGGCAAATCCAGTTCGGCCAGCAGATTTCGCAGCTTCTCCCGAGCCGCCTCATCCTCAATCCGGCGAGATACCCCCAGCCGACGCATCCCGGGCATCATCACCAGGAACCGGCCGGGAATGCTCAGATAGGAGGAGAGAGTCGGCCCTTTGGTGCCAATGCCCTCCTTAGTGACCTGAACCAACACCTCCTGCCCGCGACGGAGGCAGCGCTGGATCGGCGGGCGGTTCCGCCGCGGCATCTTCCGCCCGACGTTCTCCGTCTGACCGCTCCCGTTGGGAAAATACTGCGGATGCAGATCGGAGATATGCAAGAATCCGTTCTTGCCCTGCCCGAAGTCGATGAACGCGGCCTGAATGCTCGGCTCCACATTGGTCACCACCCCCTTGTAGATGTTGCCCACGTGGTTCTCGGCCGCGGCCCGCTCGATGTATATCTCCTCCAGTCGCCCACCCTCCAGAACGGCAATCCGACACTCCTCCCGCTGGACGGTGTTGATGATCATTTCTCGCGGCTGGCGCGTAACCAGCGTGGCCGGAACCGTCTGCACCTCTTCAGGCTGCTCGGCCAGGGCAGCCGCTACCGGCTCGGCACCCTCCGGCCGGGGCGCACGTCGGCCGCGGCGACGCCCGCGCCCCTTCTCCCGGCCGCGGGCAACTTCGGCCACCGCTCCGTCGGTTCCAGCCGCCGCAGGCACCACTGCGGGATATGACTCCCTTTCAGGCACACCCTCTGCGGGCAGTTCCGCGACGGCCAAATCGCCTTCTTCCCGTTCCGACTTCTCTACCTCGGCTTTGGCCGACTCGACATCTTCCAGCCACGCAATCCGGGCTTCGTCCTCGCTCCCAACCAGGCCGGTCGCCTCCAGGCCCGGCTCAATCGCCTCCTCTGCCCGGGTCAGCGTAGGTTTGTCCCCAGCCCGCGCAGGTCGCCCCGCCATTGCCGCTGTCGAACCCCCACCCGCCTTTGGGGATACAGCACCAGCGGCCAACCGTTGCTGTCGACGTTTCCGGCGCAATCGCCGACGCTGACTCCGACTCAGCCGAACCCCCTCCCGGGGCTGGGTGGCTTCGGCAGTTGCGGCGACGGGGGGCCGGGTAGTGGGCGGCGGCAACTCGGCGGCCGCGACTCTCCCCCGGGCTTGAGCGATAATCTCGGCCGGCGGAGCCTCGGTCTCCGCAGCGGGGGCCGGCGCTGGGCTCTGGCCGGCGGCCCGCGCCGCCGGCGCGACTGGGGCAAATGGAGGAGCGGCTACCGGCGGAAACCGGATCACGATCGCCTCGCCGGTCTCCTCCACCTTGGCCGCCGGCGACAGCGGCTCGACTACCCGTCGGACGGCCGGCGGCCTGGCTTCCGCCTCCGCCGCCACCATCTGGGCAGTTTCAACCGGGGCAGCCTCGGTTTTCGACGTTCTGCGAGCAGCCGAACGCCGGCGCTTAGTTCCGGTCTGCGCAGGTACTTCCTGCTGCACAGACTCGACCGTCGGGGCGACCTCGGCAGACTCCACGGCGGGCGTGACCGTGTCGGGCTCCGAGGGTTTCTCCGCCGTCTTCCGCCGGACGACCTTCTTTCTTCCGCTGGCCGCTCGTGTGGAGCGGGTGGTCTTGGTTGAGCTAGTCTTCCTGGTTGCCAAGGCAGTTCCTTTCGTCCTCCGCCGGGCCGAATTTGGGCCCAGACAGTTCGATGTCCCATTCGGTCTCAGCCCGCCGCAAAAGGTGATCGTAGACCTCGGCCGGCAGGCCCAACACCGCGGTCAACTCAAACGGTCGCGCGCTGCGCTGCCCCCGACAGGCCAACACCATCCGCAAGCGGCGACCATTCACACGCAGGTCCTCAACGTAGGGTCGGATATCGACCGGCCGGGGCGGCCGGTCAGGGCCATGCTGGCGTTGCACTATCAGGGTCGAAGCCGACCGCAGTCGCTCAATTCGCTCGCGGACCGCCGGCACCGCCTCGGGCTCCAGATCCAGCTCATAGACCACCCGCCAGGCCTGCGGGACGGCCCGGGCCGGGAGCACGAGCACCCGCTGGAGTCGGTAGCCACCGGGCAACTGTCGCCTCAAGCTGTCGAACAAGTCGGACGCCGGGCAAAGCCGGTTCAGGTCCACCAGCAGGAGGTGGTGGTCCGCCGCCACTCCCAGGTTCCGCGGCAGCGGCACGATCAGCCGCGGCTTGGGGTTGAATCCGGTCGAGTAGGCCAGCGGCCAGCCGGCCCTCACCAGAGCCCGCCTGATCAACCGCATTTCATCATGGTGGGAGAGGAACCGCAGATCGCCGTCCACCGCCAGTTCGATGGCCACTCGCGTCCGGGCCGGTCGCGCCTCGGCCGGCATGCCGGCGTGCAAAGCCTGTTCCCGAGCGATCACGGCTCCTCCTCCGGACTGATATGGCGAGCCTCATCCCGCAGGAAGTTGAGCACCTGTCGGTCGGAGTCGAAACGGAGCACCTTCCGGGCGGTCGCCTTGCACTGCTCGATGCTGACGGCTCTGATCACCCGCTTGATGACCGGGATATCCTTGGGAGCCATCGACAGCCGCCGCAGTCCCAGACCCAGCAGGAGCTGGCAGTACAGCGGGGAGCCGGCCATCTCGCCGCAGAGATTCACCGGTACCCTTCGTCCGGCCGCCCGGACCACCTGATGAATCAGCTTGAGCACGGCGGGATTGTGGGATGAGAAGAGGTGGGCTACCCGTTCGTTCCCCCGGTCGACCGCCAGGGTGTACTGGGTAAGATCGTTGGTGCCGATGCTCAGGAAGTCGGCCTCGCGGGCGAAAGCCGAGGCCAGGAGAGCGGCGGCCGGAGTTTCCACCATCATCCCTACTTTCAGGTCTCTCCGGAAGGCGAACCCCTCCTCCTCCAGATCCTCCATCACGTCCGCCATGATGGCCTTCGCCTGTCGCAACTCCATCACGGTGGCGATCATGGGGAACATGATCCGCAGATCCCCGTCGGTCGAGGCCCGCACGATCGCCCGCAGATGAGTTTTGAACATGTCCAGATGCAGCAGGCAGTACCGCAAAGAGCGCAGTCCCAGCACCGGGTTGTGGTCATGCTGGGCCGCCATGGAGGCCGAGAGCTTGTCGGCCCCCAGGTCAAGGGTCCGGATTACGACCGGCTTGCCGTCGCAGGCCCGAACCACCTCGCGAAAGGCCTCGTACTGCTGTTCCTCCGTCGGGTGTCGCGGGCTGGAAAGGAAGAGCAGTTCGGTACGGTACAGCCCGATGCCCTCCGCTCCGCACTCCAGAGCCTGGTAAACCTCTTCGGGCACCTCGATGTTGGCCAGCAGCTCGATGCGGACGCCATCCCGGGTGACTGCCGGCTGGTCCCGCAGCCGCCGCAACCGGCTCTCCATCCGCTGATGTTCGAGCTGGCTGGCCCGGTAGCGGCTGATCGTCTCCGGGTCGGGATTGACCACCACGATGCCATTGGTGCCGTCGACGATGACGGTCTCGCCGCCGGAGACTTCGGCAGTGATGTCGCTCAGAGCCACCACGGCCGGAATGCCGAGCATGCGGGCGATGATGGCGGTGTGCGAGGTCTGCCCCCCGACATTGATGGCGAAGGCTAGAATGTGACGCCGATCCAGCGAGACCGCCTGGGAAGGACTAATCTCGTGAGCCACGATCACCACCGGCTCGGTGAGGCGGGCCAGGTCCTGACGGGCCCGCCCGAGAATGTGCCGCAGAACCCGCCGCTCGATGTCGTAGAGATCGCGCACCCGCTCTTTCAAATACGGATCGGCGACGTTGCGGAACAGGCGCTGCCGCTCATTCATCACCTGACCGAAGGCGAAGGCGGCGCTGTAGTGTCGCTTCTCTATCAGCCCCACCACGCTGTCGCGCAGCTTGGGATCGCAGATGAACTGCTCATGGAAGGCGAAGATGACCGCGGTCTTGTCGCCCAGCTTGCGGGCCGCAGCGGCCCGCAGCTCGCTGACCTCCTGACGCGAGGTCTCCAGGGCCGCATCCAGGGTCTGGACCTGAGCGGCTACCTGCGACGGATCGATCGTCCGGTGCGGAATGCGGTATTCTTCAACGTCCAGCACTAGCGCCGGACCGATCGCCACCCCGGGCGAGGCGTTGATGCCTTTCTTGGTAATCATGAGCCGCGGTACCCGCGGCGCCGCGGGCCGCACCGCGGTGCGGCCGCGTCATGCCGTCGTCCTTGCTGCTCGGCCGGCCCTCCGAGGCACTCGGCTCGGGCCGGCGTGAGGCTGAGCCCGCCGCCCCGGCAACCGGCCAGCCGGGCTACATTTCGCCAAAACCCGATTCGACCAGGCCGATCAGCGCTTCGACCAGTTCCTTCGCGTCCACGCCCTCGGCCACTACACGTACCTTCGAACCCTGCGTGGCCACCAGCATCAGCATCTCCATCGGGCTGCGACCGTCCGCCCGACGATCCTCGCAATGCACCGTGACCCCGGCCTTGAACCGCTGGGCCAAGTCCACAAACTGCATGATCGGGCGGAAATGAAGGCCCTCCCGGTTGGGGATGATGACTTCTCGTTCGACCGTCACGCCGGTTCGTCCATGCCAAAGCTTAATTCCAGGCCGGCCGGTGGTCTGGGCCCAGTCGACCGACACGCTAAACCACCGGTGCCTTCTGGTCGGCCTCGCTCAGCAGGTCATAGATCTTGTCTACGCAATCCGCCTGCCGCAGGAACTTCCGGAACTGCTCCTGCTGCAAGTGCCGGAAAATCAGGTCCATGGCCCGCAGGTGCATCTCCGGTTGCTCAGCCGGGCTGACCACCAGGAACACGCTGTACACCGGCTGCCCGTCCAGCGAGGCGAAATCCACCCCCCGGCTGCTGCGTCCCACCGAAGCCACGATCCGCGACAGACCCTCCACCTTCGCGTGTGGCACCGCCACCCCCTTGCCGAAACCCGTGGTCCCCCGCGTCCGCTCGCGGGTCACGATCGAACGCACCAGGCTCTCCACCACGGACTGCTCGATCAGCTTGGCCGAAGCCAGCACCTCCACCAGCTCGCGGATCACTCCGTTCCGATCGGTAGACTCCAGCTCAGCGATGATTGATCTTCGGTCGATCAGATCAAGCAGCTTCATGACGGACTCCGGCCGGGCCGCCCGATCCTTCAGTCGCTCGGTCCCCGCTCTGCGGCCCGCGGAGGGTGCTTGCGATTGCGATGTCTTTCCTTGTACCGTCGTAGCTGTTCCTCGATCTTATCGACCAGCAGGTCGACCGCCGCGTAGGCGTCCACATGCTGCTCACTGGCCACGAACGGCTGGGCTCCGGCCGAGTGGACGATCATCTCCACCGTATGCACCCCGTCCTTGCCCTCCACGATTACCTCGATCGATTGTATCCGGTCGAGGAAGCGCGGCAGGCGTTCCGCCTTCTGTCGACAATAATCCCGCAGGGCGTCGCTGACGCCCATGTGCCGACCGGTCACGGTAACCTGCATGGCACCCTCTCTTTGAGGCTGCCGGGCCGCCCGAAGCACATTGTACGCCCCGACC
>Ga0136652_1000211_pt1 | contig 30901 bp, 22 predicted proteins | sample ConPoolayeEmetaG_FD_94864 | JGI IMG/M metagenome (GOLD analysis project Ga0136652, IMG submission 94864) | Hot spring microbial mat communities from California, USA to study Microbial Dark Matter (Phase II) - Cone Pool mat layer E metaG... ...
ACAAAAATCCCTAATTTACGGGCAATGTTGCCGAAAAAGCCATGGGAAGCTCTCCGCTTACCAAAAAGCTCCTTCAGGACCAAATCGCCCTTTTTAACTTTGTTTTTCATGATTTGTTTTTATTTAATAAATAACTATCAATTAATAGAACCCCCCCCATAAAACGGATTAACATCATCAGTGGGTCGCACACCACCTTTTTCTCCAAACGGCGTGACGTAATCATAACGCACACCACGAGTCTTAGACGGGCGGAAATAAGACTCATCAACCGGCGGCAGACCCATTAAGGCACGCATCTTATTTAACTCTTCAATAAAGTTACTACTTGGTACATAGCCCTCCGAAACAACCTCCGCAGTAGTTTTCTCAATGGCCGCTTTAATCGCTGCTAATTCTTCCGCATTAACATTAAACTTAAAGATAATTGTATTACTGAAATTACCCGAAGTATCCTCGGCGCGAACATACAAAGTATGGTCACCCAAAACTGCAGGTTTCATAATATTCAAATCAATAGTCGCCGGACTCAATGCCGCCATCTTTCCTCCAAATGATTGCCAGATTTTCTCATTATCATAGCGATACTGAACATCTCCGATATTACTATCTGAAACATCCAAATATTCCAGCACCGTTTTGCTGTTGGTATCATCCGCAATTGTCCCGGAAATTTTAATTGCAACTAATTCTTCTTTGGGAGTCGCTTTAAAAGTCGGTGCATAAGTATCAAGAATTAAAGCCGAAGCAGCATTGACAATGCCATAGCCAAATTGCGCAGTTTTGCTAATCCCGCCCATCGCTTTTACCTTTGTTGCAGAACCTGCTAAACGTTTGTAAACCTGCTCGGGACGTAAGCTTTGGTCATAAGACAAAAGCAATGCCGCGCAACCAGAAACATAACCAGTTGACATGGAAGTACCATTTAAAGTTCCGTAACCGGAACGATTGGTTGGTGCAATAACACTATTAAAAGGAATAGTAGAAATAACATCCTGACCCGGAGCCGAAATATCTACCTCCGAACCCTGACGCGCAAAAAATGCTGGTCTTAAATCCTGATCCACTGCCGAGACTGCGATCACGCCCGGATATGCCGCCGGGTAACCAACTTTTTGATTCGCACCAGTACCAGTTGAAGCAATCACCGTACAACCTTTGACCCGAGTTGCATAGTCAATCGTGTTATACAAAGTCCTTGTCCCTTCTTGAGCATACAAGGAAACATTAATCACTTTTGCGTCATGGTTCGCCGCGTAAGAAATTCCTTCGGCAATGCGCATATTATCAGTAACTCCGCGACGATCAGCAACCCGGACTGGCATTACCGAAACCCTCCAGGCTAATCCCGCAATGCCGATACTATTATTAGTAGTTGCTACAATCAGTCCCGCAACATGAGTACCATGACCATGCTCGTCATAAGGAGAAGGAGCACCTTTAACAAAACTGATTCCTTCCTCAAAATTGACATTAGCCAAATCAGGATGATCCATAGCAACTCCGGTATCTACTACTGCTACTTTCAAGCTACTTTGACCTGTTGTTTTTTTCCAAGCAGAAATTATTTTCATTAAACTCAATCCCCACTGACTTCCTGACATTGGATCATTAGTAATCTTAGGCCCAGTAGTAACTTTTTTGGAAGTATCTACTATTGATTCTTCTTTAGTAGTTGCGGCAGTTTTATCGTCAACAGTCGTCGGGATTTTTGTATTAGTATCACCGCTTGATATTGGAGTATCTCCGGAATCTAAAACAGAACCATCAGCTGCACCAATCCAGGCACGCTTGTTTGGTTCTGCATACTCAATATTACTACTTACAGTAATTTTCTGAATTAAACTATCAGCAGTTTTACCTTTGGGAATAGTAACTAAATAAACATTAGGAATGGTTGTTTTTGCAACTTGACTTGCCTCAACCCCTGCCACACTCGCAACCGTCCCCTCATTGCCACTTTTTACTTTCACAATTACTTCCGAAACTGCAGTTACTTTTTCCAATGGTGCAACCATGGGAAACTCGGAAGTTCGCAAACCTGCGGAAAGTGGCCCGCGAAAAAAAGTGACTAATCCAAAAGTCAAAGTCACGACAAAAATCATCCCAAAATAACGGATTAATTTGATTTTTGTTTCCTTAATCATTTGGTTTTTGTTTCCTGTCCGACGAAGCGTCGAAGAGACGCAGTCGGACACCTATCAAAAGCACACCTAAATGAGTCCCTGCCCCTTCCCAGGAAGGACTGATGATACTAAGGTTTTTCGCTTTTGATATTCAATTTTCAGCTGTCATCTAGGCATTTTTGATACCTGTCTACCGAAGCTTCGAACAAAGACAAAGTGAGAAGCGTAGGTAGATGGATTACCTTAATTATAGCATAAAAATGGCTTTGCGTCAATAAATTTGAGAGTGTAATTTCCCACCCCACCACATAGTGAGTTCTTCTACCTTCTTTTGACGATTACCGATTTTTGTGATATAATAAAACAATCTAGTTAAGTAACAAAATGTTTGAAGATTACGCAGATCAAAGTAAATTCTTAGAAAGAATACAGCCGGAAGCGCTTTCCAAAAGAGTGCGCCGGTTTTTAATGGTTCTCTCAGCAATCGGATTAGGAAGTGCAGTTTTGGGTTCAGCAGAAAGAGAACAGGAAATAGAAAATAATGAAATTGCTCCGTTAATCTCTGCTGTCGAAGCAAAACCGCAAACAGAAACTCCCTCTCAAGCAGAACCAATAGAAAATGAAATCAGGGAAGCAAAGAAATTGAAAAAATCCGATGAGCAAGTCATTGAAGATTTAATTCAAAAACAATACGATTACTATAATAAGGAAACCAGTGAATTTTACCTTACCTTTAAAAATGATAAAGGCGGGAAAATCCGTAAACAAATTGAAGGGCTTGGTTTAAAATATGGTAATCCGGAAAATATTGATACCTATAAAGCAATTGCTGCAGTAGAATCTCGTTATATTTGGAGCAGAAGCCCTGATGGTGGAGTGGGTTATTTTCAAATTACGAATATTCCTGAAAAAGTAGCAAAAAGAGCTGAGAGAATTGCTAAGAAAAACCATTACAGCAAAGAGGAAAAAAATATAATTGAAGGGATTTTGAATTATGAATACTGCGCTCAATACATCAAGAAAACCTATCCTAATGAATCAAAAGAAGTACAGAAATATCTCGCCGAGTGGATGTATAATGCCGGAGATATCTTTGGCAATAGAAGTATCCAAGAAAATTTAGATCTATATAAAGAAATTCATCGAACCTACGGTGCAAAAGTTGGCGCTTATGAAAAAGCAATTAAGGAAGGTTATCGTCACTAAAGGATACATTCCCTAAATTAAAAAATCTCTCTATGATTGAGAGATTTTTAATTTATCATTCGTAGAGAAACGCCATGATGTGTCTCTACATAAATTCAAATTACAAAACTCACTAACTTCCCTTTCACAAAAATCTCTTTCTTTATCTTTTTCCCTTCTAGATGTTTTGCAACATTGATTTCCTTTTTCGCCAACTCAATCGCTTTTTTCTCATCAATGTCATTATCAACTTCAATCGTTCCACGTAGTTTACCATTGATTTGAATTGCCAAGGTAATTTTTTCTGCTTGTACCAATTTGGGATTGAACTTCGGCCAAGAAGTTTTGAAAACAGATTCTTTATGCCCCAACATTTGCCAAAGTTCCTCCGATAAATGCGGAGTAATCGGTGCTAATAAAATTACAAGGGTTTCCAACAAATCAAAGGTTATCTGCTTACCCGAAAAAGCATTAACATATTCCATCAAAGCACTTAAAGCAGTGTTAAACTGGAAATTTTCAAAATCCTCGGTTACTCTTTTGATTGTCCGTTCGCGCCAAACTGTCAATTCCTTATCACTATTTTTATCTCGATTACTCACATTCTTTTCTACTAAACCGTAAACCTTTTGTAGAAAACGGTGCATACCGACAATTCCCCGATCAGTCCATTCCTTATCCTGCTCCGCTGGTCCAATAAACAAAATATAAGCGCGAATAGAATCAGTCCCAAACTTCTTGACAATCTCATCAGGACTAACAATGTTCCCTTTGGACTTACTCATCTTTGCGCCCTTATAATAAATCATCCCTTGATTAAACAACTTCTTAAATGGCTCACGAAAATCAAAAAGTTTCAGATCAGCTAAAGCTTTAGTAATGAAGCGCGCATACAAAAGATGAAGAATTGCATGTTCAATACCACCGACATATTGATCAACTGGCAACCAATGCATTACTTTTTCTTTCGCAAAAATTTCTTTATCATTATGAACATCAGGATAACGTAAGAAATACCAACTGGAATCTACAAAAGTATCCATCGTATCAGTTTCACGTTCCGCTTGGCCTCCGCACTTAGGACACCTCACTTTCACAAAACTTGCTACTTTTGCTAACGGTGACTTTCCTTCACTAGTAGGTTTAAAATCATCAAGTTCCGGTAATTCAACTGGTAAATCTTTCTCGGGTACGGAAACTTCGCCACACTTCGGACAATGAATAATGGGAATAGGAGTACCCCAGTAACGTTGTCTTGAAATTAACCAATCGTGCAATTTGTAACTAATTGTTGCTTTTCCTAGTTTTCTCTCTTCCAGCCATTGAGTAATTTTTGTGATCGCATTTTGTGAGGTTAAACCTGTAAATTCCCCAGAATCCACTAATTTGCCATAATCTACAAACGCTTCATTATCCTTCGTCTCCTCTCCTACAATTACTTTGATAATCGGTAGCTTGAACTTCATTGCAAATTCAAAGTCTCGAGTATCATGAGCTGGCACTGCCATTACCGCCCCAGTTCCATAACTCGCCAAAACATAATCCGCTACCCAAATCGGAATCTCTTTGCCATTAACAGGATTAACCGCATAACTTCCCGTAAACACTCCGGTCTTTTCTTTTTCAAGAGACGTACGTTCAATATCACTTTCCCTTTTTGCCTTCTCACAATAATCAATTACTTCTTTTTTATGTTCATCAGTAGTCAAATCTCTTACTAATGGATGTTCAGGAGACAAAACCAAATATGTACAGCCAAACAAAGTGTCGGCACGAGTTGTAAATACAGAAATCTTTAAATTCTGACGGGATTGCTTCGTCGCTTCGTTCCTCGCAACGACATCAAATGTCACTTCTGTTCCTTCACTACGCCCGATCCAATTACGTTGCATTATTTTAACTCTTTCCGGCCAATCCAGTTTCTCTAAATCGTCTACTAATTCATCAGCATAGTCCGTAATCTTAAAGAACCATTGGGGGAAATCTTTTTTCGTAACTTCGCTATCACAACGAAAACATTTACCTTCCTCTACCTGCTCGTTCGCAAGAACTGTCTTACAAGAAGGACACCAATTAGCAGGTGCTTTTTTGCGATAAGCCAAACCTTTTTTAAATAACTGAACAAAAATCCACTGCGTCCACTTATAATAATTTGAATCTGAGGAATTAATCTCTAAACTCCAATCATACATCGGTCCCATTTCGTTTAATTGACGTTTAAAATTAGCAATACTTTTCTCAGTATTAATCTTGGGATGAATACCCTCCTTAATAGCAGCATTCTCTGCCGGCAATCCAAAAGCATCAAACCCCATCGGGTGCAAAACTTCAAATCCCTGCATTTTCTTATAGCGTGCCCAAACATCACTCATCACATAACCCGACCAATGACCAACGTGCAAACCTTCACCAGAAGGATAAGGAAACATATCCAAGCAATAATATTTTGGCTTAGCATTTAAATCCGTCTTATGCACACCGGTTTCTTCCCAAATCTTGCGCCATTTTTTTTCAATTGTTTGTGCTTGATACATATTGATTACGAAAAAGCCTGAAGTTTGAAGACTGAAGGATGAAAATTATAACTTTTCAGACTTCTGCCTTCTGTCTTCAGACTTCACTTCTATTATAGTAGAAAACCAGAAAAATACAAAGAAAAAACGGGTCGCAACGACCCGTTTCAAAAATTAAGTCGGATACCTTTGTCATAAAGAGACTGCGCTGCCTTCACGAGAAGTGCATTCTGAAGGCATGGCGGAAGCCGGTCTACGAGATAGTCCTCCGTCTCAGGATCTAATAAAAGACAAAGATTGTGTAACTCCTCGACAGATAAACTTTCAATCTGCCTTTTTAAATCAAGAGGAACGCCCTCTCTATCAAGACGACATATTTCAACCTGAAATGCAAGAAGGTAGAGTGTATCCAAGTCAGTCATATAGCTGATCTCCTTGTGAAAGTGCGTGTGTATATACAATTAGAACTTAGGATCTGATAATCTCCAAAATTTCATTCCGTCTTTTCTCCATCAAATCTTTTGATTTTGCCTCCAGGTTAAGACGGAGAAGTGGCTCAGTGTTAGATGGCCGGACATTAAACCACCAATCGGCATATTCTACCTTCAATCCATCCAGACAAGATATCCTACCATCCCTATAAATTTTTGCAAGTTCTTCAATCTTCCCTTGCGGATTTTCAACCTCCGAATTGATTTCCCCACTGGCGAAATATCTCTGAAACGGTTTAATTAATTCCGATAATTTCTTTCCGGTTTCCGATAAAATATTTAAAATCAAAATAAGCGTTAAAGTAGAACTCTCGGCAAAAAAAGTATCGCGGTAGTAAAAATGTCCTGATAACTCACCCGCAAATAAAGCATTGGTCTTACGCATTTGCTGTTTAATAAATGCATGCCCAACCCGGCAAACCACTGGTTTTCCCCCCGCTTCTAAAATTGCTTCCTTTGTCGCCCAACTAGAACGCAAATCATATAAAATCACCTCGTTCGGATGCTTTGCTAGTAAATACTGCGCAATCAAAGCCGTTATTAAATCTGCACTAATATACTTTCCTTGCTCGTCGATTAGCATACACCTATCACAATCACCATCTAATGCTACACCGAGGTCAGCTTTCTCATCAATAACCTTCTTTTGCAAATCCCTCACATTTTCTAACTTCAAGGGATCGGCATTGTGATTAGGAAAAGTTCCATCCATTTCCAAATACAATGGGATTAATTTCGCTGGTAACTTTTCAAATAACTTCGGAATCACCAATCCTCCTATCCCGTTGCCACCATCAACAACAACTCTCAACGGTTTTATTCTTTTCGAGATAAATCGATCAAAGTAATTCAAATAATTACTCAGAACTCCTTTTCTAACAATCTTTCCCACCTTTGCCCTCTGCCCCGTGCCCTTTGCCCTTGTAAGTCTTTCAATATCTTCAATCCCTGTATCTCCACTAATCGGAATACAACCCTCCCGGCATAATTTAAACCCATTATATTCTTTGGGATTATGCGATGCCGTAATCATAATCCCCGCCTCCTTATCATGCGCTGCAAAATACAACATTGGTGTCGTGCTCAACCCAATATCTAAAACATTACAACCGGCTTCAGTGATTCCTTTTACCAATGCCTTAAATAAAATACCGCTAGAATCTCGCATATCCCTGCCGATTACTACCTCCTTGCACTGCAAAAATTGTACATATGCTCTGCCGATTTTCTCGGCAATCTGTTCATTGATTTCGATGGGATAAATTCCCCGAATATCATAAGCACGGAAAATACCTGACATAGCCTTAAATGTTAAACACGATTAACGTAATTTAATTTTAGCAATCCTAGGATAAAATGACAAAATAACGTTAGGATGGTAGAATAATAAATGACAAAACCAAGCCCCGCCATACGGCGGGGCGGGCTGTGCTAATGAAACCAAATTTCTTTTACTTTGTCTTAGAATCTAAAATCTAAACCTCTTCTGCAATCTAGACTTACACGCCCGGGCCCATAGCTCAGTTGGCTAGAGCGTTCCCATGGCATGGGAGAGGTCGGGGGTTCAACTCCCCCTGGGTCCACCACACCATAAAGACATAGTGAAATCACCTTCACGGCAGGATGCCAAATTAATGTCAAATACCTGCAGATAGACAAAGTAGACAGACAAATGATAAGTGAGAAGTAAAAATCTTAGTGAGACACTAAGATTTTTTATTTTGGTTGCGTTACGAAGTTTAACATGATATACTACCTAGCTAGCAATAGACTGTCCTTTCCACTTATTCACTTACCAAACCAAAAAACTCCCTAGAAGGAGGCGTAAAGATGATCGGAGAAACTCTAGAACTCCGGGATGATCTGCGAGATGATCCACAGTTTATAGCGATCCTTGAAGAACATCGGAGAACACCGAGCCTCAACCGCTGTAAGCTCCTTATCCTCGAGCAGCTCGTTAAAGTCAAGATAGTTAGTAAACGAGAAATTCAACAGCTAGTTGCCGAAGAGTCTAGCAAAAAACCTCGCTGTGACCCACGAGCACTCGAGTTGGCATGGGAGTACGTCAAAGATCTCCTTAAAAAATTAAATTCAAAGACCTAAAAGGGCTAGTCCCAAACTGTGGACCAGCCCTATTTTGTCTCTTTGAATTAAACTTTTGCTTTTTTCCTCTTTTTTCCTTTTACTTTCCACCAAAGACGGATGTGGTGGAGATGAGGGGATTCGAACCCCTGACCTCTGCAATGCGAATGCAACGCTCTACCAGCTGAGCTACATCCCCACAAAAGAAATGCAAAAGACAAAATTCAAAATGTAAAAGTAAAATACACCTGAATTATAAGGTTTTTTAGAGGTTAAATCAATCAAAATCCCACTTCTGTTTAGCTCTCTTTTATGCTAGAATAAAACCTGCAACAATATTATTTCCCTTAACTTAAAGGGCTTTTTTAGTGCTATATGAAGGGTTTTATTGGCAACCAACTGATCATCAAACTGTTTCAAGACCTCAACAAAGAGAATTTTTCCCATGCTTATCTTTTCACAGGTTGTGAAGGTCTTGGCAAAAAAACATTCGCGAAGAAGCTAAGTCAGTCGCTCCAATGTAAAAACGGTAAAATCCTCGCGCCCTGCGAGCAATGTCCGACTTGCTTACAAATTAAAAAGGGCAATCACCCTAACACAATCATCCTTGAAGGAATTGACCCCTTGTCTATTGAAATGATTCGCAAAGTTCTTCACCAACTTAACCTCAAATCCCAATCAAACACTTTTAAAATCTGCCTCATTGACAACGCCGAAAGGATGACTAAGGAAACCGCTAATTGTCTCCTGAAAACTCTGGAAGAACCACCCGCTAATTCCCTCTTCATTTTAATTACCAATAAACCAAAACTACTACCCGAAACAATCCTCTCACGCTGCCAAAAAATCAAATTTCAAACTGTTCCTCAAGAAGAACTAAAAAAAGCACTTGCCGCGTTTTACCCTCAGTTCAACTTCAATGAAATTATCTTGAGCTATGCTGCTGGTGCTCCCGGACGGGCAATTCGTTTCTTTAATGATAAAGATTCTCTTGCGACCTTTGAAAATCAAAAAAATTTCTTTGAAAAATTCTTCCAAGGAAATTTCACCACTCGCCTCCAATTAAATAACGAGTTAAGCAAACTAGCCACTTCAGAAATCAGCGAACTTCTAGAAACCTGGCTCTTCTTGGTAAAAATCGGTCTTAAAAAAGCTATACAAAATCCCCTTAATCTCAACAAATACCAGAAATTAGCAAAAACTTTACTAGAAACCAAACAAAAAACCGCTTATAATCTAAATAGAAGAGTACTCTTAGACCAATTAGCACTAAAGAGTCCTCGTTTAAACTGAAATGATTAAAGCAATCGGTGTTCAATTCAAACCTGGCGGAAGAATCTACGACTTTGCTCCCGGTAAACGTACCCTGAAAACAGGCGATTTTGTCATTGTCAATACCAAACAAGGAATTGAAGCCGGACGAATTATTTACACTGACAAAGAAATTGATGAAAAAATTGCTCCTCTTCCCATCACTCCCATTGTCCGTAAAGCAAGCAAACTAGACATCAAAAAAATCAAACATTTAGCGAGCGAGGAGAAAAAAGCCCTGAAAGTTTTTACAGAAAAAATTAGCTTCCACAACCTTCCTATGGAACCAATTGACGCCCAATTTTCCTTTGACGAAAAAAGACTAACTTTCACTTTTGTCGCTGAAGGAAGAGTGGATTTTCGTGCTCTTGTTCGTGATCTTGCTTCTTATTTCAAAAAATCCATCCGCTTAACTCAAATTGGTCCTCGCGACCGTGCAAAAGTAACAGGCGGCTTCGGAATGTGCGGGAGAGAACTTTGCTGTGTTAAGTTTCTTAAAAACTTTGAAAGCATTACCATGGATCTTGCCCGCGAACAAGACATGGGCAGTCGCGGTAGTTCTAAAATTACCGGCGCTTGTGGTCGCCTCATGTGCTGTCTAAACTACGAAATTGAAGAATACCGCAAGCATCTCAAAAAAATCCCTGCTCTTCAAGAAAAAGTAAAAACCCCCGAAGGTGAAGGAGTCGTCATTGGTCGCAATATTCTCAAAGAAACCGTTGATGTTCTAATGGATGACAACAAAACCCGTGAAACTTTCTCTATCGCTGATATCAAAAAGCCCAATAAAATTATTAGTCGCCTCAAAAAATCAAAGTAATTTCCGCCAAAGACGCTTGCCTGCCGACGAAGCAGGAATTTATCTCAAGCAGAAACTATTATTCACTATCTATTAGTCACTAAATTATGATTCTTGAAATTATTATTATCTTATGTCTTGCCGGGATAATCTTTATTATCTTACGAAAATTTTCGGAAATTAATCAGAAAGTAAGTCCCCTCGTTACCGAAAAAAACGCGAGAGAAAAAGAAAAGATTTTGGAAAAGGAATTACCAAAGATTAAAGAACAACTCCAAAAACAAGCAGGACAAAAAACGGAAACCGAAGATAAAAGCATCAACAAATTTTTTCAACAACTCGCCAAATACTTGAAACGAAGTGACTTACGTAGCGCCGAGAAAGTTTGTATTAAAATTATCGCCAAAAATCCTAAAAACAGTAAGGCCTATGAACAACTAGGAACAATTTACTTAAAACAGCGTAATTACAGCGATGCCCAAAAATCTTTTGAAAAAGCGACTGAATTAGACCCCCGCAGTGACTATGCTTTCAGTGGATTAGGACTAAGTCACTACCACCAGCGCAACTACCAAAAAGCAGTTGCTGCCTATGAACAAGCCGTTGGTCTAAATGACCAAATTGCTCACCGTTTCATTAACCTTGGCTCCGCTCACGTTGCCTTAAACCAATTAAAACAAGCTACCGAGGCCTATAAAAAAGCAGTGAAACTAGAACCCAAAAACATTCAATATTTAGAACTTCTTATTAACATTGCCCTCAAAATCAAAGATAAAGGAACTGCCAAGAAAGCACTGGAACAAATGTTAGAAATAGATCCCCACAACCGAGAAGTACGAAGACAACTAGCAGAATTAGAAAAGTAAAAATGGCCTTTAATGAGCCGGCCCACCCAACTTTCATCAATGATTTAAATCAAGAATTACTAAATTTCAATATGTATTGATATCAATTTTGTCTTGATGAATATCAACAATGAAATTTAGACGGGCCGGGATAGCTCAGTGGTAGAGCAGCTGTTTTGTAAACAGTAGGTCGGGGGTTCAAATCCTCTTCCCGGCTCCATTAAACAACTTAAAAGTTAAAAATTAAAATGTAAAAACTAAATCCAAAAAGACTCGGATTTACTTTTAAGTTTTACATTTTAAGTTTTAAGTTTTCCACCGGGTAGGTACCAGAGTGGTCAAATGGGCCAGACTGTAAATCTGGTGGCTTACGCCTACGGGGGTTCGAATCCCTCCCTACCCACCACGAAAACTTTACAAAGCAAAATTTTTAAAGTTAAAAATTAAAATTTAGATCTGGTTTTAATTTAAAGATGGGACGATGCATTGAAAAGTTTTTGAAATCAGAGAACGTTGTTTAAATTTTGCTGCGGCAGTTAGTGATTTTTCGCTACAATTAAAGAAATACCACTACTGCGAGATTACTGGCCAGATAATCAGATCGTCCATATCAACCAGTACCAATTTAGCTGAGGTTCACTCTTCTCAATCAAAAAAGGAATTTATCCGCATTGCCAATATTGCCTTAAGAGAAATTAGTAAAACTTCCTACTCATTTGATTTGATTGGAAAATTGCACAATCTCTCTTCTCATCAGTTACCGAAGCTAAAACAAGAATCTGTTGAACTTTATAAAATTGTGACAACTACCATAATGAACACTAAAGAAAATGTGAAAAAGAAAAAACAATAATTATTTTCCTTCTTTTCTTTTTTCTACATTATTCTACATTCTAATTTCTAAATTATTTCCGCCGATGTAGCTCAGCTGGTAGAGCATTCCCATGGTAAGGGAAAGGTCAGCGGTTCAATCCCGCTCATCGGCTCCAGACTACGTCCCGTAAAACGGGACTTCGTCTGGCAGGCTAGCCACTATTATATTCAGACTAGGAAAAGGTTAGCGGTTCCCTGTCCGACGAAGCCCAAGAGACATAGTCAGGAATCCCGTTCACCGGCTCCACCCGCCTAACTTTCATCAATGATTTGAATCAAGATTTACTAAGTTCCAAAGTACATTAAATTATATTTTGATTAATATCAATGATGAAAGTTTGGCGGATCCATCTTCCACTAATCCTCCTCTATGATAATTATTGGTATTACAGGCACTAATGCTTCCGGCAAAGATACTGCAGCGGATTTTTTTAAAGCACAAGGATTTAACATTTTTTCTCTTTCTGACATTTTACGGGAAGAAGCAAGAAGAAGAGACCTTGCAATATCCCGTGAAAATTTAATTGCTCTTGGCAGAGAATTGCGCGAAAAATTCGGATTAGGATATCTAGCTGAGAAAACTATGCGCAAAATTAAAACTGACGCGATCGTAACCAGTATTCGCCATCCTAAGGAAGTAGAAGTACTCAAAAAAGCAAAAAATTTTTTCTTATTGCTATTGATGCTCCTGTGGAAATAAGATATGCCCGTGCCCAAAAAAGAAACCGCGGCGAGCAAGAAGGAAAAACTCTGGAAGAATTTAAAAAGCTGGAGAAAAAAGAATTCGCTTCGCAGGGAGCAGAACAACAACTCGGAAAAACAATGGCAATGGCAAACTACCTAATTAAAAACAAAGGAACTTTAAAAGAATTCGAGCAAAAGCTAAAAATAACATTAACTAGGATTCAACATGAAATTTCCTCAGCAAGGAAAAACAAAAGCAAGCCGCATCGGCATTGACGAATATTTTTTGAAAATTGCCAAAGTGGTATCAGAAAGAGCAACCTGCCGCCGCCATAATGTCGGAGCAGTAATTGTTAAAAACAAACAAATCCTAACGACAGGTTACAACGGCGCTGCTGCAGGACTGAAAGATTGTTTAGAACTTGGTTGCCTTCGCGATGCACTGAAAATTCCCTCTGGCACTCGTCAAGAAATCTGCCGCGCCATCCATGCTGAACAGAACGCTATCATCCAAGCCGCTCTCCATGGCGTTCAAATTGAAGGCGCAACAATGTACTGCACCCATTCCCCTTGTATCATCTGCGCCAAAATGATCGCTAATGCAAAAATCAAACGTTTTGTCACTTGTGGCGAATATGCTGACAAAAGTTTTGAGCCACTTTTTGCTGAAGCAGGAATCAAATTTGAAAAAATAAAACTGAAAAATGATTAAAGGAATTATTTTTGATTTTGGCGGAGTCATCGTATCGGATCCTTCCCTCCACCTAAACCAAAGAGTAGCAAAAATTTTCGCTATTAATCCCAAACTACTTACAAAAATCTACCGCGGTCAAAACCTGAAAAAATTTGAGCGCGGTTTAATTAATGCCCAAATTTTCCGGAATAATCTTAAAAAACAAATTCAAAAACAGACCAAGAGAAAAGTTTCGTCTGAGCAAATTAAATTATTTGAAAAAACTCTTACCGATCAATTCCTTCCCTACCCCCATTTTCTTCATTACGTTCACTCATTAAAGAAACACTACCGCATTGCCCTTCTCACCAATAACATTCCCACCTTCATGTGCATCTGGTACCACCGTTTTCAATTAAAAAAGATCTTTCCGATAATTATCACCTCTTTTAAAACTGGAATGCGCAAACCAGATCCCGCAATTTATCAGTACACTTGTCAAAAAATCAGGCTTAAGCCAAAAGAATGCCTTTTCATTGATGACCAAGCTAAAAACATTGCTGGCGCTCGCAAAACAGGACTTCAAACAATTCAATTTACCACTGAAAAAGTAACTATTTCCGCGATCAAGCGCAAGTTGAAGGAATCAGGTAATGTGTTAAAATAAAGTAGCTAATCAAATCAGCAATGGAGCAAAACCAACAAAATCAAGAAGAAATCTTATATTTGGAAGCGGACGAGGAAATCACTAGTATTGTTGACCGCCTTAAAGCCACTACTGCAACCAATATTGCTCTTGTTATTCCTAAACGAGCAACGCTTTTACAAAGTATCGTCAATTTAAAGCTTCTCAAAAAACAAGGCGAAGATTTGCGCAAAGAAATTTCTCTAGTTACTACCGATCGCATGGGCAGAAATCTTGCCGCTCAAGTCGGACTAACTGTTTATCAAAGAATTGAACAACGCAATATCCCTATCAAAAAGAAACCACAAATCAAACGTCCCGCTTATCTTGGCCACATCGGCTACAAACAAACAACGCGAAGACCATTAACTGTTTTTGAACGAGACAAGAAAAGAATTCCTTTTGTTGATCTTTCACTTCGCCAGAAAAAGGCAAACGGCAGTATCAATATTCCTATTACCAAGAAAACCCCTTCCGAAAGTTTTGCTACCAAAAAGATGGTTGCTGATGTCTCCCCGGAAAAAGTAGCTACTATGAAAACTGTTGTTCCCAAAGTTCCTTCCGTTCTTGGCTACAAAATAAGAGCAGCGAAAAACTTTGCCGGAAAGCTTAATTTAAAGATTATAGGAATTTTTATTCTCTTTGGGTTATTCATTCTCGCCTTTGTCGCCTTCCTGATTTTACCTAGCGCTACCGTCAAAGCCAATCTAAACACCGAAGAAATCAAATACAATTTAGACCTGATTATCTCCAGCAAAGCAACTGAAGTTAATTTTGAGAAAAATATCGTCCCCGGACAAATAGTTGATAATACTCAAGAAATTGAAGAAAATTTTGAAGCTACTGGTAAAAAAGATGCTGGTACTAAAGCTAGTGGCATAATGACTATTATTAACAAAACCGGTGATATTCAACCCTTAGTAAAAACAACTCAATTTAAGGATAATAAAACTGGTAAAATCTTCCGCACTGAGAAAGACGTAATTGTTCCAAAGGCAACAGTAAACAGCGAGGGAGAAACCATACCGGGACAAACAAGCGTACGGGTAATTGCTGATAAGCCAGGCGAAGAATACAACGTCGCTGCTAGTCAATTCACAATCATTAAGCTAGAAGCTAGTAAAAGAAACTTAGTTTATGGCATTTCCGAAGACAAAATGACTGGCGGAACATCTAATATTGTTGCGGTTGTTTCCAAGAACGACATTAAGAAAGCAAAATCCACCACTTATCGTAAAATTCTTGAGGTAGCTAAAACAGAATTGCAAAAACAAACACCGGAAAATCTCACTCTTGATGAAAAACTAATTAAAGGTAATGTTATTGAAGCAAAACCAAGTGTTGCTCAAGATCAACAAGCAACCAAGTTTAGTTACTTCCTAAAGATAAAGTTTATTACTCTTGCCTACGACTCCAATCAAATTAGACAATTAGCCCAAGAAAAAATTGAAAATTTAACTGCCAAAGATAAAAAAGTAATTCCCGAGAGTATCGAGATTACCTACACTAAAACAAAACTCAACCCCAAAAAAGAAACTATCACAACCCTTGTAAAGATTAACGCGAAAACCATCGGCAGAATTGACGAAGCAAAACTAAAAACAGAATTAAAAGGACGCAATGAACAAGAAACAGAAAGTTATCTTAAGAACTTAGCGGAGTTCCGTGATGCCTCAGTCTCCTTTTGGCCTTTCTGGGTAAAAAGCATCCCTTCTAATGCTAGTCGGGTTAAGCTAGAATTCTCTTATTAAAGCCAAAAATGCGTTTCCTCGGAATTGATTTTGGAAAAAAATATTTAGGTCTTGCTACAACTGATCCCCTCCAAATTACAGCAAGGCCTTTTAAAACACTAGTAAACAATCAAGATACAATAAAAACAATCAAAAAAATCTGCACGGAAGAAGAAATAACAAAAATTATCCTCGGTCTACCAAAAAGTTTAGATGGCACTATTAACCAACAAGGGCAAGAAGTATTGGAGTTCAAAAAATTATTGGAAAAAGAATTAGTAAATATTCCCGTTGAACTGGAAGATGAACGCTTTACCACTAAAATTGCCCATGACAATCTCAAGGAAGAGGAAAAATCAATTCGGAAATCAAAAAAGCTAGCCAATCAACTAGCCGCTCAATTAATCTTAGAAAGTTATTTAGAAAGTCATCAAAAATAATTACTTCCACCATAAGAGATTCCTGCTTCACTGGCAAGCAAGGCACCTTTGGAGGAAATTACTAATTGTTAATGCAAAAAAATGAAATTTTGGCAAGTTCTCATTATTGTTCTCGCAGCTATTTTACTTATCAGCGGATTAGCAGCCATTGCTGCCATCTGGCAGCCTTGGAAAATAAACAGTCGTACGATTAAGGTAACCGGAGAGGGAAAAGTAACAGATACTCCCGACGTTTACAAAGTATCAGTAGGTTTTGAAACTACCACCAAAACTGTGGAAGATGGACAAAAACAATTAACTACTAAAGTAAATCAGTTAGTAGAGGCAGTGAAAAAAGAAGGAGTGGCAGAAAAAGACATCCAAACCGAAGAAATTTCCTCAACTCCCAAACAGGGAGATCAACCTATCCCTCTTGGCACGGAAGGAGAAGAATCAGGTAGTTCCTCTTTTTCTTTTGAAGGATCAAAAGGAAATACTGAAACGAATGAATATCTCAATCGTGTGACAATTACCATTACCATCCGGGAAAAGAACAAACAAGAAGCAGTTTGGAATGCAATCACTAAAATTAAACCAACCTCGTTTTACGGGCCGCAACTAACCTTTTCTGATGAAAAGCTAAAGAGACTAAAAGACGAAGCACGAACCAAGGCAATCGAAGATGCAAGAAAGAAAGCAGAAGATTTAGCTAAAGCAAACGATGACAAAGTTGGCAAAACCGTTTCAATTACCGAGACTAGTTCCAGCAACGATTACTACTATCCTATCCTTAAAAGTGAGTCTGCTTCTGATCTCCAAAGTAAAGGGAATCAAGAATTGACTAAAGTAATTCAACCCGGCACTAATGAGGTTATCGTCACTGTTTCGGTTATCTTTCGTTTGAAATAACTATGACACAAATCGGAAAAATAACACTAATTATTTTCATCCTAATCCTTGCCACTCTGGGAGGTTTTTTCAGTTATCAGGCCTATCTGGACTGGGGGATCAACAGTAAAGCATCAGACAATAATGAAACACAAATGTTTACTGTGAATAAGGGTGATAGTGTTCAGGAAATCGCCCAAAACCTTGAAGAAAAAAACTTAATCCGCAAGGCTTCTTTCTTTGAAAAATATGTCTCTGATCACAATCTAGGTAATAAATTAAAAGCAGGACGCTATCTTATCCGTCCTTCGATGACACCCAAAGAAATTGCGGAACTAATTTCTAGCGGTAAAACTGATGAAAATATCATAACTATTCCCGAAGGATTTACTAACAAACAAATTGCCACTCGCCTTGCCACTGAGGATATTACAACCGAATCGGCCTTTCTTAATGCCGCAAAAGAAAATTTTCACTACTCTTTTCTTAAAGACAAACCAAAAAATACCAGTTTGGAAGGTTATCTCTTCCCCGATACTTATTACCTAGAACCCAAGACCCCTGCCAAGGAAATAGTGAAAAAAATGTTGGACAATTTTAATCATAAATTAGACCACAGCTTGCGCAAGGAGATTAAAAAACAAGGAAAAACAATCTTTGAAATAATTACCCTCGCATCACTGGTAGAAAAAGAGGTTGCAAATAGCAAAGATCGTCCTATTGTCGCAGGAATTTTTCTTAAGCGTCTTTCCTTGGGTATACCGTTAGAGTCCTGTGCATCTATTCAATACATCCTTAGAGCAAACAAAAAACGCTTTTCCTACGCAGAAACTCGCACTAATTCTCCTTTTAATACCTACCTTCACTCCGGACTTCCTCCTGCTCCTATTTGCAATCCCGGTTTAGATGCAATCAAAGCTACAATTTATCCTCAAAATACTAATTATCTCTATTTTCTTTCGGATAATAATGGCATTACTCACTATGCCAGAACAAACAGTGAGCATGAAAAAAATAAAGCAATATATTTGAAATAATGGAGAATTATGAGTGATGAATTGAAAATTAAGATCAAACTTTTTGATAAATCATTACCACTTCCCTGCTATCACACCAACGGTTCTGTAGGAATTGACCTCTATACAAGAGAGAAAGCAACAATCAAACCGCGAGAAATTAAATACATTCCCTTAAATGTTGCCATTGAAACACCACCCGGCTATTGGGTTCTCCTTGCCGAGCGTAGTTCCACTCACAAAAAAGGAATTATGATGGCAAACTCTGTCGGAATTATCGATGAGGATTTCTGCGGCGAAGACGATGAGTACTACTTTGCTGCTTTTAATTACACTGACAAAGAAGTAACAATTAAAAAAGGTGAGCGCATTGCTCAAGCAATTATTATCAAAACAACAAGGATTGATAAAATTGAACAGGTAGACAAGATTAATAATAAAACCCGGGGGAAATACGGAAGTACGGGGTAAATAATTTTTTGATTTTGATTGGAAAGACGTTCCTACCTTTTACCAAGAAAGCTCATACTATCTCCACAATTAAAAAAACAAGTTTGGATATAGATCAAAGCTTGTTTTTTAAATTGCTATTAAGAAACAATTTCTTCTAATTCTCTCAAACTCTCCACTTGTACTAACTTATCTCTCACTTTGCTCGCATTCGGCAACCCCCGGACGTAATTTACTAACTGTTTCCGCAATTCAATCATTGCTCGTTTCTCCCCCTTTAGTTTTACCGCTAACTTCGCATGCTGCAGCATTACTTTGAAACGTTCTTCGGAAGAAACTGGCTTAGGAAGATTACCAGTTTTTAAGAACTCTTTGATTTCCTGGAAAATCCAAGGGTTTCCGACTGCCCCGCGGGCGATCATGATTCCGTCTACCCCCGATTCATCTAGTCGTTTTTTAGCATACTTACAATCTAAAATCCCGCCATTGCCAATCACCGGGATCTTTAACGCCTTCTTCGCCTTCGCAATTAAATCCCAATCCACTTTTCCCGCAAATCCCTGCTTGTAGGTTCTCCCATGGATCGTCAAAGCACTGGTTCCTGCTTTCTCAAGTTTCTTTGCAAACTCAAGAAAACCCCGGGAACTATCAATGCCAATTCTCGTTTTGACCGAGACCGGTAATTTAGTACTTTTCACCACTGCTCTTACAATCTCAAACGCTAGTTTATGATCTTTCAATAAACTGGCACCACTACCATGGCGAAAAACATGCCGTGCGGGACAACCCATATTGATATCAATGCCGTCAAACTCTAATTTTTCAATAATTTTCGCCGCCTTGGCAAAATGTTCCGGTTTTTTCCCAAATAATTGAGCGATGATCGGTTTCTCTTTCGTGGAGAATTCCAAAGTAGGTTTGATTTTTCCCGCAGCATAAACCAACGCATCCACGCTAATCATTTCCGTGAACACTAAATCTGCGCCAAACTCTTTACAGATGATACGCATTGCGGAATCAGTATAGCCATCAATAGGCGCGAGACAAATAATTGGTTTCTTTCCCGCTAGAGGCGGACCTGCCTCTGGCGGAAGTTTTTGCCAAATCATAGGTTAATTATAGCTTATTTTGAAACAAAAAACTGCCCCTCCGAAGAAGGGCAGTTTTGATTAACAGAATTTTTACGGAATATACAGATGCACCACGTTACTATGAACCTTATTCCCACCATCCAAAAGCACCACTAAACGAATATACACCCAGCCGTGGAACGGTTCTTCACAAGTAATACTACAGCCATTGAAACTGCCTGTTGAAATTACAGCGTTAGTAGTACTTTGGTTACTGCTACACCAAACTAATTTTCCCGGACTAGGATAACTGGGATAAGAATTACTGGAAGAAGCAACAATCTTATAATAAACAAAGTCATTACCAGAATACACATTCCAATTACAATAAACCTTACCACCACTATGATAAACACTGAAACTCATCCCTTCCACTCCCCCATTTTTCTTCACAGCTCTTAATGCAACGGTATTACTATAACCAACCTGACCTTTTTTATCAACAACCGCAATACGGTAATAATAAGTAACCCCTCTGGTTACTCCGGAATCAGTATAAGCAGTAGTATCACGGCTGCCAATATAAAGATAGTTATTCGCCGGATAAGTAGGAGTACTATCAGAAGTAGAACGAAGCACTTTATAGAAAGAAAAGTCCGTGTCATTGCTCTTACTCCAGCTCAAATAATTACCCGAAGAATTAGCCGAACCAGTTAAACTAATCGAATCTGGTTTTTCATTGGGAGGTGTTCTTTTAACTAATAGATCTTTTTTGGATTCCCCACCATCAGGTAAAGTACAACTTATCCTAAAAACATTTTTCCCCATCTTCAAACTTATTTTCTTAATGAAGATGCCATTGGTATTCTTTACCTCAACACCATTGATAGTTACTTTTGCATCAAAGTAAGTACTTCCTTTAATTGTTGTTGATTTATTATCAGTTGAGGTACCACTCTTAGGATAATAAATATAAATACCAGGCTCTTTGATCAACTTATCTTTCAAACCAAGATCCTGATAATAATCTTGGTCTTTCTTATGATTCCACTTGAACCAATAACTATCCAAAACCTTCCGGTCAATTTTCTTTACTGGTAATGGCTTCTTGACTTTTTTAGGTAGCTTTCGTAAATCAATTAAAGTACCGTATCCTTCTTTGAGTTTAGTGGGATTAATTTCTTTGTTTCGTTTAAGTACTTTGACATCAACCGGCTCTTTTAAACTGTAACAAGCAGTACGATAACGATTAACAGCATAAACATTGAAAATTGTTCCGGTAGCTTTCACTAAACCATTACGCGTTACCACCTGATAGTTAGCTTCTTTACTAGAAACAAGATAGACATTATTCCAAACAGCCCCTGAAACTACCTTTATGTTCACATTAACATCATCTCGGTCTTTAGGAATTGTTGTTAAAACAACTTCAGTATTTCCATTCAAACGTGCTACACTCCCATTCTTAAAAGTTACTGTTGCCAAAGCATCCTCTTCTGTTTTCAACTGGTCTCCTTCTCTCAGTTCATAGCTATCACTTACAATTTGCCACTCACCATTAAAATCCGATCTTACAAAAGTAGTCCCTTTTTCTAGAGTCAGTACGTTTTTGTCTTGGACAACTCCCATCTTTTCAAAAACACCACCACGCAATCCTAAAACTACCACTAAAATTACCAAACCAACTAGAATCAAACCTCCAATAATCAAAAGAACGCTATTGTTTCTCTTTACCTTAGTAATAGCTTGAATTGGTTTTTTTATAGACATCGATCTTTTTGTTAAGAAATAATTAAGCAATTAAATTGTATTCCAAAGCAAAAAATTGTCAATCAATCCAAAAGAACAAAGATTGTCTTTCTGGCAAAAGATGAAAAAAGCAAAGGTCCAAGTCACCGAACTTACTAAACCTACCCTGTATCCTGCTGCTCTAATAAAAAACCGGCTTCAAGACAAAGTCTTGGCAGCGTCCTACTTTTACCCAGACTCGCGTCGGGGCTATCATCGGGGCTGGTGGGCTTAACTTTTGTGTTCGGGATGGGAACAAGTGTACCCCCACCGCAAAAGCTACCAAGACACTGCCTTGAATACCGGTAATTCAATAATAAAATAAGTACAATGTACCGTTATTAATGTGTAATTCACGATTCTCTAACCTACTTCTTCTTTTTTAGTTCCTCTTATCTAATTGTTAATTTCTTATTGCTAATTGTACATTTTCATTTTGTATTGCAAATCGGTTTATTATCATTTAACAGCCGACAACTAGCTATCTTCACCCGTAAAACGGGGAAAAACTCTAAAAAGTTTTTCGACTGATTAGTACTGCTCAGCTCAACCCCTTACGGGGCTTACACTTGCAGCCTATCAACCAGGTAATCTTCCTGGAGTCTATATAATGATACCTTATCTCGGGGTGGGCTTCACGCTTAGATGCTTTCAGCGTTTATCCCGTCCATACATAGCTACCCAGCAATGCCTCTTTAAGACAACTGGTACACCAGCGGTATGTTCGCTTCGGTCCTCTCGTACTAGAAGCAACTCCCCTCAAGTATCATGCGCCTATGGTAGATAGGGACCGAACTGTCTCACGACGTTCTGAACCCAACTCGCGTACCGCTTTAACTGGCGAACAGCCAGACCCTTGGGACCTTCTCCAGCCCCAGGATGCGATGAGCCGACATCGAGGTGCCAAACTGCTCCGTCTATGTGAACTATTGGGAGCAATCAGCCTGTTATCCCCGGGGTAACTTTTATCCGTTGAGCTTCGACCATTCCACAAAGGATGCGTCGGATCACTTAGTTCGCGTTTCCGCTCTGCTCGACTTGTTGGTCTCGCAGTCAAGCTCCCTTCTGCCTATACACTTTAGGCTCGATTTCCATCCGAGCCAAGGGAACCTTTAAACGCCTCCGTTACTCTTTAGGAGGCAACCGCCCCAGTTAAACTACCAACCTGACACTGTCATAACGGTTGTTCTAAAACCTGTTAATTAGAAACAAAGTACCGTAAGGGTGGTATTCCAAGGTCGACTCCGTCCCAACTTGCGTCGGAACTTCAAAGTCTCCCACCTATCCTGCACAAACAGTGCTTTATCTCAATGTCAAGGATGTAGTAAAGCTCCACGGGGTCTTTCCGTCTAGCCATAGGTTACCGGCATCTTTACCGGTATTGCAATTTCACTGGGTCTCTCGTTGAGACAGTCTTCAGACCGTTACGCCATTCGTGCGGGTCGGAACTTACCCGACAAGGAATTTCGCTCTATAATGTTACCTGATTTTAATCAGGAATAACTCCATTCCAGAGTCATTTCCCTATATTTCTATAGGGTACGGACTATATCTTTACCCTTATTTCTCTCTCAAACTGCTCTGTGATTGGTTTACGACAACGATTCATCTGTCTAGCAATGCGAATAATTTTCAGAATCCCTTCCGGTTTAAGATGTTTGCCATTTTCCATCAATTTGATAATTTTCCTGAATTTCAGGAAATCAATTCTCTTCTTACTTCTTAGAGAATATTTTTGAAAGAAAGGAACAATAATTTGAGACAAGTGCTTCAGCGATCTTACTCGAAACTCATATCGATCACCGTGATTTATTCTCACTACTCCACAGCCGAAAAATTCTTTGAGAGCATAGAGAACTTGAATGTCTTTTTTATGTTGGACTACTCTGAATTCAGGAATTACCTGATATCCAGCACTCTTTTCTGAATGCTCAGTAATCCTAACATAGAAAGTTCCCTCTCCATCAACAAATCCTGTAATCCATTGAGAATCTAGTTTCATTGCTATTTGATTAAAGGGTACTTTACATGTAGTCTCTGAGGATTTCCCCCCGCAATGCGGAGGGTTTCCTGCGGATTATCCCCTTGTCTCGCCAAGTGGCGGACTTGTCTGTGTGATTTTTACCTAGTTACTTAACTTGGTACACAACAGCTTTTGAGGAGCTCCCCGCATATAGTAAAGTTTTCCTATTCTCTGTTACCAGAGAAGCAAGGCTTGCGAAATTGAGCATTGTTGCTTTCATCAAACCTTAGGACCGTTATAGTTACGGCCGCCGTTCACTGGGGCTTAGATTCGAAGCTTGCACCTCTCCTCGTAACCTTCCAGCACTGGGCAGGCGTCAGCTCCTATACATCACCTTTCGGTTTAGCAGGAACCTGTGTTTTTGGTAAACAGTCGCCTGAAGTCTTTCACTGTGGCCCCGCCATTGGCGGGGCAGTCCTTATCCCGAAGTTACGGACGCTGTATTGCCGAGTTCCTTAACGAGAGTTCTCCCAAGCACCTTGGTCTACTCGACCAATTCACCTGTGTTGGTTTGCGGTACGAATGTTAACTGTTCTCAGTCACGAAGATTTTCTCGTCAATTTAATCATTACCAGCTTTTCCCGGTTAAGAGAATTGCATTCGTTTCTCGAGATTGACGGTTTGCTATTTTGAGCAAACCTCCCTTGAAACTTAGATCCCGCAATGCGAGACCTGGTTGATCAAACTGCGTCCCTCCGTGCCTCTAAAAAGCCGCTTGTAGAAACTTCCTTCTCGCCACAAGGACGAGACATCCATCTCTACGCACAACTAATCAGTTTGGCGAACAATTAACAGTACTGGAATATTAGCCAGTTATCCATCGCCTACGCCGATTAGGCCTCAGTTTAGGTTCGACTAACCCTGGGACGATCACCGTTGCCCAGGAAACCTTGAATTTTCGGTGTTCTGATTTCTCATCAGAATTATGGTTACTCATGCTGACATTCGCACTCCCCTAAACTCCACCCAAACTCACATTTGAGCTTCACAGCTTAGGAGACGCTCCCCTACCGCCCTCCCGCAATGCGGAAGAACATGTATCTTCGGTACCAAGCTTAGCCCCGTTAAATCTTCGGTGCAATACTTCTTGACCAGTGAGCTGTTACGCTTTCTTTAAACGATGGCTGCTTCTAAGCCAACATCCTGGTTGTCTAAAAAATATCACTTCCTTTTCCACTGAGCTTGGACTTAGGGACCTTAGATGACATTCCGGACTCTTTTCCTTTTGACTATGAGGCTTAGCCCCCACAGTCTGACTCCTGTACAAAGCAAATGGTATTCGGAGTTTGATTGGAATCCCCGCCAAAGGCGGGGAGCTCCATTCAGTGCTCTACCCCCAAATGCTATAAAATACAAGGCTAGCCCTAAAGCTATTTCGGGGAGAACCAGCTATCACCGAGTTCGATTGATATTTCATCTCTATCCACAGCTCATCCCCCGGTATTGAACGGCCGGTGGGTACGGACCTCCACTCCGAGATTATCGAAGCTTCATCCTGGCCATGGATCGCTCACCCGGCTTCGGGTCTACTTTATCCAACTAAATCGGGCGATTAGCCCTCGCTTTCACTACGACTGCATCTCATAAAGAGACTTAGCCTCGCTGGATAAAGTAACTCGTCAGCCCGTTCTGCAAAAAGTACGCCGTCACTCCATCATAAAGACGGAGCTCCGACTCACTGTAAGCATTTGGTTTCAGGTACTATTTCACTCCCCTCAAAGGGGAACTTTTCACCTTTCCCTCACGGTACTAGTTCACTATCGGTCACTTGAGAGTATTTAGTCTTACCCTGTGGTCAGGGCAGATTCAGACGAGACTTCTCGTATCTCGCCTTACTTGGAATTATTTTGAAAAGTAGTTTTAGCTTTCACTTACGGGGCTATTACCCTCTTTGGCCGTCCTTTCCAGGTTCCTTCAGTTAGCCAAAACTATTTTTTACTTTTCTCTGCTCCAAAGCACAGAACAAATAATTCCACGACCCTCTCTTAACAACGGCTTTGGCCTCTAAGTTAAGAAAGTTTAGACTAATCCCTTTTCGCTCGCCACTACTAAGGGAATTTCTCTTCCTGCGGTTACTAAGATGTTTCAATTCACCGCGTTGTCCTCTCGGTCCTATGAATTCAGACAGAGATCTCCGCCAAAGGCGGAGGGGTTGTCCTATTCGGAGATCCCCGGATCAAAGGTTGGTCAGCACCTCCCCGAGGCTTAACGCAGCTATCCTACGTCCTTCATCGACTTCAAGTGCCAAGGCATCCACCAAATGCTCTTACTGTAAACTTTTCAGAGTGAAATTGATAGCTAGTCATCGACTATTCTAATGATAATAAAACTCATTACAAAAACTTCCTAAAATTGCAAACTTACTTCAATTGTTAAGGAGCAAGGAATAAAATGCAAAACGCAAAATTGATAATTCCTGCCTACCGGCAGGCAGAATTACTAATTTCACATCTTACATTTTTAATTTTCACTTTTTAATTTTTAATTTGTCTTGGTGAAGATGAGGAAAGTCCCCGACTACACTCAAAGAGCTTCGTCGGGCAGGAAGAAAACCCTTGTAACTTTTCAATGTCTGGCTCGCCAGACGAAGCTCCAACTGCGGAGCGTAGTCTGGTGGAGATGAGGGGATTCGAACCCCTTACCTCCTCAGTGCAAATGAGGCGCTCTACCAACTGAGCTACATCCCCGAGCGTGTAAGTCTAAATGATCAAACAAGCTTTCTCACTAAACATAGAACTAAATAAGTTACTCAATTTCACCATTAAAGCCCGTCCCGCTGAATGGCGGGATCTACTCTTCAGTTAAAAAATAGTTCATCAATTCAGAGAAAACCCTGAACCTTGCACGAATGAACTATCTAACTTTTCACACCAGGAAAAACTAAACCCAGCACGCTAGTCAGAAAACTATTGAGCATTCCAGTTAGATAGAGCAAAGTAAAGAAAATCAGTAAAAGAGCAATCATTTTAAACAAAGTATATGTACCGCCACCACCGAGATGTCTCTCCGCCCAAGGGTTCTTCCCAAAAAAATCCACAAACTTCTTATTCTTCGTCAGCATCAAAATCGCTAAACCAATCAATAATGCACTAACGACAAGTCGAGTGATAAACATCAGAATAAACATAAAACGAAAAATGAAAAACGAAAAACATTTCTTGATCTAGAAACTTTTACATTTTACGTTTTACATTTTACGTTTCTAAATGGTGGGCATAGATAGAGTCGAACTATCGACCTCACCCTTATCAGGGGTGCGCTCTAAACCAACTGAGCTATATGCCCTGACACTGAATTCTAATCTACTAATCTTGCCCTTATCAGGGGTGCGCTCCCTGCCTACCGGCAGGCAGGTAAACCAACTGAACTATATGCCCGGGCATCCAAATCAAAAAGAAAACTTAATTATTCAACCCTAAGCATTAACGAACTCTATCGATTCCACCAAGGAAGCTCACCTCGTCACATGGCAGGACCTACTTTTCAATTTTAAGCTCTTTTCCAACTAAAAGTGGTAAATTCGTGCGAGTGTCGTAAAAAACAAAATAAATCCTTATTCTATAAACTAGAACAAGGTCTACCAAATCTAAGATTATACTCCCTAGAAAGGAGGTGATCCATCCGCAGATTCCCCTACGGATACCTTGTTACGACTTAGCCCTAGTCACTGGTCCTACCTTGGGCCCCGCCATAAAGGCAGGGACTTCGAGTATTACCAGCTTCCGTGGCTTGACGGGCGGTGTGTACAAGACCCGAGAACATATTCACCGTGGTATGGCTGACCCACGATTACTAGCGATTCCGACTTCATGAAGGCGAGTTGCAGCCTTCAATCCGAACCGAGGGTAGTTTTGAATGGGATTAGCTTCCCCTCACGGGTAGGCAAAACCCTTTGTACTACCCACTGTAGCACGTGTGTCGCCCGAGATATAAGGGCAATGCGGACTTGACGTCATCCCCACCTTCCTCCCCGTTGTCCGGGGCAGTTCCGAATGAAAATTCAACATTCGGTAAGGGTTACGCTCGTTTTAGGACTTAACCTAACACCTCACGGCACGAGCTGACGACAGCCATGCAACACCTGTCATCCCGTTCCTCAAAGAGGCACTCCTCGATTTCTCGAGGATTCGGAAGATGTCAAATCTCGGTAAGGTTCTTCGCTTATCGTCGAATTAAACCACATGCTCCACCGCTTGTGCGGGTCCCCGTCAATTCTTTTGAGTTTTAGCCTTGCGGCCGTACTCCCCAGGCGGGATACTTAACGCGTTAGCTTCGATACTGAAAGGGGTAGAACCTTCCAATATCCAGTATCCATCGTTTACAGCGTGGACTACCAGGGTATCTAATCCTGTTCGCTCCCCACGCTTTCGTTCCTCAGCGTCAGGAATAGGCTAGAGAGCTGCTTTCGCATTTGGTGTTCTCCCCGATATCTATGGATTTTATCCCTACACCGGGAATTCCGCTCTCCTCTCCTATCCTCAATCTTAACAGTTTTTTCGGCAATTCTTAGGTTGAGCCTAAGGATTTAACCAAAAACTTGAAAAGACACCTACGAACGCTTTACGCCCAATAATTCCGGATAACGCTTGCCACTACCGTATAACCGCGGCTGCTGGCACGATATTAGCCGTGGCTTATTCCTGAGGTACAATCGGAAGTTTTCCCTCAGAAAAGAGCTTTACATCCCGAGGGACTTCATCGCTCACGCAGCATTGCTCCGTCAGGCTTTCGCCCATTGCGGAAGATTCCTATCTGCAGCCTCCCGTAGGAGTCTGGACAGTGTCTCAGTTCCAGTGTGAGGGGCCATCTTCTCAGACCCCTTACCCGTCATCGCCTTGGTGAGCCATTACCTCACCAACAAGCTGATAGGACGCGGGCCTATCTCTGACCGTAATCTTTATTCCTCTCACTTTCGCGAGAGGAAACTATCAGGTATTATCCCCGATTTCTCAGGGTTATCCCTGAGTCAGAGGGAAGTTACCCACGTGTTCCTCACCCGTTTGCCCCCGCCCAAACTTCATCATTGAACTAAATCAAGACTTGTTAAAAACAAAGAACCATCCGGTTCCCATCTGTCCTGATGGTTACCAACAATGAAATTTGGGCGGGAGACTTGCATGGCTTAAGCATGCTGCCAGCGTTCATCCTGAGCCAAGATCAAACTCTCCGAAAAGATTGTGCCAGAAGCAAGACGCTCCTGACAAAAATAAAAAAGAAAAATTGTCCAACTAGACCCTGCACGGGCTTTGTCAGACAAGACGCTCGCACAATACCCTACCATAAAGGTAGAGCTTTACCACTTTTAGCTGTTAAAGAGCAATTATTTCAAAAGTAAAACAAACAGAGCTTAAACAAAACCGATCAAGAAGATGCTCTTGAATTCTCCCTTGCACTTTTCAATTAATGACAACTCTATTCTACTATGACTTATTTAAAAGTCAAGAAATAGAAAACTCCTTCTTAGTATACCAACATCAATAAAGAAGAAGACCTTTATATTATACGATATTTTTTATTTTTTGTCAATAAAACCTGAGGGGGAAAACCCGCAAATTTATTTCCTCTGCCAGATTTTACTTTTACTTCGCTCTCTACAAAATCTAGAATTGAATTAAATAAACCCGCCGTTTCTTTGGAAATTCCCCTAATGGAATTGATTCAAAGGAATGGTTAAACCGATAATGATTGAGAAAAAGATAAAATCCTAAACTAATCACCGAACTTAGAAACAGAGGAAGAGAATAATTAAAACTTCCTCCGGTATTCAGTAGGTCACTATTGCTTCCCGTATCAACAATAAATGTTTGGGAAGCATAATTTGTTTCCGCTGTCGTATTGCCCACTGTATCAGTAGCACGAACATAAACAGTGTGCTCACCATCGCTTAAAGCAGCAGTAGTAAACTCATAATCTACATCTGGTGTTCCACGGCCAGCAGTAATTGTTGCACTACTCCATGTTTCATCATCAACACGGAATTGAACTGCATTGATGTTGCTTTCCGAGCCAGAGTCAGTAGCACTACCGGTAAAGGTTGGTGTAGTATCGGTAGTCGGACTGGTAATTGTATTTAGAGTAACAATTGGAGCAGTGGTATCGGAGTATTTAATAATCGTCCCGGCAGCGCCTACGGCCCAAACGTTGGCAAGATTTACTGCAGAGACACCATTTAAATCCTGATCGGGAACAGTAGTGGTTTCCTGCTCCCAAGTAGTCCCCCCGTCAGTTGTCTTTAAAACAATACCATTCGTGCCATCAGTTTGACCAACCACCCAAACAACATTTGCCGTCAAAGCAGAAACATCATTGAGATTAAAATCCGGGACAGCGGCTGTCTGCTGAGTCCAAGTTGTTCCCGCATCAGTAGTTGCCAAAATTATACCGTTTGTGCCATCAGTAACACCTACAGCAAAAGCAGTATTTTCATCAACCGCCGAAACACTATTTAAATTAAAATTAGGAACCGTTGCTGTCTGCTGGGTCCAATTTGTTCCCGCATCAGTAGTATAAATGATTACCCCATTAGTACCATCGGTTTCACCTACCGCCCAAGCAGTGTTCTCATCTACAGCTGAAACTCCGAATAAATCAACGTCGTTAACACTGGAAGTCTGTTCCGTCCAATTTGCTCCTGCGTCAGTAGTATAGAGAACTGTTGCATCAATACCACCAGGATCACCTCCAACAGCAACATCTCCAACTACCCAAGCTGTATTAGCGTCAACGGCAGCGACATCATTCAAGTTCAAATTCGGAACAGTACCACCGTCCGTTTGTTGAGTCCAGGTTGTTCCCGCATCGGTAGTATAAAGAATCACCCCATTGGTTGTATTAGTATCTCCCACCACCCAAGCAGTATTCTCATCTACCGCTGAAACACCGTTTAATTCAACATTTGGTACCGTAGCACTCTGACGAGTCCAAGTTTCACCACCATCCTCAGTGTAAAGAATCAGCCCTGTGTCTCCCGCTCCCCCTCCGGTAGAGGCACCAACTGCCCAACCAACCGTTGCGCTAGCCATACTGACATCATTAATCGCAACGGTTTGACCGGAAGTCTGATCATCCCAAGTCGCGAAAGCAAAGGGACTGAAAATAAATATCCCAACTATAATCAAGCTAAGATAAACTAAACCTTTAAATATCTTTTTCATAATCATCTCTTAATGACTAATGGCTAATGATTAACAACTAATGAAAATTAATCATTATCTATTATCCATTTTACCTGCCTGCCGGTAGGCAGACAT
>Ga0136652_1000214_pt1 | contig 30541 bp, 22 predicted proteins | sample ConPoolayeEmetaG_FD_94864 | JGI IMG/M metagenome (GOLD analysis project Ga0136652, IMG submission 94864) | Hot spring microbial mat communities from California, USA to study Microbial Dark Matter (Phase II) - Cone Pool mat layer E metaG... ...
TAAAGGGCACTTGACGGGGCTCCGGGCCGGATGCAGAAGGTCCGGCCCGGGGTGACCGTATCAGGATAATAGACGTAGAGCAGACCGGCCGGTCTGCGGCGAGCACTGCCCTCCGCAGACCGGCTTTTTTTCCTGTACAAGTCTCCGACCGCTTACTGCCGGGCCGGTATTGAAATGGCCGTGCGTCCGCGCGCGGCGTGCACTCGTGGCGGGGCACACCATGGGGTGTGGCCAACCGGCGGCCGCGTAAAGCTGGGTGTGCGGATTGAACGAGTTCTCAGGCCAGTTCGCCTGGCAGGAGGCCTTCGGCGACTTCGCGTAGAGCCTGGTGGTCGATGATTCGGACCCGTTGCTGATCGGGCGTCTCGATCAGGTTGGCCTCGACCAGGCGCCGCAGCGTGCGGGAGAGGGTCTCACGCGTCAGGTTGAGGTGGCTGGCCAGGTCTTTCTTGAGGACCGGCAGGCGGAAAGCCGCGGCCTGGCCGCCGGGCGCGGTGCGCAGGAGGTAGCCGGCCACCCGGCCGATCGCGTCGCGCAGGACGATGTCCTCCAGCAGGCCGACAAGCTGGCGCACCCAGGCGGTGAGGCCCGCCATGAGCTGGAGGCAGAGCCGGTGGTCGCTTTCCAGCAGGCGGCGAAACCGGTCGGCGGGGACAAAAGCACAAACTGAGGCCTCCACCGCCTGGGCATGGGCCGGACTGGGGAATTGCCCGATCGCGGCCACCTCGGCGAAGCTGCTGCCGGGGTGGGCGAAATGCAGGACGTGGTCCTTGCCGCTGGCGGCGACCTTGTAAATCCGAATCAACCCGCTTCCCACGCAGTACAAGCCGGGGCAAGGTTCATCTTGGCGCAGGATGATCTGGCCGGCCTCGAAGTGGACCACCCGGGCCATGGAGTCTATCAGGGCCAGGCAGGAGTCATCCAAGCCCTTGAACAGACCGCACTTACGTAGAATCTCGCCAGCCGCCGAGGCCATCGCGTAAGCCACGCCGCGAAAAATCGCGACTTTGATTCAGGTCAATGCCATATCTTGGCTCAGGCCGGATGCTTATTGTGTCCGGCCAGTTTGCGGCGGACAAGGTGCAGCGTCTGTGCGCGGAGCTTTCAGGGGTACAGTGCGGTTTGGTGCGTGGAGTGCGGCAGGTCAATGACCGACTTCGACGATCTGGCGGATCTTTACGACGCCCTGATTGACTGGCCCAGACGGCTGGTCAACGAGGAGCCGTTTTATCGGGCGATCTTCGAGCGAGTGGGGGCTGGTCGGGTGCTCGACGCGGCCTGCGGCGCCGGTCGGCATGCGGCGATGTTCCATTCCTGGGGCTGCCAGGTCGAGGGCGCGGACATCAGCCCGGGCATGATCGAGCGATGTCGCCGCGAGTTTGGCGAGTCGGAGTCGCTGCGGTGGGTGGTGCGGGCGTTTGATCAACCGCCCGCCGACCGGCAGCGATTCGACGCGGTGATCTGCGTGGGCAACTCGCTGGCCCTGGCGCCGGACCTGGCTGCGGTCCGGCAGGCGGTCGAGCAAATGTTGGCCGCTTTGCGTAGAGGCGGGGTGTGCGTGATACAGGTGGTGAACCTCTGGCATTTGCCGGACGGGCCGACCGTCTGGCAGAAATGCAAACGCGTTCGCGTATGCGGCCGGGACCACATCCTCATCAAGGGGACGCATCGCAGCGGGGACCGCGGATATGTGGATTTCATTGACCTGCTGATAGACTCGGAGACGGTCGAGCCGCGTTTCGACTCGCCGGTGTTCCTGGGGTTGGAGGCCGAGGATTTGGCGCGGGTGGCGCGGGAGGCCGGCGCGCGTCGCGTTAGGTGTTACGGCGACTATCAGCTCGCCCCTTATCAGCGTGCCGCCAGTCAGGACTTGATCCTTGTAGCTGAGGTATGACCCGTGAGCGAACTGATTGACAACCGAGCCCGGCGAATTCAAACCCTAAAGCGAATCATCGAGCAACTGCACCAGGGCGTCGATCCCGCCCAGGTGAAAACGCAACTCGCCGAGCTGGTGGGGCAGGCCAGTGCGGCGGAGATCGCGGCCATGGAGCAGGAGCTGATCGCCGGCGGAGTCCCGGTGGAGCAGATCAAGTCGATGTGCGATTTGCACGCCGCCGTGGTCCAGGACCTGCTGAGCAAGCCGCAGGAGCACGCTGTCCCGCCGGGGCATCCGGTGGACACTTTCCGGCGTGAGAACGCGGCCCTGCGTGAAGCGGTGGCATCTCTGCGGCAGGCCATGACGGAGATTAGACGCTTGCCGCCGGCCGGCCAGGCGGGGCCGGTTCTGGCCCGCTGGCAGCAGGCGGTCAACGACCTGATGGACGTGGATAAGCATTACCAGCGGAAGGAGAATCTGCTGTTCTCCTGCCTGGAGCGGCACGGCATCACCGGCCCGTCGAAGGTGATGTGGGCTAAGGACGATGAAGTGCGAGGGCTGCTGAGGTCGTTGCATCAGGCCCTGAGTAAAAGGGACGCGACCGCCGGCGAGCTGGCCGAGATCGTCGACCGGATCGGCGAGCCGGTCGCCCAGGCGGTCTTGGGCATGATTGACAAGGAAGAGCACATTCTCCTGCCGATGTCGCTCCAGACGCTCACGGAGGAAGAATGGGGCGAAATCTGGCAGCAATCGCCGCAGTACGGTTGGTGCCTGGTTGAGCCGCGGACGGGCTATCAGCCTCCCGCCGCGGTCCAGCCGACAGACTTGGCCGAGCTGGGGCCCGGGCAGGCCGTCCAATTTCCCAGCGGCAGCCTGGACCGCGAGCAGTTGATCGGTCTGTTCTCGACCTTGCCAGTGGACGTGACTTTTGTGGACGCCGATGACCGGGTGCGCTTCTTTTCGGAGGGGCCGGATCGCGTCTTTAGTCGCAGCCGGGCGATCATTGGCCGCAAGGTTCAGCACTGTCATCCGCCGGCCAGCGTGCATGTCGTAGAGCAGATCCTGGCCGATTTCCGCTCCGGCCGGCAGAATGTAGCCGAGTTCTGGATCAACTTCCGCGGGAAGTTTGTGCATATTCGGTATTTCGCGGTCCGAAACAGCTCCGGCGGCTACTTGGGGACACTGGAAGTCACTCAGGACCTAACCCGTTTGCGGAGTTTGCAGGGCGAGCGGCGGTTATTGCAGTATGACGAACCGATTGCGGTCGGACCGGATTGAGGATTGTCGGCCGGAACTCTTGGTATAGACTGCTGGCCGGGCGCGGCGAGCGTTGGCAGGGTGAACAGGCCGCTCCGTCGCTGTGCGCCGCCGGCTGAGGATCTGGTCGATGGAGCAGCTTGACGGCCGGCTCAAGTCGCCGCCACCCACATCGGATGGTCGGCGGGCCATGGTGGTGCCGCTGGTGCTGCTGGCGCTGGGCGGATTGCTGGCGGCCGATCTGGGTCCGTTTGCCAGTCCGGTGCCGCCGCCCACCGTTGTGCCCGCGTGGGCGGTCGATCCGACGCCGGTGCGGCGGCCGTCGCTGCGACCCGAGATCGAGCTGGCGGGTTTCACCTATCGGTGCAGTGACTGCCATCGGCTGTTCGCGTCGCCGCCCGAAACCACTCGCTCGCTCACCCAGCACCGCGACATCGTGCTGGATCATGGGATCAACGCGCGCTGCTTCAACTGCCATCACTTGACGAATCGCGACGCGTTCGTGGATGACTGGGGGCGGGAGATCCCGCCGGATCAGCCGCAGTTGCTTTGCGCCAAGTGCCACGGCCCGGTGTACCGCGACTGGCTGCATGGCTCGCACGGGCGCACCGACGGGTATTGGGACACCCGGCAGGGCCCGCAACAGCGAAGGAAATGCATTGAGTGCCACGACCCGCATCGGCCGCCATTTCCAGGGCTGGTGCCGGCGCCGCCGCCGAACACGCTGCGGATGGGAGATCAGACATCGCCGCGCAGCGAGCCGGCGGTGGGCAGTCCGCTTTGGGTTTATGGCCCGGGGCCGGTGGATGTGGACCGGTCGAGGCTGAGCGAGGGAGATCCGTGAGTAGCTCGCCAATCGGATCGGGCAAGAGGCCGGGCGGCCCGCGGGGCTCCCGGGGGACGGGGCTCAGCCGGCGGGGCTTCCTCCGCAAAGGGGCGGCGGCAGTCGCCGGTGCGACGGGGCTGGCCGGAGCTCTCTCGCCCCTGCGGGCCCTTGCTCCCGCCGACTGGCCCACCCTGGAGCAGTTCTTCCAGAGCCACTACAAGGAAATGACGCCGCCGGAAAAGCAGGCCGTCCTGGAGCGGATCGCGCGTGAAGTCAAGGCGCGCTACCAGGTTGATGCGGAGATCGACGATCCGCCGCCCCTGGTGGGGGTGGAGTATGTCTACGCGCTGAATATCAGCCGTTGCATCGGATGTCGGCGTTGCGTCTTCGCCTGCATGAAGGAAAACAACTCGTCGCGGGCGCCGGAGATTCAGTACATACGCGTGCTGAAGATGCAGAAGGGGAGCATCGACGTAGAAACTTCGGACCATCACTACAACCCGCCCATGGTGCCCGAGCACGACAGTTACTACATGCCGGTCCAATGCCATCAGTGTAAGAAGCCGCCTTGCGTGAAAGTCTGTCCGGTGGGGGCGACCTGGCAGGAGCCGGATGGCATCACGGTAATCGACTATGACTGGTGCATCGGCTGCCGCTACTGCGAGGCCGCTTGTCCCTACTGGGCCCGCCGGTTCAACTTCGCGGCGCCCCAGGTCCCGGCTGACCAGCTCAATGTCAACATGAGCTATCTGTCGAACCGGCCCCGGGCTAAAGGGGTGATGGAAAAGTGTACCTATTGCCTTCATCGCGTGCGCCGCGGGCGCATGCCGGCCTGCGTCGAGGCGTGTCCCACCGGATCGCGCAAGTTCGGCAACGTGCTCGATCCGGATAGCGAGGTCGCCTATATTCTCCGGCACAAGCGGGTATATGTTTTCAAGGAGGAGGTCGGGACGCTGCCGCGGTTCTTCTATTACTTCGACGAACGCGGCAGCCGCTATCGCGAGCCGATCTCCACCTCCCAGCCGGGAGCTGAGCTGTGAGGCGGTACTTCACTTTCCTGTGGGAGTGTGGCCGAATCAGCTTCGTCGGCGACTGGCGCTACCACGCATGGATGACCGCCCTGACCGTGATGTCGCTGCTGGGGCTTTACGCCTGGTGTCAACAACTCGTGCACGGTTTGGTCACCACCGGAATGACCGATCAGGTCTCGTGGGGCCTGTATATCGCGAACTTCACATACCTGGTGGGCCTGGCCGCCGCAGCCGCCATGCTGGTCATTCCGGTCTATGTTTACCGGAACATGCATTTGCATGACGTGGTGGTCTTCGGCGAGCTGCTGGCGGTGGCGGTCATCATCATGTGCCTGCTGTTCGTCACCGTTGATCTGGGCCGGCCCGAGCGGGCCCTGCATCTGCTGCGACGCTTCAACTTCCCGCTTTCCATGCTCACCTGGGACGTCATCGCGCTGTGCGGTTATCTGCTGCTGAATCTGCATATCTGCGGCTATCTGCTGTACTCCGCATACTGTCGGCGCAAGCCGTCGCCGACGTTCTATGTTCCGTTCGTATTCATCGCCATCGTCTGGGCGGTGAGCATCCACACGGTGACGGCTTTCCTGTACGTCGGGCTGGGCGGCCGGCCTTTCTGGAACTCGGCCATTATCGCCCCGCGGTTTCTGGCCAGCGCCTTCGCGGCCGGCCCCGCCTTCATCATCCTCACGCTTCAGATAGTGCGAAAATACACCACCCACCGGGTGACCGATGACGCGCTTCTGACCCTGCGCCGAATCGTGCAGGTGGCGATCCTGATCAACTTTTTTCTGCTGGGTTGTGAGGCATTTACCGAGTTTTACACGGATTCGGCGCACGTGGCTTCGGCGCGATACCTCTACCTTGGCCTGCACGGGCGCCATGGCCTGGTGCCGTGGATCTGGACCGCGATAGCATGCAACGCTTTGGCGACCATCCTTCTGGTGCTTCCGGCCTCCCGGGCCCTGCCGACCTTGAATACCGCCTGCGTTTCGGCCATCGTGGGAATCTGGATCGAGAAGGGCATGGGTCTGATCGTGCCGGCGTTTATCCCGACCCAGCTAGGCGAATTAGTCGAGTATGCGCCGACGGGGCGCGAAATCATGGTGTGCCTGGGAATCTGGGCCTTCGGCCTGCTGCTGTATACCGTCTTCGTAAGGATTTCCGTGCCGGTGCTGGCCGGCGAACTGACCTGCGAACAGCGCTACGGAGTCAAAGGATCATGAGAACCATTGCAACGCGGCGGTTGATTGCATTGGCGGCCTGCCCGCTGATGGTCGAACTCGCGGTCGGCCAGACCTGGGGACTGACCGAACTGTCCGGCGAGACCAAAGCCTGCCTCGATTGCCACAAGTTTGAAAACCCCGCGGTCTATCAACAATGGGGTTGGAGCAAGCACTACCGAGCCAACGTCGGGTGCTTTGAATGCCATGCGGCCCGGGAGGAGGAGCCGGACGCGTTCAGGCATGAGGGTCAATGGATTGCAACCATCGTTTCGCCCAGGGATTGCGCCCGCTGTCATGTCAGGGAGACCAAGGAATTCACGGACTCGCACCACTCCAAGGGCGGCCGAATTATCGGGTCGCTGGACAACACGCTGGCCGAGGTCGTGGAGGGCAACCGCGGCATGGTGACGCCCGGGTTTCAGAACGGCGTGGCCGCGTCGGCGGTTTTGGGCTGCTGGCAATGCCACGGGAGCCAGATCAAGGTGCTGGAAGGGGGCAAGCTCGACCCGGCTACCTGGCCCAACACCGGCATCGGGCGCATAAATCCCGATGGCTCAGAGGGTTGCTGCTCGGCCTGCCATGGTCGACACGCCTTCTCGGCCGAGCAGGCCCGGAATTCGGACACCTGCGGCAAATGCCACATGGGCCCGGATCATCCGCAGATGGAAATCTACTATGAATCCAAGCACGGCATCGCCTTCCGCGCCTACAAGGACAAGCTGAATCTGGATTCGCCGAAGTGGGTGGTCGGAGAAGACTACAGCCATGCTCCCACCTGCGCGACCTGCCACATGAGCGCGACCAACCGGCAGCCGGTGACCCACGATGTCGGCCTGCGGATCAGTTGGAACAATCGCCCGGAAATCTCGATCCGTCCCGAGGTCAGCGACAAAAAGCTGGGGTTGCCGGGAGCAAATATCGACTGGCAAACGCGCCGGGCCAGTATGAAGGACGTGTGCCGGAACTGCCATCAGCAGGAATGGGTGGACAACTTCTATATCCAGTACGACGCCCTGGTCGAACTGTATCATGAGAAGTTCGCCCGGCCGGGACTGGAACTCTATGGCCTGGCCAAGCCGCTGCTGAAGCCGGTCCAGTTCTCCAACAGGCTGGATTTCGTCTGGTACGAGCTGTGGCATCATGAGGGCCGGCGGGCCCGGCACGGGGCCTCGATGATGGGCCCCGATTACACCCATTGGCACGGCACCTACGAGGTCGCCAAACATTTCTACTCCGAGATGATCCCCGAGCTGGAACGGCTCGTTCAGGAGGGCAGGCAGTCGGGTGACCCCTCGAAGGCGGCGGCTGCGGAGGCTCTGGCGAAAAAGCTTGAGGAAGTGCTCAATTCCGCCAGCCACCGGTGGTATATCAACAAACTGGACCCGGCCGAGCTCGAACGCCGGAAGCAGCAGATGGAGGAGTTCCGCAAGCGGTACGCACCGTGAACCAGGCTGCGCAGCGCGGCGGCGTGCGCTAGCGGTCGACCGCGTGGCCGGTCATACAACGTTGCGGCACCGTCAGGGATGGCCACGGAACCGGATTCAACGCCGGCATCAGCGGGAGTTGCTCGGTCGAGTCGGAGGACGTCGACCCACTCTTCGGGCTGCTGACAAGCGAGCAGTCGTCGCCGTGAGCGAGTTGGCCCCTGGCCCTTGCAGTCCGAGGTGGGGGTCGATAGAGTGACTGTACCTCAGGAGGCGTCGGGCGTCCGACGCGAGGCGGACAGACTCTGCGGGTTCCTTTCTCTGCTCCCTTTCTCGATTTCAGGTTGGCAGTAGGGGGCCGGTGCGGGCTTGCGCGCCGCAGGACAGGCACATGATTGATCCAGGTCTTTTTAAGGATATTGAAGTCACTGATGCCGAGATTCAGGCTCAATTTCGGGAGGCCCTGGGCAAAGACCCCACGCCGGAGGTGCTGGAGCGTGAGGTCGCCGGCAAATCCGGCGCCGGGTTGGACTTCGATCAGATTCTCAAGGCCAAAGTAGTGGCCATCAGCGGCAATGAAGCCGTGCTGGACGTGGGGCTCAAGAGTGAGGGCATTGTCGCCCTGGATGAATGGGATGATCCATCCCAGGTCAAGGTTGGCCAGGAGGTGGAAGTGTTGGTCGAGGACATCGACGAGACCGGCATGATTATCCTCTCCAAACGTCGGGCCGATCGGATTCTGAACTGGAAGCGGATTGTCGAGACCACTCGCGAGGGCGACACGGTCAAGGGCAAGGTCTTGCGGAAGATCAAGGGCGGGTTGCTGGTGGACATCGGCGTGCCGGTTTTCCTGCCGGCTTCCCAGGTTGACATTCGCCGGCCCGCCGACGTGGGTGAGTTCATCGGTCAGGAGATAGAGGCCAAGATCCTCAAGATCGACACCGAGCGCCGCAACATCGTGATCTCGCGGCGCAAGGTGATCGAGGAAGCCCGGGCTCGGGCCAAAGCCAAGCTGCTGGACGAGATCGAGGTCGGGCAGTTGCGCAAGGGGGTGGTCAAGAACATCGCCGATTTCGGGGCTTTTGTGGACCTGGGCGGGATCGACGGCCTGCTGCATATCACCGACATGTCCTGGGACCGCGTCGAGCACCCCAGCCAGATGCTCAAAGTCGACCAGGAGGTCGAGGTCAAGGTGCTGTCGATCGACCGCGAGCGCGAGAAGATCGCCCTGGGGCTGAAACAGAAGGAGGAGAATCCCTGGGAGCGGGTGGCGGAGCGCTATCCGGTGGGTTCACGGGTGCGTGGCGAAGTCGTCAACATCATGAACTACGGTGCCTTCGTGAAGCTCGAGCCGGGCATCGAGGGCCTGGTCCACATTTCGGAGATGAGCTGGACCCGACGGGTCAACCACCCCTCGGAACTGGTCAACGTCGGTGACGTGGTCGAGGTGGTGGTGCTGGAGGTCGACAAGGATCGCCAGGAGATTTCGCTGGGAATGAAGCAGACCGAGATCAACCCCTGGACCACCGTGGCCCAGAAGTATCCCCCCGGCACGGTGGTGGAGGGCACGGTGCGAAACCTCACCAATTATGGGGCCTTCGTCGAAATCGAGGAGGGCATCGACGGCCTGCTCCACGTCTCCGACATGAGCTGGACCAAGAAGGTTAGCCATCCCTCGGAGGTGGTCAAGAAGGGTGACCGCATCCGCTGCGTCGTGCTCACCGTCGACCAGGAGAAGATGCGAATTGGCCTGGGACTCAAGCAGATGACCGAGGACCCGTGGCTGCGGGCGGTTCCCGAACGCTACCAGCCCGGCATGGTGGTCCGCGGGAAGGTCACCAAAATCACCAACTTCGGCGTGTTCGTCGAGCTGGAGCCGGAGCTGGAGGGCCTGCTGCACGTCTCCGAACTGGCCGACCATAAGGTGGAGAAGCCGGAGGACGAAGTCCAGAGCGGGCAGGAAATCGACGTCAAGATCCTCCGCGTGGACACCATCGAGCGGAAGATCGGCCTGTCCAAGAAGCGGGCCGAATGGGCTTCCACCCCCGGGGGCCAGGCCGAAGAGGAGGGTCGTAAGCGGGAGCGTCGTCGTCGGGGCGGGCTGGGGGACGAGTCGACCGAAGGGCTGGGCGGTTTCTTCCAGAGCGCTGCCCGCGAGCCGGCCTCGGGCGGACCGGAGCAGCCGGAGACTGACGATCCCTGACAATTTTGGCCCCGGGAGATTCGTGTCGTACCGACCGGCCTGACCACCAACCCGGCCGCCGCCGGCTGGCCGCCCCGGGATTGTCGCCCTGCGGCCCAGCCGCTACCATCGCGTGGACGCGCGGCAGCCGGCGCTTCCTGCGAGAACGGCTGGATTTCCGGCGGGGTGATTGATGCCCGCGACGTTGAACCTCGATCAGCTCGAAGAACTGACCCGCAGACTCGGTGGGGAGATGTTCGAACGCATGCGCGGCAGCCAGCCGCGCTGCTACCAGTTTGCCTGGTGGCAGGAGCGGATGTTGCGGTTGTGCATGCAGGACGAGTGGTTCAAGGTGCAGGCGTTCCGCTTCATCGACGTTCTGCCGATGATGCAGAACTCTGAGGATGTCGCCCGGCACCTCAAGGAGTACTTCGTCCTGCCGGCCCGGAACGGTCAGCCGCGAAGAGGCCGTCCGGGCGGCCGGCAGTCCGACGACCGCGCACGCCCGGCGGTCGAGGAGGCGGTCCGGGAGTTGGAGCCGGTGCCCGCCGGCCGCGTGATGGTCCGGTGGGTCTCCCGGCTGATGAACTTTCGGCGTCTGGATTCGCCCACCGCCCGGCTGCTGGCCCTGATCGCCCGGCGAAGCTCCGAAGTGATGGCCGGCAGCTTTATCGCCGGGTCGAGCATTGAGCAGGCCGAGCAGGCCATCTGCCGGTTGCGCCGCCAGCGGATGGCCTTCACTATCGATGTCCTGGGCGAGGCGGCCCTGTCCGCCAGCGAGGCCGAGGTCTACCACCGCACTTACCTGAACCTGATCGGCGAGCTGCCGCGCCATGCCGCCGGGTGGCCGGCGGTGCCGCTGGTGGATCAGGCCGACGGGCGGGCCATCCCGCGGGTCAACGTCTCCGTCAAGCTCACCTCGCTCTACCCGGGCTTCGATCCGATTGCCCCGGAGGCTTGCAAAGCCCGAGCCAAGGAATTGCTGCGGCCGCTGATGCGGAAGGCCATGGAGGGCGGCGTCCATCTCCACATCGACATGGAGCACTACGCCATCAAGGACCTCACGCTGGAGGTCTTCGAGGAGCTGCTGTTGGAGCCGCAGTTCCGCGACTATCCGCATTTCGGCATCGTGCTGCAAGCGTACCTGAAGGAGGGGGACCGTGACGCCGACCGGATGATCGAGTATGCCCGGCATCGCGGGACGCCTTTCTGGGTCCGGCTGGTGAAGGGGGCCTATTGGGACTCGGAAACCGTCTGGGCCGCTCAGCGACACACCCCCGTACCGGTGTGGGAGCAGAAGTGGCAGTCGGACGCGTGTTTCGAGCGGATGACCCGGGCGCTGCTGGCCAACCACCGGCATCTCTACACCGCTTTTGCCAGCCACAACGTGCGCAGCCTGTGCCACGCGATGGCGGTTCGCCAGTTGTTGGAAGTGCCGGGGTGGGCGTTCGAGCTTCAGATGCTTTATGGGATGGGCGATCCGATCAAGCGGGCCGGCGTCCAGATGGGGCAGCGCTGCCGGATTTACACCCCCTATGGCAACCTGCTGTCGGGCATGGCGTATCTAATTCGTCGGCTGCTGGAGAACACGGCCAACGAATCGTTCCTGCGTCAGGCTGGCAGTGATGAGGCGAGCGAAGACCAACTTCTGGAGGAGCCGGCGGTGATCGGCCGTCGGACGCCGCCGCCGACCCGGCCGCCGGTTATTCGCTACGAATTCGAGGAACCCATCATGAATCCGTTTGAGAACGTGGCCAATACCGAGTTCGCCTTTGCGGAGAGTCGTCAGCGGATGCAGGCCGGGCTGGCCCAGGTGCGGGCCGAGCTGGGACGCGAGTATCCGCTGGTGATCGGTGGAACCGCGGTCACGACCGGACGGTGGTTGGAGTCCAGGAATCCTTCCCGGCCAAGTGAAATCGTGGCCAAGATCGCGCAGGCCGATTCGGCGGCTGCGGATCGGGCGGTGGAGGCTGCGGCGGCCGCGTTCCGCCAGTGGCGGGCGGTCCCGCCCGTGCAGCGGGCCGACTACCTGGCTCGCGTCGCGCAGCGGCTGGAGGAGCGACGTTTCGAGTTTGCCGCTCTGATGGCCTACGAGGTCGGCAAGACCTGGCGGGAGGCGGACGCGGATGTGTCGGAAGCCGTCGATTATTGCGATTATTATGCCCGCGAAATGCGGCGGATCGCCGAGCATCCGCGTCGTCGCGATATCGAGGGCGAAACCAATGAGTATTTTTACACGCCGCGCGGGGTAGTCGCGGTTATCAGCCCCTGGAACTTCCCGCTGGCCCTTCTGGCCAATATGACGGCGGCGGCCGTGGTCACCGGCAACACCGTGGTCATGAAGCCGGCCAGTACCGCCGCGGCGGTGGCCGCCCGATTCATGGAAGTTTTCGACCAAGTGGGGTTTCCGCCCGGCGTAGTGAACTACCTCCCGGGCCCGGGCGCCCAGATTGGTGAAGCGCTGGTCAGGAACCCCGGAGTCGCGGTCATCGCATTCACGGGCTCCCGCGAAACCGGCTGCCGGATCAACAGACTGGCGGCGGAAACGCCCACTTCGCGGCCGGGGCTCAAACGCGTGATTGCCGAGCTGGGGGGCAAGAACGCGATCATCGTGGATTCCGACGCCGACCTGGACGAAGCCGTCAAAGGGGTCGTGGCCAGCGCTTTCAGCTACGCCGGCCAGAAGTGCTCCGCCGCTTCCCGGGCGATCGTGCTGGAAGCGGTTGCTGACCGGTTCGTGGAGCGGCTGGTCGAAGCGGCTCGCTCCAAGGCTCTCGGGCCGGCCGACGAGCCGACCACTGCCATCCCGCCGCTCATTGACCAGGCTGCCCGGCAGACCGTTCTGCAATACATCGAGATCGGGAAAACCGAAGGCAAGTGCGTGCTGGCGGTCGACGCCTCGCCGCTGGTCGAGCAGACCGGCGGATACTACGTGGGACCCCACATTTTCGACCATGTGCCTCCCACCGCCCGGATCGCCCGCGAAGAGATTTTCGGACCCGTCTTGGTCGTGCTGCGAGCCAAAGACTTCGACCAGGCCATAGGCCTGTTCAACGACAGCGACTATGCCCTGACCGGCGGCATCTACTCCCGCAGCCCCGCCAACCTCGAAAGGGCCCGGCGGGAGTGCGAATGCGGCAACCTGTATATCAATCGGCCGATAACCGGCTCGCGGGTCGACTTGCAGCCATACGGGGGGTTCAAAATGTCTGGGATCGGCTCTAAGTACGGGGGGCCGGACTACTTGATACAGTATTGCGAGCCACGGACCATCACCGAGAACACCCTTCGCAGGGGCTTTGCACCCAGCGAAGAGGTGATCGAAGCCTTGGGCTGATCGCCCGGCCCGCGGCCGGCCGCCGATGGCCGGACCGCCGATAGCGCGTAGCTCACTTCTGGTTGCCGTCGGCCACGCAGAGGCTCATCAGGTCGCCGACATCTTTCAGCTTTTCGAGCTGGAGGATGGTGTCGCGGAGCTGGGTGCGGCGTTTTTCACTCATGATCGGCGAAGCCAGGGCATCGAACTTGATCTGCAATTCCTCCAGCGTCATGGGGTCGCGCGGGTCGCCTTTGGGATAGTCCATGGCGTGGGTGAAGCTGCGGCCGTCGTGGGTCGTGATGGTCACTCGCGTGCACTGCTTGGCCGGAAAAGCCCGCTCGAACTCCGGGTTGGCCACCACTTTGACCTTCGCCATCTGGGCCCGCAGGCGGGGGTCCCAGAGTTTCTCCGGCCGGAACTCCAGCGGGGTCACGCGCCCCTCGGCCAGGGCGGCGGCAATGCAATACGGCAGACTGTGGTCGGCGGACTCCTTGGTCTGCGGATCGTACTTGGCCGGATCCGAGAGAATGTCGGCCGCTCGGGCGATGCTCTCGATCAGCACGCTCTTGACATCTTCGGCCCGCAGGCCGTTGGCCTTCATGATGTGCAGCGTCGCCGAGACCGGGGAATGCATCAGGGCTTCGATCGGGTAGCTCTTCATGCCGCACTGGCTGATCATCCAGCCGACGCCCTGGGCGGCAGGCGGGACGCCCGCGTCGCCCGGCCCGCAGGTAGACGTGGCGCCGCGGCCAGATAGGGTGGACGCCAGCTTCTCGGTGATCCAGCTATAGTCCCAACCTTTGCCCAGGCAATGTTCCATGCCCTCCTTGCCTTCGAAGACCCCTTCTGGTCCGGTGTAGCCCCGCGCAGCCAGCAGTGCGGCTTCCACGCCATCCCGGGTGGACATCGGACTGACCGTGTTCTTCATCATGGTCAGCTTGCCGGCCACGGCGCAGCCCAGGGTGAAGCGGTGACAGGCGGCAATCCCGATGGCGTTCTGAATCTGCTGCCAGCTCAGCCCCAGCATCCTTCCGGCGACCGCCGGAGCCGCGTAGGCCATCAGGGTGGCGTGGTGCCAGCCGCGCTCCCGGATGCCCGGCACGGCGATATGACACAGCCGCATCGTCAGGTCCCAGCCCAGCACCAGCCCGACCAGCAGGTCCTTGCCCGACAGGTGCTTCCATTCGGCGATGGCCAGCGGAGCGGACGCCAGGTCCGAAGGGTGGGAGGGGTCCTGCTTCCAGTAAATATCGTTGTAGTCCATGGCCCGGACCATCAGGGCGTTGAGCATCGCGGCCGCAACGACGTTCATCCGATCCCCGCTGCCGATGACCGTGCACGGCCCCGGCTGACCCAGGCTGCGATAGTGCTCAAGGAAAATCTGGCAGTCATGGACCTGGGAACCGCCCAAGGCGCAGCCAATGGTGTCATAGAGGAAGCGTTTGGCGGCATCTATGGCCTCGTCAGTCAGGTGCTCATACCGCACTTCGGCGGCCCACCGGGCGATGGTCTCGCTGATCGTCGGCATTTTTGGCTCCCGGTTCTTTACTGAATCAAGGTTCCCTTCTCCAGCATCACCAGCGGATCGAAAGTCGCAAAGTCGGCTTGGTGTATCAACACGGTTTCCAGACACTTCGGCGCGCCTTCACCTTCCTTGGCGTGGCAGGCTATGGTATTCAGAATGACCTCATCGCGGATCCCGGCCTCCTGAGCCAGAGCCGTGCCGGAAATCGGGTGGCGCAGGCAGGTGCCCGAGCGGCTCTTGCGGAAACCGCCTTTGCCATCCGGCTCGGTCTCCAGCAGCTTCCCGACGTCGTGGAGCAGCCCGCCGGCCAGGAGCCGGTCGTAGTCGATCTTGTACGGCAGCCTCCGGTAGGCGGTTTCCTGCGCTTTTGCCAGCCCGTAGGCGCCCTCCGCGACGGCGATCGTGTGCTCGATAAAACTGATGCCATGCGTGTTGGTCAACAGTGTGAAGGGCATCGACCGGAGCTGCTCGACGCTGGTCCAGCCGCCGCGCTGGCAGCCCAATACCCAGGTCCGGATGACCTGGTCGCGCAGCTCCCCGTTTGCGATGCGATCCAGGACCGACCCCAGCAGCTCATGAACTTGGCTTTCGGTTATCATCCGATGCTCCGGTTCGTGACCTGGGTTACCGGGATTCGCCTCGGGATGGTCGCCAGCGGCGGACAGACCCGGCCCCAAGCCAGCTTCCGTTCGACGTGGACTCTCATAGACCCGCAAGCTGATCGCGAATGACTGCTTCGAATCCGCCTTTGATGACCAACTCCTGCGCGACCGGCCCCAATGCCGGGAAGTTGTACTTCTTGCCCGGCGGGCCGGGTGCTCCCGGCCCGACGGTCAGCTCCGAACTGGCGAAGTCAAGCGTTGCCACCCAGCCGGTGCGGATGGTCAACTCCTTACGGTCCTTGAATGCCGCCCGGAGGTCGTCCACCAGGGCGGGGCACTCGATACAGATGTAGCCGTTGTTATACGCATTGCGACTGTAGGTTTGCGAGAAGGAGCCCGCAATGACCAGTTGCACGCCGCGGTACTTCAAAGCCGTAGCCGCCTGCTCGCGCGACGACCCGGATCCAAAGTTGTACCCGCCGACCAGAATGTCGCCCTTGCGGGCAATCTTCTGGAACTCCGGGTCGTAGTTGAGCATCGCGACCTTGGCCATCTCCTCTGGCGGCAGATTCTTGTACGTGTAGTCCTTGCCATAGATCCCGTCGGTGTTCAGGTTGTCTTTGGGGATCCACAGCAGTTCGCCCTCCAGGCGCTGGGGGAAGCCGGGCAGGATGCTGACCTGCGCGGCGACTGCCGGCCGGCGATTCAGGCGGATCGGAGTCGCGGGCTTCAGGCCGCCGGTCTGAGCCGCGGTGCTCGGGCAGGCAATCTTCCCCGCGACAGCCGACGCTGCCACTACCGCCGGGCTGGCCAGGTACACGATCGACTTCGGCGAGCCCATGCGGCCCTTGAAGTTGCGGTTGGTGGCTGAAATTGCGACCTCGTTATCGGTCAGGACACCCTCGCCAAGGCCGATGCATGCACCGCAGCCCGGGGGGAGCGCAATAGCGCCGGCGTCCAGCAAAGTCTGCCAGTAACCGTGTTTTTTCGCTTCCGCCTCGACCTCGCTGGAGGCAGCCGCGATGTAGAACCTGACATGCTCGGCTACTTTTCGGCCCCGAATGACGGTCGCCGCCTCCGCGAAGTCCCCGAGCCGGCCGTTTACGCAGCTCATCAGGAATGCCTTGTCGATGCGGATGTCCTCTCGCTCGAGCTCGGTGGCTAGGCGCACGGTCTTGACTTCGTTCGGCCCGGCCACCAGCGGCACCACCGTCGACAGGTCGAAATCGAGTTCCTTGGCGTAGATCGCATCCGGGTCGGCATGGGGCATCCGGGCTTCAATCTGCTGGAGCCGCTGGGGGGTCATTCGCGGGTTCGGGTCGCCCCGCAGTCTGAAGACCTCGGCCCGTGAGAGGAGGTAGGCCCGCGTCACCTGGTCGTACGGGAAAACGCCGGCCAGTGCTCCCCATTCGGTAGTCATGTTGGCTATGGTCAGCCGCTGTTCCAGATTCAGGCTGGCCAGCCCTGGCCCGGCGAATTCCAGACAGCAGTTCAGCACTTCGTCCCGGTTGAACGTGCCAATAAGTGCCAGGATGATGTCTTTTCCACTCACTCCCTGCTGAGGGGCGCCGGTCAGGTTGACTCTGACCACCTCGGGCACCTGCCACCAGGTTCGACCGGTCGCCCAAATCGCGGCCGCGTCGGTACGCACCACCGGCGTGCCCAGGGCCGCAACTCCGCCATAGATGTTGGAGTGCGAGTCCGACGCCACCACCAGCGAGCCCGGCAGCGCGAAGCACTCCTCAATCATGATCTGATGCCCGATCCCGCGCCCGATCGGGTAGAAGGCAATGCCGTGCTTGCGGGCGAACTCCTCGATTTTGGCGTAGGCCGCGAGATTCTCGGGGCTGCGGTTCTGGATGTCGTGATCCAGAGCGAACACCGGCTGGCTGGGATCGTGTACCTTCTTTGCCCCGATGGACTGGAACTTGGGGATTACGGCCGCGGTGTTGTCATGGGTCATGCAGTGCGCCGGGCGGACCGACAGAAAGTCTCCCGCATGCACCTCGTATCCCGGCGGCAGGCCGACCGCGTGCTGCTGGGCGATTTTCTCAACCAATGTCTGAGCCACACTGGACCTCCGGTTTCCTCAATACACTCCACTCCGCGGCCGGCCTTCCGGGTCCTGCGCCGCTGGCGCTGCGACTGGCCGACAGGGGCCGCGGTCCGCCGGGCTTGCTGGCCACTTCATTCTCCCTTTGTGATTCCGTGGCTAGAGCTTGGCGATGATGGCGTCGGTCATCTGCCGGGTGCTGGCCGCGCCGTGTTTAAAGACCTCGGGGCCGCCGGTCAGACGGAGCATGTCGTAGGTACGCACTTTACCCTCGGCGACTACGGCCGCGATCGCGGCCCGAATCCGCCGGGCCATTTCGATTTCCCCCAGATGGTCCAGCATCATGCAGGCGGACAGTATCATTGCGATCGGATTGACAATCGGCGGATCGAGCTTCTCGTACTTCGGCGCCGAGCCGTGGGTCGGCTCGAAAACCGCGACCTCCTCGCCTATGTTGGCGCTGCACGCGAACCCCAGGCCGCCGACCAGCCCGGCGAAGGCGTCCGAAACGATGTCGCCGAACATGTTGCTGCACACGATGACCCCGTAGTCCTCGGGGTTCTTGGTCAGCCACATCATCTGGGCGTCGATGTTGGTTTCCCACAGAGCGATGCCGGGATAGTCCTTGGCGACCCGTCGGGCCTCGTTGATGAACAGGCCCGAGGTCTCGCGGAGCACGTTGGGCTTCTCGCAGACCGTCACCGAGCGGTAGCCGAACTTCTTGGCGTACTCGAATGCCGCCTGGCAGATCCGCCAACTGGCCGGGCGGGTGATGACCCGCAGTGTGATCGCCATGTCCTCGCTCGGCACTTTCGCAAATGCGGACATCTTCTTGTGCGTTTCCAGGGCCCGCCGGACATCGGCCGGAGGGTTGGTCCATTCGACGCCGGCATACAGACCTTCGGTGTTCTGTCGGAAGATTACCGCGTTGACCTGCGGCTCGTCGAATCCCCCGTCCGGTCGCTTGCGGATGAAGTTGAGCGGGTTCCCTTTGAAGGAAATGCAGGGGCGGATGCAGATATCCAGGTTGAAATGCTGACGCATGGTGACGATCGGGCTGTAGTAGGTATAGCCCTTGCCCTTGAGAGCCGGCGACAGCTCGGCGTCCGCCTTGTCCTTCGGCTTTGAGGTGATCGCGCCGAACAGGCCGATCTTGTGGCGCTCCAACAGCTCGATGGTCCGCTGCGGCAGCGCGTTGCCTTCCTTGATCCAGAACTCCCAGCCGACGTCCGCCGGCACGTAATCCGCCTGGAAGCCGACCCGGTCGAGGACCCGCAGCGCCTCCGGCAATACCACCCTCCCGATCCCGTCGCCGGGCATGATTACGATTGTTCGCTTGGCCACGTGTGTTCCTCCCAACAATTCCGAGGGGCGATCGCCCAGTCCGGTTCGGGGTCCTGTAGCTCCGGGCCCCTCAGATCGACGAATTACCCTCGCGGCCCCGGCGTGCTTCGCCGGTCACGCATTCCTTCGACCGACCCTGACGGCCGGCACTCTGTTTCAGTCTAGTACCGGCGGCGGCGCGACGCAACGCCTGGTCCGCCGGCGCGGGCCGCCCCGCGCAGCGCCGGCCTTTCTCAGTTGACTTGTCTGCTGGGTCGCTTCGCGGCTTTTCAGACGCCCAGTTCGGCGAAAAGCCGGCTCACCCAGCCCGGGGTGATGGCCAGTGCCTGTTCCAGGTGGCGCTTGCGCGTAAAGTAGTAGAAGGCCATCCCGCCCTGGACGGCCGCACTGAGGATGATCACCAGCAGGTAGAAGCCGATCACGGCCGGCGGAGTCCAGACCCGTAGCGCCTGGTCCAGTTGGGCTGCGACTTCAGGCGCGGCGGAGAGCTGCCCCCGCAGTTCGGTCGGCAGCAGGCCGGATTCGGTCCTGACCGACCAGAAGCCGGCCATCTGAAACAGGCAATAGCCGCTGACCAGCACCAGCAACGCCAACTGGTTCAGTCCCAGCAGCCCGGCCGCGGATGGTAGACCCTTCCGCATTCGGCCGGCGCCCACGTATTCGACCATACCGATGATCCCGATCCCTCCGACCATGAGCCAAGCCAGCCAGCCGGGAAAGGCTAAAGCCAGGGGCAGGCCGAGTGCGGCGATAACCAGCAGCGTCAAGGCTGAACCGCGAGCGACCCGGGCGGCCTTCTGCACCGGTCGGCGGGCTGCGACGGCCTGACGGATGACCTGAAAGTGCGTTTCGGTCAGCGGTTGGGCGGTCTGGCCCGACAGCGGCCGGGCGCCCGCTGGCAGTGTGGGCGGACTCTCCAGGACTGGGCCCATGTTCCACAGTTCGGCTGTTTGGTGCCGGGTCTACAGACCGGGTCCGATAGTGTGGGGGCTGACGCCAGCCGCCGGATTACTTGAGCAGATGTGAATCCGTGGCACAGAGGGGACCTTCGTGGCCCGTGTACTCGGTTACGTCGCGAAGCGTCCAGATGTTGTCCCCGTCAACCCCGACCAGCGGGGAACTGGCCCATTTGACTTCGCCACGCAGCGTCAGAATGTTCTGCCCGGTCCCGCCATGGGCCAGCGAGTTGGCCAAGGCCGGCGGGCCGCCGGTCAGACGACGAATGTCAAACAGCGGCACACCGTCGGCAAACAGCGGATTCTCATCGGCCAGGACCGGCAGGCGCGGGTCATCGTGGGCGGAGGGCCGCACCCCAGCCATGTTCTGGTAGGCATAGCTGACGTTCCGGCCTTCTACGAAATCATTGTGTTGTGCGACCTGCTCGGGCGGCATCGGCACGTGGGGCTGCGACGGGCAGATGAAGAACCGCGGATCACTGACCAGTCGCAGACGAAGCAGTTGGTACACATGCCGCCGGTTGGGAACGGTAGCCGTCCCGCCATCCACGCCCGGTCGCCACGAGCTGCCCGGACCGAACCCCGCGAACGGCAGACTGGCATTGAAGACACTGGCATATTGCTGTAGGCCCGTCCCGAGCCGCGCCAAGTTATATGAGCAGCCCAGCCGCTGCTGTCGATCACGCATGTGCAGCATGGCCGGCACTCCCAGACCCACCGCCAGCACCAGAAGCGCGGCCACTGCGACGATATCGCGCAAGGTGGGCCCCAGTCGGAGCAGCCGTCCCCGCTCCGGCTGCCTCTGACCTTCGGGGTGCGCCGGGCGAATCACGCGCGGCGGCGCCCCCACTGCCCGCACCCGCGCCACGGTTCGGGCTGCCAGATCTTCAGGCATCCGGTCTGCCGCTGCCGCGGCCAACGCCCGAAAGACTGTCGTCAGGGCCTCATCCTGGGCGCGCAGCGCCGGGTCTTCGGATATGCATTGTCGAAGCCGGCTCTGTTCCGCTTCGGACAAGTGCCCCAGGTGCAGGTCCAGCAGTCGGGCGTCGAAGTTTTCTGGAGCCAGGTCCGACATTCACCTTTCCCTCCTGCCGATCGTCATTCGGGTCTCGAAGCCTTGGTACGTGCCATCCAGAGCTTGGCAAAGCAGGTTACTGCCGCATGCAGCCGGGATTTCACGGTCCCCACCGGCACTCCCAGGATCTCCGCGATCTCCGAATACGGCAGCCGATGGTAGTAACCCAGCAGCAGAATGAACCGTTGCGGCTCCGGCATCCTGGTGATCATTTCCCGCACGCTTTCTCGCAGTTGCTCGGCCTCGAACTGATCGGCGGGGGATTCCCCGCCCCAGGCCAGCAGGTCGGCCGATGTCGGCCCGTCGCTGTCGCCGGCCCGCCGGTCCAGGGATCGCACCGCGCGCCGACTCCGGGCCCGCATGTAGTCCCGGGCCTTGTTAGCCGCGATGGTGTACAACCACGGCCGGAACGCCCGGCCCGGGTCGAAGGTGCCGGCGGCCAAATGCACTTGGAGGAAGGTCTCCTGCACCAGGTCGTCGGCGGCAGCCCGATTGCCCACAAACCTCTGAAAAAAGCTGTACAAATCCTGGGCATACCGGGCCACCAGGGCTTCGAACGCGACCGGATTGCCGGCCAAGTGCTCGGCTAGAAGCTCCTCGTCGCGTTTCTGATCCAAGCCACTCATGTCTAATACGCCACCGGGGTGGTCCGGTTCGACCCACGGTTTCGAGTCGCTCCCCCAGGTCCCAGTCCGGCGCTCTTATCCGGCAACGGATAATACGGGAATCTGTCTGTGACCGGGGCCAGCGAAAGCTGGGATGACCGTTTGGCGCGGTCTAACGATTTTCTTTTATCAGGCCCAGCAGCCGGGCCGCGTTACCGCCGGCGACCTGCCCGAACTGCTCCGGCGGCAACGAGTTGCGCAGTGCGTCCAATAGCTGCCTTTGTCGGTCCGGATGCCGGGCCCCGTAGCTTAGAGCGTCACTCCCGTACACGACACGTTCTGGGCCGACCGCGTCAACTGCCTGTCGGATTTCCGTTGCCGTTGCGTAAGAAGTGTCCAGGTAAAGGTTTGCGTCTTGGCGACCCAGGGCTTCCCGTACCACCTCGATGGCCACGGCCAATTGGGCGGTCGCCCCGTCGCAAATGCAAAGGATTACGGGCACATCCGGGTGACGCCGAGCGGTCTGATACACTTTGGTCGGAGAGGCCCGTTGGTCCGCCGACACGCAGAATAAGGCGGGTCGGCCTAACTTGCTCAGGGCCGCCAGGTATGGATCGAGGACCGCATCTGAGGCGTCGAAACCCCCAGTCGCGGGCGAAAAAGTCACTGCTACAAACGGCTCGCTCTCCAGTGCCCCCACCATGCACAACACGTGGCTGTCCACTCGACCGGGCCGTACCCAGTACGAGGCCGCCAGATGTTTCAGCGACTTGCAAACCACAAGACCGGCCAGATTAGCGTCGGCCTCATCAACGTTGGCGGCCGTAAATGGCTCGCTGGCCGCATCCCGGTTTGAGACCACCACCAGGTCCAGCCCGCAGATGTCCGCGTACCGCGAAACCTCGCCCGGCGGGGCAACACCGGGCGTAGAAGGGCCAATGTGTCCATGCACGTCTATTAGCACACTAACCGACTCGGCAAGGCCGTCGTAGCGGCCACGGTACGCCTTACGGATGCTAACCGGACCGCCCGGCGGCCGGCAACCCGCCGCCAGGTGCGCCGAATTGCCATAGGAGTGTGCCGACAAGAACCACCGGCCCCGGATCGGGGACGGTTTGCGACGATTGCGGCCCTTCCCGCCGCGAAGTCCTTGTTCCCTTCGCGACGACCGAAGCGGTCCATTCCAGCTTTGGGCGTCAGCGATGGGCCGACTGAAGCGCGGCCCCCCGACGACAGCGACTTGTCCGGACAGTTGGCTTGGCGGCCCGATTTAGCCGGGTTCAATCGTCATCGTCGTCGTGGTCATGGTCGAAGTGCCACAGGCCGATATGCAGATCGCCGTCATCGGTAGACACATCGACGCCGACCAGGTGCAAGGCGCTGGTTACAGGTCGCCAGCAGCCGTTGAAATCGATTACCACGGCCGACAATACCAACGGCAGCAGGGTCAGCCTTTTGAGCAGGTATTTCATACTCACACTCCTTGCCGGGGTTGGCAGGGGACTGAGAGCGGGGGCCGCGCGGCTGAAAGTCCACGGGCCGCTGGCGCCGTCGCACACGGACCGGCCCCGTCTCTCGAAAATCTTAGACCGGCAGAGGTTGGTATCGTTAGTGGTTGCGGTCCGATAAACTGATCCGACCTTGCCGGTTGCCACGTTGCCCGGGCCGGCCGGCTCGGTCACCGCACGCGGTCAGCCTCGGCTGGTCGTGCCGGGCCCCGCCGGATAAGCTTAGTGGCGTCGCAGAAGCGGGTAACACGGCCGGTGAGCCGGGTCCTGGTGATGGTAGCCCGCCCGGTAAGCGGGCAGCCGCTGGCGGCACCTGATTATCAAGATTCCGGCCGGGTGCGAGGTTTTCAAACGGCAGCATGACTTCCCGCGAGATCGTCAAACGTGCTATTACGTTCAGCGATCCGCCGCGGCTGCCGTTGAAGTTCGACATAGTGGGGGTCAACGACTGCTACGACGTGTGGACGGTCGATCCCACCGGCTGGGACTGGGGCTTCGAAGGCCGGGCCGTTGACGAGTGGGGCTGCGTTTGGGCCAAGAGCGCCGTGGCCAACGCGGGGCAGGTGGTGGGGCACCCGCTGTCGGATTTGGCCCGGTATCGGCATTACCGCTGGCCGGACCCGGACGATCCGCGCCGTTACGCCGACTTTCGCCAGCAGCTTGCCGGTGCCGGCGAACGGTTCGTGATGTTTTGCTTTGGGCCGGGCATCTGGGAGCGGCTGCACATGCTGCTGGGCATGGAGCAGGCCCTGACCGCGCTGGTCCGCCACAAGGACCTGGTGCATGAGATTCTTGACCGGGTGTTGGACCATCACCTGAGGGTGCTGCGCAAGGTGCACGAACTAGCTGGGGGACGGCTGGACGCCGCCGCCATGTCCGACGACTGGGGCGTGCAGGACCGGGCCTTCATCAGCGTGCGGATGTTCCGCGAGTTCTTCAAGCCGCGGTACCAGAAGTGGTTCGATGCCATCCGCGGCCTGGGCCTGCACACCTGGATGCACTCTTGCGGCCGCATCAACACCATCCTGCCGGAACTGCTGGACTGCGGCCTGGAGGTCATCAATAACCAGCAACCCAACACTGTCGGCCTGCGCGAGTTCGGTGATCAATTCCGGGGCAAAGTGTGCTTCGAGGCGATCGTGGACACCCAGACCACTCTGCCGCGGGGGACCTACGAGGAGATCATCCAGCAGGCCCGCGACCTGATCACTTACTATGGCACGCCGCACGGCGGCCTGATCGCCAGCGATTACAACGACGCGGAAGCGATCGGCGTCACGACCGACCGAAGATATGTGATGTTCGAGGCTTTCGCGGAAGCGGGCGGCTATCCCGGATACAGGGAAGTTCTGGCCCGGGCACGTCGCGGCCAGATCCCCGCCGGGCACGGCTGGGGCCGGCAAACTCAAGCCTGAACCCGCACTCGCCGAACCACTTTCAAGAGAAGCGAACCGGCGCCACTCGCACGGCCCGGCAGTAGAGCAGGCCGGGCGCGGCGGAGCTAGTTGACTTCCGAAACTAGCCGCGGTCCAAGCCATGCCATTGTTTCAGAATGTCCCGAGGCTCGGCCGATAAAGCGGGAGTGAGGGGCCGGTGGTCCGGTTTGGCGGCGATGATCCCTGATAGTTGCTGCGCAGGCGTCACCTGGATGAAAAGCCAACACTTATCGGACAGTCACGTCCTGGTCGTCGATGATGATGCCATGTTCCGCAAGGTGCTGTGCGCCCAGTTGGAGCAGGTCGGTTGCCACGTTGTCGCGGCGGATTCATATGACCAGGCCCTGGAACTTTTCCACCGCGACCCCCGGATCAGTCTGGTCATTCTCGACCATCCCACGGTCGGCGCCGGACTCCGTGAGATGGTTGCTCGCCTCCGCCACATCCGACAGACTGTCACAATTGTCGGCAACAGCGGCCTGGACCGGCGGGAGGAGTTCGCCGCTGCCGGCGTGGACAAGTACCTGGACAAACCCTGGCGTCTGCCTGACCTGGTAAACGTTTTGGAGGACGGTCTGATACGCTGTGTCGAGTGCGGGCGGCGCCTTCCGCTGCGACACCCGCGCCCCGGCGAGCCGGCCGGTAATTGGGTCTGCGTCTCCTGCGGTGCCCGGTATCGAGCCCGGTTGCACGAAGCCGCACCGGCCGATTTGCGGCCGTATGCGGCTCCTTCGCCCGAGCAGGGTCTATGTTAGACCCGGCGCTAACCCTCCGTGGAGCAAAGGCGCCTCGTGCCGGGCCATTGCGGTTGTCGGCATGTGGCCTGCCGCCGACGCCTTGTCTCCTTTTCTCAACGTCTTACCGGGGGGCGCACCCGAGCTGGCGAATCAACCGTAAGCACCGGACGCCTGGCGGATCGGGCCTACCGCTGATGACCGATCAGTTCTGAGACCGCCATCCCGCCCAGGACCGACCTGGCGTAGTTAGCGATGTCCTGGCAGGTTTTCTCCAGGCGAGAGCGAATCTTCTGCTTGGAGGATGCCAGGTTGCGCAGCATCAGGTCCCCATTGACCGGGCCTTCGATGGCCTCGACGATCTCAAGCAAAGTGATCTCGGCAGCGGGCTTGCGCAGCACGAAGCCGCCCGCGGGACCTCGTTCGCTGGCTAGAATCTGAGCCCGCACGAGCTGTTGGAGTATCTTGAGCAGATGTCCGGGCGGGATCCCGCAGGACTCCGCGATGTCCCTGCCCTGGATGGGGACGTTGCTGTCGTGCTCCGCCAGGTGGGCGGTAGCCAGTACGGCGTACGCTGCTGCCCTTCCGAGTCGCATACTTCACCTCTATACAGCCCTGGAAAAACAAGAAGATTACGTCTGCCGGTTTAAATGCGAAGGTCGGTCCGGCGCCTCACCACTGAGTGCCGCTGACCGTTATGGCTGGCTGCCGGCCGGTCGGCTTCACAGTCGCGTCGCGCGTCAAACCCGACTGTCGGCGCTGTCACGCCCCCGTTATTACCGCGAGGCGCCCGGCAGCGCCTCGATCCAGCCGCAACCTTCAACATTAACAGGCAGTATAGCGCCTGAAATGCCTTCTGCAAGTCACCTATGCAGAAATCTAGTTGAAGCCTGCCCGGCCTGCCGGGCTGCCTCAGCCGGCAGGTCGGTCCCGGCCTGGTGGTGGGTCTGCCGGTTACTGCTTCACGAACACCAGCATGATGGCCGCGTTTCCGGTCGGTGCCTCGGCGGTAATGTCGATTTTATACGACGTGACGGCGACTTCCTCCGAAGATTGTAGCACCACGGTGTCGGGGAAGGCCTCCTTTGGCAGGGTGACCGTGTAAGTGCCGGCCTCGGACAGCTCTCCAAGCTCCTCGGCGGTAACGTAGTAGGTGGTGCCCTGCATGTTGACAATCGGCATCGGCCAGGTGGCCTCGGCGTCGATCTGGCCGTTTAGCTGATGCATAGAAACATCATGGTAGAAAAATTGAAACGTATAGTTCATTCCGGTAATCGGTGCGCCGGTCTCGTCCGGCGGGGGGTTGAACACCAGAACCAGGTCCTGCGTACCGTCAAACCTGATCGGCCGGGTAGGACTTCCATCCACCTCTTCGTCGGTCACGTCAAACGGGGTGAGGTTATGCGGCGACCCGTACTCCACCAGCTTGGGGATATTTGTGAACACGTAGTTGATCATCCGCGTGTAATGCTCGGTGGTGCCGTCGTCGAACTCCACCTCCAGGGTAAAGGAATCACCAGCGTCCATCGCGGCATTGGGTATGACGAAGGCATAAAAGCGGTCGGCCTGCTGGTCGAAAGCGTAGCCCAGATCTGCCCACAGTGACGGCTCCGAGCCATCGGCCCACTTGAGCGCGATGGGCAGATAGGCCGGTCCGGGCGTTTCCAGCAGGTGAGCCGACACGATCGAACGCGTGGCCGTCGGTTCGGTCATGACCTCGAAGGTGATGACCGTGTCCTGTGCCCGCGCGGCGGCGATTTCGTCCGCGTCCCCACTATAGTAAACCGGCGCCTCTTCCGCCTGGATCTTCAGGTTCATAAAGAAATTGACATGCACGTCCGGCGGAGTGCCGGTCGCATCGCCCCCTCCGTCGAAATCGTCGACCACCCCGTCTCCGTCGTCGTCGGCGTCGAAGATGTCGATCAGGCCGTCCTGGTCAGTGTCTACCAGAGCCTCGCTCTGCTCCTGGGTCTGAGCCTCCGCGCCTTTGCCGTGCGAAGCCAGACCGATGGGTACGCCGTTCTCATCCACTCGCGCGGTCAGTAGCGGGTCGACCAGGTCGGCGATGTCGCTGTCACTTCCCGCGGTGATCGGTGCCTCGGTTGGGTCGTCGGGCAAGTCGATGGTCCCCAGGTCGGCTTCGCGGTCCACGCTTAGCCCAGTCGCCGCGCCGTCGTCGATCTGGTCCATGACCACCGGACCAACGGCTCGTCCGTCGGGCCCCAGCACGGTGACCACGAACGAGTTGCCAGTCTCAGAATCGGGCAGATCGATGCTGAAGTCGCCGTCGGGGCTGGTTTCGGCCCGGTAGATCGCGCCGGTTTGATTGCTCTGAGCTACGATAGTGAAAGGATACTCCTGCTCTTGCATGCGTGGTCGGGACTTGGCCGCCTGACCGGGGTTGATCCGGCCGCGGATGCCGATGGCGCCGCCCACCTGATCGTCAGCGCCCTCATCGCCGCCGGCTTGGTCGTCCCCCTGATCGACGCTACCGTCGCCGCCGGTGTCGTCGCTGGTGCCGGCGTCGTTGGGCACGTTGGTCTGAAACGGGCAGATCACGTGACAACCTGCCAGGGCCGCACAGATTGCGATCAGGGGCAAGTACTTGAGGATCCAGCTGAACATGATGGTCTCCTGTCGAATCGGAATCGCGGTGTGCCGGCTGGCTACCATGCACCGCGGCCGCCAAAGACCGACGCCGGCACTGTTCTACGGGTTATGTTTATCGGCCAGGGACCGGTTGAATCCCTCGTTCGGTCGAAGTGCCGCGCTGAAGTTGCGCGCTGGTCTACTCCGGACGCCGGTCAGTAGGCGCCCGAACCAAGGCTGAAAATCGCGAACCGTTCGGTTGCGCTGAGGCTGGGGCGGCCGGGAAGGGTCTGGGTGACCCGGCCGGTACTGCCTGTAGCGGCTGGCAGGAACGGGAGTGGACGGGAATCGAACCCGCCAAGCGCCGCTGGTACGACGCTTCAACGGCTTTGAAGGCCGCGGGACCCACCAGGCGTCCGGACACTCCCTCAAGCCCGAGCCAGAGGGACTGGCCCGGAAAGGCTATGTTCGCCGACGCGGGGATAATCCGCAAGTGGCCGAGCCGGGAGGGTGGCGCCATGGTTGGCCCGGTTTGGACCGGCAGTTATAATCGCAGCGATTTGATGCCCGGGAGGGGATTGGCACGCAGACCGGCCTCTTGGCTTATGTGCCGGTCGGGCCTTGGATGCGGGTGCCCGGTCCCAGTGAGCTTCCTGCTCGGCAGGTGCCCAGCCGGTGGGTGCGGCGTCGGCAGGCCACGGGCAGGACGGACTGGGCCGAACCGTGCGGTCGCGGTTGCCAGCGGGCATGAAGCGGAAAGGCCGAGGCAAGCATGTCGAATAACGATCGGGTGTCGGACCTGTACTACGGTCGCATACACAGCCCGGCGGCCCAGAATGCCTGCCGCGACCGGATTCACTGGCTGTGCCGCCAGGTTCGGGGGACCCGCGTGCTCGACGTGGGGTGCAGCCAGGGCATCACGGCGATCATCCTGGGGCGCGAGGGGCACTCGGTCGTGGGGCTGGACGTCGAGGATCAGGCGATCCAGACCGCCCGGCAAGCATTGCAACAGGAATCCGAGGAGGTCCGTCAGCGGGTGAAGTTTCAGGTGGGGGACGTCTTCGCGGTCGACTTCCCGCCCCGATCTTTCGACACCGTTGTCCTCGGTGAGCTGCTGGAGCATCTGGCGGCGCCTGAGATTCTGCTGGGCCGGGTGGCAGGCTGGCTCGAGCCGGGTGGCCGGGTGGTGGTGACGGTGCCGCACGGATACGAGCCCTTTTACGACCATAAGCAGACTTATTACTGGCTGGGCCTGGCCCGCCTGCTGACGCGCGACTTCGTTTTGGTCGAGCTGAACACGGTTGCCGGCCGGTACCTGGGGGCGGTGGGTGTGCGGCCGCGGGAGGGGGCTAAGCCGCAGCCGCCGGACATGCAGACCTTGCTGGAATGGGCGTCCCGCTGCGAACAGTCGCTGGCCGAGCTCCAGCGTCACGAGTATCAGCAGCGGCTGACGCTGAAAGCCCGCTGCCAGGAGCTGGAGCAGGATTTGGCCAAGCGGCGTGTTGCGCTGGCCGAGCAGCAGAAAGCCGCCGAGGTGTTTCGCAACCTGCATCAGGAGCAGGCACTCCTGGTTGCCGACTTACGTCGGCAGCTTGCCGGGGAGGGGGAGACGAGCCAAGCACTCCGCCAGCGTTTGGCCCAGTTGGAGGCCCAGCTTGGGACTGTGGAGGCCGAGCTCTCCAGGCAGCGACAGACTTGCGATGGCCTGCGAGCCGAGTTGAACCGGCAGCAGCGGGTGGCAAAGGAACGCCAGGAGGCATTGGAGCGCTCCAAACAGCTCCACCAATCGCTTCAGGATCAATACCGAGCGCTCCAGGCCGAACACCGTCAGTTGGTTGCCCAGGAGCGGGCGAATCGGCAGCTTCGGCAGCGGGTAGCTTGCCTGCAAGGCGAGGTGGATGAGCTTCGGCAGACCGTGCGTTACCGGATCGGCGATGCCTTTGTTCAGGCGTCCCGTTCGCCGGTCGCGGCCCTCGCTCTGCCATTTCGGCTGGCGCAATTGCTGGTGGTCGGCCTGCGGCGAGTGCGGGCTCGACGAGCCGAGCGGCGGGCCGCGAAGCCCGGACCTGCGGTGCGCGTCAGGCCGGTTGCCAGTGGGCCGGCGGCCGCTTCCGGTCCAGCCGGCGAGCATTCGGCGCCCGCTGCTGCGGTGGCCTCGGCTCCGGCGGCCAGCGGCCATTCCGGGGACGGCCGCCAGGCGCCCTGTGCCACCACCGGCGGCGCTCGGCTGCTGGAGCACATCCCCAGTTTGCTGCCGCCTTTCGCCTCGACTCCGGATGATCTGATCGTCCGTAAAGACCTGACGGTGGCCGCCGTCATGGACGAGTTCTCCTGGCGGGCCTGGCAATACGAAGCCCGGCTGAGGGCCATCACGCCCCAGAATTGGAAAGCAGTCCTGGAACAGAGTAAGCCTGACCTGCTGCTGGTGGAGTCTACCTGGGGTGGGGTAGATAACAGTTGGTACTTTCAGGTGCGCGACTATGGCAAGCGGCAGGACGTGATCCGGTATTATGCGCTGGGCGAGATCGTGGAGTGGTGTCGGAAACGCGGTGTGCCGACGGTTTTCTACAACAAGGAGGATCCGCCGAACTTCGACGTCTTCATCGACGCGGCCGGCCTTTTCGATCACGTCTTCACCACCGACGCGAACTGCATCCCCGAGTACCGCAAACACCTGGGGCACGATCGCGTGTGGGCTCTGCCCTTCGCGGCCCAGCCGCAGATTCATAACCCGGTCCTGACCGCGCCTCGCACCGGCTCGGTCTGCTTCGCCGGCACCTGGTACGCCCATCGCCACTTCGGCCGGCAGGAGGACGCGGAAAAGATCCTGCGACCGGCCCTGGAGTTCGGGCTGCACATCTTCGACCGGATGGCCCACAGCAACAACGAGAACTACCGCTGGCCGGAGATCTTCCAGTCTGCCGTTCGCGGCAGCCTGCCGTACGCCGAGATGGTGGAGGCGTATAAGCGCTACAA